>WNGL01001618.1_pt1 | contig 27674 bp, 23 predicted proteins | sample 5400591 | NCBI WGS metagenome assembly WNGL01 (sample SAMN13153377, study PRJNA577476) | soil metagenome | isolation source: 80 cm soil or saprolite under Garry oak tree replicate 1 | place: USA:California | collected 2016-06-15 | reverse complement strand
GCAGGTGGGAACGATCCGCCAAGAACAACAAGCAAGCCCCTTCCCCCTCGCTTTGTCGTTCTCGACAGCTCGTCAGACGAAACGCGCCTACGCAGCTCAAGTAATGCACGGCTCAGTCCAATTGGGAGCATCAACAAAAAGCTACTTAAGTATTTGCATATGTATAAGTTAGACTATAGAGGCACCCCTCGGCGGGTGCCCCAAAAACGGACTCGTAATTCAAATCGGAACCCACTTTGGGATTCTAAGATGACTCGCAAACTCATGGGAAAAGCTGACCCGACCACAGATCTCAGTTCCAGAACCCGGGTAACGGAACTCCCAAGCACACCGCGCTATCGGTTTTTCCCAAAAACCCGGCGCAAAATGGCGCATGCGAACTTTTCGCAATGGAACACTCTTGCGCCGCAGGATTTCGGCACGGCTTCTCGCTTCCGCCCTCTGCTTCCTCGCCTGCACGCTTCCGCTTCTTGCCGACACACCTTCCCTGCTACGGCCCGCCACCACTGGCGGCTGCTATTGCCACTGCGCGGAATCCAAAGTCCGCGGCGGTTGCGTGAAAATGTGCGAGTCGAAGAAATATGCGTACCGCTGGTGGGCCACCAGTTGCGCCAAGCCTCACATGAGCACCCCGCGCCGCGACTCTCATGCCGGCCCGCGGTATCCGCATCCTCACCACACCGAACACGCGGAACTTCGCAAGTCCTCTTAGATTTCCTTCCGTCTTGCCTTCCGCCCCTTGAAGTCTGGCAAACTGTTCGCAAATTAATTCGTGACAATCACGGAAGAAGCAGAATCGCGAGAACGGGGCGCCGAACTCGCTCCATCAAGAAGCGTTGCCAGAATCTCGGGGATTTCGAAGATGGCGCGATTGTTCTGCGCCGCAACGCTCCGCCTGAACTCCGCGAGCCTCGCAGGCTCCAGCATTTGCTTCACTCCGCTGACCACGTCCCTAAAACTCTTCAGGACAATGCCAACGTTTTTCTCTTTCACCCACTCCGCGTTGTAGCGCTCCTGCGGCAGCGTCCAGGCATTGCATTCGATCAGCACGGGAAGCCGCCGGATCATGGCCTCCGCGATGCTTCCCGGTCCGGGCTTGCCAATCAGAAAATCAGCCGCGCGCATCAAGCGATGCACTTCTTTCGTAAACCCGACAACGTGTACGGGCATCTTCCATTTGCGTGAACGCAGTTTTCCCGCAAGCACTTCGTTGCGCCCGCAAATCAAAATCAGTTGCAAAGGCAGATCTTCCGCATCCAGACGCTTCGTAATGTCCAACATCACTTTCGAGCCGTGCCCGCCAAAGAGCACCATCGCCGTGGTGCGATCCGCTTTTAGTCCCATTTGCTTGCGCAATTCCGCAGGATCAGAATTGTCCACCGCGTAAAAGTCCGGCCGCACAATCATTCCCGACGTCTGAAAGATATGAGCCGAATCATGCCCCATCGCGCGCGCCTGCTCCGCGGCTTTTTTGGTTCCGGCAACCACATACTGTTCTGGGATGGGTTCAATCCAAAAGCGCGGTGGAAAATCCGCGAGGTCCGTGATGATCGTAACGAACGGCCGCCCCGCATTCACGCGCGTCCAGCTCTCGCAAATCTGCCGGTTGAAATGAGGAATCACCGAGACCAGAAGGTCCGCGGGCTTTTCGCGCCAAACATTTTCCAGCGAATTCACCAGCGGTTTGTGATACAGCCGGATCGTCGCTTGCAGCACACGCAGAAGATACCTGCTGCCGAGAGTCCAGCCATTCTGCAGAAGGATGTTGTACTGCTGCTGGATCCGAATGCCCGCCAGCTTTCGCAAAACGTCGAGCTGGTCCGCAATGTCCTGGAACTGGACCAGTTCGACCTGCCAATCCCGCGGCTGTTCGGAAACCGTCTGCAAAGCGACGGCCGCGTTTCGATGTCCCCCTCCTGCGTCGTGGTAGACGATTAGGATTTTCTTCATTGCGGAGATTGTGCCACAAACAGAAAGCTTCGTGTCAGAGCACCCCACATGCCATGTGGATAAGCTTGTAACCTTTTTTTGCTCAATAAGTTCCGTAAGCACATTCACGCAGATTTTGCCCCTTCTTCATGGGTTGTTCATATTCCAGACCGACAATTGACCCATGCGCTGCGACCTCCATGTGCATTCGAAGGCTTCCGTAATGTTCAACCTCGCCGGGCTCAAGCACTTGTGTCAGGAGTGCTATAGCGAGCCCCTTGAAGTTTGCGACCTTCTGAAGCAAAGAGGCATGACGGCTTTCACCCTTACGGACCATGACTCCATTGAGGGTTCGGAAACCCTGCGTTCCCACCCAGGCTTCTTCCTCAGCGAGGAAGTAACAGTACGCATGCCCAGCGGCACCGAAGCGCACTTGGGCGTCTACAACATCACCGAACGTGACCACGTCGAAATTCTTCGCCGCGCCAAAGATTTCGTCTCCCTGCTCATGTACCTGACGGAGCGCAAGCTCTTCTTCAGCGTCAATCATGTTTTCTCGGGACTCACCGGCCGCCGCGAAGCCGAAGATTTCGCCTGGTTCGAATCCTATGTTCCCGCTTACGAAGCGCGCAACGGCCAAATGTGGCGCAAGAGCAACGAAAGCGCAGCACATCTCGCCGCGCGTCTGGGCAAAATTGCCGTCGCGGGCAGTGATGCCCATGCCCTTGCTGGCGTGGGCCTCACTTACACCGAAGTTCCCGGGGCCAGAACCGCGGACGAATTTTTTGCCGGACTGCGCTCCGGCTGGGGCCGCGTGGCCGGAGAGCACGGCAGCTACGCCAGGATCACGGCGGACGTTTTCAGCATCATCGGGTCGTTCTTTGCAGACAAGCGCTGGACATCCGTCTTTGCTCCTATCGTTCCGCTTGCGCCGGTTTTTTCGGCGGGACATTGGCTGAACGAAATCCGCTTCTGCAGGAAATGGACCGCCGCCATGGAAAATGGCGGAGCGAGAAAACGCAAGCTCTGGGACATCGATCCCAGTTTCGAGGCGAATTGGGCAAGCTGAGCCGGAAAGTTTTGTCTGCTTGTCCGTTCGAATGAAGTAGAGGTAACGAATGGCAGTAGCACGAAGCCTCTGGATGCGCATCGAGCGCCGCGATCATCGGCTGATGCAGCGGATGAACCGGTGGCGCGCGCCGCGCTGGGTTCGCATCTGGACAATTACCGTCACGCGCCTCGGCGACGGCTGGATTTGGTACGCCCTCGGCTTTTTGCTCCTCGGCTTCGGCGGCCCGCAGCGATTCGCCGCCGTATGCGCAGCGGGAGCCGCCGCCGTCTTAGGAATTTTCGTGTTCAAGGCGCTGAAGCATTTGAGTCAGCGTCCGCGGCCTTGCCAAATCGAACCGCACTGCTGGTCGAAGGTTCTCCCGCCCGATCAATTTTCGTTTCCTTCGGGCCACACGATGACCGCGTTTTCCATCGCGCTGGTCATCAGTTACTTCTACCCTTCGCTCGAAGGCATGCTCTTGTTCCTGGCGCTGAACATTGCGGTGTCCCGCATCGTTCTGGGAATGCACTTCCTCAGCGACGTTCTCGCGGGAATGGTCCTCGGTGTAGCGTTGGGTGTCGCCTCAATCACCGCTTTTGCGTCGATGGGCCTCGCCTAGCGCCGCTGCGACTTCAAAAATGAATTTCTGCCCTTCTTCACTTAGAACTAATAACTTAGAACTTTCCTCAGATCGGCGGCTTCGAATGACTCGCCATTGCGTCGCGGAACGCCGCGAGATTATTTTTGTCTACAAGCGCGGTCCCTGTATCCACCCAAGCCGGCATAGGAGAGGCCGGTGCCGTTCTCCAATCCTTGAAGTCGTGCACGGCATTGTGATGGAGGTCATCCAAAAATTTCAGGCCATAGTAGGCCATTACATAAGGCTTCTGCACGACCGTCGCGGTAATCGCTCCGCGCTGGATCCAGTCCAGCGTTTCGGGATCCTTGTCAAACGCCACGATGGGAATCTTGCCGTCCAAGTCCACGCGGTGCAGCGCATCAGCCGCCCCTTCGCCTCCCGAGGCCTCGAGCCCAATGATCCCATCGGGCTTATCCTTGCCCTGGAGCAGCGGCGAAATCGCGTCGTAAGCGATGCGGGAATCGCCCTTGTCATCAATGGTCTTCGTGATTTTCACTCCGGGATATTTTTTCAGCGCGTCTTCAACGCCGCGGACGCGTTCGCCAAGATTGTATTGTCCGGGGATGGTAATAATCACCACGTTCCCCTTGCCCTTTAGCAACTCGCCCATGCGCTTTCCGCTTTCCTGCCCGGCGCGGAAATTGTCCGTACCTATAAATGTAATGCGCTTGGACTCCGGCGAATCCGCGTCCACGCAAATCACTGGAATTCCCTGCTGAATCGCGGAATTGATGCCCTCGCGGAAAGCTTCGGGATTCGAGGCCGAGAGCAAAATGCCCGCGGGCTTTTGCCCGACGGCTTGCTGAAACACCGTCACTTCTTCATTCGTCGAAAAGTTTCCCGGTCCTGCAATTTCGGCTTTGACGCCCAATTGCTTGGCCGAATCTTCCAGTCCCGCCGCGGCTTCCTGCCAGTACGGCAAGCTGGTGTTGAACGCCACGAAAACGTAGCGCTCATCCTTCTCATGGTAGGGCGGCGCGCAAGACACCAGCACTCCAGTCAGAACAATTGCCGAAAGAAGAACATGCGCGGCGCGAATTTTCACGGCGGGCCTCCTTGCAGAAATTTCTTTGGAACGCCGACCAAAATGCGGACTCGAATCCGGGTACAATCCTGGGTTCTTCGGTGCGTAGCCTACCACAGCTTCGGCCCGGAGGAGCATCTTCTCAATTCATATGCTCGCTTACGCTAAATTTCTCGTCCAAGTGTCGCGTCCCGGTCTTTGGAGCACGACTGCGCTGTTCTACCTCTTGCCACTGGGCCGTGCCGATTTTCTTCACTCGGGGCGCCTCTGGCTCGGACTTTTCTTCGTGCTCTTTCCCCTGGGGTTGCTGCTCTACGGAGTGAACGACCTAGCCGACGCCGAAGCCGATCAACTGAATCCGCGAAAAGGAACGTTCATGTTCGGCTCGCGCGGCGCACGCGAGCAGCTTGCCGCCTTGAAATGGCAGATTGCCGCCGCGCAACTTCCCTTCCTCGTGTCCTTCTACTGGCTCGTGGGCCCGCGCATTTTGTGGTGGTACGCGATTCTGCTTCTCGCCGTGGGCGTCTACAACGCGCCACGTTTCGGCTGGAAAGGCCATCCCCCCTTCGATGTCGCCATACAGGCGAGCTACTTGCTCGTGTTTGTTCTCAGCAGTTGGCTGAACCACTTGCCACAACTTCCCTGGCAAACGTTTCTGTTTGGCGCGCTCTTCGCCATGCATTCGCACGTGTTCGGCGAAGTGATGGACATCGAGCCGGATCGCTTGAGTGCCCGCCAAACCACCGCCACAGTCATTGGAAGAGTGCCTGCGAAATTCCTGATCGCCGCATTTCTTTCCGTCGAGACCGTGCTCGTGTGGTTTTCTTTTCGCGATTGGGTCGTCACGGGATTCCTCGCGCTAGGCGCCATCTGGTTTGCTCTGGACGCAACGCTCTTCTGGAAAGATCGCAAGTATCTGCCGCGAGAGATGCGCCTGTTCCTCTGGGGCTGGAACCTCGCCTCCGCCCTCGGCATCCTCTGGAATTGGGCACAAAGTCCCCTCACACATTTGAATCCTGCGCGCGGCCTTTAAATCATGGCGCGAAAACACCTCCTCGAAATCAGCGTGGAAGGCGTAGACAAGGCTGTCGCTGCCGAACGCGGCGGCGCCGACCGCATCGAACTGTGCGCCGACCTGTCCGTTGGTGGCCTCACGCCGAGCCGGGACCTGCTCCGCAGCGTCCGCGAAAGAGTCCACATCCCCATCTATTCGATGATCCGGCTGCGCGCCGGAAACTTCGTTTACTCCGACTCCGAATTTGCGGAGATGGAGCGTTCCGCTGCCGTTGCTGCTGAGTGCGGCATGGATGGCGTCGTGCTTGGAATCCTGAAAAAGAATCGCCGAATCGACATGGCCCGAACGCGCAGGCTCGTGGACCTGGCGCGGCCCTTGCCGGTAACGTTTCACCGCGCCTTCGACGAAACTCCGGACTTTGCGCGGGCGTTGGAAGAGGTGATCCAAACCGGCGCCGCCAGAATTCTCTCTTCGGCTGGCGCAAAAACCGCATTACAAGGAGCCGCCAAACTCGCCGAACTCGTCGCCGCCGCCCGCGACCGTGTCCTCATCCTTCCCGGAGCCGGCATCACCGCTTCCAACCTTGCGGAGGTCGTGCAGAAAACTGGCGCCGTCGAATTTCACTCCGGACTCGGCACGGTGCTTCCCTACTCCACCCGCGACTACGCCGCCTTTGAATCCGAAGTCCGCAAACTGGCGGAGCGGCTCGTCCGCGGGAATTGAAGCGTACCGCCGGGCTTTAAACCTAGACCCGGTGGCGGAAAGATGGAAGACGCCGGACGGAGAGACTTACTGGAATGCGGGGTCCTGGCGCAGGAACTCCAAGGCCTGTTGCGGGTCGGCGCCGTCCAGCTCCGGGCGAAAATCGGCAAAAATCTGGTGCTGCCGCACACGCAATATACGGAAAAGCTTTGGTCAATACAGCATAGCATCGCCATTAAACGTGTGTAAAATCAATGAGATACGAGAGTCTGCTCCCTGCGTCTGCGGCACGCTAATTGCTCTTCACGATAACTATTGAGCGCACTGGCTTAGGAGGTACGAAGTGTCGGAACCGCGGCGGACCAGCCTGCGGGGCTCGTGGGTATGGGTCTACGTCTTCTCCGGAGCCATAGCTGCCTTGGCTGCCACCTTTGTAGGCGGGGCCTACGCGGGACGGTGGGCGGTGAAGCATCAACTCCGCGCTCGTCTCCAAGGGGGATTGTGGCGTAAGGAGGGCGCCAAACGCCGCGACCTAGATGTAAACGGCGAATGGCTGCCGATCAATACGGCTCTAGTACGGATTGAGAGCACGGTCATCCACTTGCCGAACGGGGACGGCTGGGGCGGCGGGATCCAGCCCATGGAGGACGGCCGAATCTTCTACGCGACAAAAGATGGAGAGTTCGGGGTAATCGAAACGGACGGCGTCGTAAAAGTGCTGTCGTTCAAAGTGGAGATGAACCTCGACGCTTTGAAGCACCATCCGGTCTATCAGCTTGGGAATTTTCCGCACACCTGGGTTCGCGTTACGGATATCAATCTGACGCCCACCGGCGCCGGCCGTTACGAGCTGCTGGTCGGCCACCACTATTTCGAGCCAAAAGGCCAGTGTATGGAACTGCGGCTCAGCCGAGCGTTGGTGAGTGTAACAGCCACGGATGTTTCCCTGGCAGAACCCTTTCGGACGGTGATGACCACGACGCCGTGCATCACCTTCTACCACCCGGGATACATGTTCGCGTTTGAAGGGCACTTCTCCGGTGGAAGGATCGCGCGGCTTGGCGGCGATCACGTGCTTTTTTCGACCGGCGATCACGGATGGGTAGGGACGAGGGGCTACCCGGCGCTGGCGCAGGACGACAACTCGACGCTCGGCAAAGTGCTGCTGGTCAATGTGACCACCAACGAGGTCTCGATCTTCGCGAAGGGGTTTCGCAATCCCCAGGGTTTGACCATCGACTCCAAGGGCCGCATCTGGGTAACGGACCAGGGCCCCCAAGGCGGCGACGAGCTCAACCTCGTCGTCAAGGGCCAGAATTACGGGTGGCCTATCAGCACCTACGACACCGATTACGGATCCATACCCTGGTCGCTGAACGCGGAGCAGGGCAGACATAACACAGGTGTTCAGCCCGAATTTGCCTGGAATCCCTCCATCGCCACGTCCAATCTCGTGGAGGTAAGGGGCAATGAGTTCCCGCTCTGGAAGGGAGACCTGCTGGTGGCTTCCCTTCACGGGCAAGCCATTCACCGGCTACGCCTTGAAGGCACGCGCGTCATCTACGACGAACCGATCAAGTTCGACCTAGACCGCCTTCGGGACCTTGTCGAACTGCCTAATGGGCACATCGCGTTGCTGACGGATCTCGGCACCATCGTTTTGTTGCGGAATGCAGATGCCTATAACAAGACGCCGTATCTGGACGCAAGCCGGCAGCAGCGCCGAACGACGGACATGTCAGCGGAAGAGCGCGCCTTTGCCGTGGCGGGACGACATGCCAATGCCGCGAACACGGGTACCGTTGTTGCGGAGGCTTCGGAACACCTGCCACCTGCCGCAGCCCACGGAGAAACGGTGTTCAGTGCAAATTGCACGGTTTGTCACGCGATCGAAAGCTTGATGAGCCTTGCCGGACCCAGTTTGAAGGGCGTGATAGGGCGCCGTGTAGGGTCCGCCCAGTTCGCTGCCGCGCTCGCGGGGAGGCATGAAACCTGGACAAGCCACCGGATCGTGGATTTCGTCGTCAGACCCGATGGCATGTATCCTGGGACGTCGATGCCTCCGGTAGCTCTGACGCCCGATCTGCAGCGGGATCTTGTCAGCTATCTGGATACGCGGCACAGGCAGTAGCCGAAAGACCGCGTGCGAGCCGCAAGATAGTTGCTTTGTGCCGCAAGACTGCAGTTCTTATTGCAAGAAAAAAACCAGTAGGCGAGCGCCTTTTCGCGCGTTCATTTCTTCTGGAGCAGAAAAACCCAGTCGCTATTGGCAGGCATTGCGGGGGAAGTCCAAACGCGGCCGCTCGCCGCGGGGAGGGTGAGTCGCTCACCGCTCAGGGGATCAAAGCGGACAACGGCGTAAGATCCCGGCGCGAGCTGGATGACTGCCGTTCCTCCGTGCGGAAGATATACTGCGTACGTTTGCCCTAGATCCGCAAGGCAGTAGTTGCCACGGTTCACCAGTTCATCGTGGGGTTCGGTTTTCCACCAGTCGAAGCTGGTCATGAAACCCACCATGCGCGCGTAACCCTGCAACATGGTCATAGTGGCGTCGCCGCGGCCGTTCATCCACCCGCCCCCGGTGTCCGGCCATACATTTGTGCCGCGGCGGGCGGTCTCTCCGGTCGTTTGATAGCCGCCAGCCATGACAATCTCCCAAGCCATGCGGCGCAGAGTCTCGGCTGAGTCAGCGTCAGGCTTTGGCGCCCATACGGGATAGTGATCCTCATAGCCATACTCTTCGTTGGTCTGGGGAATGATTCGTCCGAGATGCTTTTGCTTTTCGCGCTCGTTGAACATGAAGGCGTGCTGCTCCCGGTTCCAATCTTGAAACGAGGTAAAGTCAAACCACTGCGCCGTGCGATCCTGGTGGGCGTTGTTCACGGGATGACTGGTGGCCAGATGCTGGTAGGGGTCCCACTGCTTGATGAGGCTCCCGGTCTGGCGGGTCCATGAAACGCCGCGGTACAGATCGAGGTCATCGCCAAGATCCCAGGTGATGTTCGAGAAAGCGCTGAATCGCGCAACCGCATAACGCAAGAATCTTTGTTCGTCCGCGCTGTCTGCTTCGGGATGCACGCGACTGTCATTCATATCCAGCACCAGAGAAATCACCATGTCCCTGTCCCTGGCGAAGCGGAGCGCACGGTCCAATTTCTGCCAATGAGACAGGTCAAAACGAGTGTAATCGAATCCCGGGTGGAAGATGTCCTCCGGCTGTTTGGCGGGCCAAGGACTAAGAAAAACCGTCCAATAGGGCGCATCCGGCGATGACCGACCCACCATGACGGGTTCGCCATAAAAGAGGTTGGTGCGGCCGGCGACGGTGACCCGCATGCGATTGATGAGTAAGTCGTGAAGGCGCTGGATGCTGGATTGAATGACTTTGTCGTCTGACCATCCCAGGAGCCAGTAGGCGGTGGTGCCGTTGAAGAAATAATGCTCTCCGGTTCCTTCCCAAACGAAATGCCAGGGATACTTTGCATCTACGCGAATCGGGCCGCGACGCCGTCCGTCGTTGGCGTGAAAAGTGCCGGTGGTCGTGTTGCTGCTCGAGCCTTGACGATACTCCACGGAGTAAAGGTAGTCCCCAGGAGCCGGCGGCATGAACCGCATGCGGAAAGCACTTCCATCGACTGAGTCACAGAAGCCGTCTACCTGCCATTTCTTACTTCCACTTTTTGTTTGGAACCAGCCGCTGAATTCCGCATCCGTAAAAGGATTCTGAGCGTGTGGCCAAGTTACGTGGGCACTTATTTCTACGAAGTCGTAGGCATCAACGGTGTCCGCAGATCTGGAAAACGACACATGCAAAGGCGTGGGGGATTTGCAGGCGGTCAAGAGAATACAGGCACAGACGCAAGCAAGGAATTCAACTCTGACTCCTGACCAACTCCCTGACTTCGCGCGAGAGATCATATGCGCGAAGGAAGCTAGGCTTTTTGCGCTTGCCGGCGCAGAAATGTCGGCACGTCCAGGTCGTCCGTGGCCGGAACTTCCTGGCTGACTTCGTGGACATTTTGCTGGACCTGATGCACCACGTTCGCGGGCTGCATGGGCGGCTCCATGATCTCGCGCCCGGCTTTCCAGGTCTTTGGCAGAAACGACTGCTTCGGCAGCGCGTTTTTCTTGTTGGCGTCCTTGAAACCCGCGGCGATCACGGTGATCTTGACGGAGTCCTTCATGGTGTCGTCCTGCACGGCGCCAAAAATGATGTTGGCGTTTTCGTGCGCAGCTTTTTGGATGACGGTCGAGGCTTCGTGGACTTCATGCAGCGTCAGGCTGGAACTGCCGGAAACGTTGATGAGGATGCCCTGCGCGCCTTGAATGGAATTGTCTTCGAGGAGCGGGCTGGCGATGGCACGGTTCGCGGCGTCCACCGCGCGATTCGAACCCGTTGCGACGGCGGTGCCCATGACCGCATAACCCTGGCCATGCATGATGGCTTTCACGTCGGCAAAGTCGCGATTGATGATGCCGGGCACGGTGATGATGTCCGAAATGCCCTGCACGGCCTGGCGAAGAATGTCGTCGGCGATGCGGAACGCGTCGAAGAAGCTCGTGCCGCGCTCGACGGTATCCATCAGGCGCTCGTTGGGAATGACGATGACCGTGTCCACTACGCCGATGAGTTCTTGAAGCGCCTGCTCCGCCTGCATCATGCGACGTTTGCCTTCAAAGACGAATGGCTTGGTGACGACGGCGACGCTGAGCGCGCCCAATTCGCTCGCGAGCGAAGCGACCACGGGCGCGGCGCCGCTTCCGGTGCCGCCGCCAAGGCCGGAGGTGATGAAAATCATGTCCGCGCCTTCCAGCGCTTCGATGATTTTGTCCGTGTCTTCGAGCGCGGCTTTGCGGCCGACCTCAGGATTGGCGCCCGCGCCAAGCCCCTTCGTGAGTTTCGCGCCGAGCTGCAGTTTCGCCGGAGCCTGCGAGAGCTTCAGCGCCTGCAAGTCGGTGTTGGCGGCGATGAATTCGACGCCTTCCAGCTTCGCGCGAATCATGCGGTTCACTGCGTTGCAACCGCCCCCGCCCACGCCGATAACCTTAATCTTCGCTGGCTGCAATTCTTCGCTGAAGCTCATGCGAATTCCCGCGTCTCTTGGTGTCATAGTTTGCCGACCTCTCCCCCAGATTCGCCGCGCCCCGTTGCCAGGGTCACGAGGCGCCCGCGAACATGGCTTTCAGTTTGGATACCAGGGTCCCTGGGCGTTGCGGACCGGAACGGCGCGCCTTCGCGCCGGACAACACCAGTCCCACAACCGTGGCGTACTCCGGTTGAGCTACTTGTTCCGGGAGGTCCGCCAAACCTTTAGGCTCCGCAATGCGCACGGGCAAATGGAACGAATGCTCGATGAGTTCATCGAGGCCGCGCAGGCGCGCGCCGCCTCCGGCGAGAACAAATCCGGCGGGCATCTGGCCATCGAGGCCTGCGCGTTGGAGGTCGTCACGAATGAGCGTGAGCAGTTCCATGGCGCGAGGTTCGATGATGTCCGTGAGCATGTGCGGGAAAATCTGGCGAGGCGGGCGGTCGCCAACGCTGGCGATTTCGAGCGCGCCATTGTCTTTGAGGAATGCCGAAGCCGCCCAGCCATGGCGGCGCTTGATGCGTTCGGCTTCGGGAATCGGCGTGCGCAGGCCCACCGCAAGATCGTTCGTGAAATGGTCACCGCCAATGGGAACGACGCCGATGTGGCGAACCACGCCGGCGCCATAGGCGAGCACTTCGGTCGTGCCGCCGCCGATGTCGAGCAAGCAGCAGCCGAGGTCGCGCTCGTCCTGGGTGAGGCATGCCTCGGCGGAAGCGAGCGGCTCCAGTACGGTGTCGCTGACGAGAATTCCCGCTTTGTTCGCCGCGGTTACGAGATTTTGCGACGCCGCGATCGACGAAGTGACGACGTAAACGTTGGCGACGAGCCGCTGGCCGACCATGCCGATGGGGTCGCGGATGTTATCCTGCATGTCGACGATGAATTCGTGCGGAAGGACGTGAAGAACTTCGCGATCTTCCGGGAGAGAGATGTTGCGGGCGGCGTCCACGGCGCGGCGCACGTCTTCGCGCTCGATGTCGCGCGGGCGCGGACCCAGCGTGATGCCGCCTCGGCTATTCACTCCGCGAACATGATGTCCGGCGACGCCGATAAGCGCTTCTTCGACGGGAACATTGGCCACGCCTTCGGCTTCTTCGACGGCGCGGCGAATCGAACTGACCGTGGAATCGAGATTGACGATCAGACCCTTGCGCAAGCCTTTGGATTCGGCCGCGCCAAGCGCCAGAAATTTAACGACCTCGCCTTCGATTTCCGCGATCAGGATAGAAGTCTTAGTGCTGCCAATATCCAGCCCCACCAGGTATTTGTCTTTCTTCGCCAATCCGCCGCTCCCAGAGCTATTTTGTTCTCGCTGCTGTCGTGCCCGCGCTGGTGTCGGGATTCACGACCACTTGCCGCGTATACTGCAAATCGATCGACTGCACACGCCCGGTATGGGCCTGCCACTGCGAAAAATTGTCGACGAGCATCTTGAACTTTCCGGAAAAATCGCTCGAGCCGAAATGGACGGTGACGGCTTGCGTGTCCGTGGGGCTGGCCAACCCGGTCAGGACCACGCGCAGATCCTTGGGAATCGAAAGGTCCACTTCGCTGACAGCCTGCGACGCACCGCCGCGCACGAGTTCGATATCCTTCATAAATTCCTGAAAAAGTTGCATGCGTTTTTCGCGCTGATCGCGCGGCAGGTCGTCCGATACGCCAGTGACGACAGGAAACTGCAGATCCGCATCGCGTGGACGTTCCAGGATCACGCCGTGCGGATCAATCAGCTCCACTTCGTTGCCATTGCGAGCGAAAGCAACAGGAGTGCGTTCCGTAAGCTCGACGCGAATGCGGTTCGGGAGAATGCGATGGACGCTGGCGGATTCGACCCAGGGGATTTGTTCGAGCTGGCTGCGGCGAAGGTCGAGCGGGATTTGCAGGACGCTGAGATTGTGGTCTTGCGCGAACGGTCTCAGGACAGCTTCGCGCGTGACCACGTGATTGCCAGTCAGTTCGATTTGCTCGGGCTTGAGCAGCAGCACGGAAGGCGAATAAAGAAGAAACCTAGTTCCGTAATACGCGCCGATGATTATGGCAGCACTCGTAGCAGTGAAAATCAGGATTCGGCGGTAAAACGTCCAGCCGCGGCCACTGAGTTTTTTGCGGCGAATCTCGACGGGCTTCTGGCGGCGCAGGTAGCGCGGCTCTTCGTCGGCAATCAGCTCCGGCCGGTAACGCTCGTTAGCTTCTGCCGCAGCGGTGGCGTTCCTTTGCATGGGCTTCAGGCGTTCCAAACGACCACCTCGTTTTCCAAGGCCACGCCGTAGGACTTCTGGACACGCTCGCGCACGTCAGAGATCAGCGCCAGCATGTCTTTGGCGGAAGCGCGGCCCGTGTTTACAAAAAAATTGGCGTGGCGGTCGCTCACCCGCGCGTCGCCGACGGTGAGGCCCTTGAGTCCCAATTCGTCAATCATGCGGCCGGCGGAAGCGCCTGGAGGGTTTTTGAAGATGCAGCCGGCACTTTTTTGCCCAAGCGGCTGACTGGAGCGCCGTTTTTCGTTGCAGATACGAATGCCTTTTAGAATTTCGTTGTACGGTTTGGAGGGTAGTTCCAATATCACTGCGAGCATCATATCATCAGCCGCAAAAGAAGTGTGGCGATATTCAAAAGAAATTTGATGCCCCCGCAGGGTTTCAATTTCCCGGGTGGCGGCCCGGTAAAGCTTCACTTCGCGGACGTAGCTGCCGATTTGCATGCCGTAGGCGCCGGCGTTCATACGGAGGGCTCCGCCTACCGTGCCGGGGACGCCGATCAAGCCCTCCATGCCTCCCAGATCATGCTTGGCGCAGAACGTGACGGTACGGCCGAGGTCGGCTGCGGCATCCACGTGTGCGAGATTGCCTTCCAAGACGACGCCCGGTTCGGGCGGGGCGAGCTGCAAGATGACCCAGGGGAGTTCGCCATCGTTTACCAGAAGGTTCGAGCCACCGCCGAGGAATTTGTGGGGAATGTGATTGGCGTCCAAAAGCTGGAGAAGATCCGGAATGCTTTCGTGTCTGTTGATGCGGAGCAGGTCCGTGGTGCCGCCGATGCCGAGGGAAGTCAGTTCCGACAGCTTTGCGGCTGGCCGGCGCTCGACGCCGAGTTCCGCCAAACTTGTGAGCAACTTGGGATCGTTAATGAGCATGTTCCGCGGGATGCTCCGCTCCGAGAAGAACCATTAATTCATTGCTGGCGCGGCTGATGCTGCCCGCGCCGATGGTCAAAATCGCGTCGCCGGAGCGCGCCTGCTTGAGCAGAAACTCGATGCCTTCCTGAAGCAAATGGGCGTAGTGAACGTTCTTGTGGCCGGCACTGCGAATGGCATTGGCAAGGGCTTCACCGGTCACACCGGGGATGGGCGACTCGCTGGCGGGATAGATGTCGGTCAGCACGAGAACGTCGGCTTGATTAAAGGCGCGGCAAAATTCATCCCAGAGGTGCTGTGTCCGCGTGAAGCGATGCGGCTGGAAGAGCACGAGCAGGCGATTGAATTTGCAGCCGCGGGCAGCGTCGAGCGTGGCGCGGATTTCGGCGGGGTGATGGCCGTAGTCGTCGATGACGGTGATGTTGTTCACCACGCCTTTGATGTCGAAGCGGCGGCCGACTCCCGCAAATTTTGCCAGGCCTTCGCGAATCAAATCGGAGGCAACGTTGAGGTACAAGGCCACGGCAGCAGCGGCGGCGGCGTTGCGCACGTTGTGCATCCCGGGTGGATGTGAGAGATGGAAGATTCCCAGGTCATCGCCCTTGTAGGTGAGACGGAATTCGCTTTGCAGACCTTCGAGCTTCACGTCGCTGATGACGAGATCGGCCTGGCTGGAAGTTCCGTAAGTAATGATGGGGCGCTTCACGCTGGGGATGATGGCCTGGACGTTCGGCTCATCGATGCAAAGAATCGCGGCGCCATAAAACGGGACGCGATTCACAAATTGAATGAATGCGTCCTGGATGTCTTCGAGCGAGGTGTACTGATCGAGATGCTCGCGGTCGATAGTGGTTACCACGGCGACCACGGGAGCGAGCATTAAGAAGCTGCGGTCGCTTTCGTCGGCTTCGACGACAAAGTATTCGCCCTTGCCTAGACGGGCCGTAGTTCCCGCTTGATTGACGCGTCCACCGATCACGAACGTGGGATCGAGATGAGCCGCAGCGAGGACGGAAGCGACCATCGAAGTTGTGGTGGTTTTCCCGTGCGCACCAGCAACGGCGATGCCGTATTTCAAGCGCATCAATTCCGCGAGCATTTCGGCACGCGGAATAACTGGAATTTTTCGATTGTGGGCTTCGACGACTTCCGGATTATCCGGCTTCACCGCGGAGGAAGTGACGACGACGTGCGCGCCATCGGCGTTCGAAGTCTTGTGTCCCTCGAAAATGGTCGCGCCCAATTTTTGCAGCCGTTCGGTGATGTTGGAGAGCTTCACGTCCGAGCCGGAAACGGAATAGCCCAGCGTCAGAAGGACTTCGGCGATGCCGCTCATTCCGATTCCGCCGATGCCCACGAGGTGAATGCGCTGAAAATTACGAAAGGAGACCATCATTAATATGCCCTCGGATATGCACTCGGATATGCCCTCGTCGATTTGCTCTCACCGTTTAGCTTGCACGTTTGCGGCCTCTTCGATCAGATTGACGATTTCCTGCGTGGCATGGGGGCGGGCCAATGCGCGCGCGTTGGATGAAAGCTTTTCGATTTCATCGGGGTGATCGAGCAACGAAAAAATCTCGCCGGTTAATTTTTCGGCGGTCAGTTCGGGCTCCGTGATGAGGCGCCCGGCGCTGGCCCGCGCCATTTCCTGGGCGTTGCGCAATTGATGGCTGTCGGTGGCTCTTCCAAAAGGAATGAAGATGGCGGCGCGGCCTGCAGCGGCGACCTCCGCAGCGGTGATGGCTCCGGCGCGGCAGACGATGATGTCCGCCCAGGCGAAGCGCTCGGGCATGTTGGTCATGAATGGAACAACCTCGGCCATAATTTCGCGGCGGGCGTAGGCAGTGCGAACTGCGTCGTAATCGCGCTCGCCGGTTTGATGGACGATGCTCAACTCCTTCTTGCGAGTGGCGAGGCGGTCCATGGAATCGACGAAAGCACGATTGATGGGCAGAGCGCCTTGGCTGCCGCCGGTGATAAGCAAGCGCAGCGGATTCGACGGCTTGCGCGGAGGAATCGAAAAGAATTCCGAACGGACCGGATTGCCAGTAACGACGGCTTTTTCCCCCCACGCCTGGGCAGAAACTTGATAGCCCGTGGCAATGCGCCTCGAAAGACGCGCGAGAAGCTTGTTCGTCAGGCCCGGTTCGGCGTTCGGTTCAAAAATAATGTTGGGCACGCCGGTCAGCCAGGTGGCCAGCATCATGGGCCCGGCTGCGTAGCCGCCGACTCCAAAGGCCGCGACGGGTTTGTGTTTGCGCAGAACGCGGCGGGCGTCGAGCATGGCAGGAACCAACATCGCCAGGTTTTTGAACAGAGTGGTCCCACCTTTGCCTTTGAGGCCCGCGACGCGCAGCGTTTCCAGCGGCAGGCCCGCCTGCGGCACCAGCTTCATCTCGATTCCGCGTTCGGTTCCTACGAGCACCACTTCTCTCTCTTTCCCCCGGGCGAGCCATTCGCGGGCAATGGCCAGCGCCGGAAAAACGTGCCCGCCCGTGCCGCCGCCTGCAATAAGCAGTTTCACGTGAGGCGCCCGCTCCTCAAGCTTCCACGGCTTGCTGCGAGATATTGAGCAGCACGCCCGTGCCCAGCAGCATCACCAACAAACTCGATCCGCCATAACTGATGAACGGCAGCGGAATGCCTTTCGTGGGCACCATTCCCAGGACTACAGCAAAGTTGATTAGTGCCTGCCACAACACCATGGTCGTGATGCCCAGCGCGAGCAGGCGCCCAAAGCCATCGGGCGCGGCGTAGGCGGCGCGAATGCCGCGCCTTCCGTAAACGACAAAGAGCGCAATGACGAGCACCGCGCCAATAAAGCCAAGCTCTTCGCAAATCACCGCGTAGATGAAATCCGTGTGCGCTTCGGGCAAGTAGAAGAGTTTTTGTTTGCTTTCCATCAGGCCGACGCCGGTGAAGCCACCGGAACCCACAGCGATAAGCGATTGGCGCAATTGAAACCCCGCGCCTTGCGGGTCGGAGCCAGGGTCCCAAAACGACAAGAATCGCGCCATGCGATACGGAGCCAGCGTGATGAGGAGATAGAGCGCGGGTATCGCTGCGGCAAGGCCGGTGGCGATCCATTTCCAGGAAAGGCCAGCGACAAAAAGAATCGTGGTTGCGAACAACAGGATGTCCACGGACGTGCCAAGGTCGGGCTGCGCGAGGATCAATCCCGCACAAACCAATACTGGCGCGAAGGCCGGCAGAATCGTGTGGAGAAAATCTTCCTTGCGAAAATCCATGGCATCTTTGCCGCGGCGCTTTTGATCCAGGAACCACGCCAGGTAAAGAATAACGGCAAGCTTCGCAAGCTCCGAGGGTTGGATGCCCACGGGGCCAAAGCGAATCCAGCGATGCGTGGCGTGAGAGCGGTCCAAGAAGAACGCGCAGACGAGCATCAACACAACGATGCAAAGCACGGGATAAATCACGGCGGGCTGGCGGAGCTTGTGGTAGTCGGTGCGCATCAGAACGAACATTCCAAGGAGGCCAATCAACAGCCAGGCGGACTGCCGCACGAGGAAGATATAAGAATGACCGTACAACTGCTCGGCGGTGACGGCGGAGGCGCTCAGAATCATCACCGCGCCAAAGAGGCAGAGTGCGAGCGTCACGCCAAAGAGCCAGCGGTCGCTGTCGGTTCGTCTAGGCACGTTACTCACCGCCCTCCTGAAGTGGTGCTCGCGGCCTGGCGCTCGAGCTGATGCACGAGCTCTTTGAAGACACGGCCGCGGTGCTCGTAATTTTGAAACTGGTCGAAACTGGCGCAGGCGGGAGCCAGCAAGACGACGTCGCCGGCGCGCGCGGCGTGAGCGGCGGTTTCCACGGCGCGCTCGAGGGTTCCAGCTTGCTCGATGGCGACACTGCCTGCGATTTGTTTCTCGATTTTATCCGCCGCAGCGCCAATCAAAAGCGCGAGTATGGCTTTTTCACGCAGCGGCGCTTGCAACACCGTGTAGTCGCTGCCTTTGTCTTTACCGCCGAGAATAATCAGGATGCGCCCCGGAAAAGCGTCAAGCGCTTTTAGCGTGGCGTCCACGTTGGTGGCTTTTGAATCGTTGTAAAAACGCACGCCGCCAATTTCGGCGACGAATTCCAGGCGATGCTCGACTCCCGCGAAGGAGCGCACGCCTTTGGCGATAGCGGCCGGCTCTGCGCCCGCGAGGCGCGTCGCCGCTATAGCCGCGAGGACGTTTTCCACGTTGTGTGTGCCCGCAAGCGGAATATCTGCAAGCTTGAGGACGGGTTCCTCGGTTCCCTCGCAGCGAAACAGAATTTCGCTTTCCTTGACGAATGCGCCTTGCACGACGCGCTGCTTCCGGCTGAACCAATAGAGCTGTGGCTTTGCTGGGGCATACGGCGTCGTGCCGGGATCATCGGCGTTCAAGACGGCGCAGTCGGATTCCGTCTGGTTCTCGAAGATGCGCGCTTTGGCTGCGCCGTAACTTTCGAGCGCGTGATGGCGGTCGAGATGGTCGGGTGTGAGATTCAGGAACACGCTGATGTTGGGGCGGAATTTCTCGATGAGCTCGAGTTGAAAGCTGCTCAACTCCGCGACGGTGATGGTCTTTTCGCTGGTCTTCTCCACGCAGGAGATCAAGGGCGTGCCAATGTTGCCTGCCAAAATTGTGGAGAATCCAGCGGTCTTTAGAATGTGTTCGATGAGCGAGGTCGTGGTCGTTTTTCCGTTGGACCCGGTAATGCCGACGAGCCGCCCTTTCAGGAAACGGCAGGCCAGCTCGATTTCGCTCCAAATCGTGATGCTTTTCGAGCGCGCAAACCGCAGAAGCGGCGCGTCGGCAGGTACGCCGGGGCTGGGAATGATCAAATCCGCATCCAGAACCAGCTCTTCGCGATGGCCACCAAGTTCCAAAGCGACTCCGGCTTTTTGCAAGGGCACGACTGCGTCGCCAAGCTCTTTTTCCGCTCGCGTATCCGTTGCGGTGACGTGCGCGCCGCGCGCGGCGCAAAACAGGGCTGTGGCCACTCCAGTTCTCGCCAGGCCTACGACGAGGACGCGTTTGTTCCGAAGCTCGATGGACGCAGACATTTTCTTTTCGTTACTGAATTCCCTACCTCAATTTCAAAGTCGTCAGTGCGAACAGCGCAAAAACCAGCGCGGCAATCCAGAAGCGCACGATCACCTTGGATTCGCTCCAGCCCAGCAATTCGAAATGATGATGAATCGGGGCCATGCGAAAAATGCGCTTCCCGCGCAGCTTGAACGAAAAAACCTGCAAAATGACCGACAGCGCCTCCACCACAAAGATCCCGCCCACAAAGAACAGCAGAATCTCTTGCTTGATGATGACCGCAATCGTTCCGAGCGTTCCGCCAAGGGACAGCGACCCGACGTCTCCCATGAAAATCTCCGCGGGATGCGCGTTGTACCAGAGGAATCCCAGCGAAGCGCCCACGAGCGCGCCGCAAAAAACGGTGAGCTCGCCGACTTTGGGGATGTATTGAATGTCGAGATACGCAGCCCAGCGAAAGTTGCTGCTGACGTAAGTAAGTACGGTAAGAGCTCCCGCAGCGATGACGGTGCAACCGATGGCGAGGCCGTCCAAACCGTCAGTGAGATTCACGGCGTTCGAGGAACCGACAATCACCAGGCAAACAAAGATGAGAAACGGGACAAAGGCCAGGGGCCACCAATACGGCGTGTTCATCAGAGAATGAATCACGAGATCCGGATGAAAGCGCTTTGCAAACGGAATCACCAGTTGCGTCGTATAGACCTTGCGCGTCAGGAGCACCAGCAATGAACCGCCCACAACGAGGCTGACCACAACCTGAAAATAGATTTTTTTCTTCGCGGTGAGGCCCAGATTCTGCTGCTTCGAGACTTTGGCGTAGTCGTCAATGAAACCGATAATCGCAAATCCGGCGAGGGCAAAGAGCGCGATCAAAATGAAGGGATTCGTCAGGTCGGCCCACAGCAGCGATGGGATTGCCGTGGACAACACGATGAGGACTCCCCCCATCGTCGGCGTTCCCGCTTTTTTCTGATGCGCTTGCGGCCCTTCTTCGCGGATGTATTGGCCAATCTGGAGCTCGCGCAAACGGCGAATCAGCCACGGGCCAAAGACGAGCGCCAAAAACATAGCCGTCAAACTGGCGTAGACCGTTCGGACCGTAATGTAGCGAAAGACGTTGAGCGGACTAAAATAGCGCCGCAAAACTTCGACGAGGAGGTAGTAAAGCATTCTAGTGCCGGACCTCCTGGCGCGAATACTCTCCGGGTGCAGCGTGGCGGGCGATCAGAGCGTCAACAATTTGTTCCATCTTGACCCCGCGCGAGCCTTTTATGAGCAGCAGATCGCCGGGAGAGACCAGCGTTTCCAGGAATTCGGCGGCTTCCGGCGGCGCTGGGAAAAACTTTGTGTGCGCGCGCGGCAGGCCCGCGGCCACCGCGCCCTCCACTATTTGCGAAGCATCACCGGCGACGCCAATCACCCAATCCACTTTGCCGGTTTTTGCGGCAAATTGCCCTGCTTCGCGGTGCAGTTGCGGCGAAGAAGTGCCTAGCTCACGCATTTCACCAGCAACTAGAATCCGCCGTTGGAAATTCGGCGTGGCGGCGAGCAATTCCGTCATCGCTTGCAGCGCCGCCGGGCTCGAGTTGTAGCTATCGTTGATGAGCGCTGCCCCATTTGAGAATCGCAAGAGTTCCCCGCGCATTGCGGGCGCGCGCAGCGTATTGAAAACGCTTTGCGCCTCCGCCGCGCCGATTCCCCAAACGCTCGCTGCCGCCAGCGCCGCGAGCGCATTGGCAATGGCATGGCGCCCGGGAACCGCCAGCTCCAGCCGGACGCGTCCTTCGGGACTCAAGTAATCGAACGCCGAGCCCAGAGCTCCGCGGTCCTCGATTTCTTCGGCCATGAAAAATGCCTGCTTTTCAATGCCGTACGTCAGAACACGCCCTGGGGCATACGGCCCAAACGCGGCGACGCGCGGGTCGTCCGCATTCAAGACCGCCGTGGAACCGCGGCCGTTCAGTCCTTCAATCAATTCGCGCTTGGCCAGGGCGATTTCATCCACCGAAGAAAAGAATTCCAAGTGCGCGGGAGAGACGCGCGTCACCACGCCAACATCGGGACGCGCAATCGCCGCCAGACGCGACAGCTCACCGCGCCGCGACATCCCCATCTCCAGCACCGCCGCTTGATGCGTTTCTTCCAGCCGAAACAGCGTCAGCGGCAGGCCGTACTCGTTATTCAAATTTCCTTCGGATTTCAGGACTTGCAGCTTCGCGCCCAGCAAGGCCGCCAGAATTTCCTTCGTGGTGGTCTTGCCGACCGAACCGGTGACGCCGGCAATTTTCCCGCCCCACGCTTCGCGAACGGCGCGAGCCAGTTGCTTGAGGGCCTCGAAAGTGTCCGCCACGGGGATGCAGCGGTCGCCCACCCAGCCCGCAAACTGCGGGAGCCTGGCTTGCGCCACCACGGCGGCGATGGCTCCGAGCTCCAGCGCGCTGGCCACGTGATCGTGTCCGTCGTGACGCGGTCCGTGGATGGCCACGAACAGTTCTCCGGCACGTACCGTGCGAGAATCAATCGACACACCGGCCAGCCGGGCCAGGGGATCGAGCCCCGTTCCCGGCCGAGAACCCAAAGCGCCAGCCACCTGTGCAATCGTCCACCGCATAAGTTCCTCAAAGGGTTGGTCTTATTCCAGTATCCCGTCCAGTACCCCACGGCTCGTTCGGTTTTCAACGTTTTGAGGGCTCCTCCTTGAAGAGAGGTCCGTTATTGGCTCCCCGATCGGATCGGGGCCGAGCGCCCTCGTTCTTGCCAATAAACAAGCGCGCTAGGTGCCAAACCCTGAGCCGTTTTTCGGCCCTTCAAAGCCACGCTCGCGCAGCGCGCGCCGCGCCATTTCGCGATCGTCAAACTCCAAGGCGCGGTCCGCGAGAATCTGGTAATTCTCGTGCCCCTTTCCCGCCAGCAGCACGATGTCTCCTGCGCGCGCTTCGTCCATTGCCATGGCGATGGCCTTTTCGCGGTCGGGCTCGATCAGATATTTTCCATTCGTTTTCTGCAGGCCAACCACGATGTCGCTGATGATTTTCAGCGGATCTTCTGTGCGTGGATTGTCGCTCGAAAGAACTGTCAGGTCGCTCAGGCGCCCAGCGACTTCTCCCATGACCGGTCGTTTGGTGCGGTCTTTCAGTCCGCCGCAGCCGAAAAGCGTGATGATGCGGCCCTTGGGATTGAGTTCACGCGCAGTGCGAATGAGATTTTCGAGCGCATCATCGGTGTGCGCGTAATCCACGACCACCAGAAATGGTTGGCCCTGATCCACGCATTGGAACCGCCCGGAAACGCTCTCCAGATTCTGGATTCCTTTCCGGATGATTTCGTTGGAAAAGCCGAGCGCCTGAGCGGCGCCAATCGCCGTGAGCAGATTGTAAACGTTGATGCGGCCGACGAGCCGCGAAGTCACTTCCAGTTTTCCGTTTGGCGTTTGCGCGGTGAAATGCAAGCCCTCGAAACTGAGGTGGAATTTCTTTGTGGTGATGTCCGCATCCGATTCGAGGCCGTAAGTCACAGTGTTCTTCGCGAGGCCCGCCAACTGTTTCCCGTAGCCATCGTCGGTATTCAGCACCGCCACTTCTGGCGCACCCGCACCGGTGCCTTCGAAGAGCTTGCGCTTGGCGGCGAAATAATCCTCAAACGTTTTGTGATAATCCATGTGCTCGCGCGTCAGATTCGTGAATACTGCGGCCTGAAAATGGCAGCCCCACAAGCGGTCCATCGAAAGTGAATGCGAGCTGGCCTCCAGCACCGCGTACTTGCCTCCGGCGTCGCGAGTCTCGGCAAAGAATCCTTGTAAGTCCACGGATTCCGGAGTCGTGTTCGGAGCGGGATAGTCGCCCAGCGGCGTGTGGTAAGCGATGGTTCCAAACAAGCCCGTTTTGGCTCCGGAGGCCTTGATGATCGCGTCCACCAACGAACTCGTTGTGGTTTTTCCGTTCGTTCCGGTGACCGCTACAAGTTGGAGAGCATTTGCCGGGTGCTCAAAGAAGTTCGCGGCCGTAGTGGCCAGCGATTTCCGCGCGTCGCGGACATGAACCCAGGGTACTCGCACAGAAGTCTTCTCGGGCGCAGGATCTTCGCTGACAACGGCCGTTGCACCGCGTTTTATAGCGTCTTCGATGAAAGCGTTGCCGTCCGCCTTCGCGCCGTGTAAGGCAAAAAACAGCGTGCCTTTCTGCACTTTGCGCGAATCGCACGTCACCTGATGAATCTCGACGCGGTCTGCCGAACCCGGCAGGGTGGCTTCCGCGCCAGAAAGGAGTTCGCTTAATTTCTTCCCGGTTCTTGTTCCCGCGGGTTGGACAGAGTGTTTCAGAGGCGCGTCCTGCTCGGTCGTGGTGGTGGTTCTCACCTGTTGTTCTGGGCTGAGTGTCATCTTCATCCTAATGCCTGCGCTTCCGTTTCGGCCGGGCGATCTTTTCCGGTGGTGCTCCGAATTGCACGGTCAGTCTTGCGCCCCGCCGAAGCTTCATTCCCGCCGCGGGTACCTGATTCGTTGCAAGGCCGCTGCCAACCAAGAAGGGATCGAGACCCAGCTTCAAACACGTCTCCGTTACTTCCCGTATCGTCTTCCCTGAGAAATCCGGTATGGGGATATCGCCCCCTTCGTCGACAGCGACAGTCACCGCAGGCGCTTGGTTTTTTGCGCTCCTCACATTTGTCCCGGAGGACTCGGCTGGGGGTAGGTCCGGTTGAGCAGTAAAATCAGTTGGAGTGAAGTCCGAAAGCGCCGCTAAGTTTGATGCATTTCTATCCTTATACGCAACTTGAATCAGCTGGGGTTCGAGGGGCACGTCCCGAGGAACATCCAGATAGGGCAATACTTGTTCCGCGATGCGTTTGAAGACGGGCGCAGCCACTTGCCCACCTTCGTGCTGCCCCACCGGTGAATCCAGCGAGACGAGGATCGTGACAGCGGGATTGCTGATTGGTGCAAACCCAGTGAAGGATGCAATCAGTTGCGTGTGCGAGTATCGCCCTGTGGCGGGGTCGATTTTTTGCGCTGAGCCCGTCTTGCCCGCGGCAGTCCATCCCTCCAGGTGCGCCAGCGGGCCGGTGCCGTTCAGTATTACTCCTTCCATCAGCCGGCGGAGCGTCGCGGCGGTCTCCGGGCGAATGACACGCCTCGGCTCGGTTGGCACCAGCGGGCCAACGGCGGGCAAAACCTGATTGTCGCGCCGCAGTTGCGCAACGACGTGAGGCCTGTAGAGTAATCCGCCGTTCGCAATGGCGGAAACCGCGCTGATGAGCTGGATGGGTGTGACGCCCACCTCTTGCCCCATGGAAATCGATCCGATGGAAATAGCTGACCAGTTCTCCAGCCGCCGCACCAAACCCTTGCTCTCACCGGGCAAATCCACGCCAGTGAGTTGCCCGAATCCGAACGCGCGAATGTAGTCGTAGAATTTCGGCGCCCCCAATCGCAGCGCGATCTTGATCGCGCCGACGTCACTCGACTTTGCCAGAATGTCCGAAACGGTGAGCAAGCCAAACGGCTTATGGTCGCGAATGCGGTGGCCCGCGAGGTACACCGCGCCGTTTTCGCAATCGAAGACTTCCTCCGATCGGACAATACCTTGATCGAAGGCTGCAGCTAGAGTGATTAACTTGAATGTGGAACCCGGCTCATAGAGGGCCGTAACAGCGCGGTCCATCCGCGCTTCCGCCGAAGCTTCGTTTGCGGCATTGGGATTGAACTTTGGCCAATTGGCCAGCGCGAGAATCTCCCCGTTGTTGGGATTCATCACCACCACAGTTCCGGCAAGAGAGCGCGTCTTGGCAATGGCTGCAGCCAGTTCCCGTTCCGCGATGTACTGAATCTGTTCGTCGAGCGTCAGGACCACGTCGGCGCCGCGTTCGCGCTGTGCTTCCACACCGTCGAACCAGCGTTGGCGGGCGTCCGCCATCACCACAATCTTTTCGCTCTTGCCCCGAATGTGGTTGTCCAGCTCGTATTCACTTCCGCCCAAACCTTTTTCGTCGAGGTCCACAAAGCCCAGTACGTGGGCGGCGAGGTCGCGCTTCGGATAGATGCGCTGGTTCTCTTTCTGAAAGTAGATGCCTTTCAGGTTCAGCGCCTCGACCGCCTCTTTTTTGTCCGGCGGCACTTTGCGCGCAATCCAGGTGAAGGTTTGCGCCGCGCTCAATTTTGATTCCAATATATCGGTCGGTATTCCCAGCACTCGAGAGAGCAATTGCGCTGCGAGCTGAGGATCCCCAACCTCAACGGGCACGGCAAATACAGAGTCCACAGGAATGCTCATCGCCAGCGGATCCATGTTGCGGTCGTAAATCGAGCCGCGCTTCGGAGTGATTTCGATGATGCGTTGTTGCTGACGTGTTGCGCGCGCAAGGTATTCGCTGTGCCGGAAAAGTTGCAGGTAGCCGAGCCTGCCGAGGACTGCGACGATGCAAAGGAGGATTACGCTGGCAACCAGGAGGAGCCGCTCGCTCGCCGTGAAATCATGCGTGTCGTTCACCGCTCGGCGGCCAGCCTTCACGACGTGCGCGCGGTATGAGGGCATGATGAGTTCAGTCTGGCCAGCGCACCGCTTCAATGTTCATTTTCAAGGTTCATTGCTGAGGGTGCATACTCTGTAATTCTCTAAGCTTCTCCGCAAGAACGTTTACGGCTACTGCGAACGGCTCTGCCGCACGTATCTCGCAGCGGCCACCTGGGCTCCCGCGGGAGCGTCGTATTCCCGTACCTGCGTCGGCAGCGGCTCGGTCAAGCCCAATTGGCGGCGCGCGATCACGTCAATGCGCATCGGGTTTCGCAAACTGGCGATCTCGAGCTTCAAAGAAGAATTCAGCGTCGCCGCTTCCACCTGTTTCGCCTTCACTTCCTCCAATTGGAAGCTCAAATCAATGCAGCGAAAGTGCTGGTAGATGTACAGCATGAAAAAAGCGGCAACGACTGTTCCCAGCGCTAGCGTGCGGTAGTAATACCGCAGCTTCACCGGCTCGACACGGCGCACCAGGCGCGAATTATCAATCCGCTTGACGGTCTGAAACTCCCGCACCGCTCTTGCTTTTTTCTTGCTCGCCATGACTACACTCTTTCTGCGCACCGCAGTTTCGCGCTTCGCGAACGCGGGTTGCCCGCCATCTCTTCCTCGGTGGGCTGGATTACGTGTTTGGTCAGCACGCGGAGCGTTCCTGCCCGCTCTCCCTCTTGAAACGCGTGCTTAACCAGGCGGTCTTCCCGCGAGTGGTAGCTCAACACCACCCAGCGGCCGCCCGAATTCATTGCGGCGGGGGTCCGAAAAAGAAACTGCCCGAGTTCCTCCAACTCTCGATTCACCGCTATCCGCAGCGCCAGAAACGTTTTTGTTGCGGGATGCAGTCTCTGCCTTCCCCATTGCTTTCGGGCCCCTGCCACAGTCGTTGCCAGGTGTGCGGTGTCCCGTATCGGCCGCGCCCTCACGATCGCCCTGGCGATCCTTCTCGAATCGTGCTCGTCCGCTTCGCGGTAGAGCAAATCGGCCAGCTCTCTCTCCGGCCATCGATTGACAATTTCTCCTGCCGTCAGTTCATCCTCGGCATTCATGCGCATGTCCAGCGGACCCGCTTCGCGAAAAGAAAACCCGCGTTCGGCCTGATCAAGCTGCATGCTCGAAACTCCCAAGTCGGCCAAGACCCCGTCCGCCGGCGGAATCCCCAACTCTTGTGCGACCTGCGCAATCCGCGAGAACGCTGCCTGCACTACCGTCACCTTCTCCCCAAAGATCCTCAGCCGCTCCCGCGCCATGGCGAGAGCCTGTGCGTCCCGGTCCAGACTGATCAGCCGTCCAGAGGTCAATTTCACGGCGATCGCTGCTGAGTGTCCGCCCGCTCCCAGCGTCGCGTCGATGTACGTTCCTTCCGGCTTTACGCGCAGCCATTCGAGCACCTCTCCCAACATCACCGGCGTGTGCGCCGCACCCAACTCTGCCCGCTCTTTCCTCGTCACTCGCCACTAGCCACTAGCCACTTCCCCCTTAAATCCCCAAATCTTCTAGTGCCTTGTCGTCTTCGTCCGTGTACGGCTCATTCTTCAATTG
>WNGL01001616.1_pt1 | contig 27675 bp, 25 predicted proteins | sample 5400591 | NCBI WGS metagenome assembly WNGL01 (sample SAMN13153377, study PRJNA577476) | soil metagenome | isolation source: 80 cm soil or saprolite under Garry oak tree replicate 1 | place: USA:California | collected 2016-06-15 | reverse complement strand
AGCCGGCAGATCGCGTTCGTCATTCTGCTTACTGGTGTCTGCTTGATTCTTTCGACCGTCGCTCTGGCGGCCGACACCGTTACCTTTGCCAAAGACGTGTCACCGATTCTCCAAGAGAAGTGCCAGGAGTGCCATCACACCGGATCGATGGCGCCGATGTCGCTGGTGACTTACGAAGAGACACGCCCCTGGGCGAAGGCGATCCGCGAGCGTGTGATCACCCGTCAGATGCCGCCATGGCACATTGACCCCACCGTGGGAGTCCAGAAATTCAAGAATGACATGTCGCTCAGCCAGGCGCAGGTCGATACCATCGTTCGATGGGTCGACGGCGGCGCACCCCTCGGTGATCTCAAAGACATGCCGCGTCCACGGCAATGGCCAAACGCCGACGAATGGAAGGCCACGAAGGAGTTGGGACAACCCGACCTCATCGTCAAGTCCGAAGCCTGGACCATGCCTGCTCATCATCAGGACGTATGGTGGAGACTGGCTACCGAGATCGGCCTAACGGAGCCGCGTTGGGTTCGTGCTGTTGAAATGCGTCCCGGATCGATCGCGGGCCGCAAAATCACACATCATGCTGTGGCATATCTCGCGCAAGAGGATCCCGACAGTGTCGTTCCCGGCAGCACAGACGATTTGCGCGGCCGCGCCCTGTTGATGGAATGGGCGATCGGTAAAGGCTACGATTTGTATCGCCCGGATACTGGCAAGCTGCTGCTGCCGGGATCCAAGATCTCGTGGGATATTCATTATCACGCTGTCGGCGAGGAAATCCGGGATCATGTCGAGATCGGCATTTGGCTCTATCCGAAAGGTCAGGAGCCCAGGTATAGGACCTATCTAACGGGTTTTCAGGCCATCCAGGGTGAGGATCGCACTCGCCGCGTCGACATTCCTCCGAACAGTATCACGGTAAGCCAGCGAGTCACCGTTCTGAAGAAGGCTGCAATGCTCGAGAATTTCCAGCCGCATATGCACCTGCGCGGCAAGGCCATGATGGTGGAAGCCATTCTTCCCGATGGCTCGACGGAAGTCGTGAGCTATGTCGGCAAGTTCAATTTCAACTGGATGACCAATTACATCTATGCCGACGATGCCGCGCCCATGTTCCCGAAAGGAACGATGATTCGTGTTACGGCGTGGTACGACAACACGCGCGCAAATCCGAACAATCCCGATCCGGATCAATGGGTCGGTTTCGGCGACCGTACGGTTGACGAGATGGGCCACGCGTGGATGAACGTTACCTACGTGAGTGACGAGGATTACAACGCTTGGGCTGCGACGCACAAAAAGCGCGCAGTCTCCGATACAGCCAGCCAGTGAGACGAATCGGCAACAGGCGAGATTACCCTCTCCCTTTGGGAGAGGGGGCGAAGCGCGAGCCCGATAGGGCGAAGCCTCAGAAAAACGTGAGGGTTTCAAGATTTGAATAAACGTGTGACCCTCACCCGGCGCGCCAGACTTGCGTCTGTCGGGCCGCCCTCTCCCAGAGGGAGAGGGATCGCTGCCCTCCTTCTAGCCTCGGTGTGTTGCACGCTTTTAGCTGCGCAAAGTTTACCCTTTGAACCCACGCACGAATCGGGTGCCAGCGTCACGGGCGCTTTCGAAGGCTGGTTCAAAAACACCGACGGAAGCTTCAGCCTGGTTCTCGGTTATTTCAACCGGAATACGAAGCAGGTGATCGATCTTCCTGTCGGACCCAATAACCGGATTGAACCGGGTGGACCAGACCAGGGCCAGCCGACGCACTTTTTGATCGGCCGGCAATGGGGGATGTTCACGATAAAAGTTCCGGCTGATTTCGGAAAAAACAAGCTCACATGGACGATCGCAGCTAACGGCCAAACCACTGTGATCCCCGCTAGTCTGCATCCAGACTACGAAATCTCTCCTCATCTCGAAGCGGCCACGGTAAACACACCGCCGGTCCTGCGCTTCGAAGAGAAGGGTCCCTCCGCCCAGGGGCCTCCCGGTATTACCGTCGAGCGCAGCGCAAAAATGGGATCACCGCTGAATTTGACGATATGGGTCGAAGATGACGCTAAACTGAGCACGTCCTCGGGTGCCCCGCCGCGGAATTTGGGCCCGCCAGTCACGATACGCTGGAGTAAATATCGCGGTCCAGGTACCGTCCGCTTTGAGGATGAACAGCCCGTAGTCGAAAAGCTCGCAGGCGGAACTCCCGGAGTGCATTTCGCGGGCAAAGCGGGCACAACCGCTACTTTCAGTGCGCCTGGCGACTACATCTTACACGTGGTGCTCAATGATTACTCCGGCGATGGGGGCGGTGGTTTCCAGTGCTGCTGGACCAGTGGTAAGGTGAACGTCAAAGTTGCCCCATAATTAAGGACAATATGTTCAAGAAAAGAATTTGGAGTCTCTTCGCGCCTCTGATTGTTTTCTCCATCTCGATGGATGCTCGAGCACAGGCGCGAGGCCAGGGAAGACCGGCGCCTTCCAACATGCCTGGTACGTTCACATTCGTTCCGAAAGCCGATCTCGAAGCTGTTATGGGCCCAACCAGAGGCGACCGGCCCGCGCGAGTCGTGAATGTCAGCGGTGGCGCGAATTTGGGCGAATACATCCTCCGTTATCCGCCGATCAAGAACCGGATGCCGCCGGCGAGCTTCTATCATAGAGAAATCAGCGAACTCTATTACGTGATCCGGGGTGAAGGGACAGCATTGCTTGGAGGCGAACTGGAAAACCCAACATGGAGGCCCGAAAATACCGTCAGCTTCAAGCAGGTCAGCGGCCCCGGCGTGGCCGGCACGATCAAGAGCTATAAAACACTGAAGTGGGGCCCAGGCGACATCGTCATCGTTCCGGCTGGAGTTCCGCATACGATCGGCTTTGAAGTCACGGTAACCAACGACATCCTGAGAGTCGTTATCGATCCTAAACGCGGGTTGAAGTTAGTGACGACGCACGAGCAGTCTCTGGTAACGGCTCGGGACGATTCCAATAGTGACGCCATCCGGCAAGTCCGGGGACCCAGCGTCAATGGAACCATGAAGAACTATCAGACGGTGAAGTGGACGGCTGGCGATACGATCATCGTTCCTGCAGGCGTCCCTCACGCCATGGGGCAGGAAGTGACGGAGCGGACCGATATTCTACGCGTCGTGTTTGATCCGAAAAGAAGCATCCAACTGAAATGACCCTCTCCCTCGGGGAGAGGGCAGGGTGAGGGTCTCAAGTCTGCGACCCTCACCCTGCCCTCCGCGCCGACTTCTCCCTCTGGGCGAGGGTTACTTTTTCGAAAACAGATTCCGCTTCCGGACGTCTTCCAGGTTTTTCTTCAGCATCCTCTCCGCATCGAACGGCAATAGGATTCCTCGGCGCACAAGATCATTCACCGCTTGTTCAAACCGGGCCGCGTACGTCTCGAAATTCCCGTATCGCTCTTCAATCGACAGACGCGGATCGGCGCTCTCGATGCGGTCTACTTTGGTTTTTGGAAACGGAATATATTGGCCCGCCGCTTCGCAGCCGTCGTCGTTGTGGGGGGCGGCGCGCAGAGCCCATCCGGTATAAGTCGCGAGAGGCACCTGCACCTCCGGCAGACGAATGCCGGCGATATCGTTACCATCCGCATCCGTTGTGGGAACGAAGCTTGGATAAATCGGACCGTTCGCCGGGTTGTCCTGATAGGGCGGCGCAAACAGCGGCGGGTTGATTGTTGGAATGCCCGTCTTATAGAAATTCGGACCGTAGTTGAACAAGTACCGGGTTGTCTTGAAGCCCGTATATGTCACGCCGGGGATGCGGGGGAATCCGGTGGAGGCCTGATCGGGCTTCACGAGCGTTCCGTCGGAAAGCTTCGGAAACTGGCTGGGCGGCGGCAACGCGCCGGTCGTGATCCATTTATCCAGCGCGACAAACAGCGCCCGCTGCACTCCCTGTTGATCTAGCGGATTCTGGAACTGCTGGCAGTTTCCCTTCGATGCCGGGTTGCCGGTTCCATGCTGCATGCTCGACATGAAATAAATGCGCGTGAACGGTGAGTCCGGCAAATCTTTTTCGCCGGCTGGATCCGTAGTCATGAGTGACCCGGCTTTGACCCAATATTCATTCGCAGAAAAAATCTCCATCGCGTATGGACACGTGTGGGTTTTCTCGCATCTTGCGTAACGGCTGTCGCTCCTGCCCGTAATCGGATCCTTGGTCATCACATTCGCGAACGGAAAGCGGCCTTCGAGGTAGAGATGATCCTGCCGGTTCCGCTCCGTTCGTCCCGGATCAGACCAGCGATAATTCATGCTGATGCCGTCCCCTGCACCGATCCACTGCAGGATGCCGTCGAATACGGGCTTCCCGTTCTCTGCCTCGTTGAAACCGAGATACCGGAAATCGTTGAGAAAGCGGCACGGCTGCGAGCTGCACTCGGTGTAGATCCTCGTAATATCGCCTGCAAGGGGATTAGCGGTTCCAGCGCTGTCTTTCGTTTCATACCGGAGCCAGGCGTTCCAATCGCGAACGGCCGCAAACCCGACGCCGTTCACTGTTGGATCTTTCGCGGTGTAACTAAACTCATAAATATCATTCGCGACAAATGATGTCCCCGCAGGCAGCAGGCCGATGGCGGTACCGTCCGCGTTATATTGCCAGCCGGAGGACGGAACGATTTCGGGCTTGTCGTTCAGATGAACGCGGTGCGTCAGCGTTGCCTTGGATCGATCGATCGTCGCGGCCGCATATGTCAACTCGTATGAAGTCCCGCCATTGACAATGTACTCATATGCCGGGCCGGTAATCGGCGAACCGTCGGCATTTCGGGCAACGGGCAGCGTGATCGTCGTATTGAAGTTGGCACTACTGTTTCCTGCCGAAGCGTCCCACCCACTGAAGGACAGGGAATAGCCCTGCGGCAACAGGAACGAGTCTCCGAGCAGCGATGCATCGGTCACGGCACCCGGGTCATTCCCACCGACTCCACGATTGAGCGCCACGATCGTCTTGCGGCCCCGGTTCGGCGGCTCATACAGCATTTTGTGATTGCCTTTGCTCAAGTCGACCGGCTTCAGAAGATAAAAGTCGAATGAATACTCAACCTTGCCGCCGGCGTTCCTCGGCGCAAGCTGCAAATCCACGAGTACCTGATTTCGGGGATCTTTTGGATCCAGCTCACCAAAGGCCTTTCCGGCGATCTTCTCGTACTGCCCGACGCCGGGCCACGAATAGCCGCCGAATGCCGGAGACTGCCTCGTTGTGATTTGGATCTTCTTTATGTACGCGTGAGCCGTTGTTGCCGCGCAAATCCCATACGCTGTCACAAGTAAACTGATAAAGCTGAGCCGAACGATTGATCGTTTCATGGGTCCCGCCTTTGGTTTAAGTGCTCCGGCGATTATACCCTCTCCCTTTGGCACCGGTCGTCTGAAATGACAATTGAACATTGAACACTGAACATTGAACAGTTTTTCAGAAAATTGCCAACGTTTAATGTTCAATGTTCAATTATCATCTGTCATGCCCCAGGAGGAACCGATGAGTTCCGTGAGACGACTCTTGATAATTGGAGTGCTCATGCTTGCTGTCTCCACGCTCTGCAATTTATTGCCGGCACATGGCCAGGGTGGAGCTCAAGAAAAACCGTTGATGGCCGAGGACGTCTTCAAAAACGTTCAGGTGCTGAAGGGAATTCCCGTCAATCAGTTTATGGAGACGATGGGGTTCTTCTCCGCGGCTTTGGGTTACAACTGCACGAACTGCCACGGCGATGAGGTCCTCGGCAATTGGGAAAAGTATGCCGTGGACATCCCGCTGAAGCGCACCGCCCGCCGGATGATTCAAGTGGTCAACACGATCAATAAAGATCTGTTTGGAGGGCGTGAAGCGGTGACTTGCTATACATGCCATCGCGGCAGCCCCTCTCCAAAAGTTGTTCCGAGTCTATTGGAACAGTACAGCGAGCCGCCTGCGGACGATCCGAATGAAGTCGAGATCCACCGCCGGGCGCCTGCGGCCCCGGCGGCTGACGCCATTCTCAACGGGTACATCCAGGCACTCGGCGGCGACGAGCGCCTGGCAGCCCTGACCAGCTTCGTGGGCAAAGGGAGTTACGAAGGATTCGACACCTATCACGGGAAGGTTCCCCTCGAGGTGTACGCAAACGCCACAGGACAGCGGACGGTCATCGCTTATACGCAAAATGGCGACAGCGTCACCGCGTACGACGGGCATAATGCCTGGATCGTGGGGCCGGATAAGCCGGTGTCGGTGCTGCAGCTTGTCCCGGGAGGAGACCTGGACGGGATCCAACTGGACTCGGATCTTGCTTTTCCAGGCCGTCTGAAACAAGCCCTCACCGACTGGCGTACAGGTTTCCCGACCACCATAATCAACGATCGCTCGGTTCAAGTCGTTCAGGCGATGGCCGGCGGCAGTCGTGTCAAACTGTTTTTCGACAAGGAAACGGCGCTTCTCACCAGAGTCGTGCGATACAGCAAGACGGTCGTTGGTGCCGTTCCCATCCAGATTGACTACTCTGATTACCGTGAGGTGGCTGGAGTGAAAATGCCTTTTCAGTGGCGTTTGACCTGGACTGACGGACAGTCCATCTACAAGCTGGATGAAGTGCAGCCGAACGTCACGATAGATCCGGCGAAATTTGCAAGACCGCTTGCGCCCGCCGCGCCTGTTGTGGCGCCAGCCAAAGTCGCGCGCTAGGAGACCACGGAAAGGAATTTGCCACAAAAAGGCACAAATTCACAAAAAAATTATGTGTCTTTTGTGCCTCTTTGTGGCTATTTCCCTTTTGTTGATTCGCCGGTTCTACCTCTGGCCGTGATGATCGCTATTGAGCAACCGCGGGCCGTCGCTCTCAACACATCGGGGCGATTCTTCCAGGGGATCGTTGGTCGGCTTGACGACCCGAACCGGCAACGTCCAAGGTGCAGTCAGAACTTTTGGATCATCTACGGTTACCTGGTACGCCAGATTTTCGCCAACGCGCCAGAAGCGTTCGGTAACGCGCATGGCGTCGGAATGAAAATATCCCTCTTCGCCGAACCAGGTACTTTCGACGAAATTCGTGGATTCAATCACCAGTGTGTCCGCCTCCCAGTGCCCAACGGAGTCACCATAGTATGAAGGATTCGAGTCTTTGCGGTGAGCACGGCCATCGGTTGGAATAACGCGGTACGGATCGCCAGAAATGTCTTCATAAAGGAAGACAACCTCGTTCGAAAGCTGGATGATCCGCCGCGGCGATCCGATCCGGGGAATGCCGGGCCGGTCACAGTAAAAGACCGGATCGAGCTTGCTTTCATTATCCGAAAGATGCTTCACCTTCGCTTGAAACTCGGGCTTATACGAAGGCGCGGGAGCGGACGGCAGGACTCCGGGAATGTCGGACCTCACCCCCCGGCGGCCGCTGGCATCGACCCTGTTGATTTCAACTTTGCCGTTGACTTCTTTTTTCAAAGCCGTTGAAGGCAGACTGATCGAAAAGAGCCACAATCCGCTTAAGTCGGGGTGCCTGGCTGACGGCTTCTGGGCACCAGCAAGCGCCGGTATCAACAGCGCGGCCACCATGGTGTAAAAGAGACGTTTCATCAGCTGATTCTCCTTTAGGAATTGTCGGCAGTTTATCATAGTAGCCGGCTTTGTTGGGTTTTCTCCCGATACCGTTTCCCGAATGGAGGGAGACCATGAAAATTCGAAAATTCTACACATTTATCGAAGATGAGATGAGCGAGGCAGGAAGACCTGGTGAACCGCCGTTGCGAAAGGTCGCGGCTGTCGCGGTCGTCGAGAATCCGAATGCCGGACGCTACGTTGAGGACCTCAAGCCGATGATCGAGGCGAGTGAAGAATTGGGGCGTCAACTCTCAAAAATTGCGGTGCGGGCGCTCGATCCCTATCGGGCTCAAAGCTATGGCAAAGGAGGCATCGTCGGGTTGGCCGGCGAACAGGAGCACATCAACGCGTTGCTCACGACCACGTTTGCAAACCCCCTTCGAGAGGCCGTCGGTGGCGGTAAGGCGTGGATTTCCTCGATGACCAAGCGGGGCGGGCCGCGTACATCGATTGACATTCCGCTCGCCTGCAAAGATGCGCTTTACGTCCGCTCCCATTATGACGGCATGACCATCACGCTCCAGGATGCGCCATTGCCCAACGAGATCGCCGTCATTGTTTGTGTCGCAAATCGCGGACGGCTGAATGCGCGCGTCGGTGGACTGAAGTTTGAGGACGTCAAGGGGGAAGATGGCCTGGTGTGAGTTGTGAGCGATCCCTCTCCCTCTGGGAGAGGGTGCGTCTTCCGAAATTTCAGTTCGACAACTCGGGAGGGCACTGATGAAAACCGCAATCGTTAATCTAGGTACGATCGTCAACGGTGAATGGAGAAATCCCATTACCAAGGGCGATTCGATCCTGATGGATCAAGGAAAAATCATTGAGGTTGGAAGCGTTTCAAGTGAAGCACTGAAATCCTGTGATGTCGTGATCGATGCTGACGGCGCAGTCGCTATTCCCGGGTTGATTGATTCACAGGTGCACAACACGTTTGGTGACTACACCCCGCGCCAGAAGACGGTTGGGTTTCTTGAGAGCTACACGCACGGCGGCATTACTTCCGCCATCACGGCGTCGGAGGTTCATGTGCCGGGCAGACCCGCAGATCCGGAGGGGGTAAAGGCACTCGCTCTAGCGGCGTTCAAGTGCTATCAAAATTACCGGCCAGGCGGAATGCGCGTGTATGCGGGATCGATTATCCTCGAACCCGGCTTGAAGGAAGAAGACTTCAAGGAAATGGCGGCCAAAGGAGTGTGGTTAACGAAAGCGGGCTTCGGCGCGGTGCAAACGCCATTCGATTACGTACCATTGATCGCATGGGCCAAAAAATACGGCATGATAACCACAGTTCATACCGGCGGCTCTTCCATACCGGGCTCGGCAGGCATTTGGGCTGAGCACCTGATGGCAATGCAACCTCATGTTTCTTTCCACGTGAACGGGGGACCGGTAGCGATGCCGGACGAGAATTATCCGCGCCTGATTAATGAAAGCCAGATCGCGTTGCAGGTCGTTACTGCAGGCAATCTCCGAACGACGCTGATGATCGGCGATCTTTGCCGTAAAGCGAACCAGTTCGATCGATTCCTTATCGCGACCGACACACCGACCGGAAGCGGAATCATGCCGCTGGGCATGTTGTACATGATCACGTATCTGGCGAGTCTTTCCGATATGCCAGTGGAATGGGCAATCGCCGCAGCCACAGGCAACAACGCCCGGGTATACCGGCTCAACAGCGGGTTCTTGAAACCAGGTTGTGATGCCGATGTCGTGGTTCTTGATGCCTGTCTGGGCGGATCCAAGAAAAATGCGTTGGATGCCCTGCGGAATGGGGACATCCCCGCGGTGGCTGCCGTTATCACCGACGCGGTGCCCAGATTCGTGGGACGCAGCCGGAACACTCCCGCGCCGATCAAGAAGGTCCGTGTTCTGGAGAATCGAGTGCTTCACGATTTCAGTCAAGTCTCTCATTGAAATGAAGGAAATGAAGAGGCCACGCATCATCGTCGTAGGCGCGGGTCCCGTTGGTGTCGTTGCTGCGCTCGCGTGCGCAAAAAACAATTTTGCCGTTACAGTTCTGGAGGCTGAGTCCAAGGTGGATGACAGCCCGCGAGCGGCGACGACCCATCCGGCCACGCTGGAGATGATCGATCGCCTTGGCCTGATTCAACCTTTTATCGAGCAGGGCCTGGTCGCGCGCTACTTTCATTTCTGGGACCGGCCCACGCGGACCTGCGTCGCCGAATTCGATCACGATCTGCTGCGTGAGCAGACAAAGTTTCCATTTGTTGTCCAGACCGAGCAACACAAGCTTGCCAATATGGGGCTGGCGCGATTGCGGGAGTACGCTGAAGCCGATATTCGGTTCGAAACGCGTGTCACTTCTGTACGGCAGGATGCGACCGCCGTTATCGCCACGACCGAAGGTCCGAATGGAATTGAAGAGTTTCGAGCCGATTACCTGATCGGAGCCGACGGCGGGCGCAGCACGATCCGGAAAGCGCTGGACATTGATTTCGAGGGATACACCTGGCCCGAGCGATTTTTGATTTTTACGGTTATGGATGATTTTCAGCAGCTTTTGCCATGCTGTTATCGGAATTACTTCGCCGATCCGCAGGAGTGGGTGAACTTATTCAAAATCGCCGGAGATGATGGAAAGGGACGTTGGCGCGCCTGCTTTCCAGCCCAGATCGATGAACCCGACGACCACGCGCTCAGCGATGAAGTCATTCACGGCCGTCTTCAGAGCGCATTTCCAAAAACGGCACCGTACAATCTCGTTCATCGCAACCTTTATAAGACCCATCAGCGCGTTGCCGCAAAATTCCGAGTAGGACGCGTATTTCTGGCGGGCGACGCTGCGCATGTGAACAATCCGATCGGAGGCCTGGGTCTCAATTGCGGCATTCACGATGCGATGGAGCTAGCCGGCACGCTCGATCAAGTGGTCCACGGCCTCGCCGACGAGTCGCTACTGGACAGGTATGAACGGCGGCGCAGGCCGATGAATATCCAGTTTGTTCAGGAAGCGACCATAGCGAACAAACGGCGGCTCGAGGAAAACGATCCGAAGGTGCGCCGCGCGAACCTGGATGAATTGCGGGCACGGGCCGAGGATCCTGTGCGGCATAAGGAATTTCTCATGCGCTCGTCATTGATCGAAAGTGTGCGCAAGGCAGAACTGATCGCGTGAGCCAACATTCGGGAAAGGTACACAAGAGGCACAAAAGGGAGCCGAAAAAGCACAAAACCCATTTTCTTGTGCCTTTTTGTGATCTTCATTGTGCCTTTTGCGGTTCGTTCCTCAGGCGCGAGAGCTTTAGAGCGCTCCCCAGTCTCAGTTCGCTCAATTGACTCAATAACGAATACGTGACCGGCGTAACGATCAGCGTCAACAGCAGGCAGAGCGTTTGCCCGCCGATGATCGTCACCGCAATGGCGGAGCGCTGCGCTGCACCGGCCCCGTTTCCGATCGCCGTTGGTATGAGGCCTCCGATAATAGAAAACGTCGTCATCAGGATGGGACGCAACCGGACCTGACACGCTTCGAGAACGGCGTCACGAAGAGGCATGCCCTGGTCGCGGAGTTTATTGGCGTAATCGATCTGAAGAATTCCGTTCTTCTTGACGATGCCCAACAGCAGCAGCACACCCAACGAGCTCCACAGATTCAGCGTTCGCCCCGTCAGCCAAAGTGTCAGCAGTGCAAACGGGATCGACATCGGCAGGCTCATCATGATGGCCAGCGGATGCAGCAGGCTTTCGAACTGCGCGGCAAGCACCATGTACATGAAGATGCATGCCAGAAGGAAAGCGATGATCAGGCTTTTATTGGTGTCATCGAGGGTTTTTACAGTACCTGAGAATCGGCTCGTGTATCCGGGCGGTAAGCCCACCTTCCTTATCGCCTCGCGCACTTTTTCCGCGGCGGCACCAAGGGCTATGTCGGATTCGAGATTTGCCCGGACCGCAACTTGAAACTGGCGATTATACCGGTTGATTCGGCCCGGGCTGAGGCCCCGTTGAACCGTTGCGATATTATCCAGGCGAACTTGCGCCACTTTTGTTGAGGGAATCATCAAACGGGCAAGCACTTTCGGATCTTTCTGCTGCTCGGGCAACAGTTGCATGGTAACGGGATACTGTTCGCCCGCCTCCTTGTACGTCGATATCTGATCCTCACCGGCAATCATCAGCCGGACAGCAGTTGCAACATCCGCGGCACGCACTCCCAAATCGGAAGCGCGTTGACGATCGATCTGTATTTGGAGTTCCGGGCTATTGATGTCGAGGTCCATGTCTACATCCGCGAATCCCGGAATCTTTTTCAACTCGCCATGGAGTTTTCTAGCATATTCGCCGACTTTTTCTAGATCCGGGCCCAGCAGCCGCACGTTGAGTCCGGAGTAACCCTCGCCTTCCCCGAGCGCGGAAGGCCAGTTTACACGCGAGCGAATGCTCGGGTATTGAGCCATGATCTTCCGGATATCCTTGGCAACGTCCTCTTGCGTGAAGTCACGCTTGGATATATCGACGAGTCGAATATAAGTGTGTGAATGACCAGATTTCTCGACGCCGACATAGGGATTGACGAACTCAACCCCACGTACTTGCTTTACCTTCTCTGCGATCTCGGTCAATATCTTCACATTCGCGTCAAGCGACGTGCTGATAGCCATATCGAGATAAAGCGTCAATTCATTCTGATCGTCTGCCGGGATCCAATCTCTGCCAACGCGTGAGTTGAGCGGGATCGCCGTTGCAAAAATTGCCAAGGAGCAGACCGTAACCGCGAACCTGTGGTCGAGAGACCATGCCAGAAGCCGGCCGTATTGTTTGGAAAGCCAGTGGAAAAATCCTACTTCTCTGGAGCTGTGTTTTTCTTCGCCGGCTTTGGCATTTGAGGGTTTTAGGAAGAGCGAGCTCAACATTGGCGTCAACGTGAAACTGACCAGCATGGAAACCATAACGGAGAAAGCCATCGTCCAGCCAAATTCGTTGACGTAGCGCCGGGCATAGCCGGTCATGAAAGCTATGGGAACAAAAATGATGACGAGCGAAATGGTAGTCGCCACAACCGCCAGCGTAATCTCTTTGGTAGCGTCGATTGCCGCCGTCTTCGGCAACTCGTATTTTTCTTCGATGAATCGAACAATGTTCTCCAGCACCACGATCGCATCGTCGATGACGATGCCCACCGCGAGCGTCAAGCCGAGCAAGGTCATATTGTTGAGGGTGAAGTCCATCGCTCTGAGCAGCGTGAACGTGGCGATGACGGACGTTGGAATCGCAAGCGATGCGATCACAACCGATCGAAGATTCCGGATGAACAGCAAGACGACTAAGCTTGCCAGCAAGCTGCCGTAGAGAAGATGTTCTTCGAGTGCAGCGACGGAAGCATTGATGAAGATCGATCTATCCGCAATGATCTTGGTCTCAACTCCCGGCGGCAAGCTTCTTTGGATTTGGTTGAGCTTCTCCTTAACGAGATTAACAATCGCAACTGTGTTCATGCCGGACTGCCGGCGGACATCGAGCCGTACCCCTTCTTTGCCCTCCACCATATTCCATGTGTTCGGCTCTGCAAAGCTGTCCTCAACCCGCCCGACGTCGCGTAATCGGATAGGCGATCCGTTAACATTTGCGACAATGATGTCGGCAAACTGGCCGACGGCATCCACCCGGCCCAGGGTCCGTACACCCTCCTCGCTCGCGCCGCGAACGATTCGGCCTCCCGGAATCTCAACGTTCTCACTTTGAATCGCACGTTGAACCTGATTGATGGTGATGCCGTATGCATTCAATTTCTCGGCGTCAAAAAAAAGGCGGATCTGGCGCGGCCGTCCTCCGCTCATTGTTACAGTACCGACGCCATCTACTGTCTCCAGCACGCGCCGGATCTGCTTATCCGCAATTTCACTCGTTTCGCGGAGGTTCTTGTCGCTGACGACAGATATGGTCAGCACAGGCGCGGAATCAGGATCGGCCTTCTGGATGACTGGCGGGTAAATGTTGGGCGGAAGATATCGTAGAGCGCCGGAAACTTTCTCGCGGACGTCCTGGGCGGCACCCTCGAGATTTCGTTCGAGAACGAATGTGCAGGTGATCCTGGCCGATCCTTCCGAGATTTGCGCGCTCAGTTCGTCCAGGCCACTTATCGTGTTCACTGCCTCTTCGATCGGCAGCACGACCTGCGTCGCCATTTCCTCTGGCGTAGCACCCGGCAGTTGAATGCTGATGTTGACTGTGGCCGGATCTGATCGCGGAAAGAGATCGACACCCAGGTCGCGAAATGAAAATAGGCCTAGGACAACGAGGAAACTGATCAGCATTAGAGCGAAGACCGGACGTCTTACCGAGAGTTCGCTAATGGTCATATGAGATCAAAGCATTCCCCTTCTCCGCTCTAGTCCACGAGTTTAATTCTCGCTTCATCCTTGAGTACCTGCCCTTTGACAGGAACCGCGATCATGTCCCCGGCTTTGACTCCCGAAACAATTTCGACTTGCTCAGCCGACAGGTCGCCCACCTTTACTTCCTGCTCTTTAAGAACGTCGCCTTGAATGAGGAAGACTTTGTATATCCCGTACGAATACTGCAGCGCGTCTTGCGGAACAACCATGCCCGGATCGAGTTTTCCGATTGGTATGCGTGCTTTCACGAAGAAGCCGGGCTTTAGCAGGCCCTCGGGGTTTTCCAACAAAGCCTCGACCTCGAAGGTGCGGTTCTGGGGATCCACAGAAGGGTTGCTGCGCGACAACTTTCCGGAGAATGTCCTATGGGGATAAGCATCCACGGTGACCAGGAGCCGATCTCCAATCTGAATCAATCCTGCCATGGTTTCGGGAATCTTCAGGCGAACCCGCAACGGATCCATGCTCACAATAACCATTACGGGCGTCTGTACCTTTAAATACTGGCCTGGCGATACGACACGTTCCTTGACCTGGCCTTTGAAGGGTGCGCGAATGACGGCATCGCGCAATTTCTTTTCGGCCAGTTCGACCGACGCCTTGTATTGAGGGAGCTGCGCGCGTAAGTTCTGTACGGACTGTACGGCCAAATCATAGGCCGCCCTGGCGGAATGCACGCGGGCGTCAATTTGATCGAAGTCCTGCCGCGGGATGAGCCTTTTCTCGAGGAGTTGTTCTGATCGCTTGTATGCTTCCTCGGCTTCTTTCAGATCAGCCGCGGCTTTCTTCACCTCGGCAGCATCGGGCACGTTCTTGATATCGTCGGACTCTTCCGTTATGCCCAGGCGAGCGCGCGCCTGTTGATAAAGGGCGCGCTGCTGATCCAGCGCCAGCTTCAACTCGATGGTAGAGACATTGACCAGAGGTTGACCACGCTCGACCCGGTCGCCGACGTCGACCAACACCTCGTCGACTTTTCCGTCCACCTCAGAGCTGACCGTCACCTCTTCTAGCGCGAAGAGCGATCCTACCGATTCGACATTCCGCCGGAGTTCCTGGAGCTTGACCGGTATGGCATGCACTTGAATGTGTTCGTCGCGGGCTTCAGAGTCTGCTCGCTTGCCGGCGACACTATTGCTGCTGCATGCCGAAATAGTGAACAACGTCGCGACAACAAATGTTCCGATCAAAAACTTCGTTCGAGCCGAATATGAAAGCATCGCAAATGTATAGGTCGATGGAAGGTTACACACAATCTGCACTGGCTGCAATCTGAATTGCAGGCCCTCTCCCTCTGGGAGAGGGCGTCGCGGCAGCCAGCGGGCTGGCGCGCCGGGTGAGGGTCGCAGATCTTGAGACCATCATCACAATGCCGCAATGATCGCATCTGCAAATTGGCTTGTCGTAGCTGTACCGCCGAGATCGCGCGTTACCGTCTCGCGTTTCTGCAATACCTTGTTGAGTGCGAATTCGATGCGGTCTCCGGCAGTTTCTTCGTTCATATGACGTAACATCATGACCGCGGACAAAAGTAATGCCGTAGGATTGGCCAAATTCTTTCCGGCAATATCCGGAGCCGTTCCGTGTACCGCTTCGAATAGCGCGGCCTTCTCGCCGATGTTGCCGCTGGGAACAACGCCCAGGCCGCCGACAAGGCCCGCGGCGAGATCGGAAACAATATCGCCATACAGGTTTTCCATCAGCATGACGTCGAACTGGTACGGATTCAGTACGAGCTGCATGCACGTGTTGTCGACAATCTTTTCGTCGTGTTCGATCATCGGATAGTTCACCGCGACTTGGCGGCAGCACTTCAAGAAGAGGCCGTCGGATTTCTTCATGATGTTTGCTTTATGGACGACGGTCACCTTTTTTCGGTTGAATTTCTTCGCGTACTCGAAGGCGAACACCGCGATTCGCGTGCTCGCCTTGTCTGTCATCACTTTGAGTGATTCCACAACACCGGGAACAACCTCGTGTTCCAGTCCCGAATACAATCCTTCCGTGTTTTCGCGCACGATGACGAGGTCCACATCTCCGAATCGTGACGGCACGCCCGGAAGATTTCGCACGGGCCGGAGATTGGCATAGAGATCGAGGACCTTGCGCAGACGGACATTCACGCTCTCAAACCCGCTGCCGACGGGCGTTGCAACGGGTCCTTTAAGGGCGACCTTGTTGCGGCGAACCGATTCGATGACTTCATCGGGCAACGAGGATCCAGCCAAATCCTGAGCGTGGCCGCCGACAATGTATTGCTCCCAGTCGATGTCGACTCCGGCGGCTTCAACAGTGCGCAAAACCGCTGCCGATACTTCGGGTCCGATCCCGTCGCCGGGTATCAACGTGACTCGATGCGCCATGCTTGGAGCTTGGTAAGCCATAATCGATTTGTCAAGCTTTCTTCAAAATAGAATCTCTGAATCCCGCGCCAGCCGTGCATTTCCGCGTTCTTTGGTTTGAACAGCTGCTTGACACCGCGTGTGGCGTGCGATATAAAGCGCACCGGTTGGTTGTATACGACAAACGTTCGAATCTTCGAGGAGGGAGCCATGAACAAGGGCGAGTTAATTGACAAGATCGCGAAGGACGCGAAGATTTCCAAAGTCCAGGCAAGCAATGCTCTCAATTCCGCGCTCGACGGAGTTGTATCGACACTGAAGAAAGGGAGCAAAGTGACCTTGGTCGGCTTCGGTACCTTCTCGGTCAGCTCGCGCAAGGCGAGAACCGGCCGTAATCCCCAGACCGGTGCGCCGCTGAAAATTCCTGCCAAAAAAGTTACAAAGTTCGTCGCCGGCGCGGAACTGAAAAAAGCCGTCAACCGCGGCCGCTAAAGTTTTTGCAGCAGAAACTGACGGCAAGAAAGACCTGCATTCCATAAATTGAAACCGGAAACTAGGGCAGCTTTCCAAGTCCGCTACGGATAATCGACTCCAGGGAGCCGTCCCGTGGGGTTCACATGATCTGGAGCGGAGTTAGAGGGTTGTCCCAGTTTCTGGCAAAAATTCCCTGCTGTTACCCATCCCACAGCATCGGTTGGCGAAATTGTGTCTTACAAATCATTGATTTATCTCGCAAGATCGTTGGCAAAAAGAATGCTAAACAGTGGCCATTCCTGTGAGAAATCGTCCCGCAGGTGAGTATCAGGGACACAAAAGCTCACAGATAACAAGGGGGAAGTTCATGGTCAGTCGTAACAGAGGATTTTCAGTTTTGTGCGTCGCATTGCTGGCAGGAATATTTGTCTTGTCGGGATGCGCAACCAAGAAGTATGTACGCGAGCAAGTTCAAACCGTGCAGCCCGCGATTCAGGAAGCCCAAAATGGAGTGAAAGAGAACGCGGAACGAATCGACGCCGTCGATAAACGCGCTCAACAAGGGATAAGCACTGCCCAAAGCGCAGCGCAGGCCGCCGATCAGAAGGCCGTGCAGGCGGGGCAGTCGGCGCAGACCGCTCAGGGCGCTGCGCAGACCGCCGATCGAAAGGCCGAAACCGCCAACGAAGGTGTGCAGCAGGCCAACAACAGAATCAGCACACTCGACACAAAAGTCAACAGCATCAACTTCAACGACAACTATGCGCAAAGTGAAATGCAATCGGTGGTGTTTGCATTGAATTCCGCAGCGTTGTCAGAACAGGCGAAAAGCGCTCTAGACCAGATTGCGGGCGCCGTGGGCGGCCAACAGTTCGGATACATGATCGAGGTACAGGGATATACCGACAACACCGGTGACGAACAGTACAACATCGGACTCAGCCAACGCCGTGCCGAAGCGGTTGAGCGGTACCTCGTCAGTAAGAACATTCCGCTGTTCCGCGTTTCGATTGTCGGATTAGGCAAAGACAAGCCCGTTGCCGATAACAAGTCTCGCGATGGCCGCGCACAAAACCGGCGTGTGGAAGTGCGCGTCTTAAAAGCAACCAGCTTCCGCCAGACCAACTGACGGCCGATATACCTTCCTTCTTGGGGGGATTCGGGGGCACTGTGGCGGCGGTCTACGACCGCCGCCGATCTTCAATTCAGTCCTGAACATCGTCGGCGGTCATCCGTTAGCGCCGTGCGCTATTGCGTTTGTGCTTCGTGGATCGCCGCTACAGTGACCCCTCCCTACTTCGCGTAGTATCCGTTCCGGGACTGGGTCAGGCGAAAGTGCTGATCGGTTGCGCGGACTTCGATGCGCCGGAACGAGCCATCCTTTTCGGATTGTGACGACACGTAGCCGAGCGTGTACGAATTACCGACGTCGCGGCCGATCTGCTGGTACAGGGGCACAATGTCTTCGAGACGTTTCGGGTAGACAATGCGTCCTCCGGAAACTTCCGCAAGGTCCTCCATGCGGCTGCGTACACCACTCAGGTACCGTTCAGGCAAGGATGAATTCGGAAAGACGATTTGGAGCCGGCGATATTCATCGGCGCCGAGACTGTTCAGTTCAAGATTCCTGTCCGTGTTGAACGCGACGAGGTACACCGGTATCCGCTGGTTGCTTGCTGTTTTTAACACTCTCTGATACGGCCGATCTTCCTCTCGTTCGAGCAATCGATTTCTTGTCATCAATTCTTTGTAGATAGACGTGTCCCGTCCATCCGTCAGTACAACCAGCGCTCGGCGGCCGGTGATCTTGTTGAATTCACGCCGCAGGACCCGGTCGACCGCGCCATAGAAGTCGGTGCCGCCGATCTTCTGTGGATGAATCAATTGGGGCAACGCCAGTAGCGCTTTCTGACGGTCGCTGGTCCAATTCAACTGCTCGGCGAAATCAGAATCGAAGGTTGCGATGGCAATGCGATCCTGTGGACGCAAATTCGCAATGAATCCCGCAACAGCGCGTTGCATGAGTAACCACTTGTCTTGGGTACTGCCGCTCCGGTCAAAAAGCAGAAAAATGTTATAGGGCGTCGATACAGGGCCAAAGTAGCGGATTTGCTGGCGAATTCCGTTCTCATATATCTCAAAAAGATGTTGTGGTAGGTCACTGATGATGGTTCCGCCGGCACCCTGAACAGTAACGTCGACAAATATGAACGGCACGTCAACTCTCAGCGTGTAATCGGGTTGCTGCGCTGAAAGCCACGCCCAGCTTACTAATGCGACTATCGCGAGTCTAAGAATAAGCGGCATCGCTGTGCTATCCTAACATCAGATCCGGTCCCGTGGCGGTCCCGTAGAGTCAACCCGATCCAGAGCGGGAGTTAGAAGATAAGGTGAAGAATATTCTACGAACTTTGGCGATAACCGGGGTTGTGGCTCTTCTGCTTGTGCCATTTACGGCTGCGACTCCCGAGTATTCCAAGAAAGAAAACAAGCAGTGTGTGTACTGCCATACCGGAGTCGGGAAACCGGACCTCAATGACGCCGGTAAGTACTACAAGGAGCATCACACGCTGGAGGGTTATAGAGAAAAAAGCCATAACGCCGCCCCTCGATTTCAATTCTCCCCGTAGTTTCCCTTCTATAATTTCACTCATGAGAATTGCCGTAACGGGTTCGACCGGCCTCATAGGCTCTGCGCTCGTTACGATGTTAACGAATGGCGGCCATGAAGTCGTTCGGATGAGACGTCCCGCCGAATGGGATCCGGACGCGGGAACCGTTAATGCCTCTGTATTGAACGGCGTTGATGCGGTCGTCCACCTGGCAGGTGAGAACATAGCTGCGGGCCGCTGGACAGCAACTCGAAAGACCCGAATCCGCGACAGCCGTGTCAAGGGAACAAAGCTGATTGCTGAGACTTTCGGAAAAATGGGGAAGCGGCCGCAGGTTTTGGTGAGCGCTTCTGCAATCGGATATTACGGCGACCGCGGCGCGGAAGTGCTCCGGGAAGACAGTTCACCCGGACACGGCTTCCTTGCCGATGTCTGCCGCCAGTGGGAAGCTGCAACGGATACCGCAACGCGCAACGGCATCCGCGTCGTGCATCTGCGAACGGGTATCGTCTTAAGTGAGAAAGGCGGTGCGCTGAAGCAAATGCTGTTGCCTTTCAAAATCGGACTCGGCGGGAGAATCGGTTCAGGCGACCAGTATTGGAGTTGGATTCTGCTGGACGATCTCACCTCGGCGATCGTTCACTGTATTCAAGCAAGCGGACTGCACGGAGCGGTGAATACCGTTTCACCATCGCCCGTCACAAACCTGGAATTTACAAAGGTGCTAGGACGTGTTCTCAGTCGGCCGACGATTTTCCCCCTGCCCGCCTTTGCCACGCGGTTCGCTTTTGGTGAAATGGCAGATGCGTTGCTACTCGCAAGCGCCCGAGTGGAACCCACGAAACTTTTAGCTTCGCGATTTATTTTCCGACACAAAGATCTTGAGGCTGCATTGAGGGAGATATTGCGGTAATTTTTATTTTCCCAGGGTTTGTTGAATCGCAGCTTCCAGTACCGGCTTCTCCTGGAAATTTACGAAGTGCCTGACGATCGTTCCCGTCTTATCAACAAAGAACATGGTAGGAAAGACGCTGACGCCGCCGTAGGCCTGCTGGGTTTCCCCGTTGAGATGAGCGAGTGTGAAGGTGAAGCCGTACTTTTTCGCGTAATCTGCGCGAGCTTTGTCGTCATAGGGTAATTCAAGGACTTTATCCGCGTTGGCGCCGACGATCTTGAAGCCTTGCTTCGCGTATTTGTTATAGAGCTCCGTCAGAATTGGAGAGGTTTTGACGCAGGGAGGACAGTTGGTAAACCAAAAATACATGAGGTGCGGCTGGCCGCTGAACTGAGCCGAGGTGATCGGCTTCCCATCATATCCGGTCAGTGAGAATACAGGGGCTTCTTTTCCCGCCCATCCGGCAATCGTCCGTTCAAGCACTCTGCTGAACTGCGGGCTCGCTTTAACTGCGTCGATATCGACTCGGGTGATCTCGCCTGTTTTCGGATTACGCTCGATGAACTTCGGGACGCGCGGGTCCGCCTCCATGATCCGCAGAATGACGTCGGCCTCACCGGGCACCGTGAAGTTGAACTGTTCGGAAAGTTCCCGCAGCGTAGGAATATTCTTGGTTGCCGTGTTGTATTGGACGATGAACATTGGAATCTTGAAAAACGTGCTGTACAGCCGGTCCAGGACTTTTCGCTCTTCGGGTGTTTTGAAAACATTGTTATAAAGATCCGAAACGACGACGGCCCGCCCGGGCACCACATTGGCTTTGAGATACTCCACAATAAGCGTCTCGGCGTTCGACGTTTGAAGTAACAAAAAAAGCACCACAGCACCTGCTACTTTGAGCATAATTCCTCCAGGTTAGGCATTATCGCTAACTTACTATCCGCCTTCCGTATTGTCCAGCCTTTGATTATGATCAACGGCCAGGGCAGCTGGAAGAAGGAGGATCATGGCTAACCACTATCACGACGAAAACGATCTGAAGCTATTGAAAGAAATGTCGAGACTTGCCCCGCAAGAGTTCAAGGCTTGGTCGAATCTGGACGGAATCGTCGGTAGAGAAGACGGACGTATTCCTAGGAAATATCGCGAGTTAATTGCTCTGGCAGTGGCGCACACAACACAGTGCGTTTATTGCATAGAGGTCCATACGAAAAACGCGAAAAAAGCGGGAGCGAGCAAGGAAGAAGTTGTTGAGGCGGTACTTCTCTCCGCTGCACTTCGAGCCGGTGGCGCTGCTGCGCACGGGACGCTTGCGGTGAAATTCTACGATCAGGCGTAGGTGAATAGCATGAACAGAGATGACATTCAACTGCTGTACAGGTACAACCGATGGGCGAATGCAACGATTCTCAATGCAGTCGCGCCGCTCAGCAAAGATGACTTCAGCCGGAAATTGGGGGGCAGTTTCCCTTCTGCGCGGGAGACGCTGGTTCACATTATGGGAGCGGAATGGATTTGGCTAAGGCGCTGGAAGGGCGTATCGCCGCCCGCGCTATTGAGCGCCGCGGAATTTCCGGACCTGATTTCGATTAAACACAGGTGGCCTGAGATCGAGGCCGAGCAAATGGAGTTTGTTGCCGGAATGACGGACGCTTTGCTCCAACAGCCCCTGAAATACGTGAACTTGAAGGGCCAACCGTTTGAGTATCCCCTTGTCCGTGTGATGCAGCATCTCGTCAATCACGGCTCGTATCACCGTGGGCAAGTCACGAATTTTCTTCGCCAACTCGGGGCGCAGCCGGTAGCGACGGATCTCCTGGTCTACTTCGACGTGGACGGCAAGCTGGCCTGATGCGGATCGGCGGGGGAATCAGGGACGCACCCCGAATTCTTTAACTTCAGAATTCGGGGTGCGTCTCTGCGCAGCCGCCTTGAATCCGCTTGTAAAGGTGACGCGTATAAAGGTAACCTACCCTCGCTTTTTCAGTGCTTTTGGCCGGCGGGGGCCGTGGAATTAAATCGAGGGAGGATGTATGAGTTTGAATGTGAAAACTCGAAAAGTCGATGGCATCGTAGTCGTGGATATGTCCGGTAGACTCACGATTGGTGAGCCTGTACTTTTACTTCGCGAGACTCTTCGAGTGCAGGTCAATGATGGAGCGCGGCAGTTCGTCCTGAATTTGGGCGACGTTTCTTATATCGATAGCTCAGGACTGGGAGAGCTGGTTTCGGCCTACACCACGGTTCGCAATAAGCAGGGCGACGTCAAGCTGCTGAATTTGACGGCAAAGGCAAAGGACCTGTTGCAAATGACGAAATTGTTGACAGTCTTCGACGTATATGACGACGAAGCGAAGGCAATCGAGGCGTTAAAAGGCTCAAAGACATCCGCATAGCGTTCCGGGCAGAGTTGGCGGAAGTGCGTGGGAGTCGAACCCACCGGACGCCGGTTCCCCGACGCCCCACAGGCTTTGAAGGCCAGGAGAGTCACCGGACCCTACTCACTTCCGGAACCGCTATTATAGGGAAATCATGACAACCAAGTACGAAATCCTGAAAAAGCGCCGCGTCAACCGCGCCAAGAAGAAAGCGCGCCTTAAACGGCGGGCCCAAGAGCATTTCCAAGCTCGTAAGGCTCAACCGACCGGTTAATTTATTTATATCACGCCACCTGTGTTTCCACTTTTACTCGTTAGGAACCGCTGAGTGAGTTATGAGCCGGCCTTCGAAGCTCTAAAGAACGGGGATTTTCGAACTGCCGTAACTCTGCTGGACAAAGCAGCTCTCGAAACGGGGTACACGTCCGATGTCATCAATCACGCCCTTACCCTGGCGCTTTATCGGGCCGGCGAAAAATCCCGGCTTGCCGACATTGCTTTTCGTGTGGCGAATTCGCTCGTGGAGCACGATCCATCTTCCGCGATGGACTATTTTCAACGCGCCCTCATCGCGGGATTGGATGCCGAGCGGGTCCGACGTATAGGACGGATTTTCGAAAGCTGGACCCTATCCGCACTTCCGGTAGAGCGGGCGCCCATTGGATCCAGCGATCGGGTTGCGCATGTCGTGGGATGTCTAATGCCCGGGGCATCGTCCACCGAGTACATCAAGATGCTCGTCTCCAGCTTGAACTTACAGGGAATCGAATCGGCGATTTTTACCACAGAGTGGTCGGCGTCCTGGTTTTTTAATCCCGTGGCTCTGGCGCAGTCGCAGAACTCCGGAATCGATGCTGCCGTACATATTGCCTCCGTCGAAGGTGATTTCACAGAGCGCGCCGAGCGAATCGCTCAATCGATTCGGGACTGGGGTACCAGGATCGTATTTTTTCACGCCGATCTGACCGAGCAGATCACCGCACGTGTGGCAGCAATGCGTCCGGCGCCGATCCAAGTCAACGTGAATCATGGCGCTGAAATGGAGGCCGATTTGTTCGACGGCCGCATTCATCTTTTTCAAGCTGCGTTGGAGCGGACGCGTTTTTCGCAACCGGCCGAATGGATTCCGCCGGCATCGGATATCGAAACCCGCCTGCGGACAACTAAACCTGTCACATTGCAAAGCATGGGTCTGGAATCCGCGAGCACGATTTCCGCAACCTTTGGCGATTTACGCGAGATGGCGGGAAACGGATATCTCGGAGCTCTTTCCGAGATCATGAGGCGATTCCCGAAACACTTCCATATCTTTGCGGGTGAGGGGACCGTAAAACCCATCCGGTCACATCTGCATTCTAGAGGAGTGTTGCCGCGCGTCCGATTTCTGGGGCATTTGCCCGATGTTGCTCCGCTGTTGGGGCTGATCGATGTTTATCTCGCGTCATTCCCGCAGTCCAATTCCCAGAGGATTCTTGACGCCATGGGAGCGGGAAAACCCGTTGTCGTTTTGAAATCTCCTCCCGATTCTGACTACACCTGTGGAGCTGAACTTGTCGGTGTGCGGGAGCTGGTCGCGCGGGGTGAGGCCGATTACGTCGCAATTGCCGATCGCTTGTTGCGCATCCCCGCCTTCCGCGCAGCTCAAGTACAACCCATGCTTGATCGCTTTCGCATGGAATTCCGTCCCGAATGCCTCGGCCAGCGGTTTAAGCAGTTCATCGGGAAAGTGAGCGGGATGTAGCCGCCTGCCTGAAACGCATTATCCCGATTTGCGGTACGCCACCATAAACAGGCGGCGGAAAGCAAACAGAATTTTCCCGTCCGGACGCGGTGGATAGGCCTCGCGAATCCGTTTCGAATATTCCGCCAAGAATTGCGTACGATCCGACTCCGTGTCGAACGCCTCAAGGAACGGGCGCAATCCCGATCCCTTGTACCACTCGACGATTGCTTCGACATTCGGCAGAACATGCAGATATTCGGTTTCCCAGATGTCGAGGCGCGCGGAGTCCAGAGCGAGCAGATCGTAGTAAAAATCCCGAGGATGGGCATGCCATTCTCTCACCTGGGTTCCTGGAGATGCGATCTGACGCATCAACACCTGTGCGGGCGAGTTCAAGTTACAAGGGATTTGTACAGCGAACGCGCCTCCAGGAGCGACTCGCGCCAGAAGTTGGGGATACAATCATCTCCCATTATGATCATCGATTGCCACGGAGCACTACACGACAGCTCCGAAAGAAGTGCAGGCCTACGGAGATAGTCAGATCGCTGGACTGAAGGACCCCCTGCGGGTTCCGTCCAAAGACACTCTAAAAATTACCCTTTGCCCGATCCTGAAACTCCAATGACTTATGCGGTTGGACGCGGTTACAATGACAGCCGTGAGGAAACTGTTAATCCTGTCCTCGGATACCGGGGAAGGACACAACAGCGCGGCGGCGGCCGTCGAAAACGCCGCTAAATCCGCGGGATTCGCCACATCTATTCGTAAGCCGGTCGAGGAATCCACGAAAGTCAATCGCTGGCTGGCTGGTTTCTACAACACGCTCTTAACACACCGGCCGCAGTGGATGGGTTGGTACTTTTGGATGATTGATACCGCACGACCAAACGAGCGCGATTGCTTTTACTCTAGAGTGCGGAGATATATTGGCCGATTTATCGATTCGGAGAATCCCGACATCGTGCTGTCTGTGCATCCGATGCTGAACCATTTTCTCCAGCGCTTCATTAAAGAAGAAAGGCTCGAAATTGCCTGTTACACACTGGTGACGGACCCTTTTCCGCCATTCTGGCGAGGATGGTCCTCGCCGTACGTCGACCGGTATTTCGTTCCGACAGACGAGGCACTTCAGGCGCTCGCCGCGAGCGGGATCCCACCCGGGCGAATCGAGCGTGTCCGAATGCCGGTAAGATCTCGTTTCCTTCCCGCAACGATGACGGAGATCCGGGATCTTCGTGCCACACTGAAACTGGACGACGCGAACATCATCCTTATTAATGGGGGCGCGCGCGGCGGCGGGCCGCTATTGAAGATTTATCGAGGGGTCCGGAGCGCAGCCAGCGGCGCGAACATTCTGATTGTTTGTGGAAGCAACAAGCGTCTGCGCTGGCGTATTGAGCGCATGCACCATCCGCGGACGCGGACATTTGGCTTCCTCGACGACATTTACCGCTACGTTGCCGCCGCCGACATCGTCGTAACCAAGCCGGGAGCGTTGTCGACTTATGAGGCTCTTGCGTGTCACGTTCCGGTACTTCTCACGGGTTTGCCCTCTCTGATGCCGCAAGAATCCGGTCTGTTTGATGCAGCCGTGCACTATGATTTCGGCTTCGCCGCGAGGACGTTTGACGAGCTCGAGGCAATTATCGGGAAAGGTGCTCAGGAGTGGGCTCGAAGACGCCCCGCGATTTCCCGGTTTTACGAGAGAACTTCAGCCGCCGAGCTTCTGGAAAGGATCCAACCCGCGCATGCCGCATCCTAAAAACGTCTTTCTAACCGGAGCAACCGGGTTCATCGGCAGCCATCTGACGGCGCGCTTGCTTCAAGATGGCTACCACGTGAAAGCTCTGGCGCGGCGCTCGAAGACTGCGTCCGCAAGAGAGCGAGTGGAAACAATCCTCGGTGCGGCTGGTGCTGCTCGATTTGAAAACCTTCGTGTACTGGAAGGCGACATTTCCCTGCCTCATTTGGGACTTAGCGATGCCGCGCGCGCCGAAATTACATCTTGCACAGAAGAAGTGTGGCATTGCGCAGCTTCTCTCTCGTTTGGGCCGCAGAATCGAGATGAAATTTTTCGAATGAACGTTGACGGAACGCGCCACGTCCTGGATCTGGTAAAGCAGTTGCCAGGACGGCGGTTGCATCACGTGAGCACGGCTTATATCGCAGGCAATCGATCCGATTTGGCACTGGAAACGGAAATTGATGTCGGCCAATCGTTCAAGAATCCCTATGAAGAATCGAAGTGCCGCACGGAAATTATGATTGCCGGCTCGCATCAGGCTGATGCCATTCGAGCTTCGGTATATCGGCCGAGCATTGTCATTGGGGATTCCAAATCGGGGCGCGTCACCCATTTCCACGGCGTTTATGCTTTCATTCGCGCCTTGTGGACTGCGCTCGAACGCTTGCGCCGCCATACGCCCCATCTTGATTTCATAAAACTGCCGCTGCGCGTTCTCGGAGTTGAGAACCAAACGCTCAATTTTGTTCCGATCGATTACGTGGTCGACGGAATGGTGGAAATTTCACGCAGAACCGACAGCAACGGCGGTACGTATCATTTGTCGAATCCAGTACCGACGGAGAACCGATTCTGGCTTCCGAACATTTGCCGCATCTTGCATGTCGAGGGAATTCAGCTCGTCGGCCATAGTTCGTTTTTGAAATCGCCGATGACGAAATTGGAATCGCTCTTTCAAAAGCAGATGGCGTTTTACTATCAATATCTGCAAGGAGAACCTCGCTTCGATTGCCGCGGGGCGCTGGAAGCGCTGAAGAATACAGGTATTGAGTGTCCACGGGTCACGGTAGAGTTCATTTCGAAGATGGCCGGTTGGTACGTGAACTTTCTCAACGCAGGGGCTTGATCAGAACGCATTACCGGCTCCGCAAGGAGGAGAATCTTCACGTGATATCATTCCTTTTAGAATGCGCAAAGTTGCCGTCGTGGACGACAATGCGGACAACCGTCTGATCATCCGAACGATCCTGGAGGACCAATACGAAGTTATGGAGTTCTCCAATGGAATTGAAGCGATAGACGGGTTCAGGAAAGATAAACCCGACATTGTCATCCTCGATATTTCTCTCCCCGAAATGGATGGAACCGAGATTCTCCGCCGCATTCGGGATGATTCTGAACTCCACGATCTCCCTGTCGTCGCGCTTACTGCACATGCGATGGTCGGCGATCGTGAGAAGTACCTGGCGGCGGGATTCAACGACTACATTGCCAAACCCATCCTGGACATGGATATATTGTTTTCAACAATTCAACGCTGGGCGCCTGGTAC
>WNGL01004367.1_pt1 | contig 27682 bp, 20 predicted proteins | sample 5400591 | NCBI WGS metagenome assembly WNGL01 (sample SAMN13153377, study PRJNA577476) | soil metagenome | isolation source: 80 cm soil or saprolite under Garry oak tree replicate 1 | place: USA:California | collected 2016-06-15 | reverse complement strand
GGCGGGATGTGCAACGCCACCCTGGCCTACCTCTCGATCCCCTCGATCATGTTCTCGATCGCCAAGGGCGGGGACTTCATCGATCGCTCGGTGGGCGCGGTGGTGGACGAGCACGCCACCCGGGTGAGGGTCATGAAGGAAGAGGGCCTCGACCTCGGCCGGGCCCCCCACGACAAGTTCGAGAAGGCGCTGCACATCTACTACGAGGACCTCGTGGAGTCCCTGGTGGACGGCCTCCGCAAGGCCCTCTCCACCGCGGATAAGCTGCCGCGCACCGACCGGCCGCTGCCCATCGTCCTCTCGGGGGGAGCCGCCAAGCCCAAGGGCTTCCGGGAGCTCTTCGAGCGCACCCTGCGCTCGCGTTCGCTGCCCATCGAGATCGCCGAGGTTCGCGTGGCCTCCGACCCCTTGACCGCCACCGCGCGCGGGGCCTTGATCGCGGCCATGTACGAGAAGTAGGACCCTGGCCACGACGTCCCAAACCCACCGCCGGCCTGGCGCATTCCTCGCCCTCCTCCTCGTCTTCGCGGCCTCTCCCGCCTGGGCCATCCGCGAGTGGTACGAGTACTACAGCGAGGCGCGGAGCCAGATCAACGCGGGACGATACGCCGACGCGCTCGAGAACCTCCAGGAGGCGGTGAAGCTCAAGCCGGGCTCCGCCCTGAACGAGCAGACCTACGGCCTCCAGTTCGTCGACTACTACGTGCCCTATTACTTCATGGGCCTGTGCTACCTGAAGCTCGGAGACGACGTCAAAGCCCTCGAGATGTTCAAGAAGGAGGAGGGGAAAGGCGTCATCAAGAAGTCCTCGCAGTGGTACAAGGACATGGCCCGTGCGCGTGACGAAGCCACGGATGCCGGAAACGCGCGCATGATTCGCGAGGTCCGCCGGGATTTCGAGCGGCTGGTGAAGGAGAGTGAGGAGCTTTCCCGAAAGGGAAGCCTTCAGGAGGCGCTAGCCAAGCTCGCGCAGGCCGCGGAGCTTGCCAAGAGCCTCGAGCCCGAGACCGCTCGCAGGGTGACGGACCTCCAGAACCGCATCCGCGCCACGGAGGAGCAGATCCAGGCCGCGACCAAGAAGGCGCAGCGCATTGACCAGCTCCTGGGCGAGGGCTCGCGTCTGCTCGAGGAGGGCGAGGCCAGCAAGGCCCAGGTGGCCTTCGACGACGTGCTCGTTCTCGACCCCCAGAATTTCCGCGCCGCCGAAGGGAGGCGGACGGCCCAGGACAAAATCCGCGCCTCCCAGACGCGCCATGATCAGGCCAAGGCCTACGAGACGGGCAAAGCGCTCTACGAGCAGGGGCAGTACGAGGCCGCGCTCGTTCCCCTGACCGACGCCAGCGCCGACCCCCAGAACGTGCAGGCCCAGGACCTTCTCAAGAAGGCCCGGGCGGTGCTGGAGGGCATGCGCAAGGCGAAGGAGCAGCAGGCCGAGATCGACAAGCTCCTCGCCAAGGGCGAGCGGCTCTTTGCCTCTGGGCAGTTCGCCGAGGCGACCGTCGCCTTCCAGGGTGTGCTGCGGCTCGACAAGGGCATCGCCCGGGTCAAGGAGCGACTGACCATGGCCGAACAGCGGACCGGGGAGGCGCTCCTTCTCCGCTACCTCCCCAACCGGGAGCCGGACCTCTACCTCTCGTGGCCGGACCACCCCGAGATCGAGAGCCCCACCCTGACCGTGAGAGGGAGGGCCTTCGACGACTGGGGGATCGCCAAGGTGGAGCTGCGGGTCGGCGGCAAGGTCGTAGCCGAGCTCGCTCCTCCTCCGCGCCTCGACACGGGCGAGCCCCAGCGCATGGTCGACATCGACCGCGAACTGCCCCTCGAGCCGGGGCCGAACGAGGTGGTGGTCACCGCCATCGACGGCAGCGGCCTCCGGCGGACCGACATCCATCAGGTGACCCGGCGCTTGCGCTTCTACGAGACCGCGCTCTTCGTCCCCTCGGCGGCCGCGACGGCGGTGGGCCTCCTGGGAACCGGCCTCGCCGCCCAGCGCCTGCGGCGCCGGCGCGCCCTCCGCCGCCGCTTCAACCCCTACATCGCGGGCGCCCCCGTCCTCGAGGACGAGATGTTCTTCGGGCGCCAGAAGCTGACCCAGCGCCTGCTGAACGTCCTCCACCACAACAGCCTCATGATCACCGGGGAGCGGCGCATCGGGAAGACGACCTTCCTCTACCACCTGAAGAAGGTGCTGACCGCGGACGAAGGGAGCGACTACCGCTTCTTCCCCGTCTTCGTCGACCTCCAGGGGGTCCCCGAGCAGGGGTTCTTCCACGCCCTGATGTCGGACGTGGTGGAGGCCCTGGGCCTCTCCCCCGCCACCCGCCAGTCGCTCCGCTTCCTCCCCCAGCCCGACTCCTACGACGGGCGCGACTTCAGCCACGACCTGCAGCGGGTGATCGAGGAGCTGAAGAGCCGCACCGACAAGAAGGTCAAGCTGGCCCTCCTGATCGACGAGGTGGACGTGCTCAACGAGTACTCGGAGCGGATCAACCAGCGCCTGCGCAGCATCTTCATGAAGACGTTCTCCGAGAACCTGGTGGCGGTGATGAGCGGGGTGGGAGTGAAGCGCACCTGGAACAGCGAGGTCAGCCCCTGGTACAACTTCTTCGACGAGATCGAGATCGCCGGCTTCTCCCGCGACGAGGCGGAGGCTCTGATCAAGACGCCGGTGGCCGGCTTCTTCCGCTACGAGGCGGAGGCGGTCGAGCGGATCCTGGAGCTCAGCCAGAGGAAGCCCTACCTGCTCCAGAAGTTCTGCATCCACGCGGTGAACCGGATGCTGGAGGACGGGCGCACCACCGTGCGCTCCACGGACGTGGAGGCGGCGCGGCAGGCGGTGATGTTCGAGGGAAGCGTGGGGACCGCGGAGTCGGCGGAAGCCCCCACCCACGTCCCGGCGTGAAACCTGTGGCAGACTAGGGGCCCGGTCCGGGCGGGCCGCGGTCGATCTCATGCGCAATCCCTTCATCGCCGGAAGCTGGGTACGGGGCGACAACTTCTTCGGCCGTTCCGCGATCCTGCGGGACATCCTGGAGGGTGAGCGCCACTCGCTCTGGGTGGTGGGGGCGCGCCGCCTGGGCAAGACCAGCCTGCTCAAGGAGCTCGAGTACCGGATCCAGCGGAGCCGCGACACCCCCTTCGTACCCCTCTACTGGGACCTGCAAGGCAGCGGGGACGCCCGGGGGCTCGCGGAATCCCTGGTGGGGAGCGTCGAGGACAGCGAGACCTTCCGGCGGGCCACCGACATCTCGGTGGAGGACCTGGAGAGCCTGCCCGTGGGGGAGATGCTGGCCACCCTCGTGCGGCGCACGGTGCGCAGCGGCTGGCGGCTGCTGCTCCTCGTGGACGAGGCCGAGGAGTTCCTGACCGTGGCCCGCGCCGACGCGTCGGTGCTGCCCCGCTTGCGCCGTGTCTTCCACAAGGGCCCCGACATGCGCACGGTCCTCACCTCGACCCGGCTGCTCTCCCGCCTCCAGGACTACCCCGAGATCGCCACCTCGCCCTTCCTGCAGGGCTTCATCCCCCCGCTCTATCTCACTCCCCTCGCCCCGGACGAGTGCCAGGCCCTGCTCACCCGGGGCTCGTTCCCGCCGGAGCAGGTGGAGACGATCATGGACCGCACGGCCAACCACCCGTTCCTGGTCCAGCTCATCGCCAGCCGGCTCTTCGAGAGCCGGGACCTGGGCGCCACCCTCGATCAGGTGGCGGCCGACGAGATGGTGGCCAACTTCTTCTCGGTGGACTTCCAGACCCTGGAGGAAGGCGAACGGGCGATCCTCGAGGAAGTGGCCCGGGAGGGCCGGTTGTCCCCGCGTGCCCTCGCCCAGGCCGCCGGCCGCAGCGAGGAAGCCCTGGAGCCGCTGATCTACGGCCTCATGATGCTCGGCTACCTGGCCCGGGAGGGGGGCGACTACCGGCTCGGCAACTGGTTCTTCGAGCGATGGCTGCGGCGGGTCACCGCCGCGCGGGCCAGCGCCGCGAGGCCCCTGTGATCGTTGGCCTCAACCGTGTCTTCCCCCACGGAGGGAAGGACTACCATATCCAGGTGGAGGACCTGGGGGACGCCCAGGCCGCCTTCGAGGTGCGGGTCTACGACCATGGGACCGTCCTCTTCCAGAAGAGGATCGCCTACGACGACATCCTGGCCCGGTCGCTCCCGCGCCTGGAGCAGGACGAGGAGCTGCGGGCGCTCATGGAGAAGGCCCTGAACACCATGCAGGCGGCCATCGCCAAGGGCAAGCTGCCCTAGAGAAGGCTCATCGCCAGCTAGGCATAAGCACTCTTCGCGCACCTGGGCCTCAGCTCGCCGAAGAAGCCCAAGGCTGCGCCAGCCGTGCAAGCCGTGCATGTTTGCCTTGACCAGCCCCCCGGAGGGGAGTAGTCTGCCTCCCCAACCGCGACCAGAGCTGCGAGGACGCTTCGCGGTGCGCCTCGCCGCTCAGGCACATCGCTGACGAGGATGTTGAGGACAGGAGCGCTCCTCATTGGCTCACCGTCTCGCGCGCCTCCCATGTCCACGCCCCGGAGGTGGATTTTTCCTGGCCCACGCACAAGGATCCTCCGTTCCTGGTTCAAGACTACGACTGGAGGTTTCAATGTCCGCAGGGGCACGCAGATGGACCCTCTCGCTGCCGTGTTGGTGGCTGGCCGCCTTGCTCGTGATGTGTGCCGTACCGCAGAAAGGCCTGGCACAGGTTCTCTATGGATCGATCCTGGGCGATGTCAAGGACGCCTCAGGCGCTTCCATCCCGGGCGCCGCCGTCATGGCCACCAACAAGAACACCGGGCTGGCCCGCCAGGGAATCACGAACGCGGCGGGTCGCTTCAACTTCGCCGACCTGCCCGCGGGTGTCTACAGCTTTAGAGCCAGCCAGCAGGGCTTCAAGACCTTCGAGCGGACCGAGGTCACGGTCAACATCAACAGCGTTACCCGCGTCGACGTCACCCTCGAGATCGGCTCCATGGGCGACACCGTCACCGTCAGCGGCGAGCCCCCGAAGCTACAGACGGAGACCGCCGAGGTCCACGTGAACCTGACGGCCGCGGAGCTGACGAACCTGCCGGTGCCCCTGGGCCGGAACTATCAGCAGGTGTACCGGATGCTGCCCGGGTTTGCGCCCCCCGCCAACTCGCACTCGATCCCCACGAACCCGGCGCGGTCGCTGGAGTTCACGGTGAACGGGACGAGCGACGACCAGAACAACACGCGCATCGATGGCGTCAGCACCGCCCACATCCAGCTGCCCCACGTGGTCTCCTACATCCCGACCCTGGAGTCGATCCAGGAGGTCAACGTCGTCACCAACAGCATGGACGCGGAGCAGGGGCTCGCCGGCGGGGCGGCGGTCAACGTGCAGACCCGGAGCGGATCCAACGCCATCCACGGATCGGCGTTCGAGCATCACACCGACCAGCACCTGAAGGCGTGGCCGATGAGGTTTGGCGACGTCGCCCTGAACACCGGCGACAAGCCGCAGGCGAGCTACGACCAGTTCGGCGGCACCATCGGCGGCCCGATCCAGAAGAACAAGCTCTTCTTCTTCGTCAGCTACGAGTCCACTCGCGACCACCGGACGGTCGAGCGGACCGTTTCCGTGCCCTTGCCGGCCATGCTGAGGGGCGACCTCTCGCTGTCCCCCACGCCGATCTACGACCCGCTCTCCGGGAACCCCGACGGCACGGGCCGCACCCAGTTCCAGGTGCTGCCGGGCGACCCGAACTACGCGCTCTGCAACACCGCCACCAACCCGAGCTGCCTCAACATCATTCCGGCGGCGCGCATGGACCCGATCGCCAAGAGGATCGCGAGCTACATCCCGGCCAACAACTTCAACCGGGAGCGCAACAACTACTTCGTCTCCGCGCCGTTCTCCTTCGACCGCCATCAGGTCGATTCGAGGTTCGACTACAACGTGAGCTCCAAGCTCACCCTGGCGGGGACTTTTGGAGTGCTGCACTATCGGACGAACGTGCCGACCGTGTTCGGCGAAGCGGCGGTGGGCCGGCCCATCGGCGGGAGCAGCAACCCCGGGCAGGGCCACGGCAATACCTACCGACTCACGGTCATGGGGACCTACATCTTCAACCCCGGCTTCCTCATGGACGCCCACTACGGATGGGCGAAGCAGGGAACGGCCTCGGAGCAACCAGACCTGGGCAAGAACATCGGCTTGGACGTGCTGGGAATCCCGGGGACGAACGGCCCGCGCCGGTTCGAGAGCGGCTGGCCGACGTTCGAATTCGGGCCAGATTCCGGGGACTTCGCTAGGGTGGGGCTCAACGAGAACTTCATGCCGTACTACCGCCACGACCCGCAGTCGCAGTACGTGGTGAACTTCAACCTGATAAGGAGGAGGCACAACATCCGGTTCGGGGGCGACGTCTACGACATGGCGCTCAACCAGGCCCAGGCCGAGTTCATCACCGGCGGCTTCGGCGCCCAGGGAGGATTCGGGTTCGACCGGGGCATCACCCTGCGCTGCGAAGCCGTCGATCCCGCGACGGGGAACTGCGAGAAGACCTCCAGCAGCTCCCGGTACAACAGCGTGGCGGCTTTCGTGATCGGCCAGGCCAGCCGCGCCGGCCGGACCCTCCAGGTCCCGGACGAATATCACGTGCGGGCCCGGCTGTTCAGCGTCTATGCGCGCGACCGCTGGACCGCGACCGACAAGCTCACCATCGATTACGGCCTTCGCTATGAGTACTTCCCGATCCCCACCCGTCCCGACCGCGGCATCGAGCGCTTCGACGTGGACACGGGCAAGGTGCTGCTCTGCGGGGTCGGATCGGTCCCGAAGGACTGCGGTTTCGAGACGAGCAAGAACGGCTTCGCCCCCCGGGTCGGGCTCGCCTATCGCCTGGGCGACAAGTCCGTTCTCCGCGCCGGGTACGGCCTGACGAGAGATCCTTACGAAGCAATGGAGCTGATTCGAGCCAACTACCCGATCCTGATCCAGGTGAAACGCGAATCACCCGACGGCTTGACCCCTGCGGCAACGCTGTCCGGAGGGGTACCGGCGCTGCAGGTGCCCCCCGAGGGCAACGGCGTCCTGGACATCCCGAGTGACTACGCGTGGGGGGGGTACCCGAAGAAGCTGGACCGCGGATACATCCAATCCTGGAACCTCACCGTCCAGCGGGAGCTCCCCTGGAGCTTCACCGGCCAGATCGGCTACGTGGCCACCCGCTCGATCCGCCAGCTCGGGTTCGTCGACATCAACGCCGGCCAGGTCATCGGCGCCGGCGAAGAGGGCAAGCCCCTGCAGGCGCGCTTCGGCCGCACCGCGTCCACGGTGCTGGTGCAACCGGTCGGGAACGGCCGCTACGACTCGATGCAGGTGCAGTTGCAGCGGCGCTTCACCAGCGGCCTCAGCCTCAACGTGAGCTACACCTGGGGGAAGGCCATCAGCCCCAACGAGAACAGCTCCTTCACCCCCAACGTCCAGGCCCTGGCCTACCTGAGCCGCAATCGCGCCCTCACCAGCACCGATCGGACCCACAACCTGGGGATCACCAACGTGTGGGAGCTCCCGTTCGGGAAGGGCCGGCGCTGGCTGAACGGGGGCGGGGTGCTCTCGAGCATCCTCGGCGGCTGGCAGATCAACAACATGATCAGCGTGATGAGCGGCGTCCCGTTCACCGTCTCGGCCGACGGCACCTCGCTGAACCTGCCGGGAAGCAACCAGACGGCGGACCAGGTGAAGCCGGTGCAACCCCTGGGCGGAGTGGGGCTGGGAACGCCGTACTATGATCCGAGCGGGTTTGCCGATGTCACCGCCGCGCGGTTCGGCAACACCGGCTACAACATGCTCCGCGGGCCGGGGCTGTTCAACTGGGACTTCGGGTTGACGCGCGAGTTCTCGCTGACCAAAGAGGTGAAGCTGCAGTTCCGCTTCGAGGCCTTCAACTTCACGAACACGCCCCACCTCGACGTGCCGGACGGCAACGTTGGAGACGGCGAGGACTTCATGACCATCACCGGCGTGACGAACCTCGCCCGCGAGGGGATCGATGAGCGACAGTTCCGGTTCGGTCTCCGCGTGGTCTTCTAGGCTTGGAGCGGGAAGCATGAAGGCCCTGGCCGCGGTCACCCTCGTGCTTCTCGCCGCCGGTTCCGCGGCCGCCCAGCCCCGCGACGAAGCCCGACCTCGCGACCTGCAGCGGCTGCAGGACGACCTCGAGAACCTGGACGACGCGCTGCGGGGGCTGGAGGCGGGAGACGCCCGGGCCGAGGAGTTCCGCCGCCGCGCCGAGGAGATCCGCGAGGACACGGTCTACCTGAAGGTGAAGATGCGGAGGCACCAGCGCGGCAACCCTGAGGGAACCGGTGTCTCGTACCAGGAAGTCCAGGACGTCCGGCGCGCGGTTCAGGACCTGCAAGCCGACGTCGAGCGGGCCTTCGCCGGAGGCGGCCGGGAGGGGCGACTCCCCGAGGGCACCGAGATCGTCCTTCGCCTGGACGACGCCTTGTCCTCCCGCACCGCCCGCCGCGAGGACCGGTTCGAGGCGTCGGTCCTTCGCGCCGTCCGGTCCGGAGACCGGGTGGCGATCCCGGCAGGAACCCGGGTCCGCGGGATCGTGCGGGACGTGGAGCGCGCGCAGCGTCCTTCAAGGGCCGGCCGACTCGACCTCGATTTCGACAGCCTCTATCTCGATCGTGAGCGGCTCGACCTGCGGGCCCGGGTCGTCTCGGTGAGCGAGGACGACCGGAGGGAGGGCCCCAGCACGGCCGGCAAGGCGGGAATCGGCGGCAACCCTCGGGGCCATCCTCGGCGGCGTGCTCGGGGGCAGCAAGGGAGCCCTGATCGGCATCCTGGTCGGCGGTACGGGAGCGGTGGCGGGCACGAAGGGCGAAGAAGTCGAGCTGCCCGCGGGCACGGTCGTCCGCATCCGCCTCGAGCGACCTCTGACCTTGTCTCGCTCCTAGCCGCCGCAGGGCGGCCCTCGATGGACTTCCGGGTCTTCCTGGCTTTGTGCGCAACCGCTTCCGCGGGCCTGCTCGCCGCGGCGCAGCCGTCGGCGGACCAGGGCGTGACGGTGGTCGTGGAGCTGATCGTCCAGGACGCCGCGGGAAAGCCGGTCACGGACGTCCGGCTCGAGGAGATGGAAGTGGTCCAGGACGCGGAGCGGCAACGCGTGAGGACCTTCAAGGCCCTGTCGCGACCGGGCGGCTACGAGATCACCTACGCTCCCGCCTCGGGCAAGCCAGCAGGGGTGACGGTGCGAGTCCTCCGGCGCGGGACCCAGGTCCGGGGCCCCGAAGGTTCGTTCCTCAAGCCACGGATCGTGGTCCCCCTGACGCCCCTGGAAGCGGAGCTGACGCAGGTTCTGGAGACTCGTCCCGAGGCGGCGGACCTCGCCTGCCACCTTGCGGTGCTTCGCTTCGAGTCGGGGCCGAAAGGCGTCCACCACACCGTGGCGGTCGAAGTTCCGCTTGCGGAGCTGCAGTGGAGCCTCGCCCAGGGTCGTCCCCGTGGCCGGCTCCAGATCCTGGCCCGCGTCAAGGGCCCGGGCGGGCACGATACGCAAAGGCTGAGCTTCGACCGCCCGGTGGAGGTGGCTTCGGAGGGCGAAGCGTCCATTCAACGGCTGGTCTGGACGGGCAACTTCCACCTGCCCCCGGCCCGTTACACCCTCGACGTCGTCGTCCGGGACCCCGCCCCCCAGAGGGCGACCACCCGCACCGTGTCTTTCGATGCGCCCCCCGCCCGCGGTGGCCTCGGGATGAGCAGCGTCACCCTGCTACAGCCGATGGGCGCGGTATCCCTGCGGGAAGAGGTCTCGGACGACCCCTTGTTCTTCGACGGCGCCCCCCTCATGCCGACGTTGAACCTCGTCCTGCCCGTGGGGGCTCCGGCCCACGCGCGCTTCTTCGTGACCCTCTACCCCGATCCCGAGAGCAAGGAGGCGGTCAGCCTCCGCCTGGAGGTCTACCGCCGCGGCGCGCCCGTGGGCGGCGTTGACATCCCTCTGCCGGCGGCCGACGCCAAGGGAGAGATCCGCTACGCGGGAGCCGTTCCCACCCAGACATTCCAGGATGCGCCCTACGCGCTTCGGCTGGTGGCCCGGCAGGGCGGGGCCGTCGTGACCGAGGAGGCATCCTTCACGATGACCGCGCAGGCGGAAAAGGCTCGGCTCCGGGTCCCCGGCCCGGACTGACCAGGGCCAACCCTCGTCAACGCCGCCGGTGGCGACGGCGGAAGCCGCCGCCGCCGTCTCGTCGCGGTGGCGGGGGGGCCGCGTCGTCCTCCTCCGGCTCCGGCGGCGGGGCCTGGAAGAACTTGCGGAGCAGCAGGGCCAGGATGCGGTCGCGGTGCTCGTGCTCGGCCACCCGCCGGGCGATCGGGGAGAACTCCGCGTAGTCGTCGAGGGGCAGGGTCTGGCCCTCCGCGGCCAGGCGGGTCACGATCCGCTCGACCGTCCGGGCCTGGACCTCCTCGTCGGAAGGCACCGCCAGGTCCTTCACCTCGACGTGGTACCGCTTCACCAGCCGGTTGAAGTTCATGAGGTCCATGGCGGAGACGAGGCTGATCGCGCGCCCGCTCTTCCCCACCCGGCCGGTGCGCCCCGCCCGGTGGATGTACTGCTCGGGCGAGTCGGGGGTGGAGAAGATGAAGACGTGGGAGAGGTCCTCGATGTCGATCCCCCGCGAGGCCACGTCGGTGGTGACGAGGTGGCGAATCTCGCCCCCCCGGAAGCCGGCCATGACCTTCTCGCGCTTCCGCTGGGGCAGGTCCGAGGAGAGCATGGCCGCGGGCAGGCCCTTGCCGAGCAGGAAGGTGTAGACGAGGCGGGTCTCCTCCTTGGTGTTGCAGAAGATCATCGAGGAGGCGGGGTTCTCGTACTCGAGGAGCTTGTAGAGGGTGGCCTCCTTGTGCAGCTTCGGGGTCAGGCAGTAGAGGTGCTCGACCTCCTTGACGTAGATCTGGTCCTCGGAGAGCAGCACCCACTCGGGATCGGACAGGTAGTGGTAGATGAGGCCGCGGATCCCCAGGGGGATGGTGGCGGAGAAGAGAAGGGTCTGCCGCTCCGCCGGCACGTACTCCATGATCTGGCCCATCTCGACCGCGAAGCCCATGTCGAGCATGCGGTCCGCTTCGTCGAGGACAAAGGTCTTCACCTGGTCGAAGCGCAGGGTCTTGCGCCGGAGGTGATCGAGGACCCTCCCGGGGGTTCCTGCGATCACGTGGGCCCCCGCCCGGATCCCCTCGAGCTGCCGCTCCATGGAATCGCCCCCGTAGACCGATTCGATCTTGACCCCCTTGCTCCGGCCGATCTCGGCCAGCTCCCGGGCCACCTGCAGGGCCAGCTCCCGCGTGGGAGCGAGGACCACCGCCTGGACCGCGTCGCGACCTGGGTCGACCCGCTCGACGATCGGGATCCCGAAGGCCGCGGTCTTGCCCGTGCCCGTGCGCGACTGCACCACCAGGTCCTTGCCGCCGAGGGCCCGCGGGATGGTCTCGAGCTGGACGTCGGTGGGCACCTTGTAGCCCATGGCGTCGAGGCTGGCCAGGGTCTGGGCCGAGAGGTCGAGGGCGGCGAAGGTTCTGTCCGTGATCGCGATTTCCATGAACCCCCATTATCGCGGCCTGCGGACCCTCCTCGCAAGTCACGGCCCGTCAAGGTAGAATGATGAGTTTGACGGAGAAGGAAATGGCCCTCACGTGCGCGCGCTGCGGACAGGTCGGCGAGGCCCCGCCCGCCCACCGCATCCCCTTCGGTCCCGCGGTCAAGGAGAAGGTGCTCGCTTCCATCTGCGCCGGGTGCTGGAAGGAATGGGAAGGGATGGAGGTCAAGGTCATCAACGAGTACCGCCTGAGCTTCCTCGACCCCGAGCACCGCGCGATGCTTCAGAAAGCCTGCCTGGACTTCCTGAAGGTCGTCGCCTGAGCCCATGATCCACGTCGAAGGGCTTTCGAAGCGATACGGAGACCGGGTCCTCCTCGAGGACGTCTCCTGGCACGTGAAGAAGCGGGACCGCATCGGCCTCTCGGGGCCGAACGGGGCCGGGAAGACGACGCTCCTGCGCATGCTGGCCGGCCTCGAGGAGCCGGACGCGGGCCAGATCCGCATGGCCTCCGACACCACCATCGGCTACCTCCCCCAGGACGGCATCGTCCACGAGGGACGCACCGTCTACGAGGAGGTGGTGCTCGCCTTCCAGGAGCTGCTCGCCCTCAAGGAGGAGCAGCACCGGATCGAGGAGGAGCTCGCCCACGCCACCGAGGACGCGGGCGGGCACGAGAAGCTCCTCGAGCGCTACGCGGAGGTGACGGAGCGCTTCAAGCACCTCGGCGGCTACGAGATCGACGCCCGGGTGGCGGACGTGCTCAAGGGCCTCGGCTTCTCCCTCGCGGACCACACGCGGAACACGGAGGAGTTCTCGGGAGGCTGGCAGATGCGGGTCGCCCTGGCCAAGCTGCTCCTGGCCCGGCCGAACCTCTTGCTCATGGACGAGCCCACGAACCACCTGGACCTCCCCGCCCGCAACTGGCTCGAGGAGTACCTGGCCGACTACCCGGGCTCGGTGGTGCTGGTCTCCCACGACCGCTACTTCCTGGACGCCACCGTCAAGCGCATCACCGAGGTCGGCCTCAAGACCCTCACCGACTACCACGGCAACTACTCCAAGTACCTGGTCGAGCACGAGGCCCGCATGGCTCGCCTCCGGGAATCCCACCAGCGCCAGAGCGAGGAGATCGAGAAGGCCGAGGCGTTCATCAACCGGTTCCGCTACCAGGCCACCAAGGCGCGCCAGGTGCAGAGCCGGATCAAGCAGCTCGACAAGGTCGAGCGCATCGAGATCCCACCCGCGCGGAAGAAGATCCGCTTCAAGTTCCCCGACGCCCCCAAGCCGGGGCGGGTGGTGCTCGAGGCCAAGGGCGTGCGCAAGGTCTTCGGAGAGAACGTGGTCCTGCGCCACCTGGACCTGATGGTCGAGCGCGGGGACCGCATCGCCCTCGTGGGCCCGAACGGGGCGGGCAAGTCGACCCTCATGCGCATCCTGGCCGGGGTGGATGGCCCCGACGAAGGCCAGCGCATCCTCGGGCACCGGGTCGTCCTCGACTACTTCGCCCAGGACCAGGCTGCGGTCCTGAACCCCGCGCGCACGGTCTACGAGGAGATGTCGTCCGCCAGCCCCACGACCATGGTCCCCCTGATCCGCAACATCCTGGGGGGCTTCCTGTTCTCGGGCGACGACGTCAACAAGCGGGTGGCGGTGCTCTCGGGGGGCGAGCGCAACCGCCTGGCCCTCGCCAAGATGCTCCTCAACCCGAGCAACCTGCTCCTCCTCGACGAGCCCACCAACCACCTCGACCTGGACTCCAAGGAAGTGCTGCTCGAGGCCCTCTCGGACTATATCGGGACGATGGTCTTCGTCTCCCACGACCGCTACTTCGTGGACAAGCTGGCGAGCAAGGTCATCGAGGTCGGGGGCGGCGAAGCCCCGCTCTATCCGGGCGGGTACGAGGACTTCCTCTACTGGAAGAAGCAGCAGGAAGCGGGGCTCGCGGCGCCCGTGCCCCAGGCTCCGAAGCCGCGCCGGGACGAAGGTGAGGCTCCCTCGAAGCCGGCGGCCAAGGTGGCCGTTCCGCCGGCAAAGGTCGCCGCCTCGAAGCCCGCCGTCGATCCGCGCCGGAACGGCAGGCCGACCGGCCCGGGCTACGATCCCCTCGCCCCCCGCCTCCGCAAGCCCGACGTCCTGCCCGACCGCCAGGCCAGGGAGCGCGACCTCAAGCGCCTGAAAACGCGTCTCGTGGAGTTGGAGAAGCGGATCGCCGAGAAGGAGCAGGCGGTGAAGGCCCTCGAGGCGCAGATGGCCGCGGCCGGCTTCTACGACGACCGGGCGGGGGCCGAGCAGGCCGCCGAGGAGCACAAGAAGCTCATGTGGGAGGTCGGGGACCTCATGGCCCAGTGGGAATCCCTGCAGACCGAGGTGGACGAGCAGCCTCAGGCCTGAGGGTTCAGACGCCGGCCGAGCCGCCCTTCTTGCGGCTCTTACGGGCCACCTTCCGCATCACCTTCATCGCCTCGGCCGGACCAGTCGGCTGGGCCGGTCCCGCGTCGGGATCCTCCTCCGGCAGGGGGGCGTCGAGCTCGTGGAACTGTGGCGCCACCTCCTCGAAGTCCAGGGGCTCCCGAAGCGCGGCCGCGAACGACCGCACCGGCTCCAGCTCCTCGACCGCCGAACGGAAGCGGAACGTGAGGAGCTGGGCGAGCCCGACCGCGAGCTTGGCGAAGAGGAGCGGGTCGCGCTCGAGGAACCCCAGCAGCGCCTCGCGGCTCAGGCGCCGCAGGCGGCAGCGGGCGCGGGCGCGCACGTGGTGGGTGCGTGGTTGCCCGTCCACGAACCCCACCTCGCCGACCACGCCGCCCGGGCCGACCCGGGCCAGCACCACCGGCTGGCCCATCGACTCATCGAAGACCTCGAGCTGCCCCTCCTCGACCAGCAGCAGGCTGCGCGACGGGCTCCCCTTCTGGAACACGAGATCGCCGGCCTCGGCCGTGCACGGCTCGGCTACCGCGAGCAGCCGCTCGTGCTCCTCGTCGGTCAGGTAGCCGACCAGCTCGCCCCCGCGCGCGACCGGCCACCAGCTCTCCGATCTCTTCATCGACCCCCCACCCCATCCCTCCCCACGTTGGGGGAGGGGGACGCCACTACACGACCGGCTCCGCCCTTCATTGACCCACCCTTCCCTCCCCGGCTAGAGCGCGTGACGGTCGAGCCAGGCCAGCAGGACCCTCTCCACCTCGGCCTCGACCTCGGTGGCTGTCCGCCCCGAGCGCTTGGGCACGCCGAACGAGTGGTCGCCTCCCTCGATCCGATGGAGGGTCGCCTTCTCCCCCAGACGCGCGAGCACGGCATGGAGGAGGTCGGGGCGGGCGAACGGGTCGCGCGTCCCCTGGACGAAGAGCATGGGCACGGCGATCCGTGGCAGGTGGCGGTCCCGGAGCTGGCCCGGCTTGCCGGGAGGATGCAGCGGGTAGCCGAGGAGGAGCAAGGCGTCGCCCGGCGCACCCGCCGCCACGACCTGCGACGCGATCCGGCCCCCCATCGACTTCCCACCGTGCACCAGGCGGGCGGCCCCGAGGTCGGTCCGGGCGTAGTCCCCCACCGCGCGGGTGGTGGCCTCGAGCACGTCCTTCGGATCCGGGGTGCGGCGCCCCTGATCTCGGTAGCGGAAGTCGTAGAGCAGCACCCGGCGGCCCGAGGCGGCCAGCGATTCCGCGAACCGCACGAGCTGAGGCGTCCGACGGCTGCCCCCGGCCCCGGGGCCGAGGACGATCACCGTGGGGCCGGATCCGTAAACGGACCCCGGCACCTCGCCCCCTCCGGCCGGGATCCGCACCTCGCCCACCGCCGAAGGATAGCGCGCCCGGAGGCGGCTCGGCGCGACCGGGCCTGCCCGGTGCTAAACTCGCGGGTTGGAGCCGCCCCATGTACGAAGAGTGGTACGGGTTCACCGAGAAACCCTTCAACCTCACCCCCGACCCGAAATTTCTCTACCTCTCGCAGCGGCACGCCGAGGCGTTCGCCCACCTCGAGTTCGGACGTCGCGAGCGCGGCGGCTTCATCCTGATCACGGGCGAGGTGGGCACGGGCAAGACCACCCTGGCCCGCTACTTCCTGGCACGTCTGCCCGAGAACACCGCAACCGCGGTGGTGCTCTACCCGGTCCTCACCGCGGCCGAGCTGCTCCGGTCGACCCTCCACGACCTCCACGTGCCGGGCAACGGCCAATCGCTCAAGGAGCTGGTGGACGCCCTCCATCGCTTCCTGCTCGAGGCCCGGCGGCAGGGCCGCGACGTGGTGCTCCTCATCGACGAGGCCCAGGACCTCTCGCCCGAGGTGATCGAGCAGATCCGGCTCATCTCGAACCTGGAGACCGACACCGAGAAGCTCATCCAGATCGTGCTCATGGGGCAGTCGGAGCTGCGCGACATCCTCGCGCGGCGCGAGCTGCGGCAGCTCGCCCAGCGCGTGACCGCCCGCTATCACCTCGACCCGCTCTCGCGGGCCGAGACCGAGGAATACGTCCGCCATCGCCTGACCGTCGCCGGGGGCGCGGGCAAGGTGACGCTCACCCCGGGGGCCCTCCGCACGCTGCACCGCCTCTCCTCCGGGATCCCCCGCCTCATCAACCTGATCTGCGACCGGGCCCTCTTGGCGGGCTACGTCCAGGGCCAGCGGACGATCGAGGCGGCGATGGTGCGCCAAGCGGGCACCGAGGTGCGGGACCGGAGGGAGGCCCGCGTGTCCCCGCGCCACCTGGCCCTGCTGGTCACCGGCCTCGTGCTCGCGGTGGCTTTCGTGACCGCCCTGGCCCTGCCCCGGACCCTCCGCGCGCCAAGCGAGACGGATACGGTCGCGGCGCCGACCCCGGCCATGGGCAGCCCGGCCCCCGTCCCGCCCCCGCCTTCCCCCGGGCCGGAGGCCGCGCACCTCGAGTCGCTCCTGCTCACCACCCCGCGCGCGAGCTCGTTCGACTCCGCGGTCTCCCGGGTGGCCGCGCTGTGGGGCGAACCGCGCCTCGAGCGCACCTCGCTCCGGACCCACCTCGAGCAGGTCCGGCGCCTGGACCTGCCCAGCGTGCTCGAGATGTTCCACCCCGGCCGGCGCGACACCTGCTTCCTGGCCCTGCTCGGTCTCGACCGGGACCACGCCCTGGTGGCCGTGGGCGCGGAGCCGCCCGTCCGCGTCCCCTTGCCCGATCTCGACCGCTTCTGGACGCGCGACGCGGTCTTCCTCTGGCGGGACCCGGCGGGATTGCAGCAGGACCGGGTACGCGCGGAGCAGTGGGCCCGCGACGCGCTGGCCCGCCTCGGCTACGACGGCGACCTCCCGGGCGCGGTCGGCCGCTTCCAGCGCCCCCGGCCCCGCCTCAACGGGGGACGAGGCCCCTCGTGAGCCTGATCCTCGAGGCGCTCAAGAAGCTCGAGCGCGAGAAGCAGGCGGGCACGCGCGGCTTCGTCGTGCTGTCGCACCTTCCCTGGACGGGAGCGCGCTCAGGACGGACTGCGTTGATGGCGGCCGTGGTCGCGGTCGTGGCCATCGCGGCGGGAGGGACGGCGGTCTGGCGCTGGCGAAGCGCGGCCCCCGCGGTGAGCGCGACCCCTCCGGGCCCTTCGCCGACGGCGGCTCCGTCGCTGCCGGACCCGGGGCCCGCGATGCCCTCCGCCATGGTGGTTCCCCCGGAGCAGGTCGACACGCGGCCGGTCGCCGCCCCACCCCCGGCGTCTCCCGTCTCCCTCCTCGCACCGCCGAAGGCCGAGGCCGGCGGGCCTGATCAACCCGCGGGCACAGCGCCGGAGCTCCGCCTCAACGCGATCAGCGTTCGCGACGGCCACCCGGTGGCCATTGTGAACGATCGCCTCGTCCGCGAAGGCGACAGCTTCGACGGTATCCGGATCCTGAAGATCGGCGACGCCGAGGTCGAGGTGGAAGTGGCCGGCCAGCGCCGGACGCTGCGCTTCTAGCCATGCACCTTCGAAGCCACACCCCCGAGAGCCTGGTCACCCAGTGGCCCGATCTCGGCCTCGACCTGGCCCGGGCTCGCCGAGTGGTCCAGCGGCTCGTGGGCGACGACCGCGATGACTTGGAGGGAGTCCGAGGCCTCTCGAAGGGGACGGCACGGGAGCTCCTGGCGCGGGGGAGGACCGATCGGCTCGCGGTGGTCGACCGCCGCCGCAGCGAGGTCGACCCATTCGTGAAGTACCTGTTCCGCGCCGGCGACGGCGTGGCCTTCGAGGCCGTGCGCATCCCCCTGGAGCGTCCCCGCTGGAGCGTCTGCGTGTCGTCGCAGGTGGGCTGCGCCCTCGCCTGCGTGTTCTGCGAGACCGGCCGGGTGGGCTTCACCCGGAACCTGGAGCCGTGGGAGATCGTCGAGCAGGTCCTGACCGTACGCCGCGAGTCCCCCGAGCGGCCGGTCACGGGGGTCGTCTTCCAGGGACAGGGCGAGCCCTTCCAGAACTACGAGAACGTCCTCCGCGCCGCCGCGATCCTGCGCGACCCGTGCGGCGCCCGCATCCGCGGCGACCGGATCACGATCTCGACCGTGGGCCTCGTCCCGCAGATCGAGCGCTACACCAACGAGGGCCACCCCTACCGGCTGATCCTGTCCCTCACCTCGGCCTTCTCCGAGAAACGCGCCGCCCTCATGCCGATCACGGCCCGCCATGACGTCCCGGAGCTGGCCGCGGCCATGCGCCGCCACGCCGCGCGGCGCGGGGGACCCGTCCACCTGGCCTGGGTCCTCATGGCGGGCGTCAACACCGGCGCCGACGAGGCCGGCGAGCTCGCCCGCCTGTTCGCGGGAGTGCCGGTCCGGGTGTCCGTGATCGACGTCAACGATCCGACGGGCCGATTCGTCCGCGCCACCGACGAAGAGCGCTCGCGCTTCCTTTCGGCCCTGGCGGAGAACGGCCTGGGCTTCGTGCGGCGCTACTCCGGCGGCCCCGACATCCACGCCGCCTGCGGCATGCTCGCTTCGCGGCAGCAGGGTGGCCGGACGATCGGCTCCGGGGCCCCGGAGGCGGTCTGACGGCTCGGGTCCTCCCGGCCGACGATCCGGCCGCCGTTGCCGAGGCCGCGCGTCTCCTGAAGGCGGGCGGCGTCGTCGCCTTCCCCACCGAGACCGTCTACGGCCTGGGGGCCGATGCCTTCAACCCGACGGCCGTGGCCCGGGTGTTCGAGGTCAAGGAGCGCCCGTCCTTCGATCCCCTCATCGTCCACGTCGCGCGTGCGGAGGAGGTTGGCCGCATCGCCCGCGGGAAGGGCACCGGGGACGTGGATCCGCGTGTGGCCCTGCTCGCCGAGCGCTTCTGGCCGGGGCCCCTCACCCTCGTCCTGGCACGGCAGCGGGCTCTGCCCGACCTGGTGACGGCCGGCCTCGACACGGTCGGCGTGCGTGTTCCCGGCCATCCCGCCGCCCGCGAGCTGATCCGCGAAGCCGGGACTCCCGTGGCCGCCCCGAGCGCCAACCCGTTCGGCTACGTGAGCCCCACGCGCGCCGACCACGTGCTGGCCCAGCTCGGCGAAAAGATCGACCTCGTCCTCGACGGCGGACCCTGCACGGTGGGCCTCGAGTCCACGATCCTCTCCCTCGCGGCCGATCCGCCCCTGATCCTGCGGCCGGGGGCGGTCACTCACGAGCAGCTCGAAGCAGCACTCGGCACGCCTCTCGAGGTGGCAGGCCCGGCCGAGCGTCCGCGCGCCCCCGGACAGCTCCCCCGCCACTACGCGACGCGCACCCCGCTGCGCATACTCGACAGCCCCGCGGGTCCCGCGCCCGCCGGTGCCGGCCGCGTGGGCCTCCTGGCCATCATCGGCTCCCCCCGCGCCACCGGCTACGCCGCGGTCGAGATCCTCTCCCCCAATGGGACGCTGGCCAGCGCCGCGGCAAGCCTGTTCGCGGCCCTGCGCCGCCTCGACGGGGCCGGCCTCGACCTCGTGCTGGCCGAGCCCTGCCCGGAAGACGGCATCGGCCGCGCGATCATGGACCGGCTGCGGCGGTGCGCGGCGCCGCGGTGAAGCGCGGTCGACCGCATCAGCGGCGCCTACGCCGCCGCCTGATGTATGCCCCTCGGCCCGCCTTCAGTTGACGAAGCGTCCGCCTCCGCGGCCGCGTCGCGAACAAAGCATGGTGAACGTCATCGGAAGTGTAGCGACCGACCCGTCGAACCACGACCCTCTCGCCCTCGTCCAGCCACTCGAGGACCGATCCCGGCCCGATCCCGAGCCGCCGTCGAACCGGAGCAGGAACCGAAATCTTGCCCTGTGCCGTGAGTTTCGAGTGAGCGATAACCATTACGACACATTACACGGCGGGCGCGGGGCAACGTCGGCTCTCGCGCCCTCTCCTTGGCGGCCGGCCAGGGCGAATCAGCGGCGAGGCCCCGTCTGACCGTGCCTCGTCCGTCTCTTGCTCGCCCGCACGGCGGCGGCTCCAGGGGTCTTCACTCTGTACCGGCCGAGCTCCTCGCGGATGACAAGGCGAATGGTGTCCTCGAGACCGTTGTCCCGGCGCTCGATGTGCTCTCGGAGAGCAGCGTTCAACAGAGTCTGATAGTTGCCACCCCCTGCCGCGTGAACCTGGGTTCGGAACCACCGAAGAACATCGTCGTCGATGCGAATCGTGATCCGCGTTTTGCCCGGCGGGACGCGCAGCACCGGCCCGCGGACCCCTCCCGAAAAGTCATACTCCTTCTTCATCTCTTGCTCTCGTACCGCTTCCGCTCGGCTGGAGTGGCTGGGCGGGCGGAAATCAGCCTGACCCGCTCACCCCGCCAGGTGTACACGACGACGAGGATGCGGCCGAGAGCGTCCATGCCCACGGTCGCGAAACGCTGCTCGTCGTAGTCCCCCGGATCCCGAGTGGTGAGCGCGAGGTCATCGTACAGAACCAAAGCAGCGTCGGCGAAGTCTATGCTGTGCCTCTTCAGGTTTGCCGCCGCCTTCCCTTCGTCCCATTCGAACTCCACGGATCAAGTATATGTACACTCGTACATATCCGCAAGGACAATCAGGTCCTGTCATGCGTATCCGCACGCACTGCAACGCCAGACCTTTCGCTTCCGAACCAGAAGCGGTTACGCGTCCAGCCGCCCGCTTGCGATCTTCATGCGCTCGTTAGCGGTGTGCACTACGTCGAAGGAATAGGACATGTGTGGCTTTCGATCGATGCTGCTGCCAGGGGAGCATATCGGTTGCCCAGGATGGACTGTACGACGAAGACGACGGCCTCATCGTGTCTCGCGGACGCAAGAGAGATATCGAGCCACATATCGTTCTCTTCGGCCTTCGGGGCGAATGAGAACTCCCGTGCGATGAACCCGGAGAGGGCAGCTTCAATGGAGGCGGCGGTGATTTGGACGACCCTTTGGCCCTCTTTGTGATGCATCTGGACGTGTGGACAAGCGTCGTTCCAGTGCAGGGTGATGTGCGGGTTTGGTAGTTGATGTATGCCTTCATACCACCTCCGAAGGCGAGCACTCCTGCCCGAACTGGGCGAGGGGGCTGCAGGGTCAACAGGCGTGATCAGGACACATGGGTCTCCTGGCGAGTGCTCACTGGCGCTTACGCTCCACGAAGGCGGAACGACGAGCGTCCCAGCGCCAGGCGGCGCCTTCCACGGCGAGGCGGAAGTTCGGGAGGCCCTTGCGGTGGCGGCGGTGGGCGGAGCGGATCTCCGCGTCGGAGAGGGTCGGGCCGTGGTGGCCGGCGAGCACCATCAGTCCCGGATGGGCACGGGCCACGCTCGCCGCGTGCTCCTGTGAGCCGTGGCCGTGGGCGTGCTGCCGGATGTCCGGGAAGTGGGCATCGTAGACCGCGAGGTGGCTGTCTCCGAGAAGCCGCTCCTCCACGTCGCGCGTGCCCGGGTGCGGCTCGTGATCGCAGAGGTAGGCGAGCGTCGCCCCGTCGGGGGCGGAGACCCGGAAGCCCAGGGTGTCGAGCCACTGGCGCTCGTGATCGTCGCCGCTGTAGTGGTTGAGGGGTGCGGTCTCGACCCTCCAGCCCTCGACCGCCGCGGGGTCGCCGGGCTCCAGGGTCTGGAAGCGAACCGAGCGCAGCCGTCCGGCGGCCAGCAGCTCGAGGTTGACGTAGAGGGGATACCCGTAGGCGGTCTGGATGGCCCGCACGGCCTGGGCCGACCCGTGGATGCTCACGTCGAGGCTCGCCTTCCGCCAGAACCACTCCGCGTCCTTGAGCCCCTCCCAGTGGTCGAGGTGCGCGTGGGTGACCAGGACGTGGACGCGCTCGACCTTGCGGAAGGCCGCCCGCCGCGCCATCGCCCAGCCCAGGGCGGCCAGGCCGCGCCCCGCGTCGAGCACCACGAGGTCCGCCCCGTGGAGCAGCGAGTAGCAGGACGTGTTGTTCCCGATGGCGGAGCGGAAGGGAACGAAGCTCCGTGACCCGCGACAGCCCCAGACCTCGAATTCCGTAGGCGCGCCGGACCTTCGCGGGTGGCGGGTCATGACCTTCAGCTTTCGGGGATGTCCAGCCGATGGTACCAGAGTGGCCCGCGAACCCCGAACGAGCCTAGCCGCGCCCCGCCCGCTCCCGGGCCGCTGCCGCCACCACTCCCACCAGCGGGCCGAAGGCGGCGAAGCGCTGGTCCCGGGTCTGGCCGCGGTGGAAGCGGACGAAGATCTGGGCGGCGATCACGGCCAGCCGGTAGAGGCCGAGCACGTGGTAGAACTCGATGTGGCGCACGTCGCGGCCCGAGCGCTCGGCGTAGCGGGCCACCAGCTCGGCCCGGCTCGGGAAGCCGGGAGCGGTCGGCATCATCGACATGGCCCGGAAGGGCGGCGGATCGCCGGGCTCGCTCCAGTAGCACAGCAGCGAGCCGAGGTCCGCCAGGGGGTCTCCCAGCGTGCACATGTCCCAGTCGAGGACGGCCACCAGCCGGCCCGGATCGTCCGCTGCCAGCATCACGTTGTCGAGCTTGTAGTCGTTGTGCACGAGCGAGGCGGACGCGGGCGGGGGACAGCGCTCGCGCAGCCAGTCGTGAACCCACGTCATATCGGGGACGTCCACGAGCGTCGCCTTCTCCCAACGGCCGAGCCAGCCCTCGATCTGCCGCTCCAGGAAGCCGGCCGGCTTGCCGAGCGTCTCCAGGCCGAGGCCCGCATAGTCGACCGCGTGCAGGTCGGCCAGGGCGTCCACGAGAGCGAGGCCCATCCGCCGCGGCGCGGCCGGGATGGCGGAGAACGCGGCCGGAACCTCCCGCCGGACCACGACGCCGAGGCGCCGCTCCATCACGAAGAACGGCGCCCCGATCACGCTCGCGTCCTCGCAGAGATGGAAGGCGCGCGGAGCGGGCGGGAAGGCCCGGTGGAGGACGGACAGCACGCGGTACTCGCGGCCCATGTCGTGGGAGGAGGGTGCGACCGGCCCCAGGGGCGGCCGGCGCAGCACGTACTCGCTCGGGCCGTATTGAAGAAGATAGGTCAGGTTGGCGGCCCCGCCCCCGAACTGGCGGACCGTGAGCGGGCCCCCGGACCCCCCGGGAACATTGGGGCCCTCGGCCCCCGGGAGCCGGCCGCGCAGGTAGTCGGCGAGCCGTGCCTCGTCGAGGCGCTCGTCGGCGCGCACGTCGATGGTGTCGCCCGGCGGATCCGGCGGCAACTCAGGCCTTGTCCGCGAAGCCCTTCAGCACTTCGCGCGCCACCAGCATCTTGTGGACCTCGTCAGGCCCGTCGTAGATGCGCGCGCTGCGGGCCTGGCGCCACATGAAGGCGAGCGGGGTGTCGTCGGAGACCCCGAGGCCGCCGTGGACCTGGATGGCCCGGTCGAGCACATCCAGGAGCACCTTCGCCCCGAAGAATTTGATCAGCGAGATGTCGACCCGGGCCGCCTTGGCGCCCTCCCGGTCGATGGTCCAGGCCGCGTGCAGGGTCATGAGCCGGGCGGCCTGGATCTCGGCCGCGCTGTCGGCGATCCAGTTCTGCACGGTCTGCTTGTCGCTGAGCGGGCCCCCGAAGGCATGGCGCCGCCGCGCGTAGGCGCACATCAACTCGAAGCCGCGCTGGGCCTGGCCGAGCCAGCGCATGCAGTGGTGGATGCGGCCGGGACCGAGGCGAGCCTGGGCGATCGCGAAGCCCTGCCCGGGCTCGCCGAGCACGTTCTCGACCGGCACCCGGGCGTCCCGCAAGCGCACCTCCCAGTGGCCGGGGCCCGTGCGGTGGCCCATCACCGAGATCGGCCGCACGAGCTCGAGGCCGGGGGTGTCGGCGGGGACGATGATCTGGCTGTAGCGGCGATGCGCGGGCGCGTCGGGCTCGGTGGCGGCCATCACGATGCCGAAGGCCGCGCCGTTGGCATTCGAGCTGTACCACTTGTGGCCGTTGATCACCCAGTGCGCACCGTCCCGCACGGCGATTGTCTGCAGCGACGTCGGGTCGGCCCCGCTCACCTCGGGCTCGGTCATTCCGAAGAACGACCGCACCTCGGCGCGCTGGAGCGGCCAGAAGAAGCGCTCTTTCTGCACCGGGGTGCCGAAGTGCCACAGGATCTCGGCGTTCCCGCTGTCGGGGGCGTTCGAGCCGAAGACGCGCGGCGCGTGGTAGGCGCGGCCGATGATCTCGTTGAGCAGCCCGTAGTCGGCCACCGAGAGGCCCATCCCTCCGGCCTCCTTCGGGAGGTGGCCCGCCCAGACGCCCATGGCCCGCGCCTCGCCCTGGAGGACGCGGATCTCCTCGTGGTCCTCGATGCAGGCCGGGAAGTGCTCCTCCTCCCAGCGCAGCCACGCGGCCTCCTTCGGGTAGAGGCGCTCTTCGACGAAGCGCAGGACTTTCTCCCTGAGCTCCTGGATCTCCGGGCGGATCGCGAAGTCCACGGGGGCTCCTCTCAACGAGGTGAGGCGGCCCGTCGAGTATCGCCGAGCGGATCGACTGGAGTAAACTCCCCCGCCGAATGCCTCGTCCCACCCGCCGCCACCGCCTGGCCGCCTTCGCGGCGGCCGTCGCCACCCTCCTCGCCCTGACCGTCGTGCTCACTCCCGGCCCGCCGCCCGGTCCTCGCCGGGACCTCGCCGCGGTGGGCTCCCGCTACCACGTGAAGGTGCTGCGAGACACCTGGGGCGTGCCGCACGTCTTCGGTCAGAGCGACGCCGACACGGCTTACGGCCTCGCCTGGGCCCACGCGGAGGACGATTTCGCCACCATCCAGCGGCAGCTCCTCGGCGCTCGCGGCAAACTGGCCTCCGTCCTGGGCCGCGAGGGAGCGGCCTCCGATTACGTCGTGGCCCTGCTGCGGGTCCGGGAGACGGTCGACGCCCGATACGCGGCCGACCTCTCCCGGGAAACGCGGGCCGTGGTCGAAGCCTACGCCGACGGGATCAACCACTACGCGGCCACGCATCCCCGGGAGGCGCTGCCGGGCCTCTATCCCGTGGAGGGCAAGGATGTGGTGGCCGGCTTCGTGGCCGGCATCCCCCTGTTCTTCGATTTCGACCGGATCCTGCGCGAGCTGATGGGGCCGACGCGGGTGCGGCCGGTCTCCCGCAAGGGGGAGACGGCGGCGGCGAGCGAGCCGTTCGGCGAGGAGACGACCCGCGGCTCGAACGCCCTCGCGGTGGCGCCCCGCCGCTCCGCGGACGGCTTCACGCGCCTGGCCGTGAACTCCCATCAGCCCTGGCAGGGGCCTCTCGCCTGGTACGAGGCCCACCTGCACAGCGAGCAGGGGTGGGACATGGTGGGCGGCCTCTTCCCCGGCACCCCCGTCATCCTCCACGGCCACAACCGCGACCTCGGCTGGGCCTTCACGGTCAACCGCCCCGACTTCACCGACGTCTACGTCCTCACGACGAACCCGCAGAACCCGAACCAGTACCGCTTCGACGGCGAGTGGCGCGACCTCGAGGTGCGCACGGTGCCGATCGAGGTGAAGCTGTGGGGGAGGCTCCATTGGACGTTCGCCCGCGAGGTGCTCTGGTCCGTCTACGGGCCGACCCTGCGCCTCCCCCACGGCACCTACGCCATCCGCTACCCCGGGATGGGGGACCTGCGGGCGGTCGAGCAATGGTATCGGATGAACAAGGCGAAGAGCCTCGACGAATGGCGCGCCGCGATGCGCACGAGCGGCATCCCGAACTTCAACGTGGTGTACGCGGACCGGCAAGGGCACATCGGCTACGTCTACAACGCCCGCCTGCCCCGCCGCGCCGAGGGCTACGACTGGAGGCAGTACCTGCCGGGCGACACCCGGGAGACGCTCTGGACCGAGACCCTCGGCTTCGACGAGATGCCGCAGGTCCAGGACCCGCCGGCCGGCTTCCTGGTGAGCGCGAACAGCTCGCCCTTCCAGGTCACGGCCGGCGAGGGCAACCCCGATCCCGCCCGCTGGTCGAAGACCTTCGGGATCGAGACCCATCTCACGAACCGCGAGCTCCGCGCCCTGGAGCTTTTCGGCGGCGACGACCGGATCACGGGCGAGGACTTCGAGCGCTTCAAGTTCGACACTGCCTACTCGACGGGCTCCGCCACCGCGCTGCGCCTCCAGACGCTCCTGAACGCGGCCCCGCCCCAGGACCCGCTCGCGCGGCAGGGCCAGGAGCTGCTCCGGCGCTGGGACCTGAAGACGGATCCCGAGAATCGGGCCGCGGCCCTCGCCGTCCTCACCCTCCGGCCGATCCACGACAATCGGCCCCCCGTGGTGGCCGCGGACGAGCTGGTGCGCCGGCTCGAGCAGGCCGCCCACGACCTGCAGAGGACCTTCGGCCGCCTTGACGTCCCGTGGGGCGAGGTGAACCGGCTGCGGCGAGGGATGGTCGACCTGCCGCTCGGCGGGGCCCCGGACGTGTTGCACGCGGTCTACCAGTTCCGGGCCGCGGACGGCCGCACGGTGGGGGCGGGCGGGGACAGCTACATCCTGCTCGTGGAATGGGACCGGGAGGGGAGGGTCCACTCGCGCAGCGTCCACCCGTACGGGAGCGCGACCCTCGACCCCGCCTCCCCCCACTACGCCGACCAGGCCCCGCTCTTCGCGCGCTGCGAGCTGAAGCCGGTGTGGCTCGACGAGACCGAGATCCGCGCCCACCTCGAGCGCGAGTACCGCCCCGGAGAAGGCCCGGGCCGCTGATCGCGGTAACATCCGCTCGCATGTCCCCGGAGCGCGACCTCCTCAGCGAGCAGATCCACCTCCTGGGGGACCTTCTCGGGCAGACCATCGTCGAGCAGGAGGGCCGGGGCCTCTTCGACCTGGTGGAGGAGGTGCGGGCCCTCGCCAAGGCGCACCGGGCGGGGGACGCCGCCGCAGGGATCCGCCTGCTCGCGCGGATCGAGGCCCTGCCCCTGCCCGAGGCCCGGGGCGTGGTCAAGGCGTTCTCTTCGTATTTCCAGCTCGTGAACCTGGCCGAGGAGGAGGAGCGCATCCGCGTGGTGCGGCGGAGGGCCGGGGAGGCACGCACGCGGGGCCGGCCCATGGACGAGACCGTCTCCGCCGCCCTGCTGGCCTTGCGCGAGCAGGGCGTCACCGCCGCGGAGGTCCAGACCCTGGTGGACCGGCTCCTGATCATGCCCGTCTTCACGGCCCATCCCACCGAGGCCAAGCGCCGCACCGTCCTCACCAAGCTGGGCCGGATCGCGGAGACCCTGGACGTCCTCGACTTCCGCGCCCTGACCCCCGAGGAGACCGAGGAGACCCTGGAGACCCTCCGCGAGGAGGTGGTCTCGCTCTGGGAGACGGACCAGACGCGGAGCTATCGGCCCCGGGTCATCGACGAGGTGCGCAACGGCCTCTTCTACTTCGAGACCACGCTCTTCGACCTCGCTCCGAGGATCGAGCGTCGCCTCCGGGAGGGGCTTCGCGCGGTCTACCCGGAGCACGACTTCCGGGTCCCCCACTTCCTGCGCTTCGGGAGCTGGATCGGGGGCGACCGGGACGGCAACCCCTTCGTGACCCCCGCGGTGACCGAGGAGACCCTGCGCGAGCACAAGACGGTGGCCCTGCGCCTCTACCAGCGCGCCCTCGACCGGATGCGCGCCCACCTCAGCATGAGCGACGGGCGCGGGGTGAGCCCCGAGCTCCTCGCGAGCCTCGCGGCCGACGCCGCCCTCTTCCCCGACGAGGAGCGGCGGGCCCGGGAGCGCTACCGCCGCCAGGCCCACCGCCAGAAGATGGCGTTCATCTACCGGAAGCTCTCGGCGACCCTCGAGGCGGCGGGCCGGCCCTGGCGGGCCG
>WNGL01001748.1_pt1 | contig 27684 bp, 25 predicted proteins | sample 5400591 | NCBI WGS metagenome assembly WNGL01 (sample SAMN13153377, study PRJNA577476) | soil metagenome | isolation source: 80 cm soil or saprolite under Garry oak tree replicate 1 | place: USA:California | collected 2016-06-15 | reverse complement strand
CGCCGCCTGGGCATGCAGGAACGAAGCGGACCGCCGCCGGGCATCCCGGAAGAAGAGCTGTATCAGCGGTGAGGACACGGAGGGCCCATCGGCCTTCGGGTCAGCACTGCACGTACCGACATCACCGACACGGTTCGCCCGACTTATGGACCGTGTTGTGGCGGACCGTAGGTAAGACCCTGGGCAAGTACATGCAAGATCCGGTCTGTACTGAAATGATCCCTCCGGTCCGTTGGAGGCGCACAAAACGGTCACTTTGGGAGTGCCGATCCGGTGGGTGGGGTGGTGCGGCTGCCGCGCGAGATCCGCCGTTATGATCGGCCGCCCATCGTGAGATGACCGGTTGGGCTGTGTCCCGACTGTGTCCCGACTGGTCGTTACGGCAGTGGAGGGCCAGGGCGCTGAGCCAGGTCCTGGCATGCCTGGCGCACCGGCACGCCCACCCGGCTGGCCGCAGCGCGGATATAGGCGACCGCCGCGAACAACGCGTACTGCCAGAAGTCATCGGCCTGCCACCAGGCAACCTCCTCCAGCAGGTCCGGTTCGGTCCCGCCTTGGAGGGCGGCCGCGGCCAGTACCGCGTACTGGAACTTCGAGTTTTGCCGGCCGCGGAAGACGCGCTCGGGCAAGAACCGCTCGCGTAGTCCCTCCAGGGACAGCGGCTCAGCCCGGCTGGCCCCGCACCAGTCCAGCGCGTCTGCGGCGGCGCGGAGGAACACCTCGCCGGGGAAGGTGTTGTCCCGCGGGTGCAGCGGCGCAAGCTCGGCCTCGGCTCTTCCCCGGCGCACGCGTCGGCGCTTCCTTGCGCGATCAGGCGCTACACGCCAACCCAGCCCCCGCCCGAGCCGGCGTCTTCGCCGCTGACCTGATCATCTGCAGACGAAAGCTGATCAGTACCTTTCGGTGGACCACCCCATCCGGGCGGACCTATACCACCGAACCAACCCGGTATCCCATTTAGGGCGCGGGAAGTCCAAGAAGACCATCGCGCATCCCCCTGCGCTGCCGCAGGGGGCAGCGGCCAGGTGCTAACCAAGCCGATCGAGTTGTGATCGGCGTCACATAATGCGCGGCGGGGATTGTGCTCCTCATCAGATGCCTGAATCTGCTTCTTTTCCGCTCATGCCGTCGCGAGTACGCAAGGAGGTGAGCGACGAGCCGCTTATTTCAGGAAAGGGAGAGTCGATGAAGATCTTCACCCCGTTGCGTGTCGTCACGTTCGTAGCCGCCCTGTTCGCGGCGCTCAGCCTGGGCCTCGGCGTCGCCGTCGCGGCCAGTAACCACCATGGGAATGACGACGGCGTCCTCGGCGTCTTCAATGGCGACCAGGGCACGAAGGCCTGCGTGCACAGCAGGCCGCTTCTCGAACGCAACGAGCGGAACGTGATCAACTACTACAGAATCGCGTTCAATGACAAGAACCCGCAGCTAGCCGTCAGGCTCTACGGTGGCGCCGAGTACATCCAGCACAACCCGCTCGCGGCCAACGGCTTCGATGCCTTCATCCAGTTCGTCACGAGCTTCACGACCGCGTTCCCCGACACGCATGTCGACATCAGGCGCGTCTTCGCCGACTGCGACTTCGTGATCACGCACTCGAAGTTCACCGGCGCCGTGCCGGTGTACGGGCCGCTGGGCAGCAAGGGTGTTGACATCTTCCGCCTCGACGCCCATGGCAAGATCGTCGAGCACTGGGATGTTCTCGCGCAGCTGTCCGCGACCTCGGCCAACGGCAACCCCGAGGTCTGACTTCCCGGGAAATCAAGGAATTTGAACGCGTTCACATAACCGGGAAGCGTGACTGCTCGGGCCGGTCTGGGTTCCTGCCGTCCCGTAGGGTGGCAGGTATGGACGACTATCCCGCCTCGATCGTCCCGGTGAACCACGTCGCGCCGGTGCCGCGCCGCATCCGGGCTTACCTTGGTGCCGAGAAAGTACTCGACACCACCCGGGCCCTGTACGTCTGGGAGTGGCCGCATTACCCGCAGTACTACATTCCGCTGGACGACGTCCGCCGCGACCTGCTCGTCGCCGAGGACCACACCCAGAAGACCGGGCGCGGGCTGGCCGAACTGCACGGGCTGCGGGTCGGCGAGACGCACCGGCCGCGGGCGGCCCGGCTGATCGCGGATTCTGCGATCGAAGGCCTTAAGGGCACCGTCCGCTTCGAGTGGGCCGCGCTGGACGCCTGGTTCGAGGAGGACGAGCAGGTATTCGTGCACCCGCGTGACCCGTACTCGCGGGTCGACGCGCTGCGCTCGAACCGCCGGGTGCGCGTCGAGCTCGACGGGGTGGTGCTGGCCGACTCGGCCTCCCCGGTGATGGTGTTCGAGACCGGCCTGCCGGTGCGGTACTACGTCAACCGGACCGATGTCCGCTTCGAGCACCTGGTCCCGAGCGACACCGTGACCTCCTGTCCCTACAAGGGGATGACCAGCGGCTACTGGTCGGTCCGGGTCGGCGGTACCGTGCACAAGGACCTGGCCTGGGTGTACGACTTCCCGACCCGCCAGCTGCTGCCCATCGCCGGCCTGGTCGCCTTCTACAACGAGATGGTCGACACCTTCCTCGACGGCGAGCCACTGGACCGTCCGCAGACACATTTCTCCCGAACGGGCCGGGATGGGAGCTGAGGCGCTGCTGCACGCCGCCGTCATCAACAACGCCGGCTGTGCGACGCCGTCTGCCGCGCGGATCAGCCGCTCCGTAGCCGGGCCACGACGGCGTCGGCCTGCTCCAGGGTGAACCCCCGGCTGAGGCTGGACATCGGCACCACCCGGTTGCCTCCGGCCAAGAAGACGACATTGTCGGTCAGGCAGGCGCGCAGTTCCGGGTACCGTTCGGCGATCGCGATCTGCTCGCGCAGCATGGCGTCCTGCTTGGCGGACACGGCCGGCACTACCCGCTCCTCGTAGGCGCGCTTGACCCGGCGGCCGATCGCCCCGCCGATGAACTTCGTGGCCGCGTCCATGACCAGGCCCGCCACAGCATCCTCGATCGAGTCGTCGCCGCTGCTACTGCTGCTCGAAGAGCTGCTTGACGAGCTTCCTCTGGACCACCGGCTAGGACGCTTCTGCCCGCTGTAGCCCGGAGGCGGCGCCGAGTCCGAATAGTCCGGCGGCGGTGGTGGCGGGGGCGGGGGCGGCAAGTCAGACGACAACGGGGCCGAGGGGAACCCGGACGATGACGAGGGAAAGCCCGACGCAGGAGGTGGCGCGGGAGCCCCCGGCGGCGGCTGATATCCCGGTGGTGGCGCCTGGTACCCCGGTGGCTGCTGGTATCCCTGAGGCGGTCCCTGGTACCCCAGCCCGAACTGCCCGAGCCGGGCGCGGGCCATCGCCGCGAGCTCGTCCACCGAGTGCACCGCGGCGGCGCTGCCGCACTGCGGGCACACCGCTCCTGCCTGGCCATAAGTCACCGCAACATTGTGCTCTCCCGGCGTGCCCTAGGGAAAGATCTCCCGCTAGGAACCCGGCCCGGCCCGCAGCCGGCCGGCCGCCTCCGTCATCGCCGTCAGCTTGCCGAACGCGACGTCGCGCGGCAGGTACTTCATGCCGCAGTCCGGGGCGAGCACGATCCGTTCGGCCGGCACGTGGGGCAGCGCCCGCTCGACCCGGGCCAGCACCGTCTCCGGGGACTCGACCGTCATGTCGTTCAGGTCGAGCACGCCCAGGATGATGGTCTTGCCGTCCAGCGTGGCCAGCACCGAGCAGTCCAAGCCGGACTGCGCGGTCTCGATGGAGATCTGGTCGGCCCGGCAGGCGGCCAGCTCGGGCAGGAACGAGTAGCCCGCCGGGCGCTCGTGGATGATGGCGGCGTAGCCGAAGCACAAGTGGACCGCGGTGGTCCCGGCCGCCTCCTCCAGCGCCCGGTTGATGACCTTCACCCCGAAACTTTTGGCCGGCTCGGGGCGCGCCTGCAGGTAGGGCTCGTCCAGCTGGACGATGTCGGCGCCCGCCGCGAACAGGTCCCTGACCTCCTCGCCGACCGCCTCGGCGTACCCCATGGCCACGGACTCGGGGTTGCCGTAGTAGTCGTCCTGGGCCTGCTGCGACATGGTGAACGGCCCCGGCACGGTGATCTTGACGGTCCGGCTGGTATGCGCGCGCAGGAAGTTCAGGTCCTCCACCTCGACCGGGTGCCGCCGCCGGACCGGGCCGGTGACCCGGGGTACCGGGTTCGGGTGGCCGCTGCGGTCGAGCGCGGTGCCGGGGTTGTCGATGTCCACGCCGTCCAGCGCGGTCGCGAACCGGTTGGAGTAGCTCTCCCGCCGCTCCTCGCCGTCGGTGAGGATGTCCAGGCCCGCCTGCTCCTGGGCGCGGATGGCGAGCAGCGTGGCGTCGTCCTGCGCCTGCTCCAGATAGGCGGGATCGACGCGCCACAGCTCCCGGGCCCGGACCCGCGGCGGGAACCGGCCGGCCAGCCGGGCCCGGTCGATCAGCCAGTCCGGCTGCGGGTAGCTCCCGACCAGGGAGGTGGGAAACAGCATGGCAGCACCTTACGCCGTCCGGCCCGACCGCCGTCAGGCGATCTTGCGGGCGCCGGGACCCGGCTCCGGGGTGACCTCGCGTGCGGACTCGAGCACGTGCCCGGCCGCGCACGCGATCTGCAGCCGCACCGGCTCGCCGCAGTCGCGGTGCCGCAGCACGACCTGCGGCCCGGCCGGGCCCACCGCGTACTTGTCGCCCCACTCGATCATGGCGACCAGCACCGGATAGAGATCCAGGCCCTTCTCGGTGAGCCGGTACTCCGACCGCGGGCGCTGGCCGCTCTCCTGGTACGGGACCTTGCGCAGCAGGCCCTCGTCCACCAGCCGGGCCAGGCGCTGGCTGAGCACCTGGCGCGGCATGCCGGTGCGACGCTGCATGTCGTCGAAGCGGCGCACGCCGTTGAAGGCCTCGCGCAGCACCAGGAAGGTCGGCCGCTCACCGAGGATCCCCACGGTCGCGCCGATCGCGCAGTTGGCCGAGTCGTAATCGAGTATCCATGGTCGTGCCATGACCCGTATGCTAAGTCTAGTTGACAGACTCAGCAATTCCGGGTCATTCTGAGTTCATGATACGAACCCAGGTTACCCCCGGGGGCGGCGGAGCCAGGGCTGATAATTCCGACCGCGCCACCGCCGCAATACGCCCGGTCGACCCGGCCGAACAGGCCGCGCTCAGTGATTTCTTCGCCGCGCTGTCCGTGGAGAGCCGCTATCGCAGGTTCTTCGCTCCGGTCCGGCCCACCGACGGCCTGCTCGACCTGCTGTCCGGCCGGCCCGCCAACGTCGACGCGATCGTCGCCGTCGCGGACGGCGTCATCGTCGGGCACGCCATGGCCGCCGACCTGCCCGAACGGATTTGCCCGGACGCCAGCCGGACCGCTGACGTCGGGGTGGTGGTGGCCGACGCCTGGCAGCGTCGCGGCGTCGGCGCGCTGCTGATGCGGGCGCTGCTCGCCCGGGCCCAGGCGCGGGGCGTGACGGCGCTGGCCATGGACGTGCTGCCGGGTAACCGGCGGGTGCTCGCCATGATCCTCAGCCACTGGCCCGACGCCGCCGTCGGTCACTCCCCGGACGGCCTGGACATCCACATCACGCTGCCGCCGGCCCAGCGCGCCGCCCGCGAGCAGGTCCGGCCGCTGGTCCCGGTGGGCCGATAGCATCCAGGAGCATGACCACAGTACGGCCAGGGCACGTCACGACCGCCGCGGTGCCGCCGCGTGACCTGGCCGCGGCGCTGCGCGGCGCCGGGCTGACCGGGGTCGACGACTCGGCCCGGCGCCGGGCCGAGTACTCCGCTGACGCGTCGAACTACCGGGTTGTGCCGAGCGTGGTGGTCTTCCCCCGGCACGTTGACGAGGCGGCCGCCGCGCTGGACGTCGCCCGGCGGGCCGGCGTGCCGGTCACCAGCCGGGGGGCCGGGACCTCCATCGCGGGAAACGCCATCGGATCCGGCGTCGTGCTCGATTTCTCGAAGCACCTGAACCGGGTCCTGTCGGTCGATCCCGGGGCGCGGACCGCGGTCGTCGAGCCCGGCGCGATTCTGGACGACATCACCGCGGCCGCGCAACGGCACGGGCTGCGCTTCGGCCCGGACCCCTCCACGCATTCGCGGGCGAGCATCGGCGGCTCGATCGGCAACAACGCCTGCGGCTCGCGCGCGCTGAGGTACGGCCGCACCGCGGACAACGTGCTGAGCCTGGACGTGCTGACCGCCGCGGGGGAGCGGCTGACCGCGCGGCGGTTTGGCCCGAACGGCCTGGGTGCTTCTGGACCCGTCGGCGCCGCGCTGGATGCCCTGGTGGGGGCGCACCTCGGCCTGATCCGCACCGAGTTCGGCCGGTTCACCCGGCAGGTGTCCGGCTACTCCCTGGAGCACCTGCTGCCGGAAAACGGCGCCGACCTGGCGAAGTTCCTGGCCGGCACCGAGGGCACCCTCGGCATGATCACCGGTGCGACCGTGGCGCTGGTGCCGTCGCCCAAGGCGGTCGCGCTGGCGGTGCTCGGCTACCCGGGCATGCCGGAGTCCGCGGACGCGGTGCCCGGGCTGCTGCCGCACCGGCCGGTCGCGCTGGAGGGGATGGACGCGCGGCTGGTGGGCGTGTTCCGCGCCCGGCGGGGCGACGCGGCCGTCCCGGCCCTGCCGCGCGGGCAGGCCTGGCTGTTCGTCGAGACGGCGGGGGATACCGAGGCCGAGGCGCGGGCCGCGGCCGCCCCGCTCATCGCCGACGCGGGCTGCCTGGACTCGCTGGTGGTCACCGGCGCCCCAGCGCGGGCGCTGTGGCGCGTCCGCGAGGACGGCGCGGGCCTGGGCAGCCGCACCCCGGCGGACGCGCCGGCCTGGCCCGGCTGGGAAGACGCCGCCGTCCCGCCCCGGCAGCTGGGCGCGTACCTGCGTGACTTCGCCGCGCTCATGACCGAGCACGGCCTGGACGGACTGAGCTACGGGCACTTCGGCGACGGCTGCGTGCACATCCGCATCGACTTCCCGTTCTCGTCCGCGCCGGCCCGCTACCGCCGGTTCGTGGTCGCAGCGGCGCAGCTGGCGGGCACGTACGGCGGCTCGATGTCGGGCGAGCACGGCGACGGCCGGGCCCGCAGCGAGCTGCTGCCCGCCATGTACTCGGCCGAAGCCATCGAGGTCATGGCCGCGGTCAAGGCGATCTTCGACCCGGGCAACACGCTCAACCCGGGCGTGCTGGTGGACCCGGTGCCGTTGGACGCGGACCTGCGGGTGCCGCAGGCCCGGTCGCTGGGCCGCGGGCTCGGCTTCGCCTACTCCCACGACGGCGGCGACCTGTCCGCCGCGGTGCACCGCTGCGTCGGGGTGGGCAAGTGCCGGGCCGACACAATGAAGGGGGCTGGGGAGGTGGGTGGAGGGGGCGTGATGTGCCCGTCCTGGCTGGCCACCAAGGACGAGAAGGACTCCACCCGCGGTCGCGCGCGGGTGCTGCAGGAGCTCGCCAACGGCAGCCTGGTGCACGGCTTCGCGGCGGCGGAGCTGGCCGAGTCGCTGGACCTGTGCCTGTCCTGCAAGGGCTGCTCGTCCGACTGCCCGGCCGGGGTGGACATGGCCACCTACAAGGCTGAGGTGCTGTACCAGCGATACCGGCGTCGGCCCCGCCCGCCGGCCCACTACTCGCTGGGCTGGCTGCCCCGCTGGGCCCGGCTGGCATCGCACGCTCCTGGGCTGGCCAACGCCGCGCTGCGCGCTCCCGGCCTGGCCGGGCTGGCCAAGCGGATGGGCGGGATCGACACACGGCGGCCGCTGCCACGGTTCGCCGCGCAGACTTTCCGCGCCTGGTTCGCCGCCCGGACCCGGGCGGCAGCCGGCGCCCCGGTACTGCTGTGGGTGGACACGTTCACCGACTACTTCACCCCCGAGGTCGGCCGGACCGCCGTGCGGGTGCTCGAGGCGGCCGGGTACGCGGTGCAGATCACGGCCGAGCCGGTGTGCTGCGGCCTGACCTGGATCTCCACCGGCCAGCTCGACGGTGCCCGCCGGCAGCTGCGGCGCGGCCTGCGCGCTCTGGGCCCGGCGCTGAGCGACGGCGTCCCGGTGGTCGGCCTCGAGCCCTCGTGCACGGCCGTGCTGCGCGGCGAGATCACCGAGCTGCTGCCGGACGACCCGCGCGCCTCCCGGGCCAAGGCCGCCACCCGCACGCTGGCCGAGCTGCTGACCGGTACCGGCGACTGGGAGCCACCCGATCTCGGCGGCGTGCGCGCGGTGGCCCAGCCGCACTGCCACCACCACGCCGTGATGGGCTGGCACGCCGACGCCGCGCTGCTGGCCCGGGCCGGTGCCGAGGTCACCGCGGTGGGCGGCTGCTGCGGCCTGGCCGGCAACTTCGGTGTCGAGCGCGGCCACTACGACGTATCGGCGGCCGTGGCCGAAACCGCCCTGCTGCCCGCCGTCCGCGCGGCCGGGGACGCCGTCGTGCTGGCCGACGGGTTCTCCTGCCGCACCCAGCTCGACCAGCTCGCCGGCGTCAGCGGTACCCACCTGGCCCAGCTGCTGGCCAGCCGCCTGGCGGAGCCGCCCGGCTGACTACCTGGTTACGTGGTTACCTGACGGCCTGGACCTGAGTGGTCTGGGCCACCAGCCGCTCGGAGTCGTCGTACACGCTGGTCTGGACGGTTACCGTGGTCCGGCCCCGGTGCACCGGCACCGCCACCGCGCGGACCGTCCCGCCGGTGACCGGCCGGAACATGTGACTGGTCGAGGTGATCGTGGCCGTGGTCTTGCCCTCGGGCAGCCCGAGGAACGTGACCAGCGCGCCCGCGCTGTCCGCCAGTGACATCAGGACGCCGCCGTGCAGCACCCCGGCGGTCGTGCACAGCTGCGGGGCCCAGTCCAGCCGGGCCACCACCCGGTCGGCGCCGGCCTCGTCGAGGACCAGGCCGAGCTGCCCGGCGAACGGCATCAGCGCCACGAGGGCGTCCAGATCAGCGGACATGGGTGGAGGCTACAGGCGCCGTGTATCAGGCGCCCGGCCGAACCCTCTGGATCGATGCCAGGTGAATCAAACAGGGGGAACACCATGACCGCACTTGCTATCCGTGCCCGCCGCTTGGCGGCGTCGCGCGGGCCGCGCGTCGCGGCGGCGCTGGCCGCCGCCGCGCTGATGGCCTCGCTGACCGGGGCCGCCCGCCAGCCCGCCCCGATCTACCCGGTCCAGGCCGCGTTCGCGTCGCCGGGACCCTACGCCACGACCACGGGAACGGTCACCGATGCCACGGGCACGGTGATCTACGACGTATTCCGGCCTAGCGCCTACTCCGCGCTCGGCTTCAACAGCCCGATCGTGACCTGGGGCAACGGGACCGGAGCGAGCCCCGCCAAGGTGTCGGACTTCCTCAGCCATCTCGCCTCGTACGGTTTCACCGTCATCGCCTCGACCCTGCCCAACACGGGCAGCGGCAACGAGATCGACGCCGCCGCGCACTACCTGGTCACCCAGAACGGCGTCGCGACCAGCGTCTTCCACGGCCACCTGAACACCGGCGAGATCGCCTCGGTCGGCACCTCGCAGGGGGCTACCGGCGCGGTCCGGGCCGCCACCAACGACCCGGCCCTGATCAAGGCCGTCATGACGTTCTCGCTGCCGAACTCGGTCTGGTCCGGGCCCAACCCGGACTGCCCGACCGCCGCCGACTGCACGGCGAACCCGGCCGCGCTGACCCAGCCCGTCTTCTTCGTCTCCACCTACGGCTTCTGGGACTCGATCATCGCCAGCCCGGCCACCGAGAAGGCGTACTTCCTCAGCACCTCGGTGCACGCCGCGCTCGGCATCATCCTCACCTCCGACGGCAAGCTGGCCGACCACACCTCGATCCAGAACGCCGCGGTCGGCGGGAACCCCGGCGGCTTCTTCGGCTACGCCACCGCCTGGCTGGAGTACCAGCTACGCGGCAACGCCACCGCGGCCGGCGCGTTCACCGGCCCGCACCCGGAGCTGCTGTCGAACATCAACTGGCCGGGCAGCGCCATCAAGTAGGCACAGTAAGCACAAGTATGCAAGTGAGCACCAACCCCGGATTGCCCTGAATGAGCTGCTTTGGTCCGCTAGCATGAAGCGGCTAGGAGCAGCCATGACCAGCAGCGACACCCTGCCTCTCAACGAGGACCAGCAGGCCCTGCAGGAGACCCTACGCGGGTTCCTGGCCGGCCAGCTTCCGGCTGCCGCGCTGCGGGCCGCGCTGGAGACCAGGGCCGGGTACAGCCCCGAGCTGCACGCCCGCCTGGCCAGCGAGTTCGGGCTGACCGGGCTGACCATCCCGCGGGAGTTCGGCGGTCGCGGCCTGTCCCAGGTCGAGGCGAGCGTGATGCACAGCGAACTCGGCCGTGCCCTGTATCCGGGCCCGCTCCTGGCCACCGCGCTGGCCGGCGGGATGCTGCTCGCGGCCGGTGACCGAGCAGCGCGGGAGCGGTGGCTACCGCTGCTGGCTGACGGATCGGTGATCGCGACGGTCGCGGCCGCCGGTGAGAGCGGTCACTGGGGGTTCGGCTCGGACAGCGTCCGGGCCGAGCGAGCGCCCGGGGGCTGGCGGCTCTACGGCCACCGGTGGTACGTCCTGGCCGCCCACGCGGCCGACGTCGTCGTGGTGCCGGCGGTGACCGAGTCCGGCCCCGCGATGTTCCTGGCGGACCCCCGGTCACTCGGATGCACCGTCTCCGGGCAGCTGGGCCTGGACCTGACCCGGCGGGTCTGCGTCACCGCCTTCGACGAGGCCCAGGCCCTGCTGGTCGGGGAGGGGCAGGCCGCGGTCGCAGCCCTGGAACGGGCCGAACGGGACTTCCTGATCGCCACCGCGGCCGAGGCGGCCGGCGGCATCGGATGGTGCCTGGATGAGGCCATTGCCTACGCCGAGGACCGGGAGCAGTTCGGGCAGACGATCGGTGCCTTCCAGGCGGTGGCGCAGGCGTGCGTCGACATTCTCGCGGCCTTCCAGGAGGTCTCCGCGGCCGCCAGGCACGCCGCTCTCGTGGCCGCGGGCGGCAGCCCCGAGGCTCCGAAGGCGGCCCACGTCGCCGCGCTGCGGGCTGGGGAGGCCTTCCGCGCCGTGACCGAATCCGCCGTCCACCTGTTCGGCGGGAACGGCCTGAACTGGGAGCACGACGTGCACCTGTACTACCGTCGTGCCTGGTCTGCCGAGCGCCTGGCCGGCGGCCCGCAGGCGCACCGCGCCGCCATCTCCGGCGCCGGCGACTCGTAGCGGCTCCTTCAGGCGGCCGAGGCACGTGCCGGACTCGGCTCATCCTTCTCGCGGCCGCCTCGCCGGGGGATAGTGCTGGCGGCGTCGGCGTCGCGGATGGACAGCGACCACGCCACCCCGCACAGGCAGATCGCGGCGGCGATCAGGAACGCGATGCGGTAGGCGGTGAGGTTGGCCACCTCGTGCCCGGCCACCACGTGAACCGGCCCGACGAGCACGATGACGGTGGTCAGCACGGCCACGCCGACCGCCCCGCCGAGTTGCCGGACCGCATTGAACATCGTGGAGGCCCGGCCGGTCGCCGCCGGGCTGATGGTGGCGAACGAGGCCGCCTGGACCGGGACGAACACCTGGGCCATGAACAGGCCCAGGGTGAGCATGAGCAGCCGCGCCCACCACAGGCTGGTCTGCGGTCCCAGCAGGGCCAGCAGGGCGATCGACGCCGCCGTCCCGGCCAAGCCCAGGGTGATGTGGCGGCGCGGCCCGAGCCGCGGGTACAGCACCCGGCTGGCCAGCTGCGCGCCGGCCATGACGCCGAACGCCTCGGGAAACGTACTCAGCCCCGAGCCGAGCGCGCTCAGGCCACGGCCATCCTGGTAGTACAGCGAGATCGCGTACAGCGTGCCCAGGAAGGCGAGCGAGGCGAGGACCATGACCCCGTTGCCCGCGCGGAACAGGCGGTTCCCCAGCAGCCGCAGGTCCACTATGGGCGCCCGCGACCGCAGCTCGACGACCACCATCGCGGCCAGCAGCACGACCCCGGCGGCGATCGCCGTCAGGACCTGCGCGTCATGCCAGCCCCGGTCGGGTCCCTCGGATACGCCGTACATCAGCAGCCCGAGGCCGAACCCGGAAAGCAGGAAGCCGGCCAGGTCGAAGCGGCCGGGCTCGTTCTGGGCGGACTGGCGCAGGAAGATCGCGCCGAAGGCGAACGCGGCCGCGCCGATCGGCAGGTTGACGTAGAACACCCAGCGCCAGGACAGCCCGGTGACGAACAGGCCGCCGAGGACCGGGCCGAGCGCGGGGGCAAACGTGGTGGGCACGGTGAGGATCGCCGCGGCCTTGATCCGCTCGTCCGGCGGGAACACGCGGTACAGCATGGCCATCCCGACCGGGGCGAGCATGCCGCCGGCCGCGCCCTGCAGGATCCGGAACACGATCAGCTCGCCGAGGCTGGATGCCAGCCCGCACAGCGCGGAGGCGGCGGTGAACAGCGCGATCGCGGCGAGCAGCACCCGCTTGCCGCCGTACCTGTCGCCGAGCCACCCGGACGCCGGGATGGTAACCGCCAGGCTCACCAGGAAGGCGATCGCGATGCCGTCCACGGCGGTGGCGCTCACCCCGAAGTCGCGGCCGATCGTCGGCAGCGCGACGTTGACGATCGTCGCGTCCAGGATGCTCATGAACATCGCGGCGACAAAGACGGTGCCGACCGCTACCTTCTGGCTGATCCGCGCGGCCACAGCTTCCTCTCCCCGCGGCAGCGTCCAGCCTGCGGCTCACCAATCCCGCAGTTACAAGATCGTGCCGCCAGCGGAAATTCCGCCGCGCGCCCGTCCGCCAACGTGCTGAAACCCCGGTTCCACGGCGTCCGAACGCACTGGAACCGGGATTTCATGTCGTCCCGCAGCCACTACAGCCGCTCTGACGGGTGATAGGTCAGGACGACCACGCCCGTGCCGAAGGTCTTCGCCCCGGCGAACTCCAGGGCCTGCTTCTGCCCGTCGCGGAACAGCACCTGGCCGCTGCCCACCAGCACGGGATGGACCGAGAGCCGGAGTTCGTCCACGAGCCCGTGCTCGAGCAGGGCCTGCGCCAGGCGGCCGTGCCCGTACAGCGCCAGCTCACCGCCGTCCTGCTGTTTGAGCCTGGTCACCTCGGCCACGGCGTCGCCCCGCAGGATGACCGAGTTGTTCCAGGCGGCCTCGTCCAGCGTGGCGGAAAGGACGTACTTGCGGATGCTGTTCATCCGGTCGGCGAACTCGCCGGCCTGACCCGGCCAGACGGCCGAGAAGAGCTCGTAGGTAACCCGTCCCATCAGCATCGCGTCGGCGCTCGCGAGGCGTTCCAGCGCCTCGGCGGTGACCTCGGCGTCGCGGTATTCCATGGCCCACCGCGGCGGGTCGCCGATAACGCCGTCCGCCGAGACGAGGGTGGATTCGATGATCTTTCGCACTGCTGCCTCCATGGTCGCTTTGAGCCATGGAGACCAGCCGGCCTCGGGAAAGGAATCGCGAGCGGCTTGCTGCTGCTGCTGCTTGCCTGCTTGCCTGCTTGCCTGCGAGCGGCTGGCCCGGCACGAAATCCGCGCGGCCGGGCCACCGCGCGCATCCCGCCCGCGGTGGCGGGAAAACCGCTGGTTACTCCCCGGTCTGGTCGTCGACCTCGGCGCCGGGAGCGTTCTTCTGGACCGAGTCGATCCCGTTCAGCGCGGACGCCTTGCGCTCGTACATTTCACTGGTCGCGATGACCTGACCGTTGGTGGCTACCAGGTTGAAGTGGTACTTGCCGTTAGATGACTTCTTGAGCACGAACTTGCCCGCCATATTGCCTCCTTGATGAGAGCGGCGTCTGACCTGCTCGGACGATAAGTCATCTTGCCGTCAGCCAGCGGGTTTAACCATCGTTATCGAGGTCATCGCCAGCTCGGGTGTGTCGCGCGGTTTTGTACGATACTCGCGCCATCCGCTGCCACCGGGCCTGCGAGTTACCGGAGCGCTTCCCGCGCCCTGCGGTGCTACCCCGGCCGAAACGCTTGTGCGGCAGGGATGTGTCGGCGCTAGTCAGGGTAAAGCCGCGGCCACGCCCGCAATCCTGCGAATCCGCCGGTGCCCCTGAGGCCGGTGTTACTTGACGGGCAGCAGTTCTCAGCGCCTCAGCGCCTCAGCGGCTCAGCGGACCCGGATACGCGCGAACGCGTCGCCTAGGGCCGGGTGGCTGGCCCGGACGGTGACGGTGCCCCGCGCGCCGGGCAGGGAGCGTAGCCAGACGGCCCCGGCACCACCCATGGCGGCGAAGTCGAAGGGGTTGTCGCCGACCAGGACCGCCGGCCCCTCGACGTCGAAGCCGACCTGGCCCGCCACGTAGGGGCGGGGCGCGCCGTAGCGGTCGACCGCGCGGAACTCCAGCCGGGTGGCGTCCGCGCCGTCGCCGTCGATCTCGGCGTCGTCGGCGGCCAGCGCCAGCACGTCGCCGGACGGGTCCGCGGAGAAGGACCGCGACGCGACCTTGCCGGTGCCGAGGTAGCCGTCGATGCGCAGCCCGGGCCGGGACGAGCCGTCCACCGCGCGGAAGTCGGCGAACGACGGCGGGTAACCGAGGTGCGGATACCCATCGGTGTCAGGCAACACGGTGGCGAAGTGCTCGCCGCCGACGTACAGCTCGAGCCGGTCCAGGTTGGCGCAGATCATCGCGGTCGGCAAGCCGTTCACCGCAGAGGAAGGGCCGAAGTCCCAGTAGAACGCCGGCGCGATCACCGGCCGGACCCGCGGGTCGGCCTGCGCCTGGTAGATGGCGGCGCCGGGCTTGGGGATCCGGAAAAGGTCGACCACGCCGGTGTACTTCACGCCGCGGTACTGGTTGCCGCTGCCGGACGGGTAGTCGAACCCGGTCCAGGCGAGCAGCCCGCAGTACCGGTCGTCCGACGCGGCGATGTCGTGAACCCGCCCGTGCGCCGTCGCCTGCCCCTGCTGGATGGCCTGGGGATCGGTGCGGCGGTAGTAGATGGCAGGCCCGGACAGGGTGCCGACCGCCTCGCTGACCATGTACGGCCTGCCCACCCCAGTCTCCGGCGGCTGCAGCACGGGCTCCTTCACGCCGTCCGGGCCCTTCACCGAGGAATAGTCGTCCTCGGCGAACACGTCCTGCTGGTAATCCCTGGTCAGGCGCAGGCCCGCCATCGCTCCGGCCGTCGGCCGCGAGTCGTCAAGGGCGTGCGCGAGCTCGTTGGTGCTGGTGTAGAACGCGGTGTCGTTGGGGGTCTCGTTGAGCCGGGCGCCCCAGATGATGATCGACGGGTGGTTGCGGTCGCGGACGATCATCTCCCCGATATCGCGGTAGGCCAGCGCCTTCCAGGCGTCATCGCCGAGGTAGCCCCACCCCGGAGCCTCGTCCCACGCCAGCAGCCCGAGCTCGTCGCAGGCGTCGTAGAAGGCCTCGGCCTGCGGGTAGTGCGCGCATCGCACCATGTTGCAGTTCAGCTCGCGGCGCATGATCTCGACGTCCCTGGCCTGCACCCGGGCGGGCATGGCGCCCCCGGCGAACGGGAAGAACTGGTGCCGGTCGGCGCCGAACAGCTTGACCCGGCGGCCGTTCAGGTAGAACCCGTCGAGGGCGAACCTGGCCTCGCGGAATCCGGTCCGCACCTGCTGCCCATGCACCCGCCGATGGTCCACCATGAGTTCCGCCGCCACCGTGTACAGCGCCGGGTCGTCGATATCCCACAGCCTGATGCGCTCGAGCCCGGACAGCGTTGCGGTGACCGTCACCTGGCCCGGCCCCGCGATCGTGACGGGTACCCGCGTCGCGGCGATTTCCTGACCGTCACCATGGAGCGAGGCCGTCACCGTCGCGGGGCCCGGCAGCGCGGACGCCGCGTCCACCGTCGCCTGGACCACGACCTTCCGGTCGGCGGGATCCAGGACGTTGACCGGCTTGGCGAATACGTCGGCCAGGAACGCCTGCGGCACCACCCGCAGCCGCACGTCGCGGTAGATCCCGCCCGGCTGCCAGTAGTCCACCGAGATGGTGGGCTCCGGGGCCGGCCGGTCCGGCGGCACGTTGAGGTTGAAGGTCGAGTCCAGCCGTACGGCCAGCACGTTCCCGCGAGGCCGCAGCAGGCCGCCGACCTCGGTGCGGAAAGGCAGGTAACCGCCCAGATGATCGATGACCTCGGTCCCATTCAACGTGACCGTAGCCCTGGTCATGGCCGCCGCAAAGTCCACGAACACCCGCCGGCGTTCCGCGCCGGGCGGCGCGTCGAAGCGCTTGCGGTACATCCACACCCGCTCCCAGGCCGACGGGTCCCAGTCACGCCAGGACAGCGGGACCACCGTGTGCGGCAGCGTCACCTCCGCGAAGCCGCTGTCGTCGAACCCCGGCTGGTCGCTGCCGGCCGAGACCGGCCCGAAACGCCAACCAGTGCCGAACGGATGTGAGGTCATCCGCCTTCGCGGCCGGCCGCCAGCGTTCGCTGCATCCCGCGCCGGACCGCGTCGATGAGGTAGGGCCGCAGCCGCGCCGCCGGGACGATGGCCTGCACCGAACCCACCTCGCGGGCCCGCTCGATGCTGTGCACCCGGTCGAACTCGTCGGCGAGCTGTCCCAGCTTGCCGGCGTGCACGGCCGGCCAGGCCGACGCCAGCTTGGCCCGCAGCGCGGCCGCCTCGTCGTGCGCGCCGCTCGCGGTGGCCTCGGCGATCGCGGCCTGCAGGTCGGCCACCCGGGGATCGGCCGCGGTACGCTTGGAGACCTCGGCGGCGAACACCACCGCGGCGGCGGGCGCGCCGCCGATCACCGAGGCGTAGGAACCCTCCACCGCGGCGACCTCCATGTAGTCGTTGAGGGTGGCGGAGAACACCACGAACGCCCCGCCGTGATAGCGGGAGACCACGCAGAACACGATCGGGCCGTCGAAGTTGACGACGGCGCGGCCGATCTCCGCGCCGTACTCCAGCTGAAGCTGGCGCAGCGACTCGGGCGAGCCGTCGAACCCGGACAGGTTGGCCAGGATCACCACCGGCCGGTTGCCGCTGGCCGCGTTGATCGCCCGCGCCGTCTTCTTCGACGAGCGGGGGAACAGCGTGCCCGCCGTGAACTGCGACGGACCGTCGACCGGCCAGAACCCGTGCCGGGTCAGCGGCTTGGACTCGAAGCCGATCAGCGCGACCGGCTGGCCGCCCAGGTGCGCGTCGAGCACCAGCACCGACGCGGCCTCGGCCATGTCAGCCCAGCGTTCCAGCGGCGGGTGGTCGGCGTCGATCACCCCGGTCAGCAGCGAGCGCATGTCAAAGGGCTTCTTGCGTTCCGGGTTGATCGCCGGGTCGAAGATCTCGCCGAGCGCGGCGAACTCCGGGCCGGCGTGCGGCGAGGAGGAGATGTCCCGGTCGTCGGGGTCGCCGGTCGGGGACGGCCGGGGGAACCGCTCGCCCGGCGCCACGTAGGCGTGCTCGTAGTGCGCGAGCAGCACGTCGACCGCGCTGGACAGGTCGGGCGCCCAGTACTGGGCCTCGCCGTTCGGCCCCATGATCCGGTCGTAGCCGCCGATGCCGAAGTTGTCCTCGGCCGAGACGCCGCCCGAGTAGTCCAGCGACTGCTTTCCGGTCAGCACCATGGCCGAGTCCGGCGTCATGATCAGCACGCCGCTGGTATGCATGAGCATCGTCGCCTCGGCGTTCCAGTACGGCTGGGCGCCCACGTTGATGCCGGTCACCACCACGTTGATCTCGCCGCCCGCCTGGGTGAACTCGACGATCCCCCGCAGTGCCCGGGAGATCCAGTCCATGGTCTCGGTGCCGGAGTCCATCGCGATCTTCGCGCCGGCCGAGATGGCGAACCACTCGACCGGGGCGTGCAGCCGCCGCGCCAGCGCGACGGCCGCGAGGATCCGCCGGCACTCCGGCTCGGCCAGCGCGCCCAGCGCGCGGGTCGGGTCGCCCAGCAGCACCACCCGGCGCATCCCGTCCGGGTACCGCCTCGTCGGCGTGCTGACCACGCCGAGCACCAGGTTCGCCACGTTCGAACCGGGCGCCCGCTCCACCGGCACCGGGGCGCCGCTCTCGTCCAGGTCGTACTCGGTGAACTCGCCGTCCGCGCCGCCTGGATCCGGCGAGCGGGTGATCAGCGGGATGAGCTCGTACGGGTACACGGCGCCGCGGCGGCGGGCCCGGATCACGTTCTGCGTGTACGCGTTAAGTTCGCGCAGCGGCCCCGGGGGCAGGTCGGTCACCCGCAGCGTCAGGCCGGCGCCCGGCTGACGGGACATCCGCAGCATCCGCTCCCGCCCCTCGGCGTCGCGGAACTGCACCATCACCTGCTCTAGGCCCAGCGCCCCGGTACGCGCCGCCAGCGACCGGATGACCGGGCCCAGCTCGGTCAGCGGTGCCTCCACGGCCGGCCACACGTACAGCATGATCCGGTTCCAGTCCAGCCGGGCCAGCCCGCGGTCGGCGGACCGGGCCGAGCGCAGGCTGTCCAGGCAGGCGTCCAGGATGCGCTCGAGTTGCGGCAGCCCGGTGATCCGCCCGGCGTCATCCCGCACGATGGTGAGCTCGCGCACGTCGGCCAGGGCCATGAGCCGCTGGTCGTCACGGTTCTCGCAGCCCTGGATGCGGAACAGGTGTACGTCCGGATCCGCGGGCAGCCGGGTCAGCTCGAACCCGGAGAACCGCCACACGCCCAGTCGTTCGGCTACCAGCGGGTGCCAGCCGCGCTGGGTCCGGTCCTCCACGGCCTGCCCGTCCGGCCCGCCGCGGAAGGTGAACCAGTCCGGCCAGCCACCCCCCTCTCCGTCCGGCCTGCGCACGGCGACCGCGACGCGGTCGACGGCCGGCGGGATGGGGCCCAGCTTGCCGCGGATCCGGTCGGCGCGGGCGTCGGGGGCGCCGCTGCCGTCCTCCTCGGCCGTCTGGGAGGTGACGTACAGGTCGACGAGCACGGTCCGGCCGGCCGGGATTGCCTGGATCAGCTCCGGCAGGTCGGTCGCTTCCGCGCTCTCCGCGCCGGCGGCCACGGTCGCGACGATCAGGTACTCGTGCCCGTCGTGGGTGTACTCCGCGGTCACAAGCGGGCGGCCGCTCCGCTCGGTGACCTGGACGTTCCGCAGCGACCTGATCCAGTAGTAGCGCCGCGTCATCACCTCGAGCATGACCGGGTCGTGCCGCTCGGTGAAGACGCCGAGGATCGGCTCGCCCGAGGCGACCATGGCGTCGATCTGGGCCGCCCTGGCCGCGGGGTCCGGCGAGAGCCGGTCCAGCTCGGCGCGTACCTGCTGCTGACCCCGGGCCCGTTCGGCGGCGATCAGCGGCGCGTCGAAGCAGCGGTAGCGAACCTGCCTGGCCAGGTCGCCGACACCGGGGTGCCGTAGCTGAGTGGCCGAGACCAGCTGGTCGATCGTCCGCCGGTAGTCGTCCCCGCCGTCATCGGGCAGCGATCCGGGATGGTCCAGCCGCCACTGCAGCAGCTCCGACACGACCGGCACGTACGCGGCCGCCCGGCGGCGGGCGAGGAAGATCCGGTACAGCGCCGGGTCCAGGCCTGGCGACGGCTCCAGGCCGTCGACCCCGTAGTGGGCCAGGGTGCGCCGCAGCTTGATCCGGAACGACTCCGGCAGGCCCTCCGCGTCGGCGTCCCTGGAACGCAGGTAGGCGTGCATGTACTCCTGCGGGTTGCGGGCGGCCTCGTCGTCCACCGCGGCCTCGTCGTCGGCCTGCGACTCGCCGGGCACCCGGCGGCTCCGCCACAGCGCCGACACGTCGGCGAAGATCTGCAGGATCCTGGCCTCGCCGGCCAGCAGCCGGGGGTCGTCGGCGGGCAGTTCGGCCCGCGCCGCGGCCAGCCGCTGCAGCTGCCGCCCGGCCTCGGCCTCGTCGACGTCGAAGCCGAGCATCTCCGCGCGCAGCGCCACCAGCGTGTCCGCCGCTACGGCCGCCGGATCCTCGTCGGCCGCGGCCTCCCCGTCCAGCGCGCCCAGGTCGGCCCGGACCCTAAGGCCCCTTTCTGCCCTTGATGCGTCTTCACCCGCCGTCTCCGCCGCCGCGCCTTCGTCCGCCGCCGGCTCGATCCGCAGCAGCTTGGCGCCGCTCTCCACCTGCGTGTTGACGTCGGCGAACACCTCGGCGACCCGGCCGGAGGCCGGGGCGCGCAGCGAGGTCTCCAGCTTCATGCTCTCCACCACGGCCACCACGTCGCCCTCGGTGACCTCGTCCCCGGCCGCGACCGAGACGGCCACCACCATGGCCGGGGCCGGGGCGCGGACTAGGCCGGCCTCGCCGCCGGAGATCCGGTGCACCGCGCCGTCCACCTCGACCAGGTAGTCCGGGCCCTGCGCGACCGAGAGCACGTCGAAGGTCTGGCCGCCGACCGCCAGCCGGAGCTCGAACCGGCCGGCCCGGTCGACGTCCACTTCGACCGAACGATCGTCGAGCCCGACCTGGTACCGCTCCGGGCGGCTCCGGGACACCCCGAGCTTGTAGGCCTCGCCGCCCACCCGGACGTCGACCTGGTGCCTGGTCTCGTGCCCGACCTCGGGGCGCCCGCGCTCGGCCGAGGTGAGCAGCCGGTCCTGCTGGCGCCGCTCGTGCGCCTCGTAGGCCTCGAACGCGGTGGCCAGCAGGGCCACGTCGACCCGCAGCGGCGGCGCGTAGCCCTCGGCCATCATCGTGTCCAGCCAGGTCGTGTCGATCTCGCCGCGGACGAACTCGGGCCGGTCGAGCAGGTCGAGCAGGAACGCCTTGCTGGTCGTCCCGCCCTGGATGACCGTGCTGGTCTGCCGGATCGCGCGGGAGAGCCGGGCCCGGGCCTCGGCGCGGTCCTGGCCCCACGCGATCACCTTGGCGATCATCGAGTCGAACTGCGGCGGGATGACGTCGCCCGGCGCCACTCCGGTGTCGACCCTGATGCCAGGCCCGGCCGGCAGGGCCAGGTGCTCGATCAGGCCGGGGGCGGGCGCGAAGTCGCGCTCGGGATCCTCGGCGGTGAGCCGGGCCTCGATGGCGTGCCCGCGGGCCGGCGGCTCGCCCGTGACCCAATCGTGCAGAGCGGCGATCTCCGCCAGCGTGCCGCCCGCGGCGATGTGCAGCTGCAGCTTGACGAGGTCGGTGCCGGTGCAGGCCTCGGTGACCGGGTGCTCGACCTGCAGCCGGGTGTTGACCTCGAGGAACGACAGCAGCTTCTGGCCGGGCTCGTAGAGGAACTCCACCGTCCCGGCGTTGACATAGCCGGTCGCCCGGACGAGCTCGGCGGCGTGCCCGCGCAGCAGCTTGTCCTGCTCCGTGTCCAGCGCGGTCGAGGCGGACTCCTCGATGACCTTCTGGTTCCGCCGCTGCACGCTGCAGTCCCGCACGCCCAGCGTCCACACGGTGCCCTCGGCGTCGGCGACGACCTGCACCTCGACGTGCCGGCCGCCGCGGATGGCCCGCTCCAGGAAGACAGTGGCGTCCCCGGCCGTCTTCGACGCCTCCGAGCTGGCCCGCTCGAACGCCTCCTCGAGGTCCTCGGGCGCGCGGACCATGCGGATGCCGCGGCCGCCGCCGCCCGCGGTCGCCTTGACCATCAGCGGGTAGCCGATGGATTCGGCCGCCTCGCGGGCGGCGGCCAGGTCGGGCACTGGGCCGCCGCTCCACGGCGCGAGCGGCACCTCGGCCTGCTCCGCCAGGAGCTTGGACTCGATCTTGTCGCCGAGCCGCCGCATCACCTCGGCCGACGGGCCGATGAAGATGATCCCGAGCCGGTCGCAGAGCTCGGCGAACTCGGCCTTCTCGGAGACAAACCCCCAGCCGGGCCAGACCGCGTCCGCCCGGCAGGCACGCAGCGCGCGCTCCAGCTCGGCGTAGTCCAGGTAGGGGCTCCCGGCGAAGGCGGCGTCCGCTTCGGCCTCCGGGCCCGGGCCGATCAGCACCGCCTCGTCGGCCTCGCGGACGAACGTCGCGTGCCGGTCGGCGGCGGTGTACACGGCAATGACCCGGAGCGCGGGCCGCCCCTCGGCGTTCCACTCCCGGACGGCGTTGATCAGCCGCATGGCAGGCTCGCCCCGGTTGACGATCGCGACGCGCTGGAAGGCGAAACCGGACGGGCTCATCGCCTCAGCCGCCGAAAGCCGCGCGCATGTCGTCACTGGTGCCGCCGGCCGTCGGCGGCGGCGTGGCCGTTTGGAGGAGGACGTCGAGCACTACCTCGTCCGCCACAATGGCCGGATCGAACTGCATCACGGCGTAGCCGCCGACCGCGCCGGCCCCGAAGCCGGGCGCGAAGATCCTCATCCGGCGGGTTATCGCGCCGTCGCGGACGGCGTCGTACAGGGCGATCGGGATGCTCGCGGCTGACACGTTTCCCATCCGGTCCACGTTAAAGTACAGCTGATCATCTGACAGCCCGGCCTTGCCGGCCAGGTTGAGGATCATCGTCTTGTTGGCCTGGTGCGGGACGATCAGCTCGATGCCCTCCAGCAGGGTGCGCCCGGCGTCGTCGGGATCGGGCAGCTGGCCGAGCTCGTCCAGCATCTGCACCAGATAGCGCTGGACCAGCGACTTCACCTCCGGGCCGTACACGGTGATGTCGTTGTCGAAGTCCGAGTTCGGCCAGATGATCGAGTTGACCTCGGTGTGCGGTCCGCTGGCGTAGGTCTGCACGACCTCCACGTCACCGGGGTCGCCCTCGGGAGCCGGCCCGATGACCATGGCCGCGGCGCCGTCGCCGAAGATCATCCGCGACGTGCGGACGCTGCCGATCTTGTCGGAGAACTTCTCCACGCAGACCAGCAGCACCGGCCGGCCGACCTCCTGCAGCTGCCGGATGGCCTCGGACATGCCGTAGGGAAGCCCGGCGCAGGCTGCGATCAGGTCAGCCGAGGCGTGGGTCTGCTGCAGGCCGAGCTCGCCGGACAGCCAGCAGCCGATCGACGGGATCAGCCGGTTGCTCGTGCACGTGCTGACCAGCACGGCGCCGATTTCCTCAGGAGAGCGGCCCGCCTTGGCCAGCGCGGCCCGGACCGCGGGCAGAGCCAGCTGCTCCGGCTCGCGGCTGGTATAGCGGCGCTGGTCGATCCCGGTCTTGGCGCTGATCTCCCCGGCGCTCATCGGCGACCAGGAGAAGCTCGCGTTCCTGATCACGTCGTCATTGCTGCAGACATGCTCGCCGCGCACGATGGCCAGGGACTCCAGCTTCGGCTGGACCCGGAAGGCCTCCCGCACCTGGACCGGGGGATAGGGCCGCACCGGTGCCACCGCCTCGACCGGCCCGTCCTGGCGGCCAGGCGTGGCCGGCTTGCGGCCGCCGTGCGCCGAGCGCCTGACCCGGTCGATGAAGGCCATCGCGTCGCGGCCGCGGGGAACGAACGCCACCACGAAGTCGTCGTCGCCGATCTGACCCGGCCCGCGCAGCTCGGTCCGGGAGCGCTCCCACGGGTACTGGTTGTGCAGCACCATGGCCCAGCGCATCAGCGCCTCGAGCTCGGGCACGTCCTCGTGCGCGTCGATGATGTCCTCGAGGCTGAACGCCGGGTAGTCGGGGTCGTGGTCCGGCATGACGAACGTCAGCGCGTCCGGCCGGCCGGTGAACTCCGCCACCGTCGGCTTGATCGCGGGTAGCTCGGTGGCGTGGTGCAGCTTGGTGCTGAACACGCCGAACAGCAGGTCGAAGATCCGGTTCTCGGTCTCGTCGTCCCAGGTGGCCGGCAGGGCCCGGAAGGTGCTCTCGACCGCGGCCACCTTCCGCTCGCTGTCCGCCCACGGCGTCAGCACCGGCAGGAACACGTCGTCCCGGTGTTTCGGCAGGTCGCGCCAGCGCGTCGGCCGCTTGTCGAACATGGTGATCGCGTACCGGTTGACCCAGAACAGGTTCTGGCCGAGGTCGCGGAGCAGCTCGAACCGCCCGGTGTAGCTTCCGGCCTCGACCCGGGACAAGATGTCGGTCCCGGTCGGCGCCTTCGCCTCGAAGTCCCGCCCGATCACGGCGGTGAACTGGTCCAGCGACTCCAGCACCGAGAAGTCCAGCTCGCCGAGGAAGTTGGCCGGGAAGACCAGGCGGCCATGCCGGTTGACCACGAACGGTTTCACGTTGTTACCTCCAGGCCGGGCGCGCTCGCCCGCGTGTTGCCTTGTCCTGTCGTGCGGCGGGGACCCGGTGCATGACCTAGGTCATACCTGCTGCCCTACCCGCAATGCGCCGGTTATGTTCCTGGCCCGCCATCTCGGCGACATTGCGGAACTGGCCAGCGTGGATCACGGTGCCCCCGAACGAGTCCAGCCCCGGCCAGTCCGGCAGAACCGGCTCGGCATCCGACCCGGTGGCGATCACCACGTGCGCGGCGGTGAGGCCCCCGCGGTCCGGCGCCAGCACCCAGCCCTCGTCCGTTCGGTCGATCCTGTGCACCCGTGCGCTGAGCCGCAGCCGCATTCCTGCGGAGTATTCCTGCAGGTAGGCCACGTAGTCATCGCGGGCAGGGTACGGGCCGCAGCGGCGCGGGATGCGCGCGCCCGGCTGATGCGAGAACGCCCGGTGAGTGTTTAGCCGGAGGTGGTAGTGGCGGTCGCGCCAGGACGCGGCGACCGCATCGGCTTGCTCGACCACGAGCGGGTCATGGCCGGCCCGGCGGATCGCCCACGCCGCCGCCAGGCCCGCCGGGCCCGCGCCGACGATCACGACATGCTCATCCATCGTGCGAGCTATCGTGCCGGTCATGGCGGGTGTTATCAAGACGGTCTCCTTCGACGCGGCGGACGCCCTCACCCTGGCCACATTCTGGGCCGCCGCGCTGGGCTCGGACGTGGACGAGGACTCCACCGCGAACAAGGCGTTCGTGGAGGCGGCGGGTTGGGCGGGCCGAACATCTGGTTCTTGCGGGTTCCGGAGGGCAAGACGGCCAAGAACCGGATGCACTTCGACCTGCGCGCACCCGGGCCGGTCGCGGCCGAGGTGGCTAGGCTGGAAGAATTCGGGGCCACCGTGGTGCGGCGACACGGGGGTCACACGGTTATGCAGGACCCGGAGGGCAACGAGTTCTGCGTCGAGCCCGGGCCGGCCGCCTTACCATGCCGGTAGTGACCGGTGGCCGAGATGACGGGGGTTAAGCGTGACGGATGCAGCCGGGGTGGCTCCGATGAAGAAATCCCTCGTGAAGAACCCGCTGTTCGCCCGGTACTTCAACCGGTTCGGAGCCCGCCGGGAGGAGCGGGGCAACCGTGAGCTCAGGCAGGAATTGCTCAGCGGGCTGTCCGGCCGGGTCATCGAGGTCGGCGCGGGCAACGGGCTGAACTTTCCGCGCTACCCGCGGACGGTGCGGGAGGTCGTGGCGGTCGAGCCGGAGCCGTACCTGCGTGACCGTGCGGCCGCGGCGGCCGCGGCCGCGTCCGTCCCGATCCGGGTGACGGACGGCACCGCCGGGGATCTGCCCGCCGCCGACGGGGAGTTCGACGCGGTCGTCGTTTCCGGGCTGCTGTGCTCGGTGCCCGATGCCCCGGCGGCGCTGGCCGAAATCCGCCGCGTCCTGCGGCCCGGCGGCCAGCTGCGCTTCTACGAGCACGTGCGCAGCCGCGACACTATCTTCGCCCGTTACCAGCGGGCCGCCGACCTCATCTGGCCGCGCCTGATGGGGGGCTGCCACGCCGAGCGCCGCACGCAGTCCGCTATCGGCCGTGTCTTCACCATCGAGCGGTGCCGCGGGTTCCGCTTCCCGCCGTCCGCGGCCTTCTCCCCGGTCGCCCCGCGGATCATCGGCATGGCCCGCAAGGCGGAGACTCCCAGCGGTCGCCTCAGCGGCGACCGTCCGACAGCACGGTGATCATCGTGTCGCGGAAGCGGGCGAGCGGCAGACTGGTGCCATGCGGATTACCGTCTGGGTACGGCCCGGCTCGGCGCGGCCCGGAGTGGGCGGGGAACGCGGCGGTGCCCTGGTCGTCCGGGTCAGCGCGCGCGCCGTCGACGGCCAGGCGACCGAGGCGGCGCTGGCCGCGGTGGCCGCCGCGTTCGGCCTCCGTCGCCGCGCCGTTACGCTGGTCGCCGGGGCTTCAAGCCGGACCAAGATCCTCGAGGTCGAGGGCGCCGACGAGGCCGCGCTGTGCTGCCTGCTGGCCGACGCGGGCCAGGTCTGAAACGCGGCGCAGCGCTGGTGCCAGCGTGCCTCGCGAAATTCTTTTCCGATGATTCCGGTCGGCCCTGGTCGTCTGAGCAGGTAACCGTACCCGTGACTGAGCAAAGGAGAATCAGCATGCGGCTGACCCTGCACACCTTCCTGACCCTCGACGGCGTCCTGCAGGCGCCCGGTGCCCCCGACGAGGACCGCGACGGCGGGTTCCCGTACGGCGGCTGGTCGTTCCCGTACGGCGACTAGGACTTCGGCGTGGCCGTGACCGGCTGGTTCGAGCACGCCAGCGCGTTCCTGCTCGGCCGCAAGACCTACCAGATCTTCAGTAGCCACTGGCCGCGCGTCACCGACCCCGCCGACCCCATCGCCAGCACGTCGTGGCCGAAGTGACCAAGCTCAAGGAACTGCCCGGCGACGAACTGCAGGTCCACGGCAGCGGCGCGCTCGCCCACACCCTCATCGACAACGACCTCGTCGACGAGTACCGCCTGCTCTACTTCCCCGTCCACCTGGGCACCGGCAAGAAACTGTTCCGCGACGGCGCCACGGCCGGAGCCCTGCGGCTCGTCGGCGCCAGCACGACGGGCACCGGCGTCGTCATCGCCATTTACCAGCCCGCCGGCCCGGTGCAGACCGGTTCCTACGCGCTCGACCAGTAACCGCTAGCTGAGCAGGTCCCGGATCCCCTCCAGCCCCAAATAGCACATCGGCATCAGCGCAACGCAGTACGGACCGCCCGCGCCCGCCGTCCGATGGGGTGAGGGGGCCCCTGCCCCCAATAGATGAGGGCTGGGGCCCCCTCACCCCGAACGCCTGCTCCCGCCGAAGCCCGGCAAGCCCCGGCAACCACAACAGCACCACCGACCCAGGTCGCCGAACCACGGCGATGTGACATCGTCGTGGTCAGGACCACCACAGAGTCACATTGTCGTGGTAAATCCGGGCGGCCGGGACCGGCTGGGCGGGAAGCGCGCGCAGTGACTCAGCGGTACTCCCGCCGCAGGGCCGTCTTCATGACCTTGCCGCTGGCGTTGCGCGGCAGCGCCTCCACGACGTGCAGGACGGTCGGCAGCTTGTAACGAGCCAGCCGGCCGGTGCCCCACTCGCGCAGCTCGTCCAGCGTCAGGAACGCGCCCGGGGCGAGCACGGCGACGGCCACCGGGGTCTCGCCCCAGCGCTCGTGCGGTGCGCCGATCACCGCGAGCTCGGCTATGGCCGGGTGCGCGGACAGGGCGTTCTCCACCCCGGCGCAGTACACGTTCTCGCCGCCGGTGATGATCATGTCCTTCTTCCGGTCGACGACGAACGCCGAAGCCCTCCTCGTCGGCCCGCACCAGGTCACCGGAGTGGAACCAGCCACCGCGGAACGCGTCGGCCGTGGCCGGGGGGTTCTGCCAGTACCCGGCCATGACCGACGGGCCGCGGTAGACGATCTCGCCCACCTCGCCGGGCGGGACGTCCTTCATGTCGTCGTCCACGATCCGGGCCGCCACGATGCTCACCGGCTTGCCCACCGAACCGATCTTCCGCAGCGCGTCCTCGCCCGACAGCGCGCAGGTAACCGGCGACATCTCGGTCTGGCCGAACACGGCCACGTTGGTGACGCCCGGAAAGGCCTCCGCCATCCGGGTGAGCAGGGTCGTGGTGGCCGGGGCGGGCTTTTCGTGCGCGTGCCGCGCGATGT
>WNGL01001614.1_pt1 | contig 27691 bp, 16 predicted proteins | sample 5400591 | NCBI WGS metagenome assembly WNGL01 (sample SAMN13153377, study PRJNA577476) | soil metagenome | isolation source: 80 cm soil or saprolite under Garry oak tree replicate 1 | place: USA:California | collected 2016-06-15 | reverse complement strand
GTCGACCACCACGCGTGGGGCCGGCTGATGCGCTGGACGCGACGCAAGTACGAGGGCAGGCACCGGCTCGGGATGCCAGAGATGAAACGCCGCTTCTGCGGCCCAGGCTGGCGGTTCGCTCAAGGGAAGGTCGTGTTCACCGGCGCCTCCAGCGTCACCGTGACGCGCTACCGCTACCGCGGCAGCAACATCCCGACCCCCTGGACCCCGAAACCAGCAGCCGCCGCCAGCGGCGGCTGACCGGCGGGAAAGACACGTGGAGCGCCCGGTGCCCTGAAAGGGGCACGCCGGGTGCGGGAGGGGGCTTGCGGGAAACGGACGGCGGAAACACCGAAACCGCGCCCGCAGGCCTACCTCACCCTCCACCGCGAGCGGCCCATCCCTGTCGTGTCCGCACTCAGCAAAACCACGATCTTGCCGATTCCCAAAATGAAGAAAGAAGGCCTTGACAAACATAGGAGCATCGATCGGTGTGTACGGCGGCCTTATGGGAGGTCGCGTACGAAACTCTGAGTAATCGGCCTGTGTAATGGCCCAGACTCCGAAGTCTGTTTCCGCAAGCCCTAACTCAGAAGCGCCCGGTAAGCCTGTCGGGAAGGCGGGCGTTACGCCGGCTGGATCGCGCGGGCGGTGGCCAGCGCGGCGGCGATTTCCGCGATGGCGCTTTCCGGTTCGGGCAGGACGACCGGTTGGTGCCATGGCAGCTCGGCGCGTACTTGCCCGGCGGTCAGTTTGCAGCCCATCAGGCCGCCTACCAGGGCGGCGACGGTGTCGGTGTCGCCGCCGAGCTGGACCGCGCTGACAAGCCCGCTGCGCAGTGAGGTGGCCCGGGTGGCGCACCGTAGCACTGCTGTCACCGTCTCGTACGGGTCCAGGCTGATGCCGTTGGCGGGCGGTTCCCAGGTTCCTGCGGACACCTGGGTCAGCATCTCGGCCAGCTGCGGTTCGGTGGCGACAGCCTGGGCGGCCTTGCGGGCCTCGTCGGCCGCGGCCGCCAGCAGCAGGGACGGGCTGGCGCCCTCCAGCGCCCACGAGGCGCATGCTGCGATCACGCACGCCGCGACCAGGGCGGCCGGGCCGGCGTGGGTGGCCCGGGACATCGCGATCGTCAGTTGCCGGCGTCGTTCGGCCTGGTCGTGGGGCAGTACCCAGCCGATGGGCAGCGCGCGCATCGCTGCCCCGTTCGTTGCCCTTCCCGAGGAGATCGAGACCTCGCCGTTACGGCGGAATCGCTCGATCGCTGCTGTCGTGGTCGGGCCAAGCCCCCTGATGGCCGGCTCTTGCTCGGCCAGGTCCGCCAGGAACGCGGCCGGGTCGCCGTCGCCGTCTCGGTCGGCCAGGTGACGGGCTACCAGCAGCGTTAGGGCCGTGTCATCGGAAGTCGCGCCGCGTGGCCATCCCTCGCGGGCGGGCAGCTGTTCGATCTGGCTGGCGCTGGCGCTGGCGCTGGCACTGGCGCCCGCGGTCGCGCCGGGTGCAGCTTCCCATGGCACGCCGAGCGCGTCACCGCACGCATATGCGGTAAGCGCGCCGCCGATCCGCTCGCCGAGGTCAAAGACTTGCTCCGGGTACGTCACGCACAGCAGACCGTAGCCCATTGCCAGCACTGACGAACGCGCCACCGCGCCCTGTTCTATCGCCAGGCGTTCCTGCCCGGATGCGAGCGCGGCCCTGCTCAGCGCCACCCTGGCATGAGTGATGTCGTAGCGGGTGCGCGACTGGGTGAATGTCTCCAGGGCGCCGGCGGCGAGTTCCCGGGCACGGCTGCCGTCGCCGTCGTGCAGCAGAAGTTCCGCGCGCGTCTGCCAGATCTTCGCGCGCTCCAGGGTTTCGCCGAGGCTTACCGCCAGCCAGTCGGCGTCGGCGAAAAGCCGTTCTGCTTCCTCGCGGTCGCCCGCGCCGAGCAGGGCTCTGCCCAGGGCGTGCAGGCTCTGCAAGACGCCGCGCGCATCGGCTACCTCGCGCCGCAGCCGGAGTGCCTCGCGGTGATAGCGCTCGGCCGCGGCCCAGTCGTGCCTGGTCTCGGCGACAGTACCGAGGTTGGCGAGGATCGTGCTGTGGAGCACGCGGTCACGGTCAGCATCGGACACGCTCTCCAGGAGTTCCAGCGCGTCACGGAATCGCGTTCCGGCGTTCTCGATATCGCCGCCGAAGTATTCCGTTGCGGCCACGATGCCGTAGCAGCGGGCGCGCAGGTTGGCATCCGATGCGCTGTCCAGGTCGAGAGCCGCGTTCCCGTACCGCTGTGCGTCGCTGAAATCGCCGAGATACAGCGCGATATCCGCCAGGCGTATGAGCACGTGTATCCGCTCTGCGGAGCTGCCCATGAGCGCCATCTCGGCTTCGGCCTGAGCGCCTTCAAAGTCCCCCCGCACGAACGCAAGCTCCGAGCGAAGCAGCCGAACACGGCTATCTTCTACCGGCAAGAGCCCGATCAGCCGTTCGGCCTGGTCCCAGTCGCCCAGCACGATCAGCACCCCGGCGAGCCGAGGACCGAGCTCTTCGATGCTCACGTGCGGCCGCATCTTCTGGTACAGCATGAGCGCGGTGTGGTACATGCCGGCCCGCTCGGCTTGTGACGCGGCCCGGTATCCGGCCTGAAGCATCCGGTCAAGCTGGCCGGCCTGCTCGAAGTGAAAGGCGGCCGACGCCAGGGCACCGTTGCGCTCGAACCACTCGCCCGCACGCCCATGCAGGTAGCGCCGCTGGTTGGCACCCATCTCGGCGTATACCTCGCGCTGCATCAGCGAGTGAACAAAGCCCACCTCACCACGCGGCCCTTCACGCATCAGCCGGGCCTCACACGCCTTGTTCAGCGCGGCTATGGCCTCCTTGGTGTCGCTCTCCATCACGTAGACGACGGGGGCGAGTTCCTCGGATGTATCCAGAACCACCGACGCGGCCCGCAAGAAGTCGCGGGTCATCTCGTCCGTGCGAGCAAGCCGGCGCCGCAGTATAGCGTTCGCGCGCGGTGGGACAGCGTCCTCTGCCAGACGTGATCCGGGAGACTGGGTGATCAGGCTCAGTGCTTCCCGCAAGAAGAAGGGATTGCCGCCGGTCAGCCGGAAAAGACGGTCGACAATGGATTCGTCGGCCTGTTCACCCGTGGCTGACATCATGCGCACATATTCACCGACATGCGCCCGCTCCAGCGGGACCACCGTCACGGTCACATGCCCCATGGCGACCCATTCAGCTATCAGGTCGGCAAGCTCGGAGTAATCATTGAGCTGTTCCTCCTGAATGGTGGCCACCGCAAGGACAGGAACGTCTCCCAGCTTGCGGAAGAGGTAATTCAGAAAATACAGCGTATCCGGGTCTGCCGCGTGCAGGTCATCGACCAGGAGAAACAGGCCGTTGCCGGAGGTGGCCCTGATCAGGACACGCGAAAGCTCCTCATAAACCCCCTTAAGGCTATAGGTGCCTTCGGAGAGCTTTTCGCCGATACTACCCAGGAATGTCCCGATGAACGGCACCGCATCGAGCAGGCGAGGCGCAGCGCGTGCCAGCGTCCGCCGGATCTGGTCGGTGGTGCGGCCAAGATAAGATGAAAGCGCTTCCTTCAAGGGAAGCAGAGGTTCCGCGCCCCTGCCCAGGCACCGCACCGGAATAACAGTCATCCCGCGCCTGCGGGCCTCTGCTCCTGCCTCGGCGGCGAGCCGCGATTTGCCGACACCGGACTCGCCGAGAATCAGGACAGCGTGCCCTTTGCGGGTTTCGGCCACCTGGGCGATGTGCTGGCGTAGCACATCGAGTTCAAGCTGACGGTCAATCAGCGGTTCTTGCGGGCTCTCGCCGCCTTCCCCGGTCCTCTCGCTGCTGCGATCATTCCGTGATGGCATAGCAAACTACCCTCCGCGTCCGCTTCCGCCGACGCGCCTTAAGACTGAGCGGCTATGGTCCGAACCTTCATGGCAAAGGCCTGCCACTCGTCCTGGCTGAAGCTCAGCGCCCCGCCACCGGGGTTCCTGGAGTCGCGCACCGCGACCTTGCCACTGCCGGTCCTGGCGACCTCCACGCAGTTCGCCTGGCTGTTGCTGTAGCTCGACTTGCGCCACGGGGTGGTCACGTCATCGTGGTTCATTGCTCTATCTCCATGTCACTGACGCTGCTCCAGCCGCTGTCTGATCCGCGCCGCCGAGGCAGCCGGGCTGAGCGCCGCGCTCCGCAGCGCGTCGAAGACCAGCGTGTAGCCGCGCAGCTCCTCATCCCTTTCGAGGTACTGACTGCTGGTGAGGGTCTCTACGAAGACAGTACTGACTGATCGCTCGCTGCCAAAACTGAACATGACGAACGATCCGGACATGTTCGCCTTGTCGCCCGCCTCCAGCGGGAGCACCTGGACGCTGATGTTCGGCCGGTCAATCAGCTCCAGCAGCCTGCCGAGCTGGCCGCGCTGCACCTCATCGCTGCCGACCGTGGTGACCAAGGCGACCTCCCAGATCACCGCGTCCAGCCGGACATCGGTACCCTGCTCCAGCCGGGCCTGGCGCTCGCGCCGGATGCTGATGTAGTTCTCCAGCTTGGCGGGCGAGATCATCGCGGGGTTGGCCAGCATGACGGCCCTGGCGTACTCGGGCGTCTGGAGAAGGCCCGGCACGATGGTCGGCTCCCAGGTCTTGATGTAGTTGGCGTCTGTCTCCAGGCCGATGAAGTCGGCGTAATACGGCGGGATGGTGTCGCCGTAGTCCTGCCACCAGCCGCGCTTGTTGCTCTCCCTGGCCAGGCGTTCCAGGTACGCCCGGTGCTCCTCGTCTTGGTCGCCGTAGCGGTCGAGCAGGAGCCGCAGGTCTCCCACGCGCGCGCTGACGATGCCGTTCTCTATCCGGCTGATCTTGGCCGGGCTGCAGTTCAGCAGGTCCGCGGCCTGGGCCGTGGTGACGCCGGCCGCGTCGCGCAGCCGCCGCAGTTCCGCGCCGACGCGGCGTGATCTGACTGTGGGCTTACCGCCGACGGGCATGGCTCATCCTCTCGCATGCAAGCCAAACAATCAGAAACGCTTGCAAAACTGCAAGACTTGCAATTAGTCTAGCTTGCACTCATCGTGGCGAGGTAGCGACGTTGGGATCGTAGCGGACCTTCTACCAGCAAGGAGGTTCCCCGGGTGCAGTACACCGCCCGTGGACTCGCGTTCACCACGACCGCCGAGGCTGGATCGGGCACCAGGCGTGCAGCGGTTCCGATCCCGCCGTCCCATCACGGTCACGACCTCGACCGCTGGCCGCTGCATAACGCGCTCACCCTTGCTGCTGTCGAGGGTTCGGTGCCTTCGACTCGCGCTCACCTGCGACAGCTGCTCTGCGAATGGGGCCACGCAGAGCTAAGCCAGGACGCGGGCGCCGTGGTCACCGAGCTAGTGGCCAACGCCGTCGTCGCGTCCGCCGGGCTGCGCCCAGCGGTGGCGTCAGTGCTGGTATGGCTCGGATCAGACAGTCGCTGCGTGCTCATCGCCGTGGCCGACGCGAGCCTACGGCCTCCGGTGCGGCTGACCCTAGGGCCAGACGCCGAAGGGGGCCGTGGGCTGGCGCTGGTGGAAGCGTTCAGCAGTCGATGGGGATGGCATCCGGCCAGCACCGCCGGGCTGGTGAAAGTCGTCTGGGCGGAATGGCGCCTGCCAGCCGAGGCCGGCCAGCGGCCGAGCACCAGCCTGCCCGGCCGCTGCCATGCAGCCTGACCGGCGCGAGCAGCGCTCACCACTGGGGTTGGGACCGCTGGAGACCGCGATCATGCAGGTCATGTGGGCAGCCGACAGCTGGCTGATGGTCCGGGATATCCGCGACCGGATGGACTACGCCCCGGTGGCCTACACGACGGTGTCGAAGGTCACCAGCATCTTGTACGAAAAAGACCTGCTCACCCGCCGCCTCGATGACCGTGCGGGGAAGCCTGGCCCAGCGGCCTGGTGGTACCGGGCGGCCCGCCCGATCAATGAGCACATCGGCGCGCTGATCGCCAGGTTAATGGACTACAGCCCAGACCCCGAGGCAGCCCTTGCCTACGCCCTGTCCGCGCGACGGAGGACCTCGACCGGACAACCCCGAGACAGCGAGCCCGAAGCCACAGCCGCGGACCAGGCGGCAGGCGCCGAACCGTCAAAGCGTGCACTGCATGCTCTCACTACGAATGAGCTGAATGCTCGGCGCCGCGAGCTTATGCGCGCCATCAAGGGCATCTCCGCCGACGCCCCCATGCAGGCCGACCTGCGCCGATGGCTCGACCAAGTGCTTGCCGAGGAGAAGGACCGCGCGAGGACCACCGATGTCTGACGCCGGCCGCACCCACGACGTCAGCGGGCTGACCACCGCCGAGTTGGAGCGGACCAGGCGCGACCTCCAGGCATCTCTCGCCTTGGCCCGGCCCGGCTCTGCTGCCTGCGTGCCCATCTTGGCCCACTTGGATGCAATCGAGGCCGAACTAGCCAGGCGTTCAGCAGACCAGACGCTGGCACTATGCTCTTGCGGCTTCGCCTCCGACGACCGGTCCTGGTTCGACGGCCACCTGTTCCAGCACCCGGGTCACCACCAGCGAGACCAGCCCCGGAGACTCACCGCTGATCCCTAGATTCCTGGCAGGGCGGTCGCCATTGCCGCGAAATGTCTTACGTCCCCCTTACACGCCGAACCCGCTTCGTACCGAGCACGTTACATCTGTGTGCCGGGCCAACTACAAGACGGAGCGGATCCGGACACTACGGTACAGCTGGATGTCCGCCGTGAAGACGCAGGGAAGGGACGAGGGTCGTGCCGAACGTCAACGTCACGTATGCGGAGATGCAGGCCGCTGCCAGGCAGCTCCAAGCGGAGAGCAGACGATCGAGGGTGACCTGAGCAGGCTCAAGCGCCTGGTGGACAACCTGGTTGCCGGCGGTTACGTGACCGACGCCTCCAGCAGGCAGTTCGAGGCGTCCTACGCCCAGTTCAGCACGGGCGCGACCGGCATGATCCAGGGACTGACCGGGATGGCTCAGTACCTGGACGCGGCGGTAAAGGCGTTCGGTGAGACCGACGCTCAGCTCGCCGCCTCGCTCAGGCACTAGCCTCGTGCCGCGGAGGTTACGCCCTGGTTGTCAAACTGGTGATCACGATGTTGTGGATGTGGGGGCGGGGGAGGCCGTGGGGGCTGGTGTGGTGCTCGAAGGAGGCGACCACCCAGTGCTGGGGCTTGACCGGAGAGAACCGGGTCAGGCCCGTGCCCTGCATGAACTCGAGCACCGCGTAGTTCGCTGACCAGGCCTGCGACCAGACGGTTCGGAGGTTCTCCCAGAGCTGGCCGGCGTGCTCGGAGTCGCCAGCGTGATGTGCGCGCATGGCGGCCTGGAATACCTCGGCGTGTTCCGCGGTGAGCTCGTGGGGGGCTTCCCAGGTGAGGTCGGCGATTTCGCTCCCGGCGGCCAAGCGCCGCAGTGTGGCGTTGTCCACGTCGGCGCCCAGGGGCAGGCCGTGACCGGGGCAGGCCAGCCCGGTCCAGGTGCCGGAGGTCTCGTCGGTGTGGCTGTGGTCCAGCACGTGGGCCAGGTTGTCCTGGACCCAGGTCAGCCGAAGCACACCGGTCAAGCCCATGCCGCTGATGGCGATGGCTGTCATCACTGTCACCTCCTGGGTCCAGGATGCGCCGGGGCACTGTCAATCTGTTGCCTCCAGGTCGGCGTCGCGATCCGCGGCACGCTGGAGGACCTGCAGGGACGGACGGATCTGGGGTTTGGGCGGCTGCAAGATGGCGTCCCTGGCCTTCCCTGGCCATGGCGGGAACGCCTGGCCCAGGTCCCCGTAGTCGGGATCCCCGGACGGGATGGTCAGGCTCTGCCGTTCGGCGAGCGTGTCGGCGAATGTATGGTGGGCGGCGGCCAGGTCCTTGATCCACCGGGGCATCTCGCCGGGCGGCTGGTCCGCGGTCAGGGCGAGGTCGCCGCGCTGGGCCGGGGTGGCAGGCTGGGGTTCGGCCGAGCGCAGCGGCGGGAAGTGCTGTCCGGGGTGGCGGCGGCGGAGTTCGGCGTCGGCGGCCACGGCCAGGTGGCGCTGGGCGCGGGTTGCGGCGTCCCAGCCGGCCCGGTCGGCCATGATGGCGGCGAAGATGGTCTCGCGTTGCCGGTAGGCCTCGTGCAGGGCCTGGTAGCTGTCTCCGAGTTCCTGTTGCCGGGCGGCGCGGTCGTGCTGGCCGCGGCGGGTGGCGGCGGTGGCTTCGGCGCTGGCGCGCAGGCCGGCCAGGCGGGCGTGCCAGGCGGCGGCGCGGACCTGGCGGAGCTCGTCGCCGACGTATTGCGGGGCCCAGGCGGTCTCGGTGGGGTAGGTGTCGCGCAGGTGCAGCAGCAGCCCGTCGGGCATGCCGCGCACGGCCGGTGCGTCGACGAGGCCGAGGGCGGCGAAGGCCTCGTGCCAGGCGGCCCGCATGTCCGGGGCGGCCGCGGCGGGCTCGGGCCCGATGGGCTCGGCCGGGTGGTGGTAGCCGGACAGTTCCCGCCAGGCGCCGATCGAGGCGGCCCGCCGCTGCCAGTCCAGCCGGTCCAGCGGGTGCTCGGGGACAGGGCCGAGGGCGGCGACCGCCCAGGGCAGGGCGTGCTCGGCGGCGTGCTCGCCGATCCGGTCCTTGCGGGCGTCCCTCAGGGCGGCGATCTCGGTGATGTACGCGCGGCGTGCGGGGTCGGTGATGGCCGGGACCTGCGCGGACCACGGCCGGGCCGGGAGCGGGACAAGGGAGCCGAGCCGGTACCGGATCCGGGCGTCGAGGACGGCGGGCACGTCGCGGGATCCGGCCAGGTCCCGCTCGCCGATCGCGTCGGCCAGGACCTGCGCGGGGTCCAGGCCGGCCAGTTCGGCGGCGCGCAGCGTCCGGAACAGCCATCTGGCCTGGTGACCCGGCTGCCTGCGGTAGCCGGGCGGCACGGCGCTTATCAGCAGGTCCTGGTACCACTGCTGGCGGGCCGGGGCGGTCTCGGCGGTCCAGATCGCGTGCAGCACGGCCAGGTGGTCGGCGTCGGCGAGGGACTGCTGGCGGGCCCGGGTGGCCGAGTGCTGCTGGCCGTCGCGGTCCAGGACGGCGGCCAGCACCCCTAGCGCCGCACCGGGCGCGGCAGGCGGGGTGAGCGGGGCTGATCCGGGGGTCCGTTCGGATTGAATCTGGTCGTAGCGGGCCAGCTCGGGAGCGGGCCGCGGGCCGGGGACCGGGTCGGCGCGCTTGGGAGAGGTGGTGAACACGTAGGCGAGGTTGGCGTCGGTGCCTCGGGACAGCGCGACATAGGCGTGCTGGCGGTCCTCGGTCCCGGTGATCACCGCCAGGCCGGTGTGCACCGTGCGGCCCATGCCCACATGATCGGTGACCGCGTACCCGAGTTCGGCGTCGCTGAAATGTTGGTACAGGAAAGTGCGGTCGGTCCACTGGCGCTGCCCGGTGGCCGGGTCGGCATCCAGGGCGCGGCGCACGATCAGCCCGGCGCCGGTGACGGCCTCGATGCGCAGCAGGTCCCCGTTCGCGAGCGTCCGCCCGGGCGCTCCCGCTTCGACCGTGTGATCGTTGCGGGTGCAGGTGATCAGGTCGCCGCGGCTGGCGGTGGCGCCGTCGGCGATGCGGACCGTGGGTCCGGCGGCGACGATGCCCAGGCCGATGAGGTCATCGCGGATGCGGCGGGATAGCTCACGGCGCAGCGCGTGCTCAGCCGCCATGAGCAGCGTGTCGGTGCCGTCGGCGGCCAGGGCGACGTAGGCGGCTGCGGCCGCGTCCATCATCTGCTCGGGGTCGCCGCCGAGGATGCGGCCGTGCTGGTCATAGTCGGCCAGCACGGTGGTGTCGCCGTCGCGGAGCCGCAGGCTGGCCTGCTGTTCCCAGGCGGCGCGGAACCGGGTCGGCTCGGCGAGCCGGGCGTAGCCGAGGGCGTCGGCGAGCAGGGACATGCCGCCGCCGTTCTCCACCGCCTGCAGCTGGCTGGTGTCCCCGGCCAGGATGACCTTCCCGCTGCGGGCCTCGGCGTAGGCGATCAGATCGGCCAGGTCCGGGGCCGGGCATCGTGGAGGCCTCATCGATCAGCAGCAGCGGCGCGGGGCCGGTCTCGACCGGGCCGCGGGCGCCGCGCCGGCCCGGCAGGTGGCCCAGGAACTGGGCGCTGTTGTAGGACACCGGCACGCCGGCGGCCAGGGTGTTGCGGGCCGACTGCGCCGCGGTGATTCCCACTGCCGGTCCCAGCCCGGCCTCGGCCCAGGCGCGGCCGGTATCGGTCAGGACGCGGGTCTTGCCGGATCCGGCCGGCGCGTTGATGACGGAGACGCGCTTGCCGTCAGTCAGGACGGACAGCGCGGCGGTGGCCTGGTCCGCGCGCAGCCCGGTTTGCGTGTGCGGCGTGTCTGCGTCTGGCGCGTGGCCGGTCAGCGCGTCTGTCAGCTGGGCTGGGTCGGCGCCGAGTGCGCGCGCGGCTTGCGCGCGGGTCAGGCGCGGCGCGCCGCTCGCGCTTGCTTGCGTGAGCATGCGTTCTTCCATGGCCAGCTGCGCGCGGGTGGCGTACCGGATGCCGCCGTGCCGCTGGTAGACGCTGCGCCCGTCGGCGCGCAGCAAGCTGCGCGGAACTGCGGCCGGCTCAGGTGCCTCCAGGCAGACCACTGGCTCGAACGCCGAGGACAGCGCCCGGTCGGCCAGGTCCTCCAGCAGCGCAGCGGCCGCGGCCGGGTCCATCCCGGTCCGGGGCAGCACCCGGCCCAGGTACTTCATCACATCCGCGCGGGTCCAGGTGCTCTTTTCCTGCTGGGCCAGCGCGACCGCTTTCTGCCCGGCGCGGGACAGCTCGAGTTCGGTGAGGACCGTGGCTTTGGCGCCGTGCGCGTGCGTGGCGTGGCCGGTGGCGCTGTGCCACACCGACGGCGCGACCGACGCTAGGCTCACGCCGAGCGTGGACGCGAGCTTGTCGGCCCAGCCCGCGTGCAGTTGCGTGACATCGAGCGTGCCGGTCTTGGCGTTGCGCGTCTTGAAGTTGGACGCCTGCGCGAGGTGCGCGAGCTCGCGCTGGGATGGCTTGCGTCCGTAGTGGTACTCGAACTGCGCGGCGCGCTCGCGCAAGTCGGCGGTGATCGACTCGCGGCGCGAGGAGAACACGCGCATCATCTGGCCGCTGATGCCTTTTATCTCGAAGCCGTGGCCGTCGTCGCGGGCGGTCCATTCCAGGCCGAACCGGCGGGTGAGGGCTTCCTCTAGGTGCTGGGAGACGATCGCGGCGACCGCGCCGATGTGCTCGTTGTAGCCAAGGGAATCCGGTGCCCGCCATTTGCTGTCGGTGATGGTTTTCGTGACGTGGGCGATCTGGGAGTGGACGTGCAGCTGCATGTCGCCGTCGCGGGAGGTGTGCTGAAGCCAGTGGGCCACGGCGAGTTCGGCTTCGTGCCACTGACCGGTCTCGCGGCCGTGGACGCGGGTGCCGTGGGAGCCGGTGCGGGTGTAGCCGGCCTCCTTCTGGAAGTAGCCGAACCCGGCGTGCACGGCTGCCCAGATAATGTCGTCGACCTCGGCAACCAGGGCGGACCAGTACTCATCGCCGTCCTGGTCGCCGGCCTGGCGGGCCAGGCGAGCGTTCTCGCCGAGGGAGGCATGGAAGATCGAAATCGACTTGGACAGCGAGATCGTCAGGTCGAAGAACAGGGGGCTTTGCCGAGTTTGCCTGGTGGCTTCGATCCGCAGTTCGTGCTTGCGTCCGGCGGTGGCGTGTGGCTCGGCGGCCAGCAGGCGGGCATACAGGTCGGCGGCTTTGCGGCCGCCATCGGGGGGCCTGCCCAGTGGGGTGCCGTCGGGAGCTTGGTGCTTGCCGAAGAGCAGGTCGTACGGCTTGCGCTCTACCATCTGGCCGGGCTCGAAGCCGAGGGCCCTGGCGCCTGGACCCCACCAGCGGCCGGGCGGCTCGCCTCCGCTTTCGCTGGCCTGGATGTAGTAACTGGCCGCATCCTTGGCTGGGCCGCGGTCGACCTGCTTCCAGATGTAGTCCAGGTCGTAACCCTTGCTCAGTGTCGCGACGACCGCCACCGGCTAATCCACCGCCAGCCGAAGTGGCAGAACTGCCCATGCTCGTCGCAAGATGCATGGGTGTGGAGCCGAAAACGATCATGGGAAGCGGAAAACGGATCACGGCTCAAGGGTGACAAAACGGCCGATCAAGATCAGAAACGAGAAACGTACTAATTGGACATAACGGGCACATGAAACGACGCCTCGGGAACGCCTAAAAAGCGCAGGTCACCGGAGAACTGTCCGGTCCAGGCGAAGGTTGCGACGTCCAGGATTAGGTTGCGAATGATCTTGCGAGGTCCAGATTTAGGTTGCGAGTCGCTACCGAGATCTGGATGTCCGGCGGCGAAGAACGTCGTCTATGCCGACGCTGCGGCACGAACGCAGCACCGCGTGGTTCAAGCTCTACCGTCGCGGCGGCCGCGTCATCCTGCACCACGGCCACATCCAGCCAGTCTTTATCCGCGCCTGGTCACCGAATATGGACGGCATCGCCGCGGCCATCTGGGCCAGCCAGACCACGCTGCCCCTCGGGCCTGACGACCGCCTGAACCTCCCCGAAGCGTGGAGGCCGACCGCGTCGGTGAACTCGCGCCCGGCTGCCAGGGATGGCCTTAAGCGTCTGGCAGGGACACGTCGGTGGTGCGGAAGCGAGCCTCGATGGTCGCGATGAGCTCCTGCGGAACGGGAGTCAGCGCCGGGGTCCCTGGCTGGTCGCCGCCGCCGCTGGCTGCGTACGCCATGCCGTGGACCGTGTGGTATGGCGCGGTGTCGCTGCCGAGCAGGCCGGCGTCGGCGATGTGCTCGACTTGCCGCACCGTGGCACCCAGCGCAGCGGCGTAGTCGCGGGCCTTGCCGATGGCGGCGCTGATCGCGGCGGCGCGGACCTGCGGCCACGCCGGGTTGTCCCAGTCAACGTGCCACGTCACGCCGGCCACGTTCAGGCCCGGGTGAGCCGCCAGCACGCCGCTGAGATCATCCAGCCTGTCCAGGTCCCGGACGGTAACCCGCAGCGCCACCGTGGCGGTCACCTGCCCGGTCCGCTCCATCCGCCTGGTTTCCGTGTCGTGGTAGAGCTCCTCACGGGTGGCCGAGGAATACGCCGACCACGTCAGCGGGCGGCGCCCCGCGCCTTCATCGAACGGCACGGCGCCCAGGGCGGCCAGGTCAGCGGTCAGCCGATCCAGGCTGCCGGTGGCCGACCGCACCGCCTCCACCTTGGACCTTGCGGTGTGCTCGATCAGCCCGTCCACGACGGCATAGTCAGGGGCCACCAACTGCCGGGCCTCAGCACGAACCGACAGCAAAGGGCTGCCCCCACCGTTCATCGCTCACCTCAACACACCGACGCGTGCCTTGATCGCCGCGAGCATGCCTCCCGCAGCGGCCCGGATGGGACCAGCGTAGGACCGGCCGACCCAGGCGGCGGCGAAGATGCCACCGCGATCGCCGAAAGCGCAGCCCGACTCTGGACACCGGTCCGCGCAGGCGTCCAGACCTAACCTGCGAACCCCAGCTCAGAGCGCAGTGCGGTCGCAACCTTCAACTGGACAGGACAAGAACGGCGGGCGCCTTCCGGCGGCCGTTGTGGGCGCGCAGCGGTCTGGATCCACGTAGTGATTGCCTTCGGGTCGGCTCCGGCGTCGCCTGCATTTGTTTGCGTTGCCGCTTCAGCGGCTCGTCGGGCTCTCCTTCACAGGCCCCTCGAAGGCCTCGGCCAGGAGACATCACCACGCCCTGCTGCGAGTTCGCGAAGTTCAGCCGCTGCGGCGGATTCCTCATCATTGAGCGCCGTAGGCGTCTTCTCCAAGTGGATACGGTTAGCGGTAGCCGAGCTGGTCTAGGCGCTGGCGTGCGATATCGATCTCCTCGTCCGTAAACAGGCCCGCAAACTCGGGCTTCACGACGAGTGCCTCGACAGTGAGATCCAGGCGACCATGCTCGTAGAGGGCGGTGAAGCCGGTGGATGCCTGGGTTGACGCGAGCAGCCGCTGAGCGGTGCCCAGACCGCCGTAGTCGCTGAGCATTCCGAGGAAGGACGTTGCTATGTAGTTGACTTCGGACTTTGCGCGAACGTAGATGTCTTTCATGGCTCGCTCGAACTCGGCTCGCACGTTGAGGCCAGGCTCCCCATCAGGCCCCGCCGAAGGATCGCCGACGTTTTCGGCTGGGGCGGCCGGTTCCTCCACGGGCCCTGCTGCTTCCTGATTGCGGCGGCGTACATAGCCGCGGAGCGAGTCAGTTGAGGTGAAGACCTCATAGCCGAGTTCTTCTAGACGCGCCAGGTCGGACTCGCCGGGATCGAGCTCCAGAACGACGGGATTGCCCTGGCCGGGCTGCAGGCCCTCGGGCCAGCATGCCTCCGCGATGGCCAGCGCCTTTCCGGTCCCGGGGTCGGAGATTTCGCAGTCAACCGCGGGTTCGGCGCAGCCAAGCTCGGTGAGCTCGACGATGAGGGCCGCTACCTCCTCGTTGCGCGCGTCCTGGTCGTCGATTGTCTCGACTACGACCTTCTGCCGTTCGAGCAGTTCATTGGCGCCGGGTGCCGTGCCCGTCCGCAGCGCGCCGAGAAAGGCGTTGGCGGCGCCGGCCAGCAGTTCGCGGCGGGCCGCGAGAAAGTCGGGATACCTGTCGATCCGCCACAGCGCCGGGTCATCGGGAATCCACTGGGAAGCCAAGACACCCGGGTGCTTCTTCTCAACTTCAGGGAAGTAGTCCTCCGGCCGGCGCTTGCCAATAGCGAGGTTGGTGTCCTGGGCAGGGTGGAGGTCAAAGTAACAGGTCATGGCAGCTGACCTGCGCTGATTGCCCAGGCTAGACATCTGCGGCTGTTTCTGGTATGACAGCCGGATGACTGATAAGCGGAATGATTCCGGCGGGCTGACTGTCCGTCTTGCCCGCGCCGATGAGGTGGCCTGGTACAACGCGCTGATGAAGGAGCATCACTCGCTGGGGGTGGCGGCGTCGGGCCGGGTGCTGCGGTACGTCGCGGAGGCCGGCGGGGTCCCGGTGGTGCTGGGCACGTTCGGGTCGGCGGCGTGGCGTGTCCCGGTGCGCGATAAGCACGTGGGCTGGGATGACGGGCAGCGGGAGGCGCGGCTGGAGCGGATGTGCGCGAACCAGCGGCTGTGCGTGCTGCCGGTCGCCGCCGGCGTTGCGCATGCTGGGTCGCGGGCGCTGGGCGCGATGCTGCGGGCGCTGCCCGCCGATTACCTGGCGGCGTTCGGGGTCCGGCTGATGGCGGTCGAGTCGTTCACCGACCCGGCCTCCCATGCCGGGACGGTGTACAAGGCGTGCGGGTTCACCGCGGCCGGGAGCACGGCCGGGTACGGGCGCAGCCGCGGCCGGGACTACTACGCCTATCACGGGCAGCCGAAGACATGCTGGCTGCGCGAGCTGGCCCCGGGCGGGATCGCGGCGCTGGCGGCGGGGTTCGACGCGCCGGTGCTGGCCGGGCGCCGGGCACCGGACTTCAACCGGCTGCAGGTCAGCGGGGACCGCGGGCTGCTGGAGTACCTGGCGCAGGTCGCGGACCACCGCAAGGCGAAAGGGATCCGGCACGACCTGGCCGCGATCATGGTGGTGATCGTGGTCGCCCGGCTGTGCGGCGCGAACTCGGTTTACGCCGCCGCCCAGTTCGCGCAGTCGATGCCGCCCGGAGCGCTGCGCCGCTGCGGGATCCGGTACAACAAGCGGCTCGGCCGGCACGTGCCACCCAGCCACAAGACGATCAAGCGGATGATCCGCAAGATCGACGCCGAAGCCGCCGACCAGCAGATGTGCGCCTGGCTCCGCCAGGAAGCAGCCGCCGGGCGGCTGAACTGGCGGCACATCGCCATCGACGGCAAGAGCGTCCGCGGCGCCGTCCGCCCCGACGGCACCCGCCCCCACCTGCTCGCCGCCTACGACGTCACCGCCGGCGCCGTCCTGGGCCAGGAGGACGTAGAAGCGAAAACAAACGAGATCACCTGCTTCGTCCCCCTCCTGCAAGCCATCCTCACCAGCCCCCGCGCCAGCAGCACCGCACGCGGCGGCAGCGACAGCGACGACAGCGGCGGCAGCAGCAGCAGCAGCAGCAGCAGCGACGGCTACGGCTACGGCGAGGAGCAGGAGCAGGAAGAAGGCGAAGGTGAAGGTGAAGGTGAAGAAGAGCTGGTCGTCGTGACCGCCGATGCGATGCACACGCAGGCCGGGCATGTGCTGGCGATGAACGAGATGGGGGTCGCCTGGATCCTCGACCTGAAAGGCAACCAGCCGGGCCTGTACGCTCTCGCCGACGCCCATCCCTGGGGCGGCGAGCCGGTGCTGCACGCAACCGCCGAAGTGGGCCACGGGCGGCACGAGATCCGCACCATCCGCGTCACCAGCCAGGTCCCCGGAGAAATCACCCGCCGGTTCCCCGGCACCGCCCAGATGATGCTCATCGAACGGTACCGGCACGACGTCCGCGGCAGCGACGCCACAGCCGCCTGCCGCGCCGCCGGCGACGACCCGGACATGGCCGGCTGCGCAGCCGGGGAGGAGATCTCCTGCGAGACCGTGATCTCGCTCACCGCGCTCACCCCCGCCCAGGCCGGCCCGGAGTTCCTCCTCGGGCGCAACCGCGGCCACTGGGGTGTGGAAAACGGTCTTCACCTGCGGCGCGACACAACATTCGCCGAGGACGCCTCCCGGATCCGGGCCGGCGACTCCGCCCGCCTGTTCGCCTCCATCGCCAGCACCGTCGTCAGCGTCCTGAACCGCGACGGCCGGACGAACCACGCCGCTGCCCGCCGCGAACTCGGCTGGGACCGCACCGGCATGCAAGCCCTCGCCCTGCTCGGCCTGTAACCAGGAAAGACACCAAACCGTGACCTGCAGCAAAGAGCCCGCCCGCCTACCTTGACCCCCGCCCTGGTGTCCTGGGTGAGGAAGCAGAAGTTGGCGACTGCGTTGACCTGGCTGCGCGAGTACCCGGCCTCGTACAGGACGGCCTTGGGGAAGATGTGGTGTACCTGGAGGCTGGTGAGGCGGCCGAGCAGATGGCTGTGCAAGGCCAGGCCGCTGCCGAAGTCACGAGCGCCGTGCACCCGGGTGAGCATGTAGAGCAGGGGATAGAAGCGCGAGCCCCGCCCGAACCCCTCGAAATCCTGCCCGTCGATCGACAGGTTCCCGCCACGCCACCGTTCGAGCGTGGAAATGAGGCCGTCCACTCCAGCCCGGGTCGCGGCCTCATAGTCCTGGTTGAGCACGGTCTCGGTCGAGCCGGCGAACCGTCCCCACAAGGCGGAGTGGATATACCAGAACAGTGCGCGATCACTGTCCGCCGAGCGGGGGAAGTGACCACTGGTGAGGTGGAGAAGCCGGGAGATCACGGGAAAGGCATACCTGCCCATGAGAACACGGTCATGATCGAGCCCCAGCCGGCCGGCGACCACATCAAGGAACCGGCTGATGTACTGGGCAGAGCCTTCTAGTGCCTGCTTGAAGCCGGCCACCGGGACGTCATCGAGCGATGCGAACTCCGCCCGGCCGGTGGCCACGGCGGTGGTGTTGCGTAGCAGCCAGTCCAGGCTGAAGGCGAACCCTTCTTTCTGCCAGACCTCCAGGTGTGATCGCATGGCCGCGCGAGCTTCTGGCCAGTGCGCGCACTTTTTGGCGAGGGCAAGGTCGCCCTTGGATAGCTTGGTGCCGCCGGAGTTGACTCGGTTGAAGATGTCGACGACCACGTCGACGGTCTTGTCCTCGCCGGTGATCTTCTCTTCGTGGAAGTCGCGCTCCAGCACCCCCCTTAGCCGCGCGAGCCGTTCCATGTAGGTCACGATGCGCGGCTGAGTGTCCGGGTGGGCGTTCAGCGTCCCGATGTGATGCTCGAGCCCGCGCGTGAACAGCGACGTGACGTCGATCCATCGCGGATCGTCACGCATCTTGGCGGGCCCGTAGAACTCGAACGTCTGGTCCTCGACGTTAAAGCGCAGGCCGGAAAAGGCCTTCTCGTCACCCTGGAAGAACGTGGGCGGGCGGCCTCTGGAGATCCCGTACAGGGTCGTGACCCGCTGCTGGCCGTCAAGAATCAGCACCCGAAGGGTCGGGGTCGTTGCCGCCGCGCCCCGGACGACCGAGCCGTCGGCCTGGGTCTCCCAGGTCAGCAGGCCGCCCACGGGGTATCCGCGATACAGCGATCGCATGAGTCCGCGGACCTGATCACGGTTCCAGACGTAGCCGCGCTGGAACTCCGGCAGCAGCACGCTCCCCGAGTCAACCTGATCCAGAATAGCCGCCAGTTTCGTCACAATCGTCCCCTCGACAAAATGTCCGGGAAATAGCTTCCCAAGGCCAGGAACAAGCAACGGCCGGAAACTCCGCCGACCTTCCTCCCCTACTTGGACGCGAACCTGGCTCTCCTGGTGTGCAGGCGGATCAAATCGCCCGCTCATGTCTTTACCACTATGCTTCACGCTCGGAGCGGTCTAGCATGATCGACTAATAAACGGGGCATACAGGCGACGAGCGCCCGAGGGACGGTGGACATTGGCACGCCTGGCGATCGCGAAAGGCTTCCTTGCGGAATACGCAAAACTGGAGAAAAGCGTACAGAGCTCGGTCGAGGCGGCCATCGCCAAGTTCGCCGAACACACTTATGCGGGCATGCACCTGGAGAAGCTCCACCACAGCCGGGACGACCGCATCCGCACGATCCGGGTGGACAGTTTCTGGCGCGGCGTCGTCCTGGCGCCGGAGACTGGCGAGACGTATTGCCTTATCACGGTCTTGCCCCACGACAAGGCGAATGCCTACGCCAGCAGTCACCGGTTCAGCGTCAACCAGATGCTCGGCGTCCTGGAAGTCCGCGACGAGCAAGCTCTGCAGCAACTGCAGCCGTCCCTGCAAGCAGTTGCCCAGGCTGACGACAAGCGGCTGTTCGCCGATGTCAGCGACGCTGACCTCCGGCAGTTGGGCGTAGACGCCCAGATCCTCCCGCTCGTCCGGCTGCTCAGCACCGACGCGCACCTGGAGGCGCTGCAGACCATGCTGCCGGACGCCCAGTACGCCGCGCTTTACTCGCTGGCTTGCGGGATGACGGTGCAGGAGGCGTGGGCGGAGGTCGCGCAGCTGCTCCCGGCTGAGACTCCGCCCGACGTGGTGGATCCCGCCGACCTTGTGTCAGCGATGGAACGCACCCCGGGCCAGGTTGCCTTCGTATCCGGCCCGGAGGAGTTGCAGCGGATCCTCGCTCACCCGTTCGCTGCCTGGCGGACGTTCCTGCATCCAAGCCAGCGCAAGATCGCATACAAAGCGGCCTTTTCAGGTCCAGCCCAGGTGACCGGAGGCGCCGGAACCGGAAAGACCGTCACCGCCCTGCACCGCGCGGCCTTCCTGGCGGAACAGGCAGGCAAGCCAGGCCCGGCAGCCCCGCCAGACCAGGCGGGACCGCCGATCCTGCTGACCACGTACACCCGGAACCTGGCCGCCGCCCTCGACGCGCAGCTCGCCCTGCTCGTCCAGGACGCCGCGGTCCGCAGCCGTATCGAGGTCCTCAGCGTGGACCGGCTCGCCTACCGCATCGTCAGGCAGGCCCGGGGCACCCCGGCCATCGCCGACGAGCGGGCGCTGCACCAGCGGTGGGCGCAGGCAGCAGCCGACGCCGGGCTGATGTTCACCCCGGTGTTCCTCCAGCACGAATGGGAGCAAGTCATTCTCGGCCAGGACCTGCACGCCGAGCAGGCGTACCTGACCTGCCTGCGCACAGGGCGCGGGAAACCGCTCAGCAAAGCGCAACACAGCCAGGTCTGGCAGGTGGCCGAACACGTCAGCGCGGAACTCAAGACGGCTCGCCAGTCGACCTACATCCAGCTGGCCAACGAGGCCACCCACCTGCTCCGCGAGTCTGGCAGAACTCTCTACCGGCACGTGATCGTGGATGAGGGCCAGGATCTGTACCCGGCCCGGTGGCGGCTCCTGCGCGCCGTTGTGCCACCGGGCCCGGATGATCTGTTCATCGCGGCCGACCCGTACCAGCGCATTTACGACAACCGCGTCTCGCTGGCCAGCCTCGGCATCCAGGTGCGGGGGCGCAGCCGCCGGCTGACCGTGAATTACCGCACTACGCAGGAGATCCTGGCGTGGGCCGTCCCGCTGCTCGGCGCCGCACCGGTCACCGGCCTGGACGGCGAGGCTGACAGCCTGATGGGCTACCGCTCACCCATGCACGGCCGCCGCCCCGAGATCCGGAAGGCCGCCTCCGATGAGCAAGAACTCACCGCGCTTACCGGACGGATACGCGGCTGGCTTGATGCCGGCATCGAGCCGCACGCCATCGGGGTGGCCGCCCGGGCCTCGCACCTGGCCCGTGACGCCCGCGACACTCTCAAGGATGCCGGCATCTCCACCGTCTCGCTGGGAACACGGGGCAGCAAGAACGCCGTGCGCCTGGGGACGATGCACGGCATGAAAGGCCTGGAATTCCAGGCAGTCGCGGTCATCGGCGTGACGCAGGGCATGGTTCCCGCACCTTCAGCGGTGACCCCCGCGAGCGAAGATGCACTTACGCATGCCCAGGATCTCCAGCGGGAGCGTTGCGTCTTGTTCGTGGCGTGCACCCGGGCGCGGGATCATCTGTATGTCTCCTACACCGGCGAGCCGAGTGAGTTTCTTGCGGGGGTGACCTGACTGAGCTCTTGCCAGACCGGTATTCCGGGTGGGCGACTATGTTGGCTGATGAGTGGGGTAACCAGATGTCACATGAGGTGACCGGGGGTGGACATGGCCGTAGGTACCACCAGCGCTGAAGGCAGTGACGCCCCGGCACCTGGCCAGCTAGTAACCGTGCGGAACCGGATATGGGTCGCCTCGGACGTGGTCAGGGGCAACGTTGCGGCCGAGACCGCGGTGACCATGACCGGCCGGCCACCGCATGTGGTGACCCTGGTCAGTATCGAAGACGACGCCCGCGATGAGCGGCTGCGGGTCGTCTGGGAGCTGGAGCGCGGCGCGGTCGCCCACGATCAGCACGCACTGCCGGATCCGGCCCATGGCTTCGACGATCCGGGCCAGCTCGACGCGTTCCTGGACGCCGTGCGGTGGGGCGCTATCGCCTCAGCGGATAAGACCGTTCTGCAGGCCCCGTTCCGTTCCGGTATCCAGATCGAGGACTACCAGCTCGACCCGGTGGTGCGGGCGCTGTCGATGCCGCGGACCAACCTGCTGATTGCCGACGATGTCGGGCTCGGTAAGACCATCGAAGCGGGGCTGGTCATGCAGGAGCTGATGCTGCGTTACCGGGCCCGGACGATGCTGATCGTCTGCCCGGCCGGGCTCACGTTGCAGTGGCATGACGAGATGCGCGACAAGTTCGGCCTGGACTTCCGCATCGTCAACGCCGAGATGCTGCGGGACCTGCGGCGGTCGCGCGGCCTGTATGCGAACCCGTGGACCCACTATCCCCGGCTGATCGTCAGCATCGACTGGCTCAAGCGCGAGCGCCCGATGCGCCTCCTGCGTGAGGTGCTGCCGGCAGCTCCGAAGTACCCGCGGGCCTTCGACATGCTGGTCGTGGACGAGGTGCACACCTGCGCTCCGTCTGGTCACGGCAAATACGCCGTGGACTCGCTCCGCACGCAGGCGATCCGGACCCTGGCCCCGCACTGCGAGCACCGCCTGTTCCTCTCGGCAACCCCGCACAACGGGTACCTGGAGTCGTTCACCGCGTTGCTGGAACTGCTCGATGATCAGCGTTTTGCCCGGGGAGTCCGGCCGGGCGAGGCGCAGCTGGCCCGGATCATGGTGCGGCGGCTCAAGCGGGATCTGCCGCCCAAGTGGGATGGCACTCCTCGGTTCCCAGGGAGGAACACCCAGTACCTGGAGGTGCGCCACTCAGCCGAGGACCGGGACGCGCACCAGATGCTGGCCGAGTACGCGGCCAGCCGCCGGAAGGCCGCCGGGGGCGATGCAGGCCGGGCAGCCGCGGATTTCGTGACCACCCTGCTGAAGAAGCGGCTGTTCTCCTCCCCGAAGGCCTTCGCGGAAACCGTGGAGACCCACCTGGGGACTATGACGGCGCGGACTCGCGCGGCCGCGGAACCGGGGACGCCTGCACGCCTGGCAGGCCTGGACCGGACGGTGGCCCGGGCCGGAACCCGGATCCTGAAACCGCTCATCGAGCGGCTTGAGGAGACAGCGGAAGATGACGCCGCCTATAGCCAGAGCGAGACGGAGGTGCTCACGGCCGTCCGCCGGATAGCGCCTCCGCTCAGCTCGCATGAACGCGACCTGTTGCAGCGTCTTGGCACGTGGGCGCGGCAGGCTCAGGACCGCCCGGACTCCAAACTGACCGCGTTCCGTGCATGGCTGGACCCGATCATCCAGCCCGGTACATGGTCCGACGAACGTGTCATCGTGTTCACCGAGTACCGCGACACCCAGCGCTGGCTCTACGAGCGGCTGATCGGCGGCGGGATCCCAGCGGAGCGCATCGCTCAGCTCTACGGCGGTCAGGATCAGGACGAGCGGGAGCACATCAAGTCAGTGTTCCAGGAGTCACCGCACGTGGATCCGGTACGGATCCTGCTCGCGACCGACGCCGCCAGCGAGGGAATCAACCTCCAGGCCCACTGCCACCGGCTGCTGCACTGGGAGATCCCGTGGAACCCCAACCGGCTAGAGCAGCGCAACGGCCGCATCGACCGGCATGGCCAGCACGCGCCTGAGGTGGATGTTTTCCATTTCGTCCCGGCAGGCTGGGAAAGCGCGAGCCCGCCAGGGCAGTCGGCAGGGTCCGGGCGAGCAGAGCATGCGGGGTCGTTGTCCGGCAACCCGGATACCGGCGGGAGTGCCCTGGAAGATGAGCTGTACTTCCTCTACGTGGCAGCGAAGAAGGTCGATCAGATCCGGGAGGACCTTGGCAGCGCGGGCGAGGTGATCGCGGCCCAGATCGAGCAGAAGATGCTCGGCAAGCGGGCCGACTGGCAGAGCGCCGACGTGGAGATCGCCCGCCGCTCGGGCAACGCTGAGCTGAAGATCAACCGCGAGCTGGCGCGGGACCTCGAAAAGCTCACCGGCACGCTGGCTGAGAGCCGGGGTGAGCTCAACCTGTCGCCGGCGACCGCGGAACGCGTCGTGCGCACCGCGCTTAGGCTCGCTCACCACAAGGACCTGACTGAGGCAACGCCCCCGCCTGGGTTCCACGGCCAGTGCTTCCGGCTGCCTGAGCTGCCCGGTGCCTGGGGTGACGCCCGCAACGACGGCCTCTACAACCCGGTCACGGGGGACGAGCGCCCGACCACCTTCGATCATGATGCCGCGGCTGACCGGTCCGATGTGGTCCTGCTTCACCTGGGTCACCGGCTGGTCCAGATGTGCCTGCGGCTGCTCCGCGCCGAGCTCTGGTCGGGTTCCACGGCAGCTGGCCAGCAGCGTCGGCTCAGCCGGGTCACCGCCCGGGTCGTTCCCGGCGACGTGCTCCGCACCCCAGCCGTCGCGGGACACATCCGGGTCGTGGTCACCGGGGCCGAAGGCACTCGCCTGCACGAGGAAGTTGTCGTCGCCGGCGGCACCATCGAGGCCGGACGGCTCGTCCGCACAACCGAGGAGGACCTGAAGTCCTGGCTCACAGCCGCATCTGAGGAGCTGCCCCCCGCACAAGTCCGCGACCGCCTCACTGAACTATGGCCCGGGCTTAGCCAGCCGCTCGCCGGGATCCTCGCCAACCGGGCTGGCGCCCGGCGGCGCAGCCTCGCGAGCCTGATCGAAAGCCGCTGCACCGAGGAAGTGGCGGCCATGAACACCATCCTGGACGAGCTGGAGCACTCCATCCGCGCCGCGCTGGACGACACCACTTTCTGGGAGCAAGCCAGCCTGTTCGAGATCGAGGCGGAACGCGACCAGCTCCACAAGGACCACGACGCATTGAAACAGCGGCTGGAGTCCATTCCGGCGACGCGAGAGCAGGAGACAGCGGCGCTGCGCCGCCGCTACGCCGACCCGCAAGCCCGCTGGTTCCCCGCCGCCATCACCTTCCTAGTGCCTGCCTCCATCGCGCACGCCAGGAGCGCATGATGGCCCCCCGTCAGGCGCGGACCCGCCCAGGCCACCCCGGCGCGGGGCGTCCCGGGCGGCCGCGTCGAAGCCAGGGCGACCGGGACGCGCCAGCCAAACCGCTGTCCGTCGCGCAACGTCATGCCGAATGGGCCGCGCTGCTCCGGGCGGACGGTCCTTTTATCGCGATCCCGGTGCTCACCGAGGCGTTCCCGCAGGGCCTGGACACGGTGCCCGCCGACATTCTCGACAAGCTCCGGCTGGCATGGGCCGAGCTGCGGGAAGCCCCCGACCTGCTCACCCCCGCGTGGGATGACCTGGTCCTCAGGGACCTGCTCGGCTACACACCCCAGGTCCTCGCCGAAGGCGGCGCCCTCCCCGCTGACCTGCGGACCGGGACACCATCGGGAGGCAGGCTTCGCCCCGACGCCATCGCCTACGGCCCAGACGGCCAGGGCGGCAGGGCCGAGAGACTGCTGATCTACCGGATGCCCGACGGGACACCGCTCACCACGGCATCCCGGGACCAGCCGTCAGCCGCCGAGCAGGCCGCCGAGCTGTGCCGTCACCGAGGTACCCCGCTGGCCCTGCTCACCAACGGCGCCTTGTGGGTACTGGTGCATGCCGAACCCGGCGAGCCAGCCACCACGGCGGTGTTCGATGCTGATCTGTGGTTTGAGGAACGCGACCTGCTGCGCGGCTTCGCCAGCCTGCTCGCCGCGCGCCGCGTGCTGCCGCCGCCGAAGAATGCCGACGGCTCACACAGCACCAGCCTGGCGGGACTGTTTACTCGCAGTGCCGAGGCCCAGGCCGAAATCACCACCACCCTGGGCATGCAGGTCCGGCAGGCTGCCGAGTTGCTCGTCGGTGAGCTGTCCCGGCTCGACCGTGAGACCGGGGGCGCCTTGCTCGGCGAGGTCGCACCGCGCGAGGTGTACCGGGGCACGCTCACCATGATGATGCGCCTGGTATTCCTGCTCTACGCAGAAGAGCAACGGCTGCTGCCGGTCTCCTCCGACCTGTACGCCACCGCGTACTCGGTGACCAGCCTGCACCACCAGCTCGACGCCGAGCAGAACCTCTACGGCGACGAGATCGGCGACCGCCGCGCCGCCGCCTGGCCCCGCCTGCTGGCCACCTTCGCCGCCGTCTACGAAGGCTGCGAGTACGTCGACATGCGCATCCCGCCCTACGGCGGCAGCCTGTTCGACCCCGCACGCTACCCGTGGCTTGAACGGCTCGCCGTCACCGACCGGGTCGTCCACGAAATCCTCGGCGCCCTGCTCATCCTGCGGCGCCGCGGCGGTACCGCGGAACGGCTGTCCTACAGGGGGCTGGATGTCGAACAGATCGGCCACGTGTACGAGGGCCTGCTGGAGTTCTCCTGCCTGCGGGTGGCCGAGCCCTACCTCGGCCTCATCGGCAAGCTCGAACCAGAACTCCCCTTGGCTCAAGTCGAGCAGGCTGCCGAAGACGGCGACTTCTTCGAACGGCTGGCCAAGGTCTGCGATGCTAGCCTGGGGGCACTGCGCAAGGCCATGGGCGCAGCGTCGGAGGATCTGGCCACGCTCCACGCGGCCTGTGACAACGACGCGGACCTGGCGCAGCGGGTGCGGCCGCTGCGCGGCCTGCTCCGACGTGACCTGCGCGGACTGCCAACCGTATTCCCCGCCGGGTCGCTGGTCATCACCCAGGTCGGCGACCGGCGGGCCACCGGCACCCACAACACGCCGCGCAAGCTGGCCGAGGAGATCGTCGAGCACACCCTCGCCCCACTCTGCTACTCCCCCGGCCCAGCCGATGGCGCCGACCCCGCCGACTGGCAGGCCCGACCGGCCAGCGAACTGCTCGAACTAAAGGTGCTCGATCCGGCCATGGGCTCGGGCGCGTTCCTCGTCTCCGCATGCCGGTACCTCGCCGATCGCATTGTCGAAGCATGGGAACGCGACGGCTATCCCGACAGGATCGCGGCTGCGCTCGGTCCCGACTTCAACCGGGATGACGCGGCCCTGGAAGCCCGACGCCGCGTCGCGTCACGCTGCCTGTGCGGAGTGGACCGCGATGAAGCCGCCGTCGAACTCGGCAAGCTGTCCCTCTGGCTGGTCACCCTGGCCAAGGACCAGCCGTTCTCCTTCCTCGACCACGCCCTCCGCTGCGGCGACTCCCTCGTTGGCCTAACCTCCGAATCTCAAGTAGTGGCCTTCCATCTCGACCCGGAAACCGGCCGTTACAACAACGCACGGCTTTCCGGCGCGATCGACGAGATTTCCGGACCGGTCCTCACCCGGGTCCGCGAACTACGCGAGGAAATCGAAACCGAGCCCGTGCGCGATCCGCGGCAGGGCGCGGTGCTAGCCGGAAAGCTGCGAGAAGCCGAACGCCTGACAGATAGGCTCCGTGACCTTGCCGATGCGGTCGCCGCAGCAGCACTGTCCACCGCCGGCCAGCCGTCGGACGCCTTCGATGACCGGCTTACGGGCATTGAAAGCAATGCCCAGCGATTGCTCAACCCGGACGATGTCGAATCTCCGCTGGAGCGTGAATTCCGTTCCAGGCTCGACGCCTGGCTCCAAGGCCCGCGCTCCGAACCCATCCGCCCTCTCCACTGGGCCTTGGAATTTCCCGAAGTCATGGGCGGAGGCGGCTTTGACGCCGTCGTAAGCAACCCACCCTTCATGGGCGGCACTACAATTAGCGGTCGAGTAGGCAAGGACTATCTCTCTTTCATAGGCAGATTTATCGCAGGCGGGAAGACGGCGGGTGGCCGCGCCGACCTGTGCTCATATTTCCTACTACGAGATCTCTCCATCGCGCGACGCGGTCGCGTTGGAATCATTGCCACGAACACAATCGCGCAGGGCGATACCCGTGAGGTTGGCCTCGACCAGGCCGTCGACATGGGCTGGGCGGTGTACCGAGCGGAGAAGTCACAACACTGGCCCGGGACAGCATCCCTGGAGGTGGCGCTGCTGTGGACAGGCCATCCTGGAGACCGCGAAGCACGCATTCTCGACGGCGACGACGTGCGAGCGATTACTCCATCTCTAAACCCTCCGTCTCGGGTTCCTGGTAATCCCTATTCACTTATAGCGAGCAGCGGACAGTCGTTCGAGGGATGCAAGCCACTCGGGATGGGCTTCGTTCTAGAGCCGGAGGAAGCACAGAAACTGATCAGAACAAACCCCAGGAACGGAGCAGTCCTGTTCCGTTACCTCAACGGTGAGGACCTAAACTCCCAACCGGATTGCTCAGCGCGCCGTTGGGTCATTAATTTCCACGACTGGCCCATCGACAAAGCAATCGAATACGAAGAAATCTTCGCAATCGTGGCTGAAAAAGTCCGGCCCGAACGTCAGCGCACGAAGTCTGATGGAAGTTATGTGCTCCGGAAGCCCCTCCCAGAGCGCTGGTGGCAGTATGCAGAAAAGCGACTAGCTATGCGTAGGGCTATTACCGGATTTGATCGCGTCCTCGTTATCGCACGAATTAGCCGTACTGGAAAACCCGCATTCGTTCCTAGCGATCAGGTTCTAAACGAAAAAGTCGTCGTTTTCGCTACGGATAGAGCCCTTGATCACAGACGGTCCAAGCAATCGGGTTTAACAGGCGACACGGATTTAACGTCCGAATCGGGCATTGCCGGGGATGATCTTCCTGTCGTGAAAAGCTCGCGCGACACGCGAGACGACAGGAGAAAACGTGGCCC
>WNGL01003441.1_pt1 | contig 27702 bp, 29 predicted proteins | sample 5400591 | NCBI WGS metagenome assembly WNGL01 (sample SAMN13153377, study PRJNA577476) | soil metagenome | isolation source: 80 cm soil or saprolite under Garry oak tree replicate 1 | place: USA:California | collected 2016-06-15 | reverse complement strand
CTACAACAATGGGACTCAAAACGAGTTGGTCGACTGAAACGCCATGTCGGGATGCCCAAAACTCCACTGCCGCACGAGGCGTGAAACGCTCGCTCATAGGATTGAGAAAATGCCCTACCCGTGATAGGCTTTGCGAGCACAGTTTTCCAACTCTCAGTATGCCTTCCAGAGAAACCTAACAGCGGAAGCTCTTCTCTACGCTGAAACATTGGCCCTTTGACAAGACGTTTCCAAACGGACAGGTCAGAATCGTCCCGTCCCGTTATCAAGAAGAGGGTAGAGCGGGTTAGTCAGTGAAAAGTTGAACCGTTCTGGAAAGAAAGAGAAAAACACCTTGCCGATTAAGAAACAGGTTGGGTTATTCTACTCCTTCACACCCAGGAGATGAAGCAAAAGAGAACTGGGTTTGACAGCACCGGTCAGGATGCCACGGGACAGGACGCCGTAAGATCGAAATAGCAAAGACGAAGATCACAGTTCCAGCAGCCCAAGGTTTCTAACGCTTCCCTTTAGCTGTCGATATGATATCTTTTGACCATGGACCTGTAACCTAAACGCAGTAGTTCCGGTAGTGGGTGGGATACCTGGGTTTCGCCCTGCTTAAGAGCGGCAGGAGCCTATCTAGTGCATTGATTGAAAAATGCTGGATATTCGAGGCCCTACGCCTCCAGGGATCGCGTTCATCCTTGCAGCCGCGCTCATGTGGTGGGGAATCGCGAACAACAGCCCGCCAGTCGTATTAGTTGGAGGAATATTCGTGATGACAGGCGTTGGACTGCAAGTCCTGTACCTCCGCTACAAATACGGCCGAACGCTGAGTAGAAACCGCAAGATAGAATCCTAATCATCATACCAAATCGCATTGTCAGCCCTCACGAAAGATTGAGTGGCAGAAGCCTCTGAAGGCTGAAACGATTATCGGCTTGGCTTACAGCGAATCGACGATTCACTGTTAGATAGATTCGTCTTCCTCAAGGAGAGTAATGGCAGATCGACTGCACCAGACAAGGACTCCTAGTCAGCGATTGCAGGCTCTGTTCTAGGGTCCCGTCTTGCGGCTCCTAGTACTGCTTGGTTCTAGGCACGAGCTTTCTTGGCTTACCGCTCATTCTGCGTCATATGATAAACAAGCCCAGCAGAGCTTCTCCTAACGATATAAGAATCACCGCTTCTGTCGCTAAGCCGAACCGTGGGAGGCTGGAGCTGGGCGTTGGCCCAGTAGATGGCTTCGAGACTGGAGAGACGAGGGTGGAAGAATTGTCCACCTGACCGCCTATGGATTGAGGCTGCCTGACGTTATTCAAGAAATCAACAGGTCTAATGGAAATCTTCTCGTTGTTGTGGGGTCGGAGAAGATGCCTGGAGAAGTCTTCAAGCTCGCAGACTGGAATGTGTCGGTGACGAATCAACCAATGAGTGAGGTAGCAGCCCTCGCAGTTTTTCTCGACTGGCACCTAAAACATCACGCCTTCGAGAAGCTATTTCCAAAGGGGGAGATTCGCATTGTCCCAACATGGGACCAGAACAAGATTCAACAGCTTAGCTAGAGCAGATTGAGGAGGTGAAAGAGACCAAGTGGATTTTTTTTCGGTCCCAGACCCTCTCAACGCACATCTCACGGAAAACCTTGATTCCCCAAGGGTCCAGTGCTATCCTAGGCCATGGCTATATCCGCGGGCAAGACAGCAATCTCTCCGGCTCGATGGGCTTTCTGGGTCCCATCGGCTTTAATGCTAATGATTTTTTCCGCGAAAGTCAGAGAATCATCGTTGAGAATTTTTTTGGGGAACCTGACTTCGAAAAAAGCCGTTAATCCATGGGTTATTAAAAATATCGAGATGATGGATTATCTCAATCCAGAAGTCTCGACCTTCGCGCCTCCGCGATTCCTTTGAAAGGAAGGGAAGACTTGGCCAAAAGTTGGCCAAATGAAAATCCCTACTAGGATTAGTGCTCATTGCTCGAACCATTTAGGCAGCTTCACGGTCGGAACCTCCTTGAATGTGGATTCGAGTTCGAACTTTCTTCTTGCTATTTGTTGCCAATCGTTGGGATTTAGACCGGGATCGGCAATCGGAGGCAGAAGTTTCGCAGTTCCTCGGGAGACTGTTTGCCATCCCGGGTTTTGATTGGTTCTGAGGTCAGCGCAAGCGACTTGGGCGCTGGTGCTCGAGAGATTAGCTAGGTTGTCCATAATTGAGAGAATCTTAATCCCAGTTAAGTTGGGTCCTTTGCCGTACCAATCCAGTTCCCGAAGCCGTCTGCGCCTATGAAGCTTGATTTGCCCTGTATGAACTCCGGATGTGTAAGCTGAAAAATGTGAGGGAAAGGCTATGTTGACAGCGAAGTCGTCAAGGGTCGCGGGGTTTGAATTGGCTTCAACGAAGAGAAGATCCAGCTGCTCCCTTGTAGGGCCAACCGGGATTCCAGTCTCGTTCGCTATTACCCTAGCCGCAACCTTTTCACCATAGCCCGTTAGCCTGCAACGATCCGAATTCTTGACATGCTCGATGCGCACAAGGCGTTGGTCTTCGAGATGCTGAAGATGATTTTTGAGCGTACTAGGGTGGACCCAGGACCCCTCAGGCCCACGCAAATCACGTTTTGAAAGGGGCCCATCTCTGTATAGCCTTGATAGAAGACGCCCGCAATGAAGGTCCAGCTGGGCGATGTGATCCAAAACGGTCTAGAAATACGTGGGCACTGGTATATTTCTCTTAGAACAAACAAAACCTCCAAGGTTGATCGAACTGGAAAAATCAATAGCCGAAGCCCTCCGGGATCAGATCTACGATCTACACTGCAAATGCTTCAGCGAGCGGCAGATCGCGAGAGCGCTGAAAATTCCCAGAAGCGACGTGCACTACCACATGACAATCATCCGTCAGCAAAACGTGAAGCGCTATACCAAGACAATGGACCCAGAGGGACGAAATCGAGCATTCCACGTGGAAATGGAAGACCAGATTCGGCAGGCGATGCAGGAAGCGTGGCTAATGTACGGTCGGGCAGTCAAGGAAATAGACGCCCTAATCGTCGAAGGTAAACATCCTAATTTCTCACACGCAAACGCGCTTCTTCAAACTATACGAGGACTGCTCTCCGACCTCCGGAACCACATCGGCGCGGTAGCACCGAGACCCTCAGAAGTCTATCTTCAAGAACAGATAGACAAAGTGAAAGAAAGCCAGAGAATACTGGAAGAGAAACGACAAGCGGCCAAGGTGCATCAGCTAGGACCTCAGCCATGAGGCGGCTTCGGCTACAAAGATCGCCTAATGCCGGGCACCTACGACAAGTACTCAGGATGCAGCTGGACGTCTGAAGAGAATTGCCTCGACAGAAACCAGAGACTTGGCTAGGAGAGACGTTGTGGGCCAACACTGCGGAGGCCGAGGCGCTAGACGCTGCGGCGGGCAGAATCCCAGTTCCGAAGGATCTGCTAGACTTCAGCCGGACAATGAGTTACCAGAACAAAGACTTCCACGAAGAATGGCTACGTCATTACCAGTCAGGCCGCTCGTTCATTCTACTGGCTCCAAGGGGACACGCCAAGAGCTCCACTGGACAGGAATATCTCCTATGGCGCATTGCTCAAAACCCGAACATTCGCATCATCATAATCAGCAGTACATACGAACTCGCTCAAGGTCTCGCTTTTAGCCTCAAGCTCCACCTCGAAACGAAATTTCCCTGGCTCGTCAAAGGGGCAGCCAAGTGGGGAGAGAAAGGCATGTTCGTTTCCCGATCAGAGATCAGCAAAGACCCAACAATCAGAGTGGCCAGCATGGAAGGTGTTGAGCCGGGGCCCCGCGCGGATCTGCTCTGGGGAGATGATGTCGTTGGCGAGAACAATTCTGCAAGCGAGCTTCAACGTCAGAAAATCCATACCATCTTCAACAAAGTCCTGATGCCCATGCTTGAACCGAACGGGCAAGCCTTCCTGACTGGAACACCTTACCATTTTGGCGATCTTTATGCTAAGCTCGAAAAGGAAGACAGCTGGCAGGTCTATCGTTACACGGCAATACAAAGAGACGGTTCAGCTCTATGGCGGGAAAGATTTCCCATTCTCTGCTCTAGATCTGAGCACTCCGGAAATTGTTGCCTTACATTTATTCGGCAACATCTCGGCACACCGATTTTCAACAACCAATACCTTTGCGACCCCAGCGGCCTTGTCGGCCGGCTCCTCAAACTGGAATGGCTGAATCCATACTATGACGCCACGCCGCATGACATGGAAATTGTCCAAGGTGTGGACCTAGCAGTCAGCGAAAAGGAGACAGCGGACTATACCGCCATTGTAACAGTCGGCTACAGTCCCAGCCTTCAGAAGATCTTTCTTCTCAACATCTGGCGCAAACAGGTCAGTTTTCCCGAACAGATCAAAGCGATCAAAGAACAAGCCGCAACCTACCAGCCGAAAGCGATAGTCATTGAGACCAACGTCTATCAGAAAGTCCTGGCGATTCAGCTTCAGACCACGACCTTTCTGCCGATTATGGGCAAGGTCACCGTCAAGGACAAGGTCCAACGCATTATCGGCAACTTGTCTCCACATTTCGAATCGAAGAGACTAGTCGTTAGACGTGACATGGGCGACTTCCTCAGCGAATACCTCGAATTCCCGGACGGAACACACGACGACATGCTGGACGCTCTCGAGTTCGCGGTCACCTACATCGCTGATAGCGCATGGAACAAAATAGCCCAATACTCAGGCTCAGGCGCAGTTTTCGGGAGACCCAAGGGCGCGATAAGCCTACTCGGAAAAGAAAAAGACCGATTTCTAGGTGGACCAGATTGGTGGCTCGGAAGAGAAGCACCCAAGTTAAAAAAAACAGGGTTCCAGAAATGACAACTTCCGACGGTCCTCTTCCCAGAATCAGCTACACACCGCTCTCAGAGATCCAGAAATGGCCTCGAAACCCGAAGCAACACTCGACTCCTACGATCATCGAGAGCATAGAACGGTTCGGGTTCGTCTCGCCGTTGATTGTGGACGAGAAGACAGGCCGACTGGTGGCAGGACACGGCCGGCTCGAAGCCTTGATGAAGATCAAAGCTGAGGGCAAGCCTCGTCCAGAACGAGTACAAGACGAGAGTGGTGAGTGGATGGTCCCGGTCCTACGCGGGATCGGTTTCAATAGTGAAGAAGAGGCTGAAGCCTATCTGATCTCAGATAACCAAACCGCGATCCTTGGAGGATGGGACGAGACAACATTACAGGCTCTCCTCAAAGATCACATTCCAAATCTCACCGGGGTCGGGTTCAAACCTTACGAGATTGAAGCGCTGAGAATGCCGTTGCCTCCTGGCCTGGAATCGACACACCTCACAGATCAGGAACTTCACGCTAACTGGATACAGACTGAGCATGTGGAGAATTGGTTGGCCAGACAAACCATTGGAAAAACACTGAACGTTTGCCGTGGGATGAGCAGGGTTGGCGACGTTAGGATCGATACTGATCCGAAAACAAGTCGCACCGAGCCCGGAGATCTATTCCAGCTCACCTTTGAGCCTGGAAGCTTCGACACCGTAATATGTGACCCGCCGTTCGGCTATTACAGCCCGAAATACGGCCAGAAATGGCTCCTACAACTTTCCCATATCGCCAAGAAACGGCTCATCCTCTCTAGCGGGACAATAGCACTCAACAATCTGCTACCCACGTTCAAGGCCAACCTCTACGCCCTATCAGACACGAAAAACCGATACTTCCTACGACTCTATTGGACATTCGACAGAATAGCATAGCTAACCGACAACCTAACGAACTATCAAAGCCTACAACTCACTAGTATGGCCGACCTTCTACTGCAGATCCACACTCCAACCTCGAAGGCTCAGCGGCAAAAAGATATTGAGATGGGAAACCCGTTGACGCTGTCAGAACAGCCGGACTTTACTACGACAGCGCAGACCAGAGACTGCCCGAGCTAGTTGCCTCCCTTGGAGTAAAAATTTACCTTTGGTTCGAGGATCGTCGCTAACATTTTGGAGCCCCCGGAATTATCATGGACTGCGAGGGCAATAAACGCCTATCCTTGTTCGCGATGCGATATGGGGTCAGAATGGACCTTTATCGTCTGGCAACGAAGCGGGCTGCGGTTTTGAACAGTCATGATTGGTGGAGAAATTCAGCTCATCACCACAACGGTTGCACCCTGAGATCAGTCTGGTCCTCCAATCTGCATGTCGTCTGAGAATCCGCTCTGCAAGAAAGTATGGAAATGAGCAGTAGCTTTCCGGCTCTATTCCTGGTCCGAGTCTGTGCAATTGCTTAACCCAGAGATATTTTTCCCCCTCATAGTTAATCGATACTGGTTCATTACATCTTGGGCATGTAATTCCTGGAATCCGAACAGGTGCGCCCATGGGGATCTCTGGCGAGTCATCGATAGATTGGAGGAACGTTTCAAGAATCGTAATGTAAAGTTCAACCTCGTCGAATTCAAACCGAGCCTCCGGCTCATGTCGGTCCGTCAAAGCGCTCTGACCTTCAAGAATGGTTTCTGGTTGAGTCACTTCAGAACCGTTACGTATTGCTCGATATTCCAGTTGAATCGAACAGTCTTCAGGGTCAGGTAGTAGTCCAATGGAATGACAACTTCATCGTCGAGAAAATCTGTGATCAGCGGGGGGTTGGCGTTGGGACCTAGAAGCAAATCTCTGGGGAGTTCAACAAAGGGGTCCGAGATTTCCATCGGAATTAAGTCGCATACTATGAGGGGGCACCACTCGTATCCTGCACCCGCAAGCGCGTAAACCCGATGAATCCCGTTGCCTAGAATTAACCGGCTCGAGCCCTGCCCAAGGTCAACCCGAAACGCTGAAGCAAAGGGCAGTCCACCACCGACTGGAAAACACACGCTTTCATACGTCGGACTCTGCAGATCCTTTTCGCTAATAGGTATCTGCCGATACTGGGGCGGATGATACATCCTAATGTCTTCGTCGTAACTTGTAAACATCACCGCGCCGCTTGTCTGAAGCAAACCGAGAATCTGACGTGTGATGGCCTCAGGTTTGCCAGCTGACTGGAAAGAGATTTCGAGAAGGTCGCCGTTAGTCATTCCCGGTTTGATATTCGCCCGTCTTGCTGCTCGCGATGCGTTAATGGCAAGTTGTGGAGTCACAAGCTTAGAAATTCTCGCGTTGTAGATTCCAATGGGATGCGAGTCGTAGGGAGGATATTGCTTTGCTCGTTTTAGTATGCTCTCAAGTCGGATAGAATCAACGCCGGTGACAACGCGCAGGTCATCAGCTGTAGAGTATGAACGGAACGAGTTTCCTGCGAGATTGTAGGCCTCACTCGCCTTTTCCCACATTTTCAACAACGCATTTCTATCGGAGGGGCGAGCGACAAAACCCGCGTCGAAACCTTGCAGCAGTACCTGTGCAGGTACAGAGGAGAACAGTGTTAGTTTTCGAACCGTCTGTCGGTGAGTCTCATCAATCGAAGGCTTCGGCAATTCTTCTGAAGGTTTGACCTCCGGTGCTAGCATGTTAGTCACTCACTCTTCTGAGACCCTCGTCCATCGAAACTCTGTCCTAGACCTTCCGTCTGCATAGTCTCGGAGAATGTCCCTCTGATCCTTGTGCCGGGGGAAAGTCTGGTCAGTTTCGACTTCGACTATTTTGGTAGTTTTTCCCTTTGTCGCGACGACATCAGGGATTCGCCCTCGAATTTGTTTGGGTCGATCGTAACCTGGAACTGCTGCTCGAACATCATATCCTCGTCCCCAATAAGCAGCGGCAATTCTCCTAACCTTTCTGTCATGCGGCGTAGCATTACTCATCTTCTATCTACTCCTTAGACTCGCTCTTCACAAGCAGCAGGAATCCGCCAATAGCGAATAGGACGAGAAGCGCTTGCACGAGGGGATTGCTGAGGAGAACGACAAGCCCCCAGATAACGATCCCCGCTAGGATCAGAATCACCATAGCACCGAGTGCGTTCATGTGCGTACACTAAAGGGTCATGTGCGCGCAAGCCCTGTTATTATAGCTTACTTTGAAGATTCATGAGCGCACAGATATATCCACGTGTGCTCCCATATCTTATATCGATTTCAGAGAGCGAAAAGAAGGGTACACAAGGGGAGTTTGTTGGTACAAGAAAGAGAACTGGGACCTGAAGAGCAAGCTATTCTGGGCTATCTAGAAGACCATCCGAAAGCGACCACGAAGGACATCGCAGACAATGTCGAAGGTATCCCAAAGAACAGATCGATTGTAGAAAACTATCTCACAAAATTATTTGCGAAAGATGAGGTAATGATGGCCAGAGAGGGACGCGCACGAATATGGATGAAAAATCACATCACTGTCCGAATGCAGAGAAAGCCACTAGCTTGGGCCGTCCTGCCTCAAGACAACGAGTATGGAAGAAGAAAACTTTGGTTCGATTTGCATCGAAACGTATCCGGCGACGACTACATTTGGATTCAAGAATCGAAACACATCGAGGGCGAGGGCTGGGTCAATAAGGGAGGCATTGTGCTTCCATTGGACACACTGACAGACTTTGTTGCCAACCTTCTCAAGATTGCATTGAAATCAGACCAGTATCGAGACGACTACCCTCAAATCGCCGAAGAACAAAAGACATTTCTGAATCAGATTTCCCAGCATGCTGGAGTTCAGGTAAAGTAGCCTACAGTATCAGAGTATGCTTCAGTGAGTTTCCGGGAACCTCTATCGTCGATGCCCGGGGCTACCAAGGGTAGCGAGTGAACCGAATCCTCCCGTTCTCTATCTTGATAGGGTATCCAATTCTCTCAAGCTGTTGTAGAGCGTTCACGACTCATCGTATGACATGGGCTTGAAAGGCTTGGCGACTTCTTCACCCACACGAGTGTTGGCAAGAGGCCCGACCTCCTCAAAGGTGAGACGCTCACGGTATCCGCCCTTCTGAAACAAATCTAGCGCTCTCTTGACGATCGACACACCATCCAGCGATGTTGCTTGCATGGCAAACGGGCAGTTGTGCTTGCTTCCGCTTATCTCTTACAGTGAGGAGGGAAAGTATTGCCTGGAACGACTAATTCGATGTGGGAGTAGTATGACTTACTCGAACAAATACTCGGTGACTCCCCCGAGATTTCCGCTTCCGCGCAGGAGTAACGAGACTCGATAACCTATCTGCTACTGCTTCCTTACTCGCCGCTATGTCTCTGGAAATATCCATGATTCGGACTCCTCCCCCGAGGTCTTTTTGGGATATTCCCATCTGAACAAGTCGATCGTAGATTGTAACTGCAAGTTCTTGCACTTGCTCAATGTCTTCTTGTCTTGGAACAATGAACTGAATTAGCGATACATTTTCGGTCAGGTACGCCTGAATTATGTCAGCAATAATCAGATTGGGGCTGTTCAGCTGATCGTCTAAAATCTCGTAAATGTGACGTTTTCCACGTTTTGTTTTGAAGTGCCCATCAGGAAAGTAGAGTATCTGTCTCTTCGACCTCGCATTGATATGAACGGGGTTGCTCTCGCCTTTCGACCCCTTGTTGCCCAACCTCTCCTCGTAAAGAAGGATACCTTCTTGGACTATTCTATGATAGGGATTCAAATGGAACGCTCACATTGTCATCTGCGCTTCTTGGGCTTCTTGCGCTTACTCGAAACGTAAAACGTAACTTTGACTCTTTTTGGAACTTTCACTGTTTTCCAAAATGAGACCTTCTTTCTGCGTTTCGTTACCATACGTTACCGGAGCGGAGATACTCGATTATACGATTTGCGACTATGTTTCCAAGAGTCAAGACTTACTAAACCCAACTCAGTGTTGTGAGGTATGAGCGGACAAGACGGGGCGAAGGTGTTTGAAGCATTCAATCAGGCGTTCCCTGGCGACGACGCAAGAGTGTCTCTAATTGCTGAAGCTTGGATGTTACTTGGGCAAGCGGCTAGAGCGCTCGATGCCGATGTTCATACTGGGACGGTTCTTCTCTGTCGAGCGACGCTGGAAAGCGCATTCTTTCTGTTCTTAACACGCAAATGGGATAAGGGGGTTCTTGACCTGAAGAACCCGCTGGATCTCTCCGGCGAGATACGGTCGGTCGAATTCGACGAAATCTACGCAGCGATCAAGAAGAGAATAAAGTTCTCAACTACGGAGACGGAGGCAATTTCACGAATACAGAAAGATGGAAATCTCATTGCTCACTTTGCGAATCGCAGAGTAAAGGCGGTCAAGAGATGGGGAGAGGAAGCCATTCGAGTCAGCAAGAAAATGAACGAAACGATGGCTCATAGAGTCGTAACTCCTGAAGAGTGGCGGCGAGCTATGGAGCAGATCGACAAGAACGTCAAGATTTGGGTCAGTCGAGACGAAGCCGTAAAGGACCTACGAGATACCGCGTCAATCTTAGGGACCGTCATTCGCTCGATATCCAACACATAATATGCTATGTCACGATTCTGGGTAAGGTCTACTCCTTCGGAGGTCCCTTCTGTCCTACCATGCGAGAGATAATGCGGTCATAGTACTTGTCTACGACGTAGAGCAGAAGTATCACCACAAGAACTGCAAACAGAGTATATAGGAAAAGCCACCCTACCGCAGCTCAATTTCCGGCATTCATGTTTGCAGCCACTGTTTGTATTATGAACTGGAATACCAAGGCAACGCCGCCGAGTATGATTAATCCCAATGTGATTTTCGCGTAGTAGCGGAAGATTTTCTTCCGCAGAGTCCAACTGGAAGAAGAAGTCTCACTGGATGGAGTTCTCACAGCATCCAGAATCTCTTTCATAGTCCCCACGTTTTCAGCTGGGTCTTTTTCAATCTTGACGATTAGCGTGTCGAGGAATCGAGTTCTGCGGTCGAATTTTTGCTTCTGATTTAACAGGCCAACGATAAGACCTGTTTCGAGTGGTAGCATGATCGCATAGAAAGTAGTAACCGGAAGCTTGTCAAGGACAACTCCTGCGAAGAGCCCTGCGAATATCGTAACTATTACCGTGATGTAGAGGGTGACTATGCTAATGAATGATGTCGTGCAATATCCAGCAACGATTTCTATTTTCATGCGCTCGGTGTCTTTGTCTACTTGGACCAATTTTCTTCACTGAAAAAGTCAGACGACATTTGAGCCTTCTTCTGATGCTCTCCGTTTTCGTCTACGTCTAAGCACATAGAGCCCAAACACCATTCTCTGTGAAACACTTGCCACTTGAAGACCTATCGCAGTTAGTAACCCGAATAACACACCGAACACTGCTAATCTTTCCGTGAAATTAGAAGCTGCAGGCGCAACCCACAGCCACACGACAACAATGGCTGCCACGCCGAGTATGAAAGGTGCAGACATCCCAAGAATTAGCAAAGTCATCCCAACCGTGTCGAGAGAATCCTCCGCCGCCAAACCACTTGAGGAACCCGTCGAGGTATTCTCTTACCGCGTCTTCGGGGTCTTTATGGTCGCTCAAGTCAAGCCCCATTAAGCCGCAGTCGAATATAACCAAGTGAGGATGTTCTGTTACAGCATTCAGAAGTAGCGGAGCCGCCCATGTTATCGAGATTCAGTTTCATTCTCGTGTCTGAGAAAAGTAGCTATGGACCCCTCAACCATCTAGGTGTCGAGTCCTAGCAACTGGCGTGAGCGATTAGCTGTTAGTCCCAGCCGTATGGAAACCGAGCTAGCGATCAAGCTACAATCTTCCGGGATCCATTACCTGACACAGGTAGAGATACCGATTACAACTGTCGACTTCTATTTTCCAACGACTCCACGACCGACGCTAGTATTTGTTGACGGTCTGCCGCATCTGAGAGCCGTTCAGATGGCAAAGGATGAGGAGCTCAGAACTCTCCTGAGAAAGCGCGGATACAAAGTTATGGAACTGGTCTACCACAACTATTCTGACAAGAAACGTGACGAACTATATCAGGAAATAGTCAAGGAACTCGGAAGAGAATAGAAGGACGATATCTGGAAACCTGTTGACCTCGCGCCCTCTCAGGAAAATGAACAACGCTGGGTTGTCCTGTAAGACTCTGTTCTTCTGCCGACCCGCTCTGTTGTTTCAACTCAGACTCGACGGGGCCCCAATCGAAATATGAAATCATGTTCTTGAGAGGGGAAAGGGGGAAGATGGGACCGCGAGCACAAAATATCTCGTTTCATCACGCCTCGGGCTCGCTTGGATCTCAGATGCGACTCTGATGTTCATCGACTTTAGAAGGAGTTTGAGAGACGCCAAATTATCATGTCCATGGGCTTCGATGACCAGCCTAGGTCCGAATTTCGCAATTGTTTTCTCTGCCCCTCGAATGACGGCCAGCTCGGCTCCTTCGACATCGACCTTAATTGCTGAGACTTGACGAATGCCAAACGTCGCAACTACATTGTCCACCGTATCGAAATTGACGCCGACCTCAGAAAATCTTGAAGCATAGTCTGAGGCTGTGGTCGTGACTTGCCCCATCAATGTGGGTCTTGGGACGACGAGTTTCCCCCTCCCTCGACTGGACCCTAAAGCCACGTTGATCGATGTGACGTTTGTGAGATTATTGATGCGAGTGTTCAATTTGAGAATAGCGAAGTTTGTGTCTTCAGGCTCGACGGCCAAAACCTTCCCTGAAGGCCCTACCTTCCTAGATAACCAAACTGTGTGCCACCCAATGTTAGCACCAATGTCAAAGATGACCTCTGAGGAGTGAGGAGATAGCAGTCTTCGAACTACTTGTTCATAGCTCTGCGATAGTCTGTCGGCATCGTCGGTAAAGGGTCGAAACGCGAACCAATTTCCCTCCTCCGTCTTTCGCGACAGGACGTAAGTCAAAGACGGCATTACCAGACCCAAGGCCTCGTTCAGATGAAGAGCTCGGTCGGTCATTAGTTGAACCGAGGGGGTCTTGGGAAGGAGAGGCCTCGCAATCCATCGTTCCCAGAACATACCTGGTGCTCTCAATGACCTGGCTAGAACCCAAGCAAATCGGCTGAATGACAGCGGCTTCCTGTGCAGACCTTCAGCTTCCTAACTCAGGGTACCTCGTCGGTCAATGGCGAGTTTGGATCTCGAACTATTTTTCTCCCCTCGCTATTCTGGATGAGACCAACGGCAAACTGCAGCATCTGACTGACAGTTATTCTCAATGAGTGTTTTTCTCGAACAAATTCGTATGACTTTCGCCCAAGGTCGCTCCTAGCTGTGGGGTCATCCACCAGGTCCCTTGCGGTATTTGTCCACTCCTTTAGGTCGTTGCGACAAAGTCGGATCGGTGGATCACCTTCAATACGAGACTGCGTCGCGAGTTGCACAACTGGCTTTCCGCATGCCATGGGCTCCAAGGCGGCATGTCCCAAATAGTCAAAGTCTCTTGGTGAGAAGAATAGAGAACATCTTTGTAATCGATCTATTAGACCATCTTCTTTGTTTGTTTCCAGTATGACTCTCTCGGTAAGACCATTGCGCGAAACGAAGCTTCTAAGCCGGTTATAGTACCAGCGTGATTTAGGATCGATAACGCCTGAAATGATCAGCTCGTAGTCTGTGGGGGTGACGGCACCTATTCCCAATTCAAAATTATTTACCGGGTGAAATCGCCCAGCCATCATTATGAACCCATCGTCCTTTTCCCATCTTGGAGAAAACTTTGAAGTATCAACTCCTATCGTGATAGGAACGACTTTGGCCCTGGGTTCGAGTCTGCGAATCGATATCGCGAGTGACTGAGAGTTAGCGAAAACAATCGGAACTTCTCGCAACGATTTCCTTTCAAGTGCATTTAGAGGCAAAGTGTAGGCGGGCTCGACTGACCGAAGTTGCCCCCACATTTTCCAATCCCACCTGTCAATATGGTAGAATGGTATGCAAGGTTTTGAGAAACGTGTCATAGCATAGGAGGCGATAGGATGACCGTGATGGAGGATCAGAAGATCCGCCCATTTACAAGCTTCCGAAACGAGTCGCTTCGCAAGAATCATGTCGAAATAAAAGTCGAACAGAGGCGAGGTCGGAACGCCTATTTCTTCTATGCGAACCGTTTTTCCTATGCCACCGAACAGATCCTCAGAGAGTTTAGGAGTATAGATTCTAACTTCTAGTCCCTGCCTGACCATTTCGCAGGCCATTTCGATTGTGGAGCGCTCGGTTCCGGCAGGCTGCATCAAGGGCCTGCAAACATGGGCGATTTTCATCCTGGGTAGACACCGAACCAGAAATAGAGCAATAGATACAGAGAGAAAATCATACCAGATGCTCTCAGCATGGTTCCTTTGGCCTGACCACTTCCGTATCTTAGAAAGAAGAGGGCGATGATTGCAAGGGAGCTCATCATTACGCTGAATATCTGAAGCCGATTCCTTGTGGCTTCAATCGCAGGCAGGATAGGATACCCAAGGGTCCCGAAAATCAAGTAGGCCGATCCTGTCGTGTTGCTTACTTCTAAGAAGGCGATGCTGGTCCCAAACACCAGCATGAAAGCTCCCAGATCATTCTTTTCCTTCATTATGGCGTAGAGAAGACAGATTGGAAGCGCCCATAGCCAAGAGGCAAGGAGAGTGGAGAATAGAAGAAGGGAGACGGAAGACAAAGCTGTGTAGAAGACCAACCTTTCCACGCTCATCCTACGCCGATAAGTGTCGAACAGCGCAGCACCAAGGATTACAGCTTCCGAGATTAGGATCGGTCTGAACTCTGCGATGACCGACAATTGAGGGAAGGTTCCCAGGAGACTATAGCGTCCAGGCTCTGAAAACTGACCTTTGATAAGGCCCGCCAAACCGAGGAATATTCTGAGGATCAAAGTAGTTTCGGGAGGGTACACCAGTATAGGCAGGGCAGCGAGAGTTGTTAACAACAGCGTCTTGTAGAGTCTTGCTCGCGCTGTTCCAAGTAGCAATAGCGTGTAGGGAAGAAACCCCAACAATTCCACCATACCTGACATGATGAAGGCAAGTGCTGCAAATGTGGTCTTTTGTCGCGACATGCAGTAAACGCCCAATACTATGAAAGCCATGGTTGCTGAAACATACTGGCCCCAAACTGAGGAGATGAATATGGTGAGGGGGTTAAGAAAATAGAACGTTGCCCACACGAACGCAGGCCCAGTTGCTCTAAAGCGAAAGAGGAGCAAGAACGTCACAACGTCCATGAGGATAGGAAATAATTTGACGAAAACAGCCTCAAACAACCCCGCAGCATGTCCTAGGTACTGTACGTCTTGGAAGCCCAGAAGTTGGATAAACGCGTAGGGGGAATAGCCTATCCAGTATAGAAAGAAGGCAAGAGGCAAGGTTGGCCCTAAGGTTCCAAGGGGAGTTCTGAATTGGAACCAGCCGCGGTCTGATGCTAGATAGACATTCATGTCAAATACGTGCGCGGTTGTTGCAGCTAGCGCAATTCGGCAGAGCATACCTGTAGCCAGCACGACAAGAAGGCTATTTCTAGGAACAAGTTTGCGAGAAAGAAACTCCCTGAACACAAGGAGGGCAATTCCTATCGGTAGCAAGAAGAGGAAGAAAATGAAGTAGACATAGTAAGGCCCAGGTGGTTGCAGTGAAATGTTGGAGGTCGTCGCAGGCAAGAAGACGAAGTCCGCAAAGCTCATGGTTACGCTTTGCAAGGTCCCTGAGGAAGCAACAAAGACAATTGATTCGTTAGACGCAGGCAAAAGTTCGGGGAATATCTGCGGTTGTAGATCCGGATAGAAAGTGTACTGAGAGTAAGAAGTAAATGAATTATAAGCGAGTTCTGACGCCGTTGTGGACGAGTATAATCTCGGTCCATGGAAAAAATAAATCGAGAAGATGGACCCCTGACTTGCTTGGACCGTTACGCCGAAGTTGATTTTGTTTAGGGACCAAGAAGCATTCTCTTGGGGAGCGTTCTGCAGGTCAAAATAGATTGCGCGGTACTGGTTACCGCTCATCTGCGTGAAGCTGTCGTCTTCAAACGAGAGTTTGGATAACGCGAGTTGGAAACTCTGCGGTGAATATGGAGGATCCTCAACGTACAACTCCAGCTTGTTGATAATTTCAACCGCATGACCGGTTGCAAGGAAGGCCTCTCTCTGCATGTTTACCCTAAGAGATTGATATCCAATTCCCGGCTCGTGGTCGAGAGGGGACCCTTCCCACCAGACATCATATTCCGTGCCGTTGGGGTATTGCGCGTAGAATCTTATTCCGTATCGGACACCTGCTGTGAGGTTAACGTTGGCAATAAGAATCGGATAGGATGTTATGTTCACACTTGTGTTCTTGAATAGGCTGACCGATGTCCATGTTGAGACGTTCTGGAATACACCGCGTACCACTAGCGAGTTTTGTGTTGAGTTAACCTGTGTACTTGGGGGACTAGGTATCCATCCAACGTAGTTGTCAGCGTAGCCAACTGTTGAGCTCGATTCCAGCTCGCCATATGGAGGAGACATCGAGTTGGAAACGTCAACTATTCGAATTGTATCAGGTCTTACCGAGCCGCCTATGGCTAGAGTGATCGTCGCTCCTACGATTGCTACGAGTAGAACGATACCTTCTAATTTTGTGAGATTACGTCTAGCAAACACTAAGAGTGAAGAAAACCTCACGGATTCAACGCCCTAGTGAGGGCCAATGCTGAATTTTCCGGAGTGAAGGAATCAAGGGCTCTCTCCCTTGCTCTCTGTCCCATACTCACTCTCAGGTCCTTGTCATTAAGGAGTGTTTCCATTGCAGATACAAGACCCTCGGTCCTTCTGGGGTTGATAACGAACCCTGTCTGTTGGTCTAAAACGAACTCCTTTGCGCCTCCGAGTTCGGTAACGATTGATGCCTTGCCAGCCAAGGCGGCCTCAATAGCAGTCATTCCAAAGGGCTCAGACAAAGATGGAACCACAACAAAGAGGCTTCTCTCGTAGAGGCGACAAAGCGCTTCGCCAGTCACATGCGAGTCGAATCTGGTATCGATACCAAGCCTTCGCGCTTGGGTCTTGAGTTTACTCTTTTCTTGCCCTTCGCCTATAATGCGAAGTGTTGGTGGCTCCTTGAGTAGAGACATGGCCTCTAGCAACACTCTATGATTCTTATTTGGCAGGAGTGCACCGACAGCCAAAACATACTCTCCGTTGCCGTAGCTGGGCCTAAACATTGATTGTGGAAGTGAAGGAGCAGGATAGGCCACAAACATAGGTCCCGAATACCGATAGACATTCTGTACAAGACCCGCCATGTAATGGCTGTTCGCGATGATTGCTCTGTATCTGCGGACGGTTGCCAAGTCGAACAGTCTCAAGAATGAGACAGTCAAGTTGTACATTGGGCCTGCAAGTGCAAGACGAGACAGTGCTCCGTAGAAGTGCTGGGCTGTCGTAAATACGGTTGGGCTGAATTGTCTGTAATCCTCGCCCGTGATCTTGTCTTCCCAAATGGCTCTGAGGACCTCGCCGGTATACCAGTAGGTCTTGTTTTGGTACCTCCGAGTTATTCGCATTGCCACCAGAGGCTCAACGTGATGGTGGATGATCAGTTTGTCGAAGATGTTGAGTTCTTGAATCACGTCACCGCCCTTCAAGCCGTAGGGAAGTTCTCTCACCTCAACCCGAGGCGCGAGCATGGAAAGCCAAACGGGGTCCATCAGGGACGCGTCGGTGTACATCGTAACCTCGTGACCCGCCCCCGTGAGTCCGACAGCGTGGAGAATGGCCATGCGTTCCGCTCCGCCAAATCTTCCGAAGGGATGAATCAGTATGGCCAGTTTCAAGGTGAGAGAGAAACGCGGTCACATCATCCTGCTTTATTCTTATCTTCGACACAAGCATCATCTGGGATGCCAAGGATACATTCGTGTATTAACAACCAGAGACTAGAGGAATAAGATACTCTGCAAAGCGTAGTTCGTGCTGAGAACGAGGAGAAGGACGATCAAAAGCCCGGGCCACCGAATATTCCTGGTTCCCATCTGAGGCAGGAAGAAGAGCACAGCGATAGAGCCCAGTACTGGAATCGGGAGGTCGTACACGATACGTGCTTGGTGATAGCTGTCCAGCAGCAGAAAGGGCACGGACGCTGCTCCAACCCATAGGATGAGAAGACGCTCGAACCGATCTCGGAATCGCAACGCAAAGACAGACAATAACCCAAGCCCTAGGATGAGCCAGTTCCCCAACAGGCCCCCATGCGTATAGAGCAGCGCCTCGACCAGATTCGTCCAGAAGGAGGCCACCTGCCCGATGGTAGGCACTTTTGTCGCTACGTCCGCCGCTACGGTCCGGGTCGCGAAGACACCGCTCTTCAAGACGTCCAAAACGATTCCGCCAGTGATGATTCCGATAATCGCCTTCAAGTGGATGGAACCGCCCGTTTCCTTCCATATCGAGATCGCGAAAACGAGTGAGGCAGTGGCGATGAGGACCCAGGTCCAGGGATGCGTCAGGAAGAGCGCAATTGACAAAGCAAACATGGCGCCATATCTTGCAGTCGAGGGAGACTTCGAGAATAGTAGCAGGAGTGTTAGGAACAGGTAGGCTTCGATCATCCCGAGCATGTTGGCGTAGTATCCTCCCCACATTCCAGCGGTAATGTGGAATGAGGTTGAAGTGAACAGGGCTGTCAGTCCAGCAAGTCTCGCGCTTCCCTGGCTGAACCGTACGAAGATGTACGTAGACAAGGATAGGAGTGGCGCTAGAACCATTGGCAAGTACTCGATTATCATGTTGGGAGAGATTCCGGTCGACGCGACAAGATACAGCGGTATCAGCAGCAGCGGCCTGGAACCGTCGAGGCCCTCGACAAACGAGTACTGAAGCGCCTGGGGTAGAGGTCTCTGCAACATCTGGCTGATCCAGCCGACATAAGTCGGGCTGTCAATGCCCACGAGTGTGCCGTTCGGGTTCAGGTCGGACCGGCCAGACTAATCGCGAGCATCAACCGTGAATGAGACAGTATCTTGAACGTCCGGGCAGAGTCGGACAAGGACACTGATCGAAGCGAGGATAACAGGTTTCGAAACGGTACTGAGAGAAACTGGAGGAAGGACTTGAACGAGACCGACCGTTGAACGGCCACTTTGGTTCCGAGCTTTGCAAGCCAGGTGTAGAGGAGGCCAAGAAGAAGCAGAGTGGACAGTGGAGCGAGTAGCAAGTACGCGTCCGTGTTGAGGCTGGAGAGTCCAGGGTCTGGTAGGTAAGGAAAGAACACCAAAACCACGAGCACCGAGATCTCGAACGATACGAGGCCGAGTATCACTATCGTAGGAGCAGTCTCGCGGATCGTCAACAATACTCGGGCCAGAGACGGCACGGGCGTTCTCTTTTATGCTTCCAGAGAAGCTGGCAATCACCAAGCGACGTTCTACTCATCTCTCGAAAGAGGGATATCAGGATATCCAGGGAATGCGCAAACGGTCGAAATTCGCCTTCTACAGAGGCAACTCTTAAATTCCTAGGGGTCGCCGACCGAGTTGCAATTGTCGTCCCCTATCAGGCGATATCTTCCACATCTCATCGTAGGCCTCTCGATAAGCCTCATCATGGCTGGAGCCTACGCCGAAGTTGGCTTCGCCTCACTTACAATGCCTAAAGCTGTCTGGATGATAAACCCGCTCACCATAACAGGGATAGGTAGCGCCTCCGACCCGTTCAAGTGCGCCCCCGCTGTCACGAGTCCTGTTACGCTCAAGTCCAGCGTGAGCAATCCGATCAAGATCGGCCTGTCCCTTAGCCAGACGAGCTTCGCGACCTGTGGTCAGACGTTCAATCCCCTCACACTCACAGTCCACTGTCTCGTCGCCTCGTGCGCGGGAACGTACACCGCGACCGTCACAGTAACCCAAGGATACTACAGTACGACTCCACCCAGCTTGATGGTCAACATAATAGTAACCTGACACTGCTCTATTCCGTTCTTCACCGACTACCTGATTACTAGCGAGTATACCGGGTGTATTTCTGCCCAGTTGTAATGGTCAGAATCCAGAACATACGGGCCTGTGATCGTGATGTGCTGGCCAACGCTTGGAACTGGGATCTGGTTCGTATAGTTCTGGCATGCGGGTATCGCATCTGTCTGGCTGGGCGGGTTTACACAGATTATCTCGACCACGAGGTCACCGTAATTTGGATAACCCTCGTTAGCGCTGTTTGTGAGATTGCTATAAGCCGGGTCTAGATTCGTTCGCAAGTGAACGTCGCCGTCAGCTTCCTCTATGACTCGGTCGACTGTCCCGGAAGCAGTAATACATGATTTTACAATCTGAAGCCTGTAGGGATTATAGATATGGCTGCTAATCGACGCGGGGTCGCCGCAGGATGAGGTTGAACCCCCATTGAAGCGGTCATAGACATAGAACCCGGCCCCAGCGCCAACCAAAGCGACTATTACTATTGCTACCACCAGCGGCGCTTTCATAGACAGCAGGAGGAGATCCGGGTAAGTAAGCGTTGGCCAGTTACCACTGATTCGGCGCTGAGAGTCAAGGTCTGGATACTCTTACTCGCTCTTGACTGTTAGCCGTGTAGTCGTGCACTTGTCCGGTAGAGAATCTTTTTCAAGGCTCCTGATAGCCAAGGAGAGCGACTGACTGAGACCTCAACTTGACGCGCATAGAGTTCGGTCTGGAAGACTTGAACAGGGGACCGGGCTTTTGACAAGCCCAGAGGTTCGCCAGAAGCAGCCGGGACTATTACACTTCCCCGGGCTCGGCCATTTCCTCGTCATAGTAGTACTCACCGGGATTGAGATCGTCGGGCTGATCGAGTGGCTAGCGCTCTCAAACGGAGGGAACCCTTCCACGGTTCTCGGCCAAGCCTACCCGATACTGCAACTGGGAGCCATATCCTCCCGAGTAGGAACAACAGGCTTCGCGGCAATAGTCCTCGCCATATTCCTACTGGTCGAACACATCATCACTCAGGTGGACGCCACTGGACGATTCATCTCGGGAAAGCAGTTCGTGGAGATTCTCACGTTCAGCAGCCTGGAATCCGCGATCTGGATTGTATGGCTGAAACTGATACCCGTAAACGGGATTCTCGCCATCACCTTTTTCCTCGCGGCCCTCTTTGTAGAGCATCATATCGCGGATAATGTGAAGAAAGGGCTGTCCTTCTTCAAGCTCTCCAGTACCAGGCTCGTCTTCACCGGACTCCTCGTACTAACAATATCCGAGGTTGTAGGCGCGGTGGTCTGGGTGGCAAATCAGAATCTACTGGGCGTGTTGATCGTGGGCTCTCTGCTCGAACACTACATTGCAAGAAACGTTGGACTAATCCGCTAAGCATGTTTTGCTCTGAACTTCTTGAGTCTGGGTGAAGAAAATCCTAGTTCCGCTAGGATCTCTGTAGTGTGTTCTCCTAATTGTGGGGCGGATTCTGTTCTCTTCGGTTTTGTCCTGTAGAATCTCATCGGTGAGCCTAGACGCGGTATACCACCCTTGGAACTGATGATCATTCTTCTAATGCGAACCTGGGGATCTCGTACCACATCTCGAATGCTGAAGACTGGTGTGACCGGAACTTTGGCCTGAGCTATGATCCTGAGCCATTCCTTGGCCTTTCTCCGGCGAAACATTCGCTCAAGAACGGGGATTAGGAGCTGTCTGTTTTTGACCCTTGATGGATTGGTGGAGAATCTCCTATCCGCGAGCAGTCTTTCCTGACCTGTAGCACGACAGACGTTGGTCCATTGCTGATCGTTTCCGATAGCGAGGACTAGTTCCTTGTCTTTGCATCTGAACGCCTGGTATGGGACGATGCTTGGATGAGCCGAGCCCAGCCGTTGGGGTTCTTTGCCGGTGGCGAAGTAGAAGCTGGCAAGATAGGTAAGCCATGAAACAATACAGTCGTGAAGAGATAGGTCGATGTAATCTCCTCTTCCTGTTACCAGTCTTCTGGAGAGAGCGGCGAGTATTGCAGTGGATGCATAGTGTCCCGCGGCAAGGTCGGCGACTGGAACGCTCATCCTGATAGGCGGTCGCCCCTCTTCCCCGGTTGTAGCCATTATTCCGCTCATCGCGAACGCGATAAGATCATAACCCAGCCTGTCACGGTATGGTCCTGTCTGGCCGAAGCTAGAGATTGATGCATACACCAACGCCTTGTTCAGTCTCCGTAATCCTGGATAGTCTAGATTGAACTTCGTCATCTGTCCGGGGCGGGAGCTCTCAACGAAAATATCAGCATCGACAACTAGTTTTCGGATAATCCCCTGCCCCTCGCGTCTCTTCAGATCCAGTATGACGCTTTTCTTTCCCCGGTTGAGAGAGAGAAAATAGTAGCTTATCCCATTTACAAACGGTGGACCCCAAGCGCGAGTCTCATCACCCGTTCCAGGTTTCTCGATCTTGATCACCTCCGCGCCGAGATCGGACAGTATCATGGTGCAGAAGGGACCGGCGAAGTCCTGTGTGAGATCGATTACTCGTAGACCTTGTAGTGGGAGGCCCATGTGTTTATGTTGAAAGATGGACTGGATTAATGTCTAGCCAGGTTACGATTATGTCGACATTTGCGGCAGCCCCTCTTGCAACCTTGTTGCTGTTGGTGACAGTATTGGGTCTAATTCCTCTACTGCTCACAAGGCTAGCCTTGAGCAAGGTACAGAGATCTCCATGGCGTCACCTTAGAATCGAGGTTGTTGGTTTCTTTGTAAGTTATTTTGTCTACAATGGACTAGCCTTTCTATTCGGAGTCTTGGATACCTACGCGGTTGGGCTGGAAATGACGGGAACACTTGTCGCATCGTATGCAGTAATAGCGATCACTTGTGGGATTTTATCAGGCTGGGTCTGGGGGAAGACCCTGCCATGGATTGGGGGAAAAATCTAGCTTCATTCCACTCGCCCGCGCAGCCACTAACCTAAGTGAACAAGGGACTGGTTTGCTTGGGCGTCAGTAAGCCTGTTGCAGAGATTCTAGTGGATGGAGAATTATCTCCGTTTGAGCATGAGGCTCTCTATAAGCTTCTCAAGAAACATTTCGGGCTAGAGCAGCGTTCTTACGTTGATCTCTTGGACGAGACTATTGGCACCCGTGTCAACATCATATTTCATCATCCCTACGAGCCCTCTAGTGGAAGGCCCATGTTTTCTATGTTGAAACTAGACTGGATTAATGTCTAGTTAGCCCGCTCCAGAAGCCAGTTGGCATCTCATTTCCGCTGGAGAGCGGAGCTTCGGGAGCTACTCTAACCGCAGCGGTTGGTTCCACCTGGAGCGAGTCTGAGAGCTTCGAGTCCACGCAAGACTGCAATGGTAACTGGGCAGGTGAACTCGAACTCCAGGCGAGAAGTTCGGTTGCACCTATACCGAAAATGTGCACTATAGTTTCTTGTCGAGGAACTCGCTCACAACAAAGAGTCTGGTTCTGCGTCGGCAAAGCGAGCAGACCGTTCGGCTCGGGACACTGTGATCCCGCCCGAGGACGTGAAAGAAAGTTGAGAATGAAAACTAGAAAGGTATCGTTAGATCTGCACCGGCAGCACCAGGCTGCAAGGTTCAAACTGGGAGGACCTTGAGCTTGAGAGCACGCTTACTAGTCGTTCTGCTCATTATCGGAATAATCGCTGTCCCTGTTCTGCCTCAGGCGCATGCAGCGTCCGGAACCAACTTCGACAACATAGTTATCATTGCAATGGAGAACCAGAATTATGCTGATGTTATGGGAACAGGGACAGGAAGTTCCAACGCGCCATTCATTGCAAGTCTACTTCCATACGGAACTACTATTCCAAACTATCATGCTTATGGTGCAAGTGGTCGTAACACATGTGCAACCACCCACTCAGCAGGCTGTTATGAAGCGCTAATTGCGGGGGTTAGCGACCTACTAGGAAACGGCTATTCTTGTTGCATACCCGACCCTACGCTTTTAGGTGGTCGCTTTCCGACAGCAGGATTGACATGGCAAGCCTATTGTGAGAATGGGTGCCCAAGAGGCAATGACCATTTCCCGTTCACAGGATTCTCCGATACGTCAAGCTGCTCTTGCATATTTGCGGGCAGTAGCGTTTCTACTTCTGATTTCGTAGCTGCAGCAAACTCTGCTAATCCTCCTAACTTCCTCTGGTTCACTCCTACCGACAATCACAATATGCACGACAATAGCATCCAAACTGGAGACACGTATCTCCACGACTTCTTTGTCGGCTCAACAGGAAGTGTAGCAAGTCCCGCTAGTGGTTCACTTCTCGCCAGTAACCTCTTCACGCCGGGTCACAGGACAATGCTCCTGGTCTGGTGGGACGAGTACGACCCAGCTCCGATCTTGTTCTATGCACCGGGAATCGTCAAGCAGGCCTACATCTCACCGAGCGGCGTCTACGACGAGTTTTCTATTCTCCACACGCTCGAGAACAATTGGGCTCTGCCAACTCTAACCGCTCAAGATGCGGCTGCGGCGTCGATGACAGAAATCTTCGGGTCCTTCACACCTCCGCCTCTAACAACCAGCTTCACAGTGTTCCCGTCAACACCAATCGTGAACCTTCCAGTAACCTTCACAGCAACAACAGCGGGCGGAAAATCGCCTTACACGATTGGCTGGAACTTTGGGGACGGCTCGACGGGAACAGGAGCTTCCATCGCCCACACCTACTCAAGCGCTCAATTATTCACGGTAACCGAGACCGCAGCTGACTCTTCTTCACCGTCTCAAACCGCCACGAGCTCCAGTGCAGTGACGATCTCGACACCGCCTCCTCCCTCAACAAGCTTCACATTCCTTCCCTCTAGCCCCATCGTCAACTCGTCTGTAACCTTCACAGCTACAACAACAGGAGGAACGGCTCCATACTCTGTAAGTTGGAATTTCGGTGACGGAGCAAAAGGAACAGGGGCTTCGATCGTTCACACCTTCACGAGCACCCAATCGTTTACAGTGATTGAGACGGCAATAGACTCGTCCTCGCCTTCCAAGACGGCGACCAGCACTGCAACAGTGACCGTTGTAACGATACCACCATTGTCAACGAGCTTTACCATTCTCCCCAGCAGTCCAACGATCAACACAGCAATCTCGTTCACCGCAGTAACGATAGGTGGGACATTGCCGTATACTATCAGCTGGAATTTCGGCGACGGAGCAACAGGGACTGGAGCCACTGCCACTCACTCATTCATCACAGCCGGAACGTTTTCGGTGACTTTGACAGTTGTGGACTCAGGATCGCCCAAGCAAACGGCATCCTCAACCCATTCAATTACTGTGTCTCCAACTCCTCAAGGGACGGTTACCCTCAAGTTTGAAGGATTTGACTTTGATGGTCAGAATGAGGTCACTCTGACTCTCAACAGTGTGATCATTGCAAGATACTGGTCAGTTTACAATCCTGCCAATGGCCAAAGCTGGGTGCCAATCTCACTGACCATTATTGTAGTCCCAGGGACAAACACTCTGGGATTCACTCATGCAAACTCTGACTGTGCTGTCAATGACAACATAAGGAACCTCCAGGTCATCAACGGGACCCAGGTATTGTTCAGTGATCTTACTGTGCACACACTGAATTGTACAACCCCCGCTACATACAACTTCAACATCGGACCTGCTCCTCTTACAGGCCCACCAACGCTGACGATTCCAGGAAACCAGACCGTCACTGCGGGAACATGGATCAACTTTACAGTCAACGCTGCATCCGTCAACATCGGTGGGACCATCAGTCTTTCAGCTACGACGCTACCTTCAGGTGCATCCTTCGACCCGACGACCGGGATCTTCTCCTGGAAACCTGGGCCGAGCCAGATAGGGTCTTACACGATCGTTTTCACTGCTATGGATAGCAGCTATCCACCTACGCCCACAAGCAAACCAATGACGATTCAGGTGAACCAAGCTGCTCCTGGAGGGTCGAGTGGTGGAAACGGGGGCTCAGGTGGAAGCTCGAACGGGGGCTGTATATTCTGCGGAACCATCCCGAAGATTTCCACAAATATTAGTCTCCTCCTAATGGGAGGACTCCTAGGGCTCGTTGCCTCCCTGGCTCTCCTCACAATCCGAGCGCGCGCAAGCTTGGAACGAACGAAAAGACGATTGAGAATTTAGGATTGGAACAAGATCGTACCGTGCACTACACGCTCACAGCGGGGCGGGTCGCAACGGTTTCGTTGAGGGCGGGGCGCGGGAAAATCGACCACCCCGGGGTCATAGATTAGTTAGCAGAAAAGAATAGTTACAGAAAAGAAAGTTACAAGAAAAAAATAGTTTGGCGAAATCCTATCTGTCGGCACCGATCCTCTTGGAAAAGCATGCTTGTTTTCGACAACGGGCAATGGTACTTGAAGGCCAAATGGGCAGGGCTTCAAGCTCAGCACTATTTCTCGGGTAGATTCTTGGGGGCCGAACGTCATCGTTATGATATGACTTCAACATGAACCAGGGTGGTTACATTTTCTCCGTATTGCTCTGTCTTCTGAACGCTGAGATAGTATGTTCCGCCTTGCCGAACACTAACATTGAAGCCACCCTGGGTCGTGTTTGTAACCTGCTTGTCAAAGAGGTAAGTGGTCGCGGCCTGGTTCTGCTGGTGCCAGAACGTTACAAAGACTAGATACTGGACGGTGCGAACTGTTATGTTGACGTTTCTGTTTCCGAGAACATAGAGATCGAATTGCCATTGATGACTCTCCTTTAGCGTCACGCTATCATCTACTAGGACTCGCGGAACGTATTCGGAGTAAACATACGCTGTAACCGCAGAAACTATGATCGCTGTCAAGAGAATACCTAGTGTCAGAATCTTGTGTTTTTTCTTCAATGCCTGGTCACATGATCATTTTAGGTGAGAAACCGTTGCTGGTGGCAGCCAGCACTGAAAGCTTTGAGAGGATAGAGAAAAACATAGGAGTTCTGATCCGGTCGTTCTAACTGCTGTGCTGTTGAGATCATAGGCAAGTTCTGTGAAATTCTGAAACTCAAGGAACAGTGTAGGGGAACTCGTCCGGTGATACCACGACACGAAATCGCAATCGGGAAGCCCTTGTTGCTTAGCTCTTTCCTGTGTTGTGATGTTCATGCTTTCCAGCCAAGCGCACTCGTTATTCGGCTGCAGGGGGTTCATTGAGAAAGCTGTGCCGTTTGGAAGAACCAAGTACTGGAATTTCACCAGCTGAAAAGGCGAAGGGGCCGTGAACGTGCGAACGATGATGTAAGATGAGATGAACAGCGAAACAATCAATACGATTGCAAGGAGATGAGTGCGCGTTAGGTGGGGTCGAGCTTTAGGGACGACGGGACGACCGCTGGTTCTTGGGCCAGCGCGGAAACCAATGACGAGATATGTGATTGTTCCAACTGCAAGAAAGATGAGCAGGTATCGGGAAGCTAGGATATTATTCAGAACGAATATCAGGAATAGGAAGACTGCGATGAAGGATAGGAGAAACAGTTTGAATATATTGTTTAGTTTCCATGTTTCGACCAAACAACTAGACGCCTTCTAACTGTATGTCACGAGACACTGCGCGCAGGATTGTTCCACAACCCGTTAGCTCCAAGCCCATGACCGCGAAGTCGGTTGCCAAGCCATTCAGCGCGATACCGAAAACGATCGCGGCGATTCCAAAGCAAGCATAGCTTACGATGTGGAAGAACCTTACAGTAGTTGCTGCTTTCCTATGACGTTCATTTGCGTCAGGTATGCTACGTAGAGAGATCATTCGACTTACTGCGTTTAGAATCGTTCCAATGTCCATCGCTCCAAGGGCAAGTACAATGAAGTCCGTTATCAGATAGAGTGTCAGCATGCTGAGAGAGATTACTGCGAG
>WNGL01001612.1_pt1 | contig 27704 bp, 30 predicted proteins | sample 5400591 | NCBI WGS metagenome assembly WNGL01 (sample SAMN13153377, study PRJNA577476) | soil metagenome | isolation source: 80 cm soil or saprolite under Garry oak tree replicate 1 | place: USA:California | collected 2016-06-15 | reverse complement strand
TCCTACTAGCATGACATTGTCTCTCCAGAATAACGGTAACACTCCGATAACCCTTGAGTCGTACATCGTGACAGACGTCTCGGGAGACCAATGGATCCTTGCCAATTGGACTGGTCCAACCATACTACCAGGTACGACTACTGTCGCAGTGATTTTCATCGGTACCAGTTGCGAGACTTGCACCTACAGCGGAATATTCGGACTCTTCCAACAATTCGTTCCAGGCCATATCTACACAATTACGGTCACCACAAAACTCCAGAACCAGTTCGCGTTCACGGTTACTGCCTAGTGCGACTGACGATCCGAAGCAGAAATTATCAGATTTGAAACGTTATCATTTCTGATCCCCGGAACGGTTAGACGGGGTTAGGCGGAACCCGATCTCGAAGATTGACCACATTCAATACAGGAGACGACTATGGGGTGCTAGCTGGTCCCGCTGGTTCTTGCCACTCTGGCTAGCGAGGCTGGGGAATGCTGACGTAGATACAACAGCTGCGAGCGCGCCCCCGTTAGAAGCAACTTTCGAATAAAGTCGGCCTTCGAAATCATTCCCTCGCGGTTGCGATGCTCCTCGTACAGCGCATCCACTACTGCCCAGTCGGTCTCGTCCAGCCTGATTTGTTTAGAGAAAGGGGCCCAGTCCTTGCTCGCCTTCATATCCGACATCGATGGACGAAGTAGCTGGAGAGAATATCCTCTTTAGCCTATAGTTACCAAACACTTCCTGGAAAGATACCGGTATAGGATTAGGGGCTAGTTTGGAATCGTTCTATGACTCTACTCTCGGAGGCTCAGACTCGAAAAACGGTCTAACCTCAATTTCTCTACGTGCGAAAATCCTTCGATGGGAGAATTATCACTGATTCTTCTTGGACTTCGACGCGATCACCGCGTGTAAGGGAAGTGTTCTAGCGCCTGCTCTTGAAATTCGTTTCCGATGTCTCTGTGACTGGCCATTTCCTCCATCATGCGCTTCGGCGAGTTTCAGCCAGTCGGGTATGACAATCGCTCGAATTAGCTCCTGCACGGTAATATCCCTATCATCAGCGATCTTTCGCAACTTTGTATAAGCGGAGTCTCCTAGAGATTGCATGAACTTAGACAACACGGCTTCCTCCGACGGACATATCTCTTCTAAACTGCCAGACCCTCGATTCCGCCGATAGAATCAATGCCCCATATAAGTTCGAGTAATTCCCACGAGGACTGACTCGCCTTTTGCGATATTAGGATTCCTGCGGATACATTATTCAATCTCAAGAGAACAGAAGCAAAAAGAGGCTACACGACATTTGTGTTGGCGACCAGCGGGACACTATTGCACGCATTATCGATCAACCCTGACGTGCAATAGTCATGATACCCCCCCTGACGACGTTTAGGGGACGATTCATGGGAAAGTAGAGCTAGAGAGACATCCACAGACTACTTGTTTGAGGATGGATAGGTTACTTCGCGGATGCTCGCTGAGTAGAGACCTATACGATTGGCCTGCAGAAAGATCATGAAGGTGACCTGGTTGGGAATGACCCAGCCTTGAGCGAGCCAAGCTTGGCTCGGATCAATCGAAACAGTGGTCCAAGCTGAAGCAGCAATGGGAATTATGGCCGTAGCGTTGTAGGCTGAGGGTACAAATGTTGGCTTCGCGGTTGCATTGGAGAAGAGGTAAGTGATTTCGTGAGCGCCGTCCGTCACCGTCACTCCGAGGATGGCCTGACTGCCCGCGCTTGTTGCCAAAGGATCGAACAAGGAGAGGTTCACCGTTGTAGCGTTGAGGAGAACCCTCTGAGAGAGCATTATCTTTTCAAGATTGACCGCCGGGGCAGAATAGTTGAGGAACAAGCTCATCCCTGCTGTCGGATTTTGGTCCAGTCGTTGAATTACTGAGGTGAACTGATCTATGTTGGTCTTGGTCAGCTTCCAACCAAACGGCACTTGCGTTCCCGCCCCAACATCCAGGGTCCACCATCTGAAGTGGGGATTTGCAAGAGCTGGAACGGGAATGTTTGATGTGAGACGGAGAGACTGACCTACAAGGTTTCCAGTGTTTGTATCAAAGACGTAGACCCAGAAACTAGTAGATCGGGGGACGGCTCCCACGCCGTCTGTAGCAGTTACAATGTAGGAGGCACTAGACCATGGTCCAAGAGTATGGCTCGAGTTCGACGACCACAGATATGGGAGATACAACCAATAGACAAAGAATGATGGAGTGATGAGTTGAGGGGTCTGATTGTCAAGTGTTAGGTTTAGGAGGGTTGCGGCTCCTATTCCGTCAGGATCTGTTACCGAGTCTATCCGGACCTCGACCTTGTATGTCGGTGAGCTGGAAACATAGACTCCATAGGCACCTACAAATATCGTGGTAAGCAGCAAACCTGCAAGCAACGGAACTCTTAGCCTGACGCGCAGCGAATGCAAACCTAGAGCTATTGTCGGGCGCAAGGCAATGCCGCTGAACGGCGAAAAGTGCCAGATCGATAAACCAGGCTTGTTCCTGAAGAATTCTAGAGCCAGTGGAAGCGACCAGTAGAAGATGTAGTTTGGAAATGATCGATAGTAGAAGAACAAGATAAGGGCGGGGAAGATCCAAACGTAATACCTCGATTTCGAGTATCGCGTCGCGTAGAGATAGAGTGACCCCATGCCAACCAGCCCCATTAGGACGACAAAGAAGAGAGGTGGAGGTGCTATCCCTAAGCGTAAGAGAATCCCAGAGAGCCCAATTCCCCCAGAGACTTCCACTGCTCCGCCGGGGAGGTAGGGGGCGATCGTCGCAGTCCACCATTGGGACGGCGCGGACAATATGAAGGGAATGTTTGGGCCAAGAAAGCCAGCTGCTAGAGCAACGGTTCCTGCAAGAGTATTTCTCAACCTTGAGCTAGGGGATTCTTGCCAAAGACGAATAATGAGGAATGGGGCTGCGATGAGGGCGATCTGCTTGGTGGCGCCAGCCAGCCCTACCATTGCGAGGCCGATGTTCCTGTTTCGATACCATAGGACGGTCCCCGCGAGCAGGAAGAACGCCCAAACACTATCGGTCCAGCTTGAGGCGACGAATGCTGGAAAGAAGATGAAGGGAGCGAGGCTGAGTGCTTTCTGACGGGAAGGAACAAGCCCGAAAATCACAAGGACGGATAGAATGTGAAAGACGAATACGCCATCACGCAGATCGTGCATTCCCACGGCGTAGAGGGGAAGGAGCGAGAGGAAGTTCAAAGCGGGGTAGTTAAGGTGAAACTCGAACGAGCCATCGACCCTAGGCGTGTAGAAGGACGGGGAAAAGCTAAACTGGTCAAGGAAGGGCTTGATGGAGTAGCCGTACGGGTTCTGAAGCGCTAGAATTTTCAAGACCCCCATGTACGAGCCTACGATGCTGTCGGTCATGTAGGTGACCCACAGGATTCTGGTGAGGAGAATGTAAAGGACCAGAGTGGCGCAGAGGTGTCCTGACAACGAGAGCAGATTTGAACGACTGAGCGACAATTTCTTCCTTCTTGAGTTTACAAGGTTGTATCCTCCAAAGAGGAGGGTGGGAATTGCCAGGACGACAAAGAGGCTTGAGACAAGAACGATTAGCAGGCCAACCGAAACTAGGAAGGCTCCCGAGACGAATAGCCCGATTCTCGTCCCCCTTCCTGCCGCAGCGGACGTGTCCTGGTTCAGTCCTAGAAAATGTCCCGCACGAGTCACGAGGAGATCAGAAATACGACGGACAGGAATAATCATCAGTCAAACCCTAACGGTGTACGCTATTCAAGACTGAATCTTGGTGTCCCTCAACGTCCGTTTAAGAGTTGTGCGAAAAAGCGAAATCCCTCTCAGCTTTGCCCTGAAGATCTGCAATTTCTTGTGACCGAGCGACAAGCCACCGCAGCCTCTATTTTATCCTGGTGTTCCATGTGCTACCCAAGATTCCTGCCCAGAGAAAGTGGTATCTGTGAAGAGAGAACGCTACAAGACATGCGGTCCCTCACATAAGCGGGTCAACGTTAGGTTCTTCGAGAATGCTGTGAGCTGACACGGGGCCAGAGAGGTGGTTTTGGGAATGTGCTTTTTAGGAGAATGAGTTCGCGATTGGAATGGTTATTCCATGAAACGAATCTTAGTCACGGGGGGCCTAGGATTCATTGGGAGTAACCTTGTCGACCACCTCATCTCGACAGACGAGGTCACGGTACTAGATGATCTGTCCTCCGGTCGGATTAGTAACGTTAGTCAACACTTGAAAAGCCCGAAATTCAGATTCGTAAAGGGAAGTGTACTCAACCCCAGAATGATCGATGAAGCTATTGAGGGAGCAAGTACTGTCGTTCATCTAGCCGCAGTTGTAAGCGTTGCCCTCTCAATAGAGAAGCCTCTCCTAGTTCATAGAGTAAATGTAGAGGGAACCTTGAACGTTCTCGAATCCTGCGTGAAACACTCGGCGGAAAAATTAGTCTTCGCCTCTTCTGCAGCAGTCTACGGCAACGACCCGACTCCGCCCTTTAGAGAAGACTGCCAACCAAATCCCACAAATCTTTACGGAGCCACGAAGGAGGCTGGAGAAGCTTACGTCAAGGCCTACGCTGAAACCCACAATCTGAAAACGGTTATCTTGCGTCTTATGAATGTCTACGGACCCCGTAGATCCCCTGGACAGTACGCCGGAGTGATTACGAAGTTCGCGGAGGCTATCTCGCTTGGAAAACCCTTGAATGTCTACGGGGATGGAGAACAGACAAGGGATTTCGTCCATGTGTCCGACGCTATCGAGGCAACGGCAAGCGCTTTGCACAAGGATCAGGCGATCGGCCATACTTTCAACATAGGAACTGGAAAGCCGACGACCATAAGCAAACTTGCTGAGATCTTCTCACATCTAACGGAACCTGGATCTCACATCACTCATATGCCTGCTCGGCAGGGGGAGGTTAGAGCCAGCTGGTCAAACATTGAGAAAGCTAAGAAAGTTCTCGAATACCAACCCAAGATATCTCTCGAAAATGGAATCAAGTCGTTCATGCAATGGTACAACAACGAATCCGAAAACTCGCTGAACATCTGTAAACTGAAGAGTCGAGCCTTGATCTATTGAGCCAAGGGGAATATCTCGCTGCGTGTTTTGAGGGTCCGTCTCCAATTGAAATGTCGAAATGGGAAAGCTTGAGCCGTGTTTCTCCTCGGACATAGCTGCTGGAGCTATCTTTTTTCTAAGCTCACAGGCAGAAGGATCAAGGCAAACCCGCCAGCTTACATGGCACTTCTTGCTGGGATCCTTCCCGACTTCGATATTTACTTCAAGCCATTAATTCTTCACCACACGTACACTCACTCCTTAGTCATTCTACTTCCGATTTGCGCGGTCCTCATCTTGCGATTCAAGGGTCTAGGAGTTGCGTTTTCGGCCGGGATTCTCTCTCACCTTTTGGCAGATGCGATAGTCGGAACGATACCCCCTCTCTATCCCCTGTCTGATTTCCAACTAGGGCTACTCTTGGGGATTCCAAGCCCCGCGGATACAACGCTTGAAGTTGGAGCCTTGGGGCTCGTACTGGTGCTTGCTTACACGAATGGAGACTACAAGCTTGTAACCGCGCCCCATAGAGAAGCGGTCTATCTTGCGATTCCGATGGTGTCCATCGTCACATTGACCCTATTGTTTGCCGGTGACAACAACGTTCCGCTTGCTGCCATCGCTTTTTCGAGGAAAGCTTTGACGTTGATAACCCTTGGTCACGCTGTGTTGATTGGTATTCTTGGTCTCGGTGTCTTTCAAGGGATTCGGACCACCCTAACCAACAACCATCACTCGGGCAAAGGCCCGAGCCTCCTACCTGTCGAAGGTGGACCGTCCGAGTTTTCGACACCGAAGTAACATCTCACCTTAATTCCAGTCCGGAGTGAATTTTCATTAGACTATGGTGGAGGCCTCGAAGATAGGCTACCTTACCTGGTGGAACTTCCCAAAGAAAGCATGGCTCATCATTATAGGAGAGCTAGCCGTAATCACGTCCCTCTCCGTCTCGCTTTACATAACGTACATGAGCAACATCTACTTCCAAACCTACGTAAACAGTCTTTCCCCAATACTGGTTCCGATTCTTAGCGTCGCCTTCGGAGTCTCTTCAGCATCTGTAGCCACGTATCTCTATCTGGGAATGAGAAGGATCAGGGGACCACTAGAGAACGAAGCATTCTCGACTTCGGTGAAAAAGAAGACCTCTGTTAAGCGAGCTCCCAAACGAGTTTCTCAAACGAACCCCGTGCCACCACTAGCTGGAGACACAGTATCGTCAGCCCCTCCGAAGCCCAAGCCGGGCATTTCCGCTCAAAGTCATGCCCAGAGCCAAAAGCCTCAAGCAAGAAAGGGGGAAGAAATAGCCCCGGGCCCTGAGCCGCGCGAACCAGCCAAGTCTCCGAGCTAAGCAAGTACCAAACCATCTTTCCCGACGGACACAATTCGCCAATATTCCACCCAAATGGTTCTTAAGATACAGAGCGGAGGGGAACAAGTTCAAAGTCCCCAGAGTGATGGTGTCGTGCGCTCGGGATGGACCCGCTGAGCCTGCATTCCCAATCAGCGCCGCCTGATGAACAATTACCTCATAGAATTTTTACTACCTTCTCAGCAACCGCTAGGTCAGCAACGTCGCCTCTGTGTACGTGCAGACCTCTTCTTCCTGTGACGTTCGCCCAAATACCAGTGACGAAGTTGTCCAAGACGCCTACTTCAAGTCCCTCGCCCGCTAGCCTGTCCGATGTGTGACTCCCTATGGAACCAGCTACCCCCGTAATCAGAACGCTGGAGAAAGAGATGTTCATATCGGAAACCAACCGTCAAAGATGATCAAGCCCTGACTTGTGCCTTATTGATCAACAGTCATTTGGGCGGACTTAGGGTAGTCTTAGGGGACGCGTGCCTTGCCTAGAAGCGCCCTATGTCGATACTCATCTGTTCAAGCGTTGGGACATCGGTTGGGAGTACGACTGACCTGGTAGCAAGCCGTATTGCCTGTTCACTGGTGTATCTGGGGTTCCAGCCGGTGGTCTTGATTCGCGTAATGTCAAGAAGCATATTCTTGACATCCCCTACCCAACCTCTACCATCCAGCGCGCCTAGTACGAATTCCAGGGAGACATCGTTGAGTCGCATTTCTTCGGAGACTATCATAGCTACACGTTTAACGTCTATTCGGTCTTCCGACCCTACATTGAATATCTCTACATCGTTTTGTGAGGTTCGGCAGGCGCGTAACAGGGCGTCCACGCAATCATCTACGTATAGGTACGACTTGGCTTGAGTTCCATCCCCTAGGACGTCCAACTGCCTAGGATTTTGTCTTAGCTTTGATACGAAATCATGAACCACCCCGTGATTACTTTTCGGACCCACCACATTTGCAAGTCTGAGTATGATGCCTCTTTTACCGAAAGCACGGCAATACGAAGTCACCAAGACTTCTCCCGCGAGTTTCGAAGCACCATAGACTGAAATTGGTTCTAGAGGTGCATAGTACTCTGGCGTTGGAAGGACACTTGCCTCTCCGTAAATTGCAGACGTAGAGGTGAAGATAATAGTATGAGCACTGCTAGAACGAAAGGCCTCGAGGAGGATGTGGGTTGCGTAGACGTTCTGACGAAAACAGTTTGCAGGACTGTTGAACTCAATGCGGACCTCAGGATTTGCTGCTAGGTGAAAGACCACCTCAACGCCTTGTAGGGCCTTCCTCACATCCTCCGATTTGGTACAATCTCCCATCAGAAGTTCGGCGTGATTGGATCGTGCACTGTTCAAAGTCTCTAACAAGTTCTCCCTGAAACCCGCGCTAAAGTCATCCAGAACAATTACGTCCCACCCGTTCTCTACAAGTGCGCGACACAGGTTTGAACCGATGAATCCGGCACCACCAGTAACGAGGGCTTTCATCTTTAGAGGTCCTCGAAACCCGGTTTTGTTGGCAAAGCCCTTTCACGATCATGAGACAACACTACAAAGGAGGATAAAAGTTTCCTTGGTCTCTGAACAAACTGGAATCAAAATCCGCTCGCAGTAGGCCGAAGGCCAAGGTTTGCTTTCTCCGGCCCTACGGGGTAGGCTAGGCGCTGCCGATATGTCAGCAGTGAGTCTACAATTCTTCGACCCGCTCTACCGTCTCCAAAGGGAGACTTCCCCTCCGGAACTGTGTTCTGCCGAATAGCGTAGCGTATTCCCCGAAGTATTGAATCCCTCTGGACGCCCACTACCTTCGCGAATCCAAATCTTACTGCTTCCGGCCTTTCCGTCGACACTCTGAGAACGAGCACGGGTTTTCGTATTGGAGGAGCCGTTGCCTCTTCTTGAATCCCACCGGAGTCGGTTATCGCTAGACTGCAGTTCTTTAGTAGAACTAAGAAATCGAAGTAGCCTAGGGGGGGAAGTAACTGGACATTCTGGGATCTCTCGAGCCTGGTCCTTAAGGCGAATCTCTTGAGCATCTTGTCAGTTCTCGGATGGACGGGGAAGACTACGGGTAGGGGCGAATCAATCATTGCCTCTACAAGATTGGCAAGAACAGCGGCATCGTCCACGTTTTCTGCCCTGTGAGCGGTGGCCAACACATACTTCTCGAATCTGATCCTATTCCTGATCTTAGATTGCTTGACGGCGAGCGGCGTGTTCCTAATAGCGGCGTCAATTACCGTATTTCCCGTAACATGAATATTTCCATGGACTCTTTCTCTCAATAGATTCTGCCGCGAAGGTTCCGTCGGGGCGAAGAGAATATCCGCAAGGTGGTCTACCATAATTCGATTGTGCTCTTCCGGCATCCTCCAGTCAAAACTTCTCAGGCCCGCTTCTACATGGCCTACGGTAAGTGACAGCTTTCTCCCAACAATTGCAGTCGCAGCTACAGTGTTAGTGTCCCCCTCCACCAGTAACAGGGGGTCCCGTTCACCCTCAACAATTTTTTTCAGACCAACCATCATCTCCCCCATTTGTTCAACAGGATCTCTCTTAACCAGATGTATGCTGTGGTCTGGTGGCGGAAGACCCAGCTCGTCGATGAAACGCATGCAAAGCCCATAGTCATAGTGCTGCCCGGTCGTGACAAAGAGGAAGTCCAGTCCCTGGCGCTTGGCTTCCTCAATAACGGGGGCCTGCTTGATTATCTCGGGCCTAGTGCCCACTATGATCAGAAGCTTTGCCAATGTTAGCTGAAACCGGATTGTGGTGAGCCGTGAGGTCGCGGTGACCCTAGGCGCGGTAGGGTTGTTGGGACGTCACGTTCTGGTCTCCCTGTATAGGGGCTGCGCCTCACTGGAATTCGAGGCATTTCATCTCCAACTAGCAACTAGGGACCCACGACTGCACACGTTTCTATTTCGTTTTCTCGTAATGGGTTTGTATTCGTTTGTGTCGTATCATAGACAAGAGCACAACTGTAGAAACAGTCTCCGCGATCATAAACCCGCTTCAGGATCCGATGAGCCAGGCCCATGATTGGGACGAAGGCAGGAATAGATTGAATTGCCATTACGAAGTACCAGGTATGGCAATTCTGGGTCCCAATGATGGATGAGCCCGGAAAGACCGACGTCAGTTCGTCCAATGTGGGATGTCCGGATCTAACGTGTTCAGTCAGTTCTTGCGTGGTATATGCTCTCATTTTTTTCCTGAGCTCAAGTAACATGGTATCGTATTGGCGTGCCAGAAACAGGGGAGGACTCTCTACTGGCGTATGCAAGACGACCAAACGTCTTGTAACTCGCTTCATCTCGTTCAGAGCCAGTTGTCGACCAGATGTAGGGATGTGTTCGATCATATCGACACTTACAACCGTTTCGAAAATACTGTTGGCAAAGGGCAGGAATCTGGCATCTGCCAAAACCCTGTTGGTTGTACCGCGGCGACCGTAACGAGTTCTATCAACGGAGATCACTCTCTGCTTCTCTCTGGAGAGCAACCCCAATCCAGACGTGCCTGAGCCCAGCTCCAGGACGAGCCCCCGACGGGTTATGTAACAAGCCAACTTGCTGTATCTGTGTTTGGTGTCCGCTCCTAGAAGAAGGGACTCTAATGAAAGTGGCAATTTTTTTTCGAGAAACTTCGTTGTTGCTAGATGAACGATTGACATGGGGTTTCTCATTGTCTCAACTCGTTCCGGACCAGTCATCAATTCGGAAGAATCGGTTGCAGCACTAGGGCTGAGGCGTGACTTTTAGGTAGTCAACACTGAGGATAAAAGGTGCACTAGGGTCGGCGTTTCCTATGGTAATTTGGTGAAGACCTCCCCCAACCGAGGGCATTGTGACATTCAACACGATCGGGCCCATTGTCCGGTAGACGTGAGTCAATAGGAGGGTGCCATCCAGCCAAATTCCCAGGGGTGAATAGTTTGCGGGATTATAGTCCATCAAGTGAACTGAAAGCGTATAGTTCTTGTTTCCATCTAGAAAGACCTTGTAGGTGGCATTGAAATTTTTCCCAGCTTCGAAATTAGTGTCAAGAGAAGCTGGAAACTTCGCCCACGTAAAATTCGTCGTCCACCACGGACCGGAGATACTGGCGAAATCAGAGCTCGAGGCAAGGGTCCAGGTCGATAACGAATTGCAATCGATGGAGTGCGGAGGAATGATGTAGAGAGTATTTGATACGCGAAACTGCTGTATGAATTGTTCTGAAAGTATCCTGTTGTAAAATCTTGGAGCATCTAATACAATGGGATGAGAAAAAATATTGCAACGGTCGGTGCCGATCCCCTTGGATAGTTCTTCGAAGAACTGCTCTGCATGAGGGGCTGAGATTGAGTACAAGCCTATTGCTGGATTGACAGGCGCCGGATCAACCATGTACATCAGGAACTGAAGTTTCCCGTAGTATGCGTATGTTTGGCCAACAGATTTTCCGACATATGATCGTATAATCGGTGAGTATAGTGTGGCGTACTCCCCGTAAAAGACCATTATTGGCTGCGAAAGATGGTCTTGGGTCAGAATATTCACTATCTGCTGGATATCGTTGTAGTCGTCCGCGCTAATGTACGGCGAGAGATACTGTTGGTATAGAGGTTGCGATTCGATTGCATATCCTATTGTTAATAGAACCGCAACGGCGACAAAGAGAATCTTTCTGTCGTTCCACATATTGCCTTTTACCCAGACCGGTATCTTGCCATAATCCCTAGGAGTGACACTGAAATGGTCTCCACAGATAATGCTGACAGGGTTCCAACAGGAACAAGGTACAAAGCGCGCTCGGGCGGGAACGCCAGTATTCCAGATAAGGGCAGCAAGGCGGCTGCCAGAGCAACCGATGACCAAACTGCCCAAAACCCGAAGAAGAGGTTTCCCCTCTTCACATACTGTTTCAAGCTAATGGCGACCCCCACAGCCACCGCTGGAATGAGGAATCCTCCCAGGAACGCGAACGCTGCGAAACCGTTGAGGGTAGTCGCCGTCTTTGGTGTCAGACTTGCTGTCCGACCATAGTCTAGAACAAAATTGACGAACAACGGCAATTCTAGTAGAAAAGGCCCCGCCAACAAGAGCGTCCAGGTCAAGAATGAACGTAGCTGCATGCTTCGCGTTAGAAGGATGATTATGGTCAGTGAGAACAAGACATAGGACTCAACTTGGGTGTAGGCGACGAGAGACAACCAAGCGAGCGAGACGACGGCTCGCGTAGGATTGATTCCAGTTTTCCATTTGACGAAAAATGGGACATAAAGAACGATAAGGGCCAAAGCGAGTAAGTTTCGGTTCAAATCGGCAAGAAGCCTAACGAAATTCAGAGAGACCACTGTCAGGATACTTGAGATCCCTGCGACGTGCACATTTCCCGCGGTGAGCCTCACCAGCCTAAAGGTCGCTATTACGACTGTGCCTCCGTAAAGGGCCGGAAGGATTCTTTCGGCAAGATCGAGGTTTCCAATCAATAGACCCGTTCCCGCGAGGATCAGGACACTCAGATGAGGATAGTTCCAAGTGGAAATCATGGCTAAGGGACCATTTTGAATTACTAGGCGTGCGAGATATGCGTAGGTAGATGAGTCCCAGCCTAATAATAGGCCGGGGGCGTAACTCTCGGTCTGGGACCACAAGATTAACACTAATATTAGAAGGGACGACCCGACATATAGAAGTGGAAGGACTCCTGGACCTCTTCCGAATTTCATCTTTGACTCAAGGTCCTGACCACTACATTCCCGAATTCTTCCGCAACAGAGGACCAACTGTACCGCATAGCGATATTTCTCCTGGTCACAGAGGCAAGACTCGCATCATTGGCATTCAACAAGCGTGCCGAGACTTGCTCTGCGGTGACATCTGCGTTTCCCATTATCGCAACATCTTGTGCAATGCGGCTCACATCTGTGATTGGAGTCGAAACAATTAGCTTCCCCATCGAGAGATATTCGAACAGTTTTATTGGACAGGAGGTTTGGGCAACAACTGAGCTATTGAACGGTAATAGACAAATATCCATTCCGGCGATGAGTTCAGGGACTGCTTCGTGTGGAACCAGGCCGCACGCTATGATGTCGGAGTCCCCGAGAGAGTACTTCGTCTTCAGGGAATTTATTGTCTTATTGACAGCGGCCTGGCCGTAGGGCGCTGAGCCGACTAACATTAGCTTAGCCGTTATTCCAAGCCCGCGGAGATTGCTGAGAAATCTGAATACGAAATCGAAATCTAGCCAAAATTCGAGGGTCCCAACCAGGCCTACGATAACTTCATCGGACACGCCCAATTTTCTTCTGGCTGCATTACGGTCAACCTTCCCGGGGCTAAAGATCTCGGGATCGACACCGTTCGGGATGACAAACAAGTTCTCATCCGATTTCAGATATCGGTTTCGGACAAGTGTTCCCAAGCTGAAGCTAGGGGTTACGATAGCACGACACCTCTTAGCGGTGACCGAGAGTATAGTCTCCAAAATTCTTTCTAAGGGAGGTAGTAGAAAACGCGGCACACGATATCTCCTGAGGAAACCTGGGAAATAATCCACCAAATCATATATGACTGGAATGTCGTAGAATTTTCCTACTAAGGAGGCAGCCAATCCAGGCAACAAGTTGGACGTGACTATCGCATCAACTCGGCAGTCCAGGGCAATTCTGCGAATCGCGGCCAAATGGAGGGGGAAACCCAGTACGTAGTAGATGACTTCACCAAGGCGAGCGGCAAAGGGCACGGTTACAGAATGCACTGTAAAGCCGGGAGTGATCTTCCCGGGAAAAGCAGAATCTTTCAGACAGAATCTCAACACATGGATCTGATAACCTTTCTTAGCAAGCTCTCCGAAAATGAACTTCATTCGTACGGGTACAGGAGAATTCCAATCTGAACTGGGGACTAGTAGGATTCTCATCTTTAGGAAACCAGGCTTAACAATCTTGTTGTGTGAGCAGTCCAGTCAAAGGACTGCGACTTTACCCATGCGGCCCTACCCATCTGAAATGAAGTTTCGGGGTTAGTGAGCGCCTCTATCCTATCCGCCAGTTCGTCTGGATCATTCGCTTGAAACGCGAAGCCGTGACGCTGGTCTTCGAAGATCTCCCATACGCCTGAACCTTTGGGGACGATAATCGCTGTTCCTTGACACGCCGCTTCTAGCGCACCCAATCCAACAAACGCGGGAACGGGTAAAACAAAGCAGGTCGCTTTACGGTACAATTCAACTAATCTGCGCTCATCCGGGTCTTTTTCCAGTGTGACTCTGTCGGTTAGTTTTCTTCTTCTTATCTCACGCATGACCCATTGAAGTACTTGCAGGCTCGGCCAGTTGCCGGCCATTATCAGTTTGGTCTCACCTCTAACCCTTTCCATCGCACTCAACAAAAGGTCGGAAGTTCGGTCGGCATCCCATCTGGTAACCGAACAAACATAGGAGCCCTTGTTTTCCTCCAAGCTCGGGGAAGGGTGACAGCCTGGGTAAATTACGTGACATTTGATCCCGAACTGGCGGGCTAGAACTTGACTTAGTTTGTTTGAGTTAACTACCACCTTGTCCGCACGAAGAATGAATAATCGTTCAGATAACCCCGTCAAATAGGACGCGAATCGGCTATGGGAAGCACTCAGGGTTCGGACATAATAACTAATCGGGTCAGCATGGAGGTAGAGGATCTTTTTTGTGGAACCAACTACATAGTCGAAGAGGATACCGAGTGGAGAGAGAGCGGTGTGACAAACGTAGGCGTCGAAGCTAAGTCTATGAGTCCACAAACGGGAAAAGGCGCCGTGAACACCAATGCTCGCGACGTCGATGTCCATCTGAGAGCTTCCCTGGGGGGATGGAATTCGAGTCAGTGTCTCCAGTGATCGGTTTGTTGCAGACGAGAAGAAGGGTATTTCGCTTAGGAGAATGGGTTCGTTGCAAACCAGCGATGCGTAAGCCTTTAGGACTCTTTTCCAGCCTTGACGTTGTGTTATAAGCCGAGCCTCATGGCCAGCCGCCCTAATGGCACGCACCTCCTCCAAGGCAATTTTGAACATTCCACTGACCCTCGCAGGAAGAGCGACCACGGCGATTTTCATTAGTGACTCTGTACCTGCAGGATTCTTTTCTTTCGGAGCATGGACATGGATCGGAGTCTGCTGAAGGCCACCCATAGGCCGACCTGGCGATGCAGCTCAAGAACTGATGAGTCGGCGTTGACCCTGCTCGCCTGACATTGGGTTCTATTTGCAGAGATTTGGCGGATATTAACGAGGTTCCACTTGATTCCTGAGAGATAAGACACTACGGCCTGGGGTTGATCCGTTAAGATGGCTCCCGAGAAATACAGCATGGCGTACCATGCCTCGCAAATTATAAATAGAAACAAGTTCGGCGTTGACAAATTCTTGATGCTAGATATTATTCGATTTCGCTCGTTAAGGTATAGTTTCCTTTCCGGTAGCTTTGAGAATGGCCCGGTTCTAGTGTGATAGGCGAGCGCGCTGGAGGTACACACCACTCTGTAACCTGCAAGTCGGGCTCTCCAGCAAATGTCTACTTCCTCGTAGTAGGCAAAAAATGAAGCGTCGAAGCTACCCAAGGATCTGACGGCGGGCACTTTGATAAGCATTATTGCTCCACCGACAAAGGCGACGTCAAATTCCTTTGAAGGAGTGTTCAATCCTCTTACTTCCTTCCGAGGCAGCGCTATCCCGAAGGGAAAGCACAAGTAACCGCCCTCTGAGTCGATCGCTCCTGTGTCGCGGTCAAGAATCCTGCAACCAACAATGGCGATAGATTCATCAGACTCCGCCGTAGAGAGCATTTCTGAGAGGCAATGGTCCTGCGGGAATACGTCTGTCCCAAGAACTAGGGCGTGTTCGTGCTCGGCGACCTTGCTGTTGCTTAAGCAGAAGTTCACGCCGCCGCTGTAGCCTAGGTTGCTCGGAGGTTGAATTAGCTCCACGCGAGGAAATTCCTTCAGGTATGAAGCCATCGACTCTATCCTGGAGTTATCAACGACATAGATGGGGGCGCTCGCGAAATCGGGGAGTTTGCTGATCCAGGTTAGCTGTTCAAATAGCTGTGTGGGCATATCGTAATGAACTATGATGACACAAACTCTCTTTTTCTCCAAGGTAAGAGACGCTCGCATGTAGCCCTGATCGATCGAAGCAGCTTCAGTAGATGTTTCTTCTAAAGTCCCTTCTCAGAGACTTGATCATGTCAGCTATCAGACCGAAGCTGAGTAATTGCACACCGCTGACTATCATCAGAGAAGACAGAACTACGAAGGGAGGATGGGTGACGTAACCGAATTTCAGCCATTCGTAGAAGGAGTTGAGGCCCACTACAACTCCTGACATCACCAAAGTTACCCCCGCTCCCCCAAACAGGAACAGCGGTCTATAATCTCGGGCAAGCCTAAGCATGGTTGAGAGTATTTGCAGGCCGTCACGCACCGGCCTTAGCTTTGATTTCCCGACTCTTCTTGAGTACGAAATAGGGAGTTCCATCAATCGACCGCCGGCTTGTGTTATCTCAGCGATCATTTCCGTGGCGTACGCCATTCCGGCGGAGGCTCTTGTTATGGTGGGAGTGAATTGAGTTCTGAATACTCTCAGACCGCATTGGGAGTCCGTGAGACGAATACCAATTGCATGCTTTGCGAACCAAGACAGCAACCTGTTGCCCCACTTACTTGTCAAACTCATCGCGCCATCCTCCATGCCCGCAAATCTGTTACCCACGACAAGGTCCACTTTTCCCGAAGCAACGATGTCTATCATGTTCTCGATATCCTTAGGATCGTACGTCATGTCGCCATCGATCATCACGGTTATGTCTGCCTTCAACGCAGAGTGCGCGAACTTGAAACCCAACTGGAGCGCGTCACCGTAACCGCTCCCGTCCTGCTTGATTACATGGGCTCCAAGGTCTTTCGCAAGATTCGCGGTTCCATCGGACGAGTTACCATCCACTACTACAATTTCTGTAGTGTACTCGTTTAGTACGCGCTTGATTTGAGGAATGAGGTCCGTAACCCCTCCGCGTTCATTAAGAGTCGGAACTACTACTGCCACCGCCATTTTTGATGATTTTCCTGGCTGTGTAGTCATTAGGTCTATGCGTCGATGATTCATTGATGTCGTTTCTGGTCCCGATGAACGTCCTTGGTCGCTAGGCTGCAGAATTCCATCTTCTCTCCTGTTCCAGTCTTACTTTTTGGGAATTAGGGGCCCTCTATATGAGGCATCCTCAAGGTTCCAGAGTAGATCTAGTTCTGCAACCCAATCAGCAATTCTCCGGAGTAAGTATTCCCGCGAGTAGTTGGAGGACGAGTCCAAGGTCCCATGCCTATCCTGAGTGCTCAGAGGTCGACAACATCCAACCTGTGATCAGGAGCGTCGCCATCGCCGGCCCACCGTTGACAGATGCGTGTCGTTGAACTGGAAACCAGGCACTGTGCAAGAGGTTCATAGTCGAGCCCTCGAAAGAACCCCGACCAGCCATCCATCCATCAATCATTAGCCGTCCCCAGTCCGAGCCCGAGGAAGCGTTGGAAGGCTTCTTCGAACCTCCAACGATAGGCTTGCATGTTCCCCCACCGGACAGCCAGATCGCTAGACCTAGCGGCCCACGTCTTCCCTCTTTCCAAATCTTTCACCATGCCAATGTCCAACGCTCGAACCAGTTTCGCCAGAATCTCCATCAGTACCCTTCGCAGTCTACCGCTTTTTACTTGGTCTACCCATCGGATGGTAAGATCTACCAAACCCCTCTCTAAGTGGTCTAAGGCTCTAAACCAGACCTGCTGCCTCAAAGCCCGGGTCCTAAGCCGGGCCAAGATCTCTCTTGTCATGGGCTGTCGTCCGCAAGGGAGAGAGGAAATAGCCAAGACTAACCCCGCTAACCCTACGCAATCTTCCTCAGCGAGTCGAGAATTTCCTGATTGACCTCATTTCTTCCTCGGTTATCGGTTCGGCTATGGCCATTCACTCCGACAAACTTGGGGGTCTGAGCGACGGCCCAGTGTCGGTTGCGATTTCTTGCCGACCAATAGGAAGGAAACCGCCTTAGCATCAGCGAAACGTGCTCTATGAAGTCCCTCGCCTCCCGAATATGGCTACGATCGGTGGGGACCTGCCTAACTTGAACGGGACATATGGGAATCCCTCTCTCCTTAAGCTCGATTAGTAGTTCGGTGGTCAACTGCATACCATCTTGGGACAGACTTAGCTTGTTGAGGGCTTTACGATGAATCGCTCGGAAACCACATTGCACATCGCCAAGGTGTTCCCCGTAAAGCGTGTCAAAGACCTTCGCCAGCATCACATTTCCGAAGAAACGACGAATCTTCATTCCATGGGGAAAACTGTGGATCCGGACACCCATAGCTACTATTGATGAGCCTTCTGCTACTGGCTGCAAGACCTTCAGAAGGTCACCCGGCCAGTGCCCACCGTCTGCGTCCATTGTAACAATAATGTCTCCGGTCGCCTCGGAGAACCCAGTTCTAGTCGCAATTCCGTAACCCCTTCGGGGCTCACGAACCACCCGAGCACCCTTGGAGGCAGCGACTCGAGCTGTGTCGTCACTGGAGCCGTTGTCCACCACGATTACTTCCGCCTCGGGGAGCCGGTTGTAGGGTATTTGCTCGAGAACCCTTCCTATTCGCTCTTCCTCATTCAGAGCTGGTATCACTATCGAAACTTTCACTTCAGGACAGCCCGGAAATTGAACTTGCGGAAAGGTCTCCCTCGTTATTATTTGGATTGTGTGAACTCGATATATGTCGGAAACTATGCTGTTTGGGAACTGGAGTTTCCAGGAGGAACCGTCAGGAGACTCTTACCTATTTGAGCCCCGAACCGGTTCGACCTAAGAATACGGGAAGGGTTCATTGATTCTAGGGTTAGGGCTCCAAAACCCGCTAGCGACAAGGCTAGGAACCAGACGCCTTGGAAAGTGGTTAGAATACTGAGGACCAAAGCCAAAGTCACAAATATCGCTTCTGCGATCGCAATCCTGTCCAGCTGGACGTCTCTGAAATACTTGTTGTCTCTTACGTGCTCAAGACCGCTCTTCGGTGTTCTGAAAAAAGAAGCCTGTTTTGCCCCTGATTCCGTTCAGGAACCCGATGGAGATCGCCGTTACCATAGGAGCTCGTGTACGACAAGAGGGGTAGTAGGATAAGATTTCTAGGAATCATTATTCTCTGCACATTTAGCGCATATCCACCAGAGGCGAAAAAGAAGATTACGGGCAAACTAACGATTGCAATGTAAATCGTTGGTCCAAAACCCAACCACTCATAGGACTCGTGTTAACATCGAAGTGAATCCCCCTGGAATGAGTAGGGGGCATCGAGAGAGTACGACCCCATCTCTGTTATTGTGTCCCCTTGGTCCTGTTGCAGAGCGAATAGCCTGGTTATCAGGTTCTGATCTCTGTTGTAGTGACCAACGCGAAATGACACGAAACCTATCTTAGGGTCTAACCCAAGTGCGGCAAGTCCTCTGGAGCGTACGTTCGGTGTCACAGTTGAATCAGAGTCCAGAAGTAGAACGTACTCGCCGTTCAAGAATGGTGCTGTATGGTTGAGGGCGCCACTCTTGAAACCATCTCTCGTTTCCCGTCTTTAGACTAGTGCGGTTATTCCGCTAGACTCTAGCGCTTCAACTTTCGAGTCTATTAGCGCTCTAGTCTCGTCCGAGGAATCGTCAGCTACAACGACCTGAGGTTTCTCCTTTGAATAATTGAGACCTTTGATCGCGTCAAGTGTTCGCCCCCTCACAAACTTCTCCATATAGGAAGCGATCAGAATCGAAACGGTAGGACAACTACTAGTTGAAAGGTCGGCAATTCCCAACGATCTGGGATATCGGAGGAGGTTACAAATAGGATCACGGTGTAATACGAAGCAATGAGGACCGGAATGCTGAAAGCGGGGGAGACGACCGCAATGACGACCCATGGCTCTATCACAAACCTTCCGACACACTCGGTAGAAAGATAGGGGATCTTATGCATCGCGAAGGCGTTCCGCCTCAAACCGTTCCCTTCGCAAAGCTTGATGCTGATTTTCGCGCCCGAAACTCATAGGCTTAATACGTCACACAAGAAATGCGACAAAGACGTTCAGGCAAATTTTCTATGAAGGGACTATTGCTAGCTGGCGGACATGGGACAAGGCTCAGACCGCTAACCTACACCGGTAACAAACACATGCTCCCCATTGCAAACAAGCCAATGCTCATGTACGGATTTGAGCACCTGAGATCCGCCGGAATTAGGGAAATTGGAATCGTCTTGGGTCCCCTCCAAGAAGGAATCATAGAGTCCTTCGGGGAGGGCTCAAAGTTTAACGTGAATATCACTTACATTGACCAACCTGTTCCCAAAGGGATAGCGCATGCCGTCCTGATTTCGAAAAAATTCCTTGACGGGGACTCATTCGTAGTGTACTTGGGCGATAACCTACTGAAAGAAAGCATGCCCAAGCTGGCAAAGGAGTTCCAGGACTCTGCCGCCGATGCAATGGTAGTCGTCAGCAAAGTCAAGGATCCGAGTCGCTTCGGCGTAGTCAAAATTCAAGACGAGAAAATCGTAAAGCTCGTCGAGAAGCCGAAGCAATTTCTCAGCGACTTGGCTTTGACAGGCGTTTACTTTCTTCGTCCATCCATTTTTCCAGTCATAGAGACGCTAAAACCCAGCGGGAGAAACGAGCTGGAGATTACTGAGGCGATTCAGAGCATCCTAGAAAAGGGAGGAAAAGTGACCTACCATACGGTGTCAGGGTGGTGGAAGGACACCGGGCGTCCAGAGGATATTCTGGAGGCCAACCAGCTCGTACTAAACGATCTAAAGACCTCTATCAAAGGGAAGGTTGAGGATGGGGTGACCGTTTACGGAAATGTGGAAATCGCAGAGGGGACCGTGGTCCGTAGAGGCGCATCGATCCGGGGTCCCGTGGCAATCGGGGAAGGCTCCGACATCGGTGAAGACGCGTATGTAGGACCCTTCACATCTATTGGAAATCGAGTGAAAGTACTCGGTGCCGAAATTGAGAATAGCATAGTTCTCGATGGCGCGATCATAGACTGTAAGGAGCGAATCGTGGATAGTATCATCGGCAAGAACTCGAAAATAGTCTCAAACCTCAACACTCGACCATCGAGCAGAAGATTCGTTATAGGTGAAAGTACATTCGTCGGACTCTAGACTCGTTTCCGGAGAGCTCTCTTGGCTTGGAGGACTTCGCCCATCAATTCGACTTGATATGCTCGCGATGCAACACCTCGTAGGCACTCTCAATATTAAGAGGGGCTGCGCGAAGTAACTCTTGGGCTCTCCCTACCATCAAGGACGAATCTGCGGGCCTTTTTGCCTTCCATTGTAGATCTCTAGCATGTACAGCTTTTATTAGAGTCGCGTCGAGTCCGAACGTCTTGGCAAGCCCGATTGCGAAATCGTAGCGATTCAACCGAGTAGCTCCCGCTGCGTGAATTATTCCGGGCAATCTACGATCCCCAATTTCGATTAACATCGCGCTCAGGCTTGTGTTTAGGGTAGGACTGGAGAACTGGTCGCGAACCATCCGAATGCTCTCTCCGTTGGACAATTTTTCGTAGACGAACGTTGCAGCATTGGGCCTACTAGCCCGCCCCCACCCATAGACTACACTTGACCTAGCTATCGACCACATTTCTTCGTCAAGCAGGTTCATCACAACGTTCTCCCCTTCCAGTTTAGATTCACCGTACTTGTTAACGGGACGTGTTTGGTCATGTTCAGAATAGCCTCCCTTTTCTCCGTCGAAGACGTAGTCTGTCGACATTTGAATTACGAATGAGTCCGTTTCCTTGGCCGCATTTGCTAGGTGAGAAACGGCTTCTGCGTTAGCCGAAAATGCGGCTTCAGGTTCTAGTTCGCACCTGTCGACGTCTGTCATTGCTGCCGTATTGACGACAACATCTGGGTGGAGTTCTGAGAAGGCCTTCCTGACCTCGGCGGCTTGAGTGAGGTCGAGGGCCAGGGGTTTGCCATAAAGAGGGACATGATCCTTGTAGCCCGAGATAACTTCGTGCCCCTTCTGCAGTGCGAGTTCTACTAGCCTGTTGCCCAAGAGACCGCTTGCCCCCGTAACCAGGATTATTATTGGCTACCACTTCTCCTTCCACGGTTGTGCGGACAGTACCTTGGAAGATGCCAGGCCACTCCACCACTTCCTGTTTGCAAGGTACCAGTCTACGGTGAGAGCCAAAGCTTCACGCATAGTCTTCGCCGGTTTCCAGCGCAATTTTCGTCGAGCTTTACTTGACGAGAGGCTGTATCTGAAATCGTGACCTGGTCTATCCTCAGTTTCGACTAACATGCTCGGCGATTTTCCAAGTTGTTTCAGGACCGCTTCTGCTACTTCTCGGTTCGTAAGTTCGTTGCCAGCGGATACGTTGTAGATTTCCCCGGATAGGCCCCTGTCAAGTGCGTGTTCTATCGCAGTGCAAAAATCTCCGACGTAAATCCAGTCGCGAATTTGCCTTCCTCCGCCATACAAGGGTATCGGCATGTTTCTGAGGGCTCTGATGATGGCCTTAGGGATGAATTTCTCGGGATGCTGGTAAGGGCCAAAATTGTTTGTGCACCGAAGGATTACAACCGGGACTCGGTATGTCGCGTACCAGGCTTTAGCGATCATGTCGGCTGCTGCCTTTGTGGCCGAATAGGGGCTTGACGGGTTCAATCGGCTTTCCTCATCGAAAGACCCTGATTGTATGGACCCGTAGACTTCGTCGGTTGAGATATGCACAATTTTCTTGACCTTGGTTTTCCGACATGCGTCTAGCAAGGTGAAGGTTCCCTTCACGTTACTTTGGAGGAATGGGTTGGGTCGGGCTATGCTTCTGTCTACATGCGTCTCGGCGGCGAAATTGATGACAACGTCGGCATTGTTTGCCAACTTTCGGCAGAGCCTCGGATTTGCGAGATTTCCTTTGACAAATCTGTAGCGCGGGTTCTCCCTCAGAGAGTCCAGGTTGGCAGGGTTGCTGGCGGGACCCATGTAGTCAACGTTGACTAGCCGGACCTTCTTCCTCGATTCTAGGACGTGCCTGACGAAGTTGCTCCCAATGAACCCCAGCCCGCCGGTGACTAGAATCCTTTCCAAGACTTCGCCCTCTTAGAAGCCAAACGGTTTCTGACCGGACTCTTTACTTATGGGGGGGTTGGTTCCAGTCGTGTGGTTTCGAAGTTCTTACGTCAACGATGGTTGGATCGTTCCAAGGTCTTCGGTCTTCATCTGGACTCTTTACGTCATACAGACGGTTTACGCAGTATACGGTGAGGGATGGTTTGTCTCCGACAGTCTTCGTTCCATGCCAATAGCTGCCCGGGATTCTAACCACTTGAAGCCTTTCACCACTTACAACAACCTCGTCTAGTTGACCCCGAGTAAGTGAGCCGGGCGAGTCATCGTATGCAGAGATCTTTATCGAGCCGCTGAGAACGATGAAGTAGTCCACTTGACCCCGGTTGTGCCGGTGCCATGCGCGTATCATCCCGGGGAAGCTGTAGGAGAGATTGGCTTGGACAATCGTGTCATCTCCAAGCAGCTCCCTCCAATCCTGACGCATGATTTCCGCAAAGAACCCCCTTTCGTCCACATTCTTCTTCAAATCCTGAACCTTCACACCGGGAAGCATAATGGTCCCAAGGGTACGTGGGGCTAATAAATTTCAGGGCGTCGATGAAGCGAACTCTCTGTGCACTGGGCCCAACTGCCTCTTTTCTTGAAACCTCGACCACAGAATTCTGGAAAGGTTCATCGATTTCAGCGTCAAGACTCCGAATCCAGCAAGTGACAGAAAGAGAACCCAGACACCTCGGGTAAATACTATCGCGCTAAGGCCTACAGCGAGAATCGCGAAGACTGCTTCAGCTATGGCGACCCTGTCATGCCGAATATCCCGGAAATATTGTCTATTTCTTTCAACACTTTCGATTCCGGTTTTGGGTGTTCGGAAGAAGAAACCCGCTCGTCCTCTGATCCCTTGCAAGAAACCGATAGAGATCGCTACAGTCATGCACGAACTCGTGTAGGAAATGAGCGGGAGAAGCAGAAGGTTTCTCGCTGTCATTAGCTTCTGTACGTGGAGCGCGTACGCCCCTGATAGGAAGAAGAAGACCAGAGGCAGCGTTACTACGGCTACATAAACCGGGCTAGTGAATATCGAGTTTGCAGGTGCACTCACACCAAGGATGAGCCCAAAAGCAGAGACGAAAGTGACCACGATCCAACTGAGTGCCGAGAAAGGTCCCAGCAAGAAAAGGAGCAAAGCGGCCTTCCTCCAAGGAGACAGCTTGTTGGAAACAAGGATTTTTCGCCAGTTTGAGCGAGCACACTTGGTCCAACCCTGCGCTACTCTTGTGGCTTGTTTTTTCCAAACCTCAAGGTCAGGCGGGTCTTCGCCGAAGATTCTCACATCGCTTAGATAGATGCCTCGCCACCCCGCTGAGTATATCCTGCATGAGAGGTCCGCATCGTCAACTATTGAGTCGTTGGTCCAGAATCCAACGTTTCTTAGAACGGCTAGCGACATCAGCGTAAAGCCTCCTTGAAATGAGTAGGGAGCGTCCAGAGTGTACGATCCCATCTTTGTTATCGTGTCTCCTTGATCTTGAGATAAAGCATACAATCTTGTGATCAAGTTTTGTTCCCGGTTGTAGTGGCCCACGCGGAACGAGACGAATGCTATTCTAGGATCCAATCGAAAAGCCGCGAGTCCCCTTGACAGTGATTCAGGGGTGACTGTCGAATCCGCGTCTAGAAGTAGGATGTACTCGCCTCTCAAGAGAGGAGCCGCGTGGTTTAGGGCGCCGCTCTTGAATCCCTCTCTAGCGTCCCGCCTCGATACGAGCGCGGCGATACCCGCAAGATTCAGCTCCTCTACCTTTTCGTCTACTACGCGTTTCGTGTCGTCGGCGGAGTCGTCGGCGACAACAACCTGAAGCTTTCCCGCAGGATAGTCCAGATTCTTGATTGCATCAAGGGTTTGCCCAATCACGAACTTTTCGTTGTATGACGCAATTAGAACAGAGACCAGTGGGGGGCTCTCACTAGGAGTAGTTAAAGTTCCTAAGAAACCTGGATATCGAAGCGAACTGACAAACAGGATCATTGTGTAATAGGAAGACAGGAGAACTGGAATGGTGAATGCCAGCGATATTGCTGTGATAACGACCCAGGGTTCTATCACGAACCACCCGTCGAGAACAGGGAGGGTATACCGGGGATTTTATTGTTGCCGAAGGATTTCAAAACGACGATTCTCTCCATCAAGCGCCAAAAGGAGGATCTATACGATGCGCAATCGAGTCGAGGGCTTGTGAATGCAGATTGCCTACTCTACTTGAATAGCTCTCGTGGGTCTCTTTTCGTCACTCTTGGTGAATCGGACTTCTAGGACTCCGTTCTTGTACGTAGCCTTTGCCGTTCTTGGATCAACGAGATGCGGCAGTTCCAGCTCCTTGAAGTAACGGCGCTTTGCCGATTCTACCGCTATCTTGAGTGCTCGGTCAGTTGATTCGAGCTTGATATGTTCTTTCTCTACCCCCGGCAACTCGGTCACAACGATCACCTCGTTACCCTCTTGTAAAACATCGACGAGTGGTTCCCGTTCTTCCTTTACAAGCGGTCCTCGGGATGTGGGTTCCACGTTGCCGAACTCTCTGATTACGGGTTTGCCGTCCTCTCCAACGGACATTGAGAATCCGTATACGAAGGGTTGTGGTCCTTCGCTTGCCTTTGGCATCTCTACTGCCTTCCGCATCATCTCGTCCATCAGGCGGTCCATCCGGTCCATTTCTTCGAAGATGTCGAACCACCACCCCGACCGCCGAGTACGTTTTTTCCTGGTTGAGTCTCTGCTGTGAGCCATAGTAGACCGACCGAGAATATTCCGGGAAGTATATTGGAGTTTGCGCTACTATAGGTCGGGCTAGATCATTCGTCGGACGAGGCGGTTGATGTCCTCGCCTCTGTAGCCAAGCTCTCCACCATCAGTCGCGGCCCGTCTCGTACTTCGTTTGAAACCGCCCTTTGGGGGATGAAGCCGAAACCTTGGTTTGACACCTGCAAGCCAGAGGTCTTTGACCCCGATCTCTCCGGCGACAACCGATTTGGCAAGGTCCGCAATCGTCTCTTTCTTGAAGAATACCTTGGCGAACTCATCGTCGAATTCCTTGTTTCCTTCTCTCTCCGCTCTCTTCCGCAAGAGGTGTTCCAATACTTCGGGGTTAACCTGGCCCCAAGCGACAAGGTTCTTGGCAGTCCGCAACATGCCTAGAGTAGATGGATTACTTTCTAGGAGCCGCGCACGAAAGGTGCTCTCCATCTTCAAAGTCTCCATGGTTTTCCTAATGTCGGGGTTATCAGTCGCGGTTCCGCGGATGCGTACCGCGAGGATGACAGGTTGCTTGGCGGATTCTGCCAATAAGTTACGCCACCCAGTCCTGCTGCGTTACCACATTGTAGGTCTGAACGAGGGCATCGAATACGGCAAGAGCGGAAGAGGTAAGCGTCGATGTGGACCCGTAGGTTCGCGTCCAGCAATCCTTAACCCCGGCCAGCCTCAAAACCTGCTTCGGTATCTCCCCAGCAACGAGTCCAAGTCCCCTCGGGCTTGGAAGAACGTGCACCCTGACGCTACCACACTTCCCGACAACACTGAAGGGTACGGTGTGGGCTCTGCCGCAGCGGCATTCCCAGCTTCCGCACCCCCGCCGGACCGGAACAACGTTGAGCTTGGCCTGTATCGTACCTTTGTCGATGGCTGTACGGACCTGCCGTGCTTTTCCTTCTCCGACACCGATGTAGCCGTCGCCGTTCCCCACTGCGACTATGGCTCGGAATCTTGACCTTTCGCCAGCATCAGTCTGTTTCTGGACAAAGCCGATCCCCAGAACCTCCTGCTGAATGTTAGGCAATAGCGTGTCAACGATCTCTGGCTCCTTGATCCTCATCCCTTGAGTAAAGATCTCTTCCATCGAGACTATCTCCCCTGCCTGGACTAGTTTTCCAAGCTTGGTCTTGGGAACCCATCCTACCTCCTGACCCGGTCTCTGACCGCCTCCCTGGTATGGTCTCTGGCTCATGCTTTCGCCTCAATAGGTGCAGATTGAATCTGTTGTCTGACCTGTTCGAAATGATTGGAGAGGTCTTCAGGCTTCAAACCGCGCTTCAAGTAGCCGCTGAACGTTTTCCGGTAAACGTCTGTTTCGCCTGAGAGCTTCTTTGCATACTCGGAAATGTGAGCCCCGCCAATCCGACCCTTGTCGGGGAGTGGACCATCGGAGTGTGGAATCTCAAGCCCGGCATCCGATAGACCCTTCAAGACAGCAAACAACTTGGAACCTTTAGTTGAAGATTTCAAGCCGATGTCAAGCACGGCCTCCTTGACCCCCTTCGCGAGAGCGCGGCGCGCGGCCAGTGTCCCGGTGAGGTAGGCTGATGGAATATTTCCTGTCGCTCCCTTCCATCCCATCTTTGCAAGCTCCTTGGACGATGCCGCTGCTCGCACGAGATCCCCGCGAAGCTCGGCGTCTGTGATCTGGACGTAAACATACTTGTTGGTTACTCGAACTACGGCTCTCGGCTTTCCCGATCGGACAAGAGCTCGACGAAGCTTGTAATCTGTCCTACCCTCTCGTCTGCGCCTGAATGGAACCGAGTATCGTGGGCCGTCAGCCATTGTCTAGCGCTTCCTCTGCAGCTGGTGGGCCTTTACATACTCATCGACGTGGGAACGACTTCGGAACGCCCCTCCTTTCGACATGCCCAACAGAAGCTTGTAGCTGGCAGGTGCCAACTGTCTCTTGTCTCTCAGGAACCGGAGATGTCGTCGTATTGCTCTGATCTTCAAAACCCAGGCCTCCTTGCCCGGCTTCTGCCCACCTTTCCGGCTGCCAGCTTTCTTTCGGCGGGCCGACTTCAACCGGTGGCGTCCTCTGCTAACCCCTTTCTTCTGAAGCAGACGAATCCTGCCGCTATCGATAAGCGACTTGATTTCCTGACGTGTAATGGCAGACTCGACCCTGGTCGTCTCTTCTGGGTCTATCCAGATTCTGCTCTCGCCGGAGCCGAGAAGACTGGCTGCGAGCCGTCTCTGGTTTTTCAGGCTCACTTGTCTTCTTCCTCCCCGTTAGCGTCATCCTTCGCCGACTCCTCCACTGTCCCTGGCTGTGGGTCTTCCTCTGCTGCTTCCTCTGTATCGCTTAGTGTGGATGGAATTTTTGT
>WNGL01002637.1_pt1 | contig 27710 bp, 27 predicted proteins | sample 5400591 | NCBI WGS metagenome assembly WNGL01 (sample SAMN13153377, study PRJNA577476) | soil metagenome | isolation source: 80 cm soil or saprolite under Garry oak tree replicate 1 | place: USA:California | collected 2016-06-15 | reverse complement strand
CCACCGATGATGAGCGAAGTTGAAAGGAGGTAATCCTGGAAGACTGGCCTCAGAAGAGCTGACGGCGAGATGCGCTCCGGCTCGGATTCGAGAATCCCAACAAGGTCGGCTGTGGAGAATGTGCTCCGCCCTGCTTGCCATGAGCCATTGGGGTCGGTTTTGCTTGACGCAATGCGCTTGAGCGCGAGGCGCGCTCCGCTGCGATCGTCGATGAGGAAAAGGAGGCTTGACTGCGGAGCTACGGCGACCTGGGCGTGATATCCAGCAGCCACAAGCTCGCCATTGCGTTCGAGCAGCGCGGCGTGTAACTCATCCGCCCGCTCCAGAGCCGACCGCAAGACTGGCGATCCCAAGCGGTGGATGTCGCGGCCACCAGCGTCAAGGATAAGCAAACCTTGTGCGGCGAATGCCCTGGAGTAGAACTCGGCAAACGCTTGGGCGAAGGTGCGGCCGGGCTTATAGGCCGCGGCGAGCGCCTCTGTGGCGTCGGAGAAGCCGAGTAGTTCCGTTGCCTGGTCAACCAGGGGCTCAATCGAAGCATCGAGAACAACGTCGCCGACAGGCCTCGGCACGGTGGGTGCTTTCGAATAGACAAGCTTGCGCAGCTCTTTGCGTGCGGGAAACGTGACGTGATTGATTTCCTCGAAGTCGTGATCTTCCGTGGCCAGCCAGAAGATGGCGGCATGAGGTCGCCCCTCGGCGGTTGCCTGTCGCGCACGGGCAAGTGCTGTTGCGGCTTTGAAGGGTGTAAACAGCGGGCCGCCGAACAGTCCCACTTGCTGGCCCGTGACGACGGTCCCAGCACCGGAGCGAAGCGCATCGAGCGCAGGTGCAGCGGCAGAGGATGGGTTTTGCGTAGCGAGGAGTGCGACGATTTCAGACCAATGCGAGGCGACGGGAGGGCGTTTCTGCCAGGCAGACTCGCGCGGTAGTGATGGGTAGAAGGGCCGCACGGACCCTTCCCCTGCGCAGTAGTCGAGGAAGAGCCGGCTCAATCCGGGAGCCACGTCGATGGGATAACAGTCTGCGGTCGACAACTCGTACCCTTCCGGTTGGTTTGCCCTGGCTGAACCCCGGATTGCGGGCTCGGGGGGAAATTGGCTGTGTTAAGGATGCCATGCCGGGCGCTATCGATGCACAAGTGTGTGAAAGGCGCGGGCGAAACTGGGCTGTGGAATCATTGCATATACTTTTGACTGTGCAACAAGGAGAGAATTTCCCGATGGCGAAGAAGACTCAGGCGGCAAAGCCCGTCAACCTGAAAAAAGTGAAGGTTTCAAAGAAGGAGACGGCGAAGCCCGCCAAGAAAAAAGGGGCCAAGGAGGAGCCGGTTGAAAAGGAGCGATTGATCAGCTCCGAGGTGGTCTTTCAGGGGCCGCTCTTCCGCGTTTTGCACGACAAGCTGATCGAGCCTGGGGGTAAAAAGAGCGAACGCGATGTCATTCGACACAACGGAAGCGTGGTCATTCTGGCGGTCGACAACATCAAAAGCAAGAGAGATCCCTGGATTGTAATGGAGCGCCAGTATCGCCACGCCGCCAGGCAATATCTGTGGGAACTGCCGGCCGGGAAGCTCGACGCGGGCGAGGAGGCACTGGCCGGAGCGCAGCGCGAGCTTGAGGAGGAGACCGGTTATCGCGCCAAGAAATGGAAACCTCTCGTCGAGTACTACGGAAGTCCAGGGTTTCTGGGCGAATCAATGAAAGTTTTCTTCGCCGAAGGTTTGATGGCGGGCGACGCCCATCCGGAAGACGACGAGGAGATCGAGTTTCGCCTTGTGAAGCTGTCGGACGTCGTGAAGATGATCGAAAAGGGTGCGATTAAGGACGGCAAAACTCTGTGCAGTGTTTTGCTCTATGCGCGACAGCTGAGCGGAAAGTATAAGAAGAAATAATTTCGGCACTGCTCGGTGTGTCGAATCAATAGCTTCCGAAAGGGCGGGTGTGCAAATTGCCCGCCCCGTCCCATTTTATGAATTCTCTTCGTGAATTCGATAAACCTTTGTTGTCATTTAAGCGTCATAGTCCGTAACGATGAGTGTTCCCCCTGTTGCTTCACTCGTCTACCCTTCCAGTGGCAAGAAAGGCAAAACCCTGTGGCTCAGTTTAAAGGCAAAGTGAAGTGGTTCAACAACGCCAAGGGCTACGGATTCATCGGACGTGATGACGGACCGGATGTTTTCGTCCATTATTCGGCAATTCAGTTGGATGGCTATAAAACGCTCAAAGAGGGCGATGACGTCGAGTTCGACATAGTCCAGGGTCAAAAAGGACCTCAGGCGGATGCCGTTACCCGATTGCGGGACGCAGCCACCCACAACGCCGCTTAGTAGGGCTTGACAATGTTCGTTACCCGACCCACCAAGAGGTGGCGAGGGAAGCTTCGCTCTGACTCCTATTCCACCTCACATTCTTTTTATTGGCTTCTTGACGCGCCCTCCTGGGTGCCGCTGAAGTTTTTGAGTCGGGAGACCTTTCCCCGGCTCGATCAGGTCGCCCGAGTTTCCCCTCTCGTCATTCATCGCGTAGATAACAGATACTGTTCGCGGAGACGCTCCCGATGGATAACCCCACCATGGCCTGCCTGCTGAATGAGACTGCCGATCTGATGGAGATCGACGGGGCCGACAGTTTTCGTATCCGCAGCTACCGCCGGGCGGCAGAGGCGGTGGAACAAACGACTGTAGACCTGGTGACTGCGGCGTCAGAGACAGCGCGACTCCTGGAAATTCCCGGAATTGGCAAAAGCATGGCAGCCAACCTGCAAGCCATCGTTGCGACGGGCACTCTTCCGCTGCGGGATGAGCTGCTGGCGAAGTATGGAGCTACGCTGCTGGAACTGCTCAAGTTGCCTGGCATGGGTCCGAAGACGGTGGCCCTGTTGTGGGACGCCGGAAAAATCTCAAGCATCGACCAATTAGCCGAAGCAATTGACGGCGGAAGGCTGAAAGGTCTTCCCCGAATGGGGACCAAGCAGATTGAGAAGCTGCGAAAGGGTATTGACGACTACCGCCGCAGCGCCGGGCGGTTTCGGATCGACGAGGTGGAGGACGCGGCCGAGCGGCTCACGGCGTATCTGCTGGCATTTGACGGAATGGATCGGGTGACGCCAGCCGGCTCATTGCGCCGGGGCCGGGAGACCGCGGGCGACCTCGACCTGCTGGTGACTGGGCCGGCTTGCAAGCCTGAACAAACCACCGCTGCGGTCGAATATGTGGCCGCTTATCCCGGAATCCACGACATCATCGCCAAAGGTGAAAACAAGGTGAGTTTTCACCTGTCGACGGCGTTGCAAGTAGACGTGCGGCTGCTGCCCGCGGAGAGCTATGGAGCTGCGCTGCAGTACTTTACCGGTTCGAAGGCACACAATGTGGCACTGCGCCAACGGGCGTTGAAGATGGGCTACACCCTCAGCGAATGGGCATTAGCGCGGCTGGACGACGAGACGACTGTGGCTGCGGCGACCGAGGAGGAGATTTACGAAGCGCTCGGAGTGGACTGGATGCCACCGGAGATGCGGGAGAACCTGGGTGAGATCGAGGCAGCTTCCCGGCATTCACTTCCAAGGCTCATTGAATCCGGCGATCTCAAGGGCGATGTGCACATGCACACTTCCGCCACCGACGGGCGCAACAGCATTCGCGAAATGGCCGACGCGGCGATCGTCCGCGGTCTCCAATACATCGCCATCACCGACCATTCGAAAAACCTGGCCATGACCAATGGACTCGACGAGAAGCGGGCTCTCGAGCACATTCAGCGGATCAGGGAAGTCAACGACCAGATGGAGGGGAGGATTCGCATCTTCACCGGCATCGAGGTCGACATCCTGGCGGATGGGACGCTCGACATGGATGATGAGGTGCTTGCGCAGATGGATGTGGTCATCGCCAGCGTCCACAGCCGTTTTGACCAGAGCCGCGAGGAAATGACGGCTCGCGTGCTTCGCGCCATTGAAAATCCCAACACGCGGATTCTCGGTCATCCCACGGGGCGGCTTTTGTTGCGGCGCGAGCCCTTTGCACTGGATATGGGTGCTGCATTGCGCCGAGCGGCTGAGCTTGGCGTAGCGGTGGAGCACAACGCGGCTCCGGAGAGACTCGACTTGAGCGATCGCGACCTGCGCCTGGCTAAGGAAATGGGGTGCAAGATCGTCATCAACACCGACGCGCATACCACGCGAGGCGTTGGAGAAATGAAATACGGCATCCGCCAGTTGCGGCGGGCCTGGCTCACCGCGCGAGACGTGCTGAATACGCTGCCGTCCGAGGATTTTCTGGCCGCGTTGAGGCCGAGGAATTGACCGCGTCGAGAATCGGAAGCTTCAAATCTTGCATCTTAACGTCAAAAGAGGCAGCCCCGGATTTCGTGGATTGTTTTGGTACCGGGGGTCTAAGATAAGGGCGCTATGAGTCCGCTATCTCAGGAACCGACCGACACTTTGATTGAGGCCGCTCCGGGCGAGTCATACACCAAAGGCAGCGGCCACATGGTGATCGCCTGCATTGTTGCGGTTGTGCTGGTGACGATTGCCATTGCGATCTATGTGATCACGGGCGAAAAGCCTCCAGCCTCGACTGGCGAGGTCCTCGGCGTCTGGGCGCATCCCATGCACACGGAGTCGTCTGGATTTGACGCCAACGGAGCGGTGATACCCAAGGAAAGCATCGACCAGGTGCTGGTATTCGCTCACGTACGGCTTCACAACCAAGGAAAACAGCGAATCTTTCTGCACCAGATATTGACCAACATCACACTCGCGGATGGTTTGCATTCAAGTTATGCAGCGATGCCGTCGGATTACGAGCGCATCTTCAAGGCATATCCAAGCCTGGCACAGTGGCACGCCACGCCATTGTCGCCGGACACGACTATCGAGTCGGGCGAGACGAAGGAGGGATCTTTCGTCTCCTCCTTCCGTCTGTCAAAAGACCAGTGGGAGGCTCAGAAGAATCTCAACTTCACCTTTGCCTTCCAATACCTGCCCAGCCTGACGCTGATGCCCGCGGGCCAGCTTATTGAACACTGACGGGAGCCGGTGCGGCCTTCGGAGTCGAGAGATATCCGGAGATCGTGTTCTTTGAGCTGATGGAATTCACCACAATCTCAAAGAGCCCGGGGTCCTTGCCGCTGTAGAACTGGAGCGGCTCGTTCAGGTTCCGATCCTTCTTATCGTACTGTTTATCATCGGCAAAAACAGAGAGCGTGAAGCGGCTCTTTTTGGAGTCGGCCTTCTTCAACTCGAGGCTGACGGTGCCTACGGGTTTCTTCTGGCCCTTGAGTAGACTGAACTCGTAGTAGTTGCGATCGCCTTTGTGCTTGAGCGTTTCGAGTTCGTCGTGATTGCGCGCAATCAGGCTGCCGTGATCGCTCAAGTCGCCTTTCATCGTTGTCAATTGAGCCACGGCGGCGGCCAGATCGCTTTGGGTCTTGGCAACATCGGTCTTTACGCCGCCGACGTCGGTCTTCACCGTTGAGACATCGCTGGAGACAGCGCTCACCTGCTGAGCAGTCTGCTTCTGTGCGGTCTCGAGACGCTTGTTGTCGGCCTTCTGGCGTTGGATAATCTCGTCGGCGCGGGCGTCCATTTGCTTCTGCGTCAGGCCAAGCGACTTGCCGAGCTCGTCGGTGGCCACCTTGAGACGCGCATTTGTCTCGCGCAGTTCAGCATCCAGCTTCGCGTTCTGCTGGTTGGCTTCGACCAACGCCGTCTCCTGGTGTGCGATGCGGCTGCTCAGACTGTAAGTCCAGATCAGGCCGCCAATGGCGGCGAGGACTGCCACTGCAATGGCGCCCAGCAGTGCGCCGGAGTAGCTTGGAGCGGATTCAGCAACAACTTGTGTCGTTCTCGGGGTCTGTTCAACATCACTCATATTTGCATTTCTCCTTGAAGACGGCTTGTTTCAAAAAGCCGCTTGTCACAAACCTCTCGGTGCATTCCAGCCGTGGAGCACGCTGGTAATTTCAGAAGCCCCTGGCCTTGCGTCTCCCGGGAATTAACAGAATAAATAGAAAAGCTGAGGAGATGCGGTGTATTTGATCGACAGGTCCTCCAATTCCTGAGCCCTGCAAGAGGATCGGCGAGTTGATTTGTGGGCAGCCGGTGGTTTGGAGCGATATTCCGCGCTAATGGTAAGCCTCTCCACGGGTACCATATTCTTGGCTTTGAAGGGTAATGCTGTTGTTCTGGCGCGTTGGAGAGGCGTAGCGCCAAAATGGTGCACAGATAAGTGATTTCGCGTCTTACGAAACGATTGCTTGAGCGCCTTACCCCGCCGCTGCTTGTCGGCCTAGTAAGCGCCGTGGGATCCATGATGCTATTTGCCGCACTTGCCGAGGAGATGCTCGACGGCGATACGCGTCAGTTCGACAACGTAGTTCGCCTATTTATCCATGCCCACTCATCGGCTACGTTGACAGCCATTATGCAGTTCTTCACACTGCTTGGCTCCCCGCTATCCGTATCCATCATCGCGACGGCGAGTTGTGTCGCTCTCTGGATGAACGGCCATACTCGCAGGTCAGTGCTGATAGCGATCACTACCGCCGGAGGCAGCCTGCTGATGTGGGTTCTCAAGTTAGCCTTCCATCGTCAGCGCCCTGCGCCGTTTTTTGATACGCGGCTGCCGGCATCGTACAGCTTTCCAAGTGGCCATTCGTTGATGTCGTTCTGCCTTTGCGGGGCTGGAGCGGCTCTATTCGCCGCGAATCAAAAGAAGCGGTGGGTCAGGGTTACGATCTGGACAATTGCCTCCGTGGTTGCGGGTGCGATCGGCTATTCCCGCATCTATCTGGGGGTTCATTATCCAAGTGATGTGCTTGCCGGTTATCTTGGCGCAGTCGTATGGGTCTCGGGGGTTGCAATCGCATATCAGAAATGGCGAAGGCTCCCTCCGCCAGGTAAGGCCTCGCACAGGATCAACGATCTGAATTCAGACAAACTAGGTCCGTGACCGCTTGCTGTTGTATCAACCTTTGGGTGCCCCAGGCCCGGGGTCCCCGGCGACAGGTCTTAGTCGCTGGGGTGGAGGTCTCGATTCTGAGACCTGGGATACCTCGGCACTCAATCGCAACACACGAAATCACGCGGTCAGAGACCTAGCTGCGGAGGATCGCGTCAATCCCGGCTAACTCATCGGTTGAGAACGTCAGGTTTGCGAGCGCGGCCACATTTTGGTCAATTTGCTCGACGCTACTAGCCCCAATCAGCGCAGAAGTCACGCGGCTATCGCGCAGCACCCATGCCAGAGCCATTTGTGCCAGCGACTGCCCTCGCAGCGAGGCCAAATCATTGAGTGCGCGAATTTGTGCCAGGCGGCGCTCGTCGATATCGCTCCGCTTGAGGAAGCCATGCGCCTTGGAGGCGCGCGAGCCTTCAGGGATTCCCTTCAGATAGCGGTTGGTCAACAGGCCTTGCGCAAGCGGACAAAAGGCGATTGCGCCGATGCCTTCTTCGCCAAACGTATCCAGCAGGCCACTCTCAACGGTGCGGTTGAACATGGAATACCGTGGCTGATGAATCAGGCAGGGCGTGCCAAGTTCGCGAAGGAAATTGGCGGCGGCAACAGTCTGCGTCGGATTGTAGCTCGAGATTCCGGCATAGAGCGCCTTGCCGGAGCGCACGGCGCGATCAAGCGCGGACATGGTTTCCTCCAGCGGCGTCTCAGGATCTGGACGATGGGAATAGAAGATGTCGACATATTCGAGTCCCATGCGTTTGAGGCTCTGATCCAGACTGGCGAGCAGATACTTGCGTGATCCCCAGTTGCCATAGGGGCCGGGCCACATCACCCAGCCGGCCTTGGTGCTGATAATCAACTCATCGCGGTGAGCCGCGAAATCAAGTCGCATGATTGCGCCGAGGTTGCTCTCTGCGCTGCCCGGCGGAGGCCCATAGTTGTTGGCCAAATCGAAGTGCGTGATTCCGAGATCAAAGGCCCTGCGCAACATGGCTCGACTATTCTCGAAGACATCGACACCGCCAAAGTTGTGCCACAAGCCAAGAGAAATGGCAGGCAGAAGCACTCCGCTCCGTCCGCAGCGGCGATATTGCATCGTGTCGTAGCGCTGTTCGTTTGCGAAATACACGTGATTCTCCTTGTTGGAAAGCATGACTGATCGAGAGCCAGGAGAAAATCTCAGATCGCAGGCTCGAAATATTTCTGGAGGGCGGGCTCTGGGCATCACAGCCCGGAGTCGTGGCTCAGGATATCTGTGCGGCGACAAGAGCTCGCTTGCTGTTAGTATCTCCCGGTGGCCTCCTCACGCATCGACCTCGCCTCCGTCCTCAGAGAAACGGCGCTGTTTGCTAGCCTCTCGCAGCCTGAACTGCAAATGCTGGCAGCTCGCACGGTTCGAAAGAATCTGAACTCTGGCCAGTTGCTGTTCTCTGAAGGTGAGCCCTGCCATGGATTGCACATCATTGCGCGCGGCAAAATCAGGATCTTCAAGACGTCTATAGGTGGCCGGGAACAGGTGCTGACTGTGAATGTTCCTGGGGAGTCCGTTGCAGAACTGCCTGTTTTCGACGGTGGCCCCTATCCGGCTTCCGCAGTCGCCATCGAAGACGCGGAGATTGCCTTTATCTCGCAGCGGGACTTTCATGCCTACTGTCTCGAACATCCAGAGGTCGCGCTCAAGGTGCTTGCGGTCGTGGGGGCCCGCCTGCGGCGCCTCGTGGGAATCATCGAAGAGCTTTCATTCACGACGATTCGCCAGAGGCTGATAGCCTCGCTCGTGAAGCTCGCCCAAAGCGACGGAAAGAGAACGGAGCGCGGCGTAGAGTTCCAACTGCCCGCCAGCCACCAGGAACTCGCCAATCAGCTTGGCACCGTGCGGGAACTGATCTCTCGGAACCTCATGCGGCTCCAGGCTGAGGGGTTGCTCGATGTGGACGCGCGCCAGATCGTTGTCAAAGACATGAAAGGCTTGAGCGCTCTGCTCGAAGCGGCGCCGTAGCACTTTATCGATTGAGCCGTTCAGTGAGTTGCCCGGAGAAGCTAGCTTCTCCGGGCAGGAACAAATCAGGCGAGCATGGCGGCCAGATCTTCTTTCGCAGTTCCGATGGTCATAAGGTTGAACTTCTCATGGAGCAATTGGAGCACTGCCGGCGAGAGGAATGCAGGCAGCGTTGGCCCGATGCGAATGTTGCGAACTCCGAGATGGAGCAGGGTCAGCAGCACTGCCACGGCCTTTTGTTCGTACCACGAAAGAACCAACGAGAGCGGGAGATCGTTGACGCCGCACTCGAACGCTTTGGCAAGGGCGAGGGCGATTTGCAGCGCTGAATAAGTGTCGTTGCATTGCCCGATGTCGAGAAGGCGCGGAAGGCCGCCTATCTCGCCGAAATCAAGCTTGTTGAAGCGGAACTTGCCGCACGCAAGAGTGAGAATGAGGCAGTCGTCTGGGATCGATTCCGCAAGCTCGGTATAGTAGTTGCGGCCTGAGCGAGCGCCATCGCAACCGCCGATGAGGAAGAAGCGCCGGATCGCGCCGGACTTGACCGCATCGATGACGCGGCCGGCTACGCTGAGAACGGCGTTGTGGCCGAATCCGACCGTGATCTCTTCGCCGGAACCGTCTTCTTCGTACCCAGGGGCCCCCAGAGCCGCGGCGATAACGGGGCTGAAGTCCTGATTCGCGATGTGCTGAACATCGGGCCACGCCACCATACCCGAGGTGAAGATGCGGTCCATGTAGGTAACCTTGGGCTGCTGAATGCAATTGGAAGTCATAAGAATCGCGCCGGGGAACTCGGCGAATTCATCGGCCTGGTCTACCCAGGCGCCGCCATAGTTTCCGGCCAGGTTTTCATAGGCCTTCAGCTTGGGGTATCCATGCGCAGGCAGCATTTCGCCGTGGGTATACACCTGGATGCCCAGCCCCTTCGTCTGTTCGAGTAGCGCGTAGAGATCGTGAAGGTCGTGACCCGAAACAAGAATGGCCTTGCCCTTGCGCGCATGAAGCCTGACCTTCGCCGGCTGCGGATGACCGAAGGTTTCGGTGTGAGCCTTATCGAGAATTTCCATTACGCGGTAGTTGAGTTCGCCCACTGCGAGAGCGTTGCCGAGCAGTTGATCCGCAGTCGGAGACGGATGGGTAAGGAAGTCGAGAATCTCGTGAATCTTCGCAAAAGTATGTGGATCGCCCGCGCCGAGAGCAAGAGCGTGAGCCGCGTAAGCTGCTACGCCTTTGATGCCGTAGAGCACGAGTTCCTGGAGATGGGATACTTCTTTCCCCTCGGTGAGAAAACGTGCGGGAAGGACAACCTGGTGGCCTTGAATGAGCAAACCGTCAAGCGTCGCGGCGGGGATCCACGCGGCTGGACCTCCGAGTTCGCTTGGAACGATGCCTGCCTTGACGCTCGTGCGCTCATAGAGATCACGAGCGGAATTGCGCATCTTGATTGCCTGGTGAATCAGCTCAACGAGACGGTCTGGGGCGAAGTTCACGTTGGTCAACGTGGCGAAAACCGCCCGGATGGTGAACGCGTCGATTTCCGCGTCGGCCGCGCCTAGTTGCCCCGCGCGATGCGCATACATTGAGATGCCTTTGACGGCGTGGATCAGCAGATCCTGGAGAGTGGCAGTCGTTTCGTCCTTGCCGCAGACTCCGAGCGTCTGACATCCTTCGCCTTTTGAAGTCTGTTCGCACTGGTAACAAAACATGGTGTGTACCTTTCTGAATGGAATGATTGCGAGACCGATCATAGAAGCGGGATGAGGCCTCAACAGCGACTTAAGTCACCGCCAGGAACGGTTTGCCGTCACAGTATTTGCGAGGCCAAGTGACTAAAGTCGCTGCCCGGGTGGTCGAGATGCTTTTAGGTTGGATTCAAGGAGATCGAAATGACTGCGACAACCCTGACCGTTCGCGAAATCGCTCTGGAACAGCCTTCCTCCATACGGGTGTTCGAGCACTTTGGCATTGACTACTGCTGCGGCGGACGTAAACCCCTGACCGAAGCATGTTCGGCGAGAAACATTGCAGTGGATGCTGTGATCGCCGCCCTGGAAGCGGCGGAAAAGGCGCCACAAGCAGCCACTGAGGACTGGAACAGCATGCCCCTCGCGAGCTTGAGTGCGCACATTGTGGCCACGCACCATGCGTATGTGAAAAAGGAATTGCCGAGGCTGGCCGAACTGGCGAAAAAGGTAGTCAACCGCCACGGGGCAACTAAGGCTGAGTTGCCGATCATCCAGGCGAAGCTGGCTCAACTTGACGAGGAGCTGACCCAGCATCTTGTTAAGGAGGAAGTCATCCTCTTTCCATACGTGGCCAGCCTGGAGCGCGCCGTTGGCGAAGGCAGTTCAAGGCCACAGGGCTGCTTTGGCACGGTAGCGAACCCGATTGCGATGATGACCCGGGAACATGACGCCGCGGGCACGCTGCTGGCCGAGATTCGCAACTTGAGCAACAATTTCACCACGCCTCCCGACGCTTGCCCGACATTTCACGCCTTCTACGACGGCTTGAGCGAGTTCGAGCAGGACCTTCATCACCACATTCATTTGGAAAACAATGTTCTGTTTCCGCGTGCTATCGCGCTGGAGGTATTTGCCGACGCGAAATAGCGCAAACGGTGGAGAGAGTACATCCCGGGCGCTCGACCCAGCCTGATTCTGTGTAGGGAAGAACAAGAAACGGGCTACAATCGGTTCCTGCCAATGGAGCTGAGACGATGGCGTCTGAAACAGTGCTACCCACGGAACAAACAGAGCTGGTCGCCGCTCTCCGGCTGTTCCGCACGGAGACGGGGCGGTCGTTGCTCGAGGTCGTTGACCAGTCCCCTGTGCTTCTGATTTTCCTACGTCACTTCGGGTGCGCGTTTTGCAGGCAAGCCCTGGATCAGGTCTCACAGATCCGGGAGCAGATTACGGCAAGGGGTGTAAGTCCGGTCTTCGTGCATCTCGGCTCGCCCGAGCGGGCCAAGCCGTACTTTGACTACTATCAACTTTCAGATGTGGAACGCGTCAGCAATCCCGACGCCTCTCTCTATCAACACTCCGCCTTTCATTTGTCGCGAAGCAATCCATATTTGCATTTGGTGAACCCAGCGGTCTGGAAGGGCTGGCTCAAGGGCGCCTTGCGAAAGTATGGGATTGGCATGATCCAGGAAGACGCACATCAGATGCCGGGCGTGTTTTTTCTGAAGGATCGCAGAATAGCCAGAGGCTTTCGTTATGAGACCATCGCCGATGAACCGGATTACTTGAAGCTGATTAAATAGGGAGGATTGCGCGGACAGGCAGGATCCACGGAAAGAATCGCTCTTTACCGTGGACGTCGATGGAAACGAAAGTCAGGTGCAGTCAAGGCAGGCATGCCGCCCACCATCACCCAGCTACTGTTTGCGATTGCAGTTCAATGAGGGGCTTGAGAGCCGCCAAGACCGATTCAACCCGTTCTTTGTGCTGCCGAAGCTTCTCGAACCGTCCAGTGATCTCGTTAAGTTCTGCGTTCGCTTCGTTGAACGCCGTGCGATAGACATTCGTTTCCATATCGACCTCCAGCGTGCAGTCTAGCGGAAAACCAAGTACACAAAATTTTTATCGAATCACATTTGATTCCCGAAGTAACTGGACAAGAAGACGGGAAAACGCACGATCAGGTCCCGGCTACCTCAAAAAAATGAGACTTGGTGCAGGCAGTTCCCTTGTGAATCGGCGCTTCGCAGAGTTGAATGAGCTTATTCATTTTGTGTGGCGCCTGGTGTAGCCCTTCTTTCTGAACCTGGTGTGGTCCTTCCTTCTGAAAAGGATGACGGACTGCGTAAAATCGGCCTTTGGAGGCCCTTTGATCCACCGCCAAATGCGGCCCGACCGTGACAACTATAGAACCGCTACGTTATAAAGAAGTTTGCTGCATTTCATTCATCGGGCTGTTTTTCCGAGGTCCGGCGAAATCTTGAAACGCTGTAACACAATTCACAATGGGGAGTTCCGAAGGCTATGTCCACCGCTGTCGCTGGAAAGGGACTGGAAGGAATTGTTGCGGCGAACTCCGGCATCTGCTGGATCGACGGAGAAGCGGGCGTGCTGGCCTATCGGGGCATCGATATTCACGAGTTGGCGGAGCACTCGACCTTTGAGGAGACCACCTTCCTTCTGTGGAACGGCCACTTGCCGAACGAGCTGGCGCTTCGCGAATTCAGTTCGCAACTGGCGCTGGCACGGGTGCTGGACCAGCGGATTGTGGACCTGCTGCGCTTCTTTCCCGCCTCGGCGACTCCGATGGAGGTACTGCGGACCGCGGTGTCGGCGCTCAGCTTTTATGATGCCGACGAAAAGGACAACTCCCACGACGCGAACGTGCGCAAGGCCTACAACCTGACGGCGCAGATCGCGATGATCGTGGCCATCTACGACCGGCTGCGCAAGGGCCTTGAAGTTGTGCCGCCGGACCGTTCGCTGAGCCACGCTGGCAACTTCCTGTGGATGCTGAACGGAGTAAAGCCGTCAGAGACGGCCACGCGGACACTGGACATCGCGTTGATCCTGCATGCCGACCACGAACTGAACGCATCAACCTTTGCGGCGCGCGTGATTGCGGCGACACTGTCGGATATTCATTCCGCCACCACCGGCGCGATTGGCGCGCTAAAGGGCCCGCTGCACGGCGGCGCCAACGAGGGAGTTATGCGCCTGCTCTACGCCATCGACAAGGCTGGAGCCGATCCGGTGGAATATGTGAGAAACATGCTTGCAGCGAAGCAGAAGATTTCGGGCTTCGGTCACCGCGTTTACAAGACCGAGGACCCGCGCGCCACGCACCTGCGCCGCATGAGCGAGCAACTGGGCAAGGACGCCGGCCAGCCAAAGTGGTTCGAGATGTCGCGGGCCATCGAGCTCTACATCAACAAGGACAAGAAGCTGAACGCCAACGTGGATTTCTATTCGGCGTCGACCTATGCCACATTGGGCATCGACATCGATCTCTACACACCTATCTTTGCGATCAGCCGCATGGCGGGCTGGGCGGCGCATGTGATTGAGCAGCTCGACGACAACCGGCTCATCCGGCCGCGTGCGGAATACATTGGCCCGGTTTATCCGTCGCACTGGATTCCGATAGAAGAGCGGCCGTAAGACGCAAGAACTCGCAGAGTCGTTCACCACCACGCACTTGTGAACGCCGCAGCACCGGGCGGTTTGAAGCCAGCTCCTGCAAGCCGGCTTCGGGAGGCCGTCTCCCTTCGTCGGTGCACCATCACAGGTTCTCGCTTGTGTTCGTGACACACTGCAGATAATTTCCCTCTCTCGGCGCAAACTGGTAGTTGGAGATTGAGCCGGGGAGCACCACCTGCATCCTCGTCCATGCCGCGTGTCAAAACCGCAATGCGAAACGAAGACCACGAATTGCCCCCAAAATTACCCGTAAGTCCTTACCTGAGAGGATTCTGCAGCTAAGTCCTTTCGGGAGAGGATTTTGGCGGGCAACCCTCCCTGCAAGCCGATGAAAAGAAGGAACTTCTCTACAGGATATGGGTGGGGGTATGCCGCTTGCCAAGGGTGATCGCCACTGGCGCGCTTTCCACATAACGTAAAGCCCCCAGGCGGCAACCGCGGAGCAATCCCCAATCACGCCGGAAGGAGTATTCGACATCAAGGGCGTGGCCAAAGATAACAAAGGGAATATCTATAACGTGGTCTTCTGATGTCCGGCGGCGCCTGAATGCGATTCCATGACAAGTCCTCTGGCGCCCTATGGTAATCTTGCTGCGCTCAAGTTGGCACGGGCGTTGGATTCGAAAGTTGAATCTCACCTCAAAAGCTCTGCACAGTAGATTCCCCAGGGATGCTACAACCTGTAACGCAATTCAAAAGGGGCGCGGGTAACGCGCAGGGCGGATATTCAAGCTCTCTCCATGATTTGCGTTCCACTCATTTCAAAGGAGAAGAAACATGATGGTTTTTGGCATAAGTCTGATGACGTTCACTTACCTGCATGTTGCATTGAGCCTGATCGGAATTGGCGCGGGATTGACTGTGGTCATCGGCATGATCAACCGTAGGCGTCTCGTTGCCGTGACTGCGCTTTTTCTGATCACGACCGCACTAACAAGCCTGACTGGCTTTCTATTTCCTTTCAAGGGCATGACACCTGGAATTGTGATCGGAATCCTGTCGATAATCGCGCTGGTGCTGGCGGTACTTGCGCGGCGCCGAGTTCAGACGAGCGACGTCTGGCGCGGCACGTATGTGATCACGTCGGTATTGGCTCTCTTTTTCAACTTCTTTGTTTTGATCGTGCAGTCGTTTCGGAACATCTCCACGCTGCACGCACTGGCGCCAACCCAGACCGAGTTGCCCTTTAAGGTCGCGCAACTTGCGGCGCTCGTGCTTTTTGGAGTGCTGGGAACGCTGGCCTTCAGAAAGTTTCACCTGGCTGAGTAGGACTTGGTCAAGGGTGATCGCTACTGGCGCGCCTTCCACATAAGGTAAAGCCCCCAGGCGGCAAGCGTGGAGCAATCCCCGATCACGCCGGAGAGCATCATCTGCTCGAATTCCTCGACCGAGACGGTGCGGATGATCAGGTCATGCTCTTCGGCATCGGGTTCGCTGTCGGTGGGTGTGAGCCCGGTAGCGAGAAAGACGTGCTGCTTCTGGCGGGTGAACCCGTACGCGATCCAGGCAGCTCCCAAATAAGTCATCTCAGCGGCGTTGAGGCCCATTTCCTCTTTGAGTTCTCCACGGGCCAGTTCTTCGGGATTCTCGACTTCCATCTCCCACCCGCCCTGCGGCAGCTCCAGAGCGCGCTCCTGAATCGTGTAGCGGAACTGCTCGACAAGCCAGATGCGGCCGTGGTCGAGGGGCACGATGATGGCGCAGTCGTCCTTTTCGACGACGCTGTAGATGCCCGCCTCACCATTCGAACGTCGGATCTGATCCTCGCGCAAACGCAGCCAGCGATTGCGATAGATCTCGCGAGTGGAGAGGGTCGTTATGGAAGGAGCGGGGTCGGCTGAATTCATTGCTGTTCCTTTTCGTTCAACTGGACCAGAGATGATTTCTCGTCACGCACACGGTATTTGCGAAGGCGGCCGAGCAGCGAAGCTGGGCCGCTGACAACGAGGCGAACCAGATTGCCTTCGTAAGCGCGCTGATGGACGACCATGCCGGCTCCGATTGCGGCTAGCGCCGAGCCATCGCTCTGGGGAACGCGAAGCTCCGTCTCGATCACCGGGTCGGAATGCAGCGCGATGTCGATGGCCGCGAGCAGAGGGTCGATTCCCTCCCCTGTCTGGGCTGAGACGAGGACTTCGCCGTGGGGCTCAGTGGAACTTGGCAAGCGGGATAGGAGGCCTTCGCGTTCGTGCTCGCCAAGCAAGTCAATTTTGTTGAGCACCTCGACGCGCGGCTTGCCGAGGGCCTCAAGCTCGCCGAGCACCTTTTCGACTTGCGATTTTTGTTCTTCGCCGTAGGTTGAGGCAGCATCGCGGACGTGAATCAGCACCTCGGCCTGCGCGACTTCTTCGAGCGTTGCACGGAAGCTGGTAACCAGCGTATGCGGCAGGTTGCGGATGAATCCGACGGTGTCAGACAGCAGGATTCTCCGGCGGCTGGGCAGTTCAATGGCGCTCAGTTTGGGATCGAGGGTGGCGAACATGCGGGCTGACTGCAGCACGTGCGCACCCGTGAGCCGGTTGAAAAGCGTGCTCTTGCCGGCGTTGGTGTAGCCCACCAGGGCGACTATCGGAACCGGCACGGACTCACGGCGCTGGCGCTGTTGCTTGCGAACACGCCGCACTGCGTCAAGATCCAATTTGACCTGGTCGATACGGCGTTGAATCTTGCGGCGGTCGGTTTCGAGCTGTGTTTCACCGGGTCCGCGGGTGCCGATACCGCCGCCGAGCTGCGACATCGATTTACCGCGGCCAGTGAGCCGGGGCAGCATGTATTCGAGCTGTGCCAGCTCGACCTGCAACTGGCCCTCGCTCGTGCGCGCGTGGCGGGCGAAGATGTCGAGGATCAACTGAGTTCGATCGAGCACCCGGCAGGGCAGCGCCGCCTCGAGGTTGCGGAGCTGGGTGGGCGTGAGGTCGTGATCGAAGAGCACCAGGTCCGCCTCGGTGGACGCGGCGACCCCGGCGATCTCCTCGACCTTGCCTGCGCCGATCAGAGTGGCGGGATCAGGACGCGCACGCCGCTGCATGAGTTCCGCTGCAACTTCACCGCCGGCACTCCACACCAACTCGCGAAATTCAGCAAGAGATTCCTCGGCGTTGAGGCTCGTGGATACAGACGCCGGAGGTTGGGCAAACGCGGCGGGACCCTCGCCTGATTGATCACCGCTGTCTTCGCGACGCAGAGCCGCGAGGCGCGCACCAGCCAACCCCGGGCGAGTCGCGTGTGAGCGGGCCGTTAGATCCACACCCACGAGGACCGCACGTTCTCGACGAGTACTTGCGCCAGCCTCAACAATCACTTGAGGGCTCCCTCAAGCGTTATCGTTGCTCCGCGTTGGCTGCAGTCGGAGTGGGCGCCGGCACCGCAGAGGGGCCCATCCCGCTAAGCGCAGGGCGATGCTCCGAGTGCATGACGCTCCGATTGCTCACCACGGTTGAAATAGCGTGCTTGAAGATCAACTGCTCCTGGCTGTTGTTCTCGAGCAAGACCGAGTACTTGTCGAAGGAGCGGATCTTTCCGGTAAGCTTCACGCCACTCACCAGATAAATGGTAATGGGGGTTTTGTCTTTGCGAACAGTGTTCAGGAAGGTGTCCTGAATGTTCTGTGCCGGCTTGTTCTCCATATGCCGATCTCCTACTTCCTTTTGAGGATGATTGGATGCAATCTTGCTGCACCGAATTGAAGAGACAAATAGGCGGGGGCGGTGCCGGAATCCCCGGAACCGTCAAATCCCGCAATGTGACAACAATATAGCGGTTCCCGGACCTTTTCAACTCCCTGGCTGCAAACTGCTGCCTGAGACAGTAATTCACGGTCATGGAATGAGACGAGAGACTCTGATCGGCTGCTACCATTATCAGGTGAAAAACGCAGCCAACTCATCGGTGCAACCCGTAACATCATCAGTACCAATGCTAGATCTGAAGCGCCAATATGAGCCCCTGCATCAGGAGCTGCTGGACGCGCTCAGCCATGTTCTAGAGACGCAGCAATTCATTCTTGGAGAGCAGGTTGCGGAATTTGAGCGCGCCGCGACCGAGCAACTCGGCGTAGCCCACGCCATTGGATGCTCCTCGGGAACTGACGCCTTATGGCTGGCGTTGGCGGCGGAGGAGATTGGTCCAGGGACGGCTGTAATCACCACCCCTTTCAGTTTTTTTGCGTCAGTGAGCGCGATCTTGCGGGCTGGCTCCCGGCCGGTGCTGGCCGATATTGACCCCGCAACTTTCAACCTCGACGCCAAGGCGGTTGAGGCGGCACTCGAAGGGCCTGGGGCTCGGGACGTAAAGGCCATTTTGCCCGTCCACCTCTATGGGCAGTGCGCGGATTGGACCGCATTTTCGCAGATCGGAAAAGAGCGGGGACTGAAGCTGATTGAGGATGCCGCCCAGGCTTGGGGTGCGGAATGGGGCGGGGTCAAGGCAGGCGGACTGGGCGACGCCGCCGCTTTCAGCTTTTACCCCACCAAAAACCTCAGCGCAGCCGGCGACGCCGGCATGATCACCACTAACTCCGACGACTTGGCCGAACGCGCCCGCATGCTGCGCCAGCATGGAATGCGCCGCCGCTACTACCACGACGAAGTTGGCTGGAACACCCGCCTCGACGGATTCCAGGGGGCTGTCCTCCAAGTCAAGCTCAAATACATTGCAGGATGGAATGAGGCGCGCCGTATTGTCGCCAAGCGCTATGACGTGCTCTTCCGCGACGCCGGTCTTGGCGAAGCCGGACCCTACCCGGTCCACGGCTTAGTTCTGCCCCGTGAGGTCCCGGGCTCCCACCACGTCTGGCACCAATACGTGATCCGCACCGCCCGCCGCGATGCCTTGCGCGATTTCCTGAGCGCCCGCAAAATTGGATCGGAGATTTACTACCCGGTCCCGCTTCACATGCAAGATGCTCTGAAGAGTCTGGGCTACAGCAATGGAGACTTCCCTGAAGCCGAGCGCGCCGCCCGCGAAGTCCTCGCTCTGCCCATCTTCCCCGAGATCACTGAAGACGAGCAGCAAACGGTTGTCGACACCATTGCCGGGTTCCTGAGCTAAGCGGGTGGCAAGGTTTCGCTATCCAGACGATAACGACCTCCGTGGTACATGTCTGGAAGGATATGTCGGAATAAATAGACAATCTTCATCCAGCCACTTGTTTCGATCAAGATTAGCGCACCCCAAAGATAACTATGCTTACCGCGATACCGGTCCTTCCAATGCCAAATAACGACGATATAGCTGTAGACAAAGGCAGGAAGAATCAACAGGACCGCAGCGGTTGCGCAGAAGGCACGTGCAAAATCTGACGTGAAGAACGCCACCAGACAGAATGGCAAGCCCACAAGCGCAATCCAGCCAAGGAGGCGAATCATTTCAAATCTCTTTTCCCAACTGTGGCTCATGCGAAAGATACTATCTCAGAAGTCATCTTTTAGTTCCCTTCCCGCTCATCCTGCGATGCCGTAGAATCGCCCTAAGCATGAAGTGTCCATATTGTGGATTCGGGCAGGATCGCGTGGTCGACTCGCGCGAGAGCAAAGAGGCTGATTCGATTCGGCGGCGTCGCGAGTGCGAGAGCTGCAATCGTCGTTTTACCACCTACGAGCGCATCGACGAAATTCCCTACATGGTGGTGAAGAAAGATGGCCGCCGCGAGCGCTTCGATCGGCAAAAAGTTCTCTCCGGCCTGCTCCGCGCCTGCGAAAAACGCCCCGTGCCATCGAGCAAACTTGAAGCCATCGTCGATGCTACTGAGAGCTTTTTGATCGATGCCCCCGAGCGTGAGCGCACTACCGCAGAGGTCGGCGAGCTGATTATGAATCACCTCAAAGGTCTCGACACCGTCGCCTACATCCGCTTCGCCAGTGTCTACCGCGACTTCAAAGACGTCCGCGAATTCAAGGAAGAGTTGGAAGGTCTGTTAGACAGCCACCGCACAATCAAGGGCAAGAAATGAAAGCCAGCTTCTAGCCACTAGCTGCTAGCTTTTCGGTGCCAAACTCAACCCAATCAAGGACGCTGAAGTGAGCAAGAACAAGCTAGAAGCTAGAAGCTAAAAGCTAGGAGCTGTTTGAATGACCCACAAAGTAACCCTGATCCCCGGCGACGGCATCGGCCCCGAAGTCACGCACGCCGTCGTCCGCATCCTCGAAGCCACCGGCATCAAGTGGGAGTGGGAGCGCTTCGCCGCCGGCGCCGAAGCCTTTGAAATCTTCGGCGAATACATCCCCGCGGATCTCAGCAAGTCCATCGAACGCAATAAGGTCGCGCTCAAGGGCCCCGTCACCACCCCCATTGGCGGTGGCTTCAAAAGCATCAACGTCACCCTCCGCAAGCAGTTCGACCTCTTCGCCAACTTTCGCCCCATCAAGAATCTTCCCGGCCTCGAATCCAAATGGCCCGGTGTCGACCTCATCATCGTCCGCGAAAACACCGAAGGAGAATACGTCGGACTGGAGCATGAAGTCGTCCCCGGCGTCGTTGAAAGCATCAAGGTCATCACCGAAAAAGGTTCGACCCGCATCGCTAAATTCGCATTTGAATACGCGCGCAAGCATGGCCGCAAAAAGATCCACTCCATCCACAAAGCCAACATCATGAAGTTGTCCGATGGCTTGTTTCTGCGCTGCGCCCGCAAGGTTTCCGAGGGCTTTCCTGAAATATTCTACGGCGAACACATCATCGACAACACCTGCATGCAGCTGGTCATGAATCCGTATCAGTACGACACCCTGCTGCTTGAAAATCTCTACGGCGACATTGTCAGCGATCTGTGCGCAGCTTTCGTCGGTGGCCTCGGTCTGGTTCCGGGAGCAAACCTGGGGCATGAGTGCGCCATCTTCGAAGCCGTTCACGGATCGGCCCCCGACATCGCCGGCAAGGACGTAGCCAACCCCACCGCCCTGATGCAATCGGCCGTCCTCATGCTGCACCACCTCAACGAGGAAGCTGCCGCCATCAAGGTTCAAAAAGCTCTCGAAACCGTCTACGCCGAGCGCAAAGCCCTCACCCGCGATGTCGGCGGTAGCGCAGGAACGACACAGTTTGCCGACGCCGTTTTGGCGGCGATGGGATAGGTCCCGGCACACACCCATACAGGAGCTGCACCGGATGCACTACCTCTTGTTCTACGAAGTGAATGACGACTACATTCCAAGGCGCGCGGAGTTTCGCAATGCGCACTTGGAAATGGCATGGCAGGCAAGTGAGCGCGGCGAACTAGTTCTGGCCGGGGCGCTCGCGAATCCCATAGACGGCGCCGTACTGCTGTTCAAGGGTGACTCCCCGGAAGTCGCGGAGAAGTTTGCGAACGCCGATCCCTATGTCACCAACGGCATTGTCAAGCGCTGGTACGTTCGCGAGTGGACAACCGTGGCGGGAGAAGGCTGCACGTCACCCAAACGGCCGTCGGCAACGTAGTCGGCAAGCTGACGACTCGTTGGGCTTTTCGCATGGTTCCGTCTTGCAGGAAATAAGACCGCAGAACCTCACTTACCATGCAAAACAAATATCCAATTGGCATCCTCGGCGCGACCGGAATGGTCGGCCAACGCTTCATTCAGCTCCTCGAAAACCATCCGTGGTTTGAGGTCGCCTGGCTGGCGGCCAGCGACCGGTCGAGCGGCAAGTCCTATGGCGAAGCTGCCAAATGGCGGCTTGACACTCCCCTTCCCGAGCGCATTGCACGAATGACAGTCGCTCCGGCGGACCCCGAGGGCGCACCCAGGATTATTTTTGCCGCGCTCGACGCCGCCATCGCGCGCGAACTCGAACCAAAGTTCGCCAATGCGGGATGCGCGGTTGTGTCGAATTCAAGCGCGTATCGCATGGCGCCCAACGTGCCGCTGGTAATTCCCGAGATCAACGCGGACCACCTGCACCTGATCGAAGAACAGCCTTCGCGGCGCGAGTCCGGCGGCTACATGGTCACCAATCCAAATTGCTCGACCATTGGCCTCGTGATGGCGCTCAAGCCCATCGAAGAACGCTTCGGGATTGAACAGATTCTCGTCACCACCATGCAGGCCGTCTCCGGCGCGGGCTACCCCGGCGTTCCCTCCATGGACATTCTCGGCAATGTGGTCCCCTACATCGGCAGTGAAGAAGAGAAGATGGAAGCTGAGACGCTGAAGCTTCTTGGCAAGCTGGAGGGCCACTCCGTGGTCCCGCTCTCTGCAAGAGTCAGCGCGCAGTGCAATCGCGTCGCGGTCGAGGACGGACACACCGAGAGTGTGTCGATCAAACTTGGAAACAGACTGGGCCGCCCGGTAATAAAGGAAGAAATTCTTGCCGCATGGGCGGAGTTCAAGCCCCTTGCCCTCCAGCACCTGCCGACGGCTCCCGACCAGCCTATTGAATGGGCTCCGCAAAATGATCGCCCGCAGCCACGCCTCGATCGGAATCGTGGCCGAGGCATGGCGGTGACGGTTGGCCGCCTGCGCCCCTGCAACGTGCTCGACTGGAAATTTACGGTGCTCTCGCACAACACGATTCGCGGCGCAGCCGGCGCCGCAATTCTCAATGCCGAACTGCTGGCAAGTTTGGGCAAACTGGAACCCGTAACTGCCGAGACAGCGACGCACGCCTGATGTGTCCCGCTGACATGGGCTCGCGCCGCTTTGGAGGGTACGGGCTTTAGCCCGTACAATTTTAGCCTCCGATCAAATACAACGGGCTTTAGCCCCTGAGGGAACGAAATCGGATGACTGAAAATTCCCCCTTTACTCAATCCTTAGGAAACTTCGCATGAGCCTGGTTGTGATGAAGTTCGGTGGCACGTCGGTCGAAGATCCGGCCGCTATCTCTCGTACCGCCGCCATCGTCGCCGGACGCGTAGCCCTCGGCAAGCAAACCGTGGTCGTCGTCAGTGCCATGGCCAAGGTCACTGACCTGTTGCTGCGCGCAGCGGCTGCTGCCTCTGTGGGCGACCGCACCGGGGCTCTCGCCATCAGTTCCCGCCTCCGCTGCCGCCATCGGGACACTGCTGCAGCCTTGGTCAAGAATCCCGCCGAATCCATCGCGCTGTGCAACCACATCGAGCAGAAATTCGACTCGCTCGACGAAATCCTGCGCGGCCTCGCCGCCATTCTCGAGCTCACTCCGCGCATCTCCGACCTCATCGTCAGCTATGGCGAACGCCTCTCCAGCCGCATCATCGCCGCGGCCTTCAGCGAACGCGGCATCAACGCCGCCCACATCGACGCCCGCGAAGTCATCATCACCGATTCTCAATTTCAAAAAGCCGCTCCGCTGGACGCGCTCATCGAAAAGCGCGCTGCCGAACATCTTCGCCCTCTGCTCAACCACGGCAAGGTGCCGGTGATGGGCGGATTCATCGCATCCAACGAGGCCGGCATCACCACCACCATTGGCCGCGGCGGCTCAGACTTTACGGCCGCTCTGGTTGGCGGCGCTCTTGCCGCAGACGCCATCGAGATCTGGACCGACGTCGACGGCATCATGACTTCCGATCCGCGCGTATGCCCCGATGCGCTGCGCGTAAAAGTCATCAGCTTTGAAGAAGCGGCGGAACTGGCCTACTTCGGCGCCAAGGTGCTGCATCCGGCCACCATTCTGCCCGCAGTCAAAAAGAATATTCCCGTGCTGGTGCTCAATAGCCGCAACCCCTCCAACGAAGGCACGCGGATCATCTCCATCGCCCCGCACTGCAGCAGCCCGTTCAAGTCGATCGCGGTTAAAAAGAAGCTGAGCATCATCGACGTCGTCGCCAGCCGCATGCTGATGACGCACGGCTACCTCAGCGAAATCTTCGCCATCTTCGACAAGCATAAGTGCCCGGTGGATATGGTCTCGACCAGCGAGGTCTCGGTATCGCTCACGGTCGATTCGAACGACAAACTGCCGGCGATTGCCGCGGACCTGAGCAAGCTTGCCGACGTAAAGTATGAGGGCAAGAAGGCGCTGATCTGCATGGTCGGGGAAGACATTCGTGGGCAGAGCGGCATGGCTGCGCGGGTATTCTCTGCGATTCGCCATATCAATGTGCGCATGATTTCGCAGGGGGCGAGCGAAATCAACATGAGTTTCATGATCGAGGAAGACGACGCCGACGAAGCCGTGCGTTCTCTGCACGCCACCTTTTTCAAGGACCCCGATCCGCTGATTTTTGATGTGGAAGCACGCAAGCCGGCAGCGGAGCCCGTGAGGTAGAGATGCTCTTTCTGGTGCTGGGAAAAGGAAAAACCGGAAGCCTGGTCGCTGAGGTCGCTCGCGAACGCGGCCATAGCGTGCGGGCGCTCGACATTACAGAAAATCAGGGCGCCTCTGCGCTTACGGCTCCCATGCTGGCCGGCGTCGATGTGGTCATCGACTTCACGGCGCCTGAGGCGGCGGTAGAAAACATGCGCGCCGTCCTGGCGCTCGGTAGCCGCATCGTTGTTGGCACCACCGGGTGGTATGCGCAGGTTGCAGAGATGAAAGCTATCGCGCATCGGCGCGGCGGTGGCCTGCTTTATGGCACCAACTTTTCAATCGGCGTGCAAAAGCTATTCCGCCTCACCGCGGAACTGGCGAAGATCGAAGGCTACCAGTTCTCGATCAGCGAGACACATCACGAGTCCAAGCTCGACGCTCCGTCAGGCACCGCAATCACCTTGCGCGAGATCATCGAATCTGTTCAGCCCAACGCAAATGTCGAGGTAACGTCTCATCGCGTAGGGGACGCCAAGGGTGAACACATCGTCACCGCAAGCAGCGAGCACGACATGCTCGAACTCCGCCACGACGCCCACTCGCGCCGCGGATTCGCAATTGGAGCCGTTCGCGCGGCCGAGTGGCTGGCCGGAAAATCCGGTGCCTGGGAATTCCGCGAAATCTTCGATCAGTTGTAGGGGGCTACGGCAAAACCCGCCGCAGTGTCAGATATTTCCCCGGTCCAATCTGTAAGGGATCTGCCCCGGCCCGCACCGTTTGCTCCTAGGTACCCCCCCACCCATATCCTGTAGAGAAGTTCCTTGTTTTCAAAGACCTGCAGACAGGGTACCGCTGCAAGATCCTCTTAGCAATAGAGTTAGCTGCAGAATCCTCTCGGGTAAGGACTTACGGGTCTTTTGGGGGCTATTAGCACTTCTTGGTTCGCATTGCGGTATCGACGCCCGGTACGAATAGTGCATACAGCGGCACTCCCGGGCTCGATCTCCAACTTCCAGTGTGCGCCCAGGGGTGGAAATAATCTGCAAGAGGGCAGCGATGTCAGTGGAGTTTGTAGATGAGCGTGCACGAAGAGGCCTCCCTCAGGAGGCCAGGGAACCAGGACAGGCAATTTAAAGGCGCGACGGCGTCCTCGGGGTTATTGTTTGCCGAGTGAGAAGACTATGCTGATGTTTGTTTCAACTTCCACCGGCTGATTGTCGAGCATATACGGTCTATATCGCCAGTTTTTTGCGGCATCCATTGCGGCCGAGGCCAGGATTTTGGGACCGCTGATCACATGCAGTCCTGACAACGCTCCCGATTTAGTAATGTTGGCCTTGAGCACCACTGTGCCGCCGATGTGGTTGTCCTTGGCAAATTTTGGATAGATCGGCTCGGTCTTGTGAATCAGCATCCCTTCGGCCACACCCGCCGAAATCCTGGACACCGCGGGCACGACGCTAACCTTGTTTCCGCCGAGGACCGTGCCGGGCAGACCGCCCGAGTTGTCGATGGAGCCGATCGTCAACGTGCCTGGCGCTTCATCCGGAGAGTTCAGCCTTTTCATATCATTGGATATCTTCGATGGCGCCGTGAGTTGAGCGTCCATCATCGCGGACGAAACCTGCTTTTTAGGCGCAGCTCCCGCAGGAGCTTGTTCGACACTCGTGGACGTTATTGGTTGCCACGAATTGGGCGCCGATGCGACCGCGTTGGAGGGCTCGGCAGCGGGAGTTACTGCCACAGGCGCCGGGGGTTGAGACACAGCAGCTTGTGCTGGGGTTCCTGAAGAGCTCTGCCGGAACGGGTGCAGGAAGACGATTAAAAGCACAACGACCAGCACCGCTGGCCCCGCCGCAATGTATACCCACTTCTTCCAGTCGGCTTTCGGCTTCTCCTCTTCTGCGACTTGGGCGCTACGGAAAAGCGCGAGTACGTCGGCGTCTGTTTCGATCCCTCCCGAGCTGCGAAAAAGCGGCGTTGGCTCTGAGTTGGACGGGCGCTTCGCCGGTTCTGTCACGGCAGGCGGCTCAGGTGTGAGTCGGAAACTCGATTCACTGTCCTTGAGAACGGATGCCATCAAAGCACGAGCTTGAGCGCTGCTCGGTTTATTAAAGTCGGGGGCGATGGCGTCGGGCTGGGCCGGCTCTCTGGGCAGAAGGGGTCGTTGGCCATCGTCTCCCATCAACTCCGTCGGGGCGACGCTCGCTCGCTTTTCGGGTACTTCCTGGGGCTCGATTGGGCGCACCAGCATTGGGCGGGCCGCGGCTGCCTCTTTCGCGGGGGACACGGAGCTCTGCTGAGCGGGTGCTTTAGGAACCGTTACCGCTGGAGCTGCAGGAGCAGGCGGAGTTGGAACGACATCCTCCGGGAGCGGAAGGAAATCACGGGCGCCGGCTCGCATCGCGGTCATTACCAGGTTGGGATCTTTTCTGACCGAGTAAACCATCACCGTCGTGCTGCCGGTGGCTGCGATTTCTTCAACTATTTTCAGCGCATAACTCTCGTCGCTGTCAAAATCGATGATTACAAAATCGAAGGCTTCGGCGAAGTGCGACACTTCGCTCAGGTTGGCGGGGTAGTCGGCAAACTCTCGAACGGTCCTGGAGTCGGAGGCGGAGAGGGCTTTCGCCATGACCTTTCGGCTGGCATCGTTGGGGCCGATGAGCGCAACCGACATTCGAGCCGTTCCGGTGTGTTCGGAATCGGCGTGTTGAAGGGTGGTCGACATGTCAGCTCCGCGACTCATGATTCCTGCGTCTCTCCTGCGGGTTAATGATTGCTTCATTCTGCCGTTATCCACCGTCGAGCCGACTCCATAAGTGGCCTCAGGTTGACTCGAGACAACGCCGTCCACAGCGATCTTGGGCCGTATTAGCCAAGTCGGGCTGTGCTGCTTGCGGAGATCCGGGAAAAGTAATCATTCTCGCCGGCGGCTTTGAAGTCGAGTTGCCACTGGTCAAGTTAAATGAATTGAATGCGATGCGACCAAGCTTCGGTCCAGGCAAGCGCATTGACTGGGGTGGACTCCATTGTCATTAAGGCAAATGGTATACGGCTTTTCCCTGCGGGAGTAGCACTTAGGTCCCCGGTAGGGGTGCCTTTCGTCACTAGGGCCTGTTCACACCACTGGGGTGGATGGCGTTGCGCGCAAAAATTCGGGCAGACGAAGCCGAGCCCGCAGGCTGTGGCGGGTCCACCGTCAAGGGCGAGAATGAAGTGTGGCCGAATTTTCGCCGCAACCCGAAGGGCCGGGGCCAATTTTCCCGATTTCGGCGTCGATCGTCGCTAGCAGACACCCGGTATGCGTCGCTCCTCACTCTTAGAACTCGTAAAAATTGGCTCCCGGCGCCACCACCTCAATGGTGTGAGCAGGCCCTAGAGCGCCGGCGCTAGATAGCCTGATGCGTTGAATTTGAGACCAAAGACGGCTCGATTG
>WNGL01006082.1_pt1 | contig 27730 bp, 26 predicted proteins | sample 5400591 | NCBI WGS metagenome assembly WNGL01 (sample SAMN13153377, study PRJNA577476) | soil metagenome | isolation source: 80 cm soil or saprolite under Garry oak tree replicate 1 | place: USA:California | collected 2016-06-15 | reverse complement strand
CCTGCCAAAGGAAACGTTTACAAGATGGAAAAACCGCGCGTGGTGATCGGAAGGACGGACGCAGACATTGTCCTGAACGACACTGAAGTTTCCCGCTGGCATTGCTCGGTCGAAGTAAAAGGCAAGATCGTCCGCTTGCGTGATCTCGACTCGACCAATGGGACCTATTTCGAAGAGGAGCGCGCCCGGGTCGCCGAGCTGCAAAACAACGCTGAATTCCGCGTCGGCTCCAGCATCATTCGCCTGACCATCGAACCAAAATAACGCACAGAACTGCCCCAGAAAAAAATCGCCGAGAAGCTTCTTTTTGGGAGCCGCCCGGCGTTCGCATCTCTTCTTGCTTCCTGCTTATTGACCAAACGGGTCCGACAAGGACTGTATGACCCATTGTCCATCGGGCTCGAGAAACTCCACACCGACGGCGTAGCCGGTTTCGCGGAGGGATTGGCAATAGGCCACTCGAGCGGTCGCGTGAAAGTCTCCGGCGCGAGACGCGAGAGTCAACCTGTCGTTGGTATCCCAGCGGCGGACGCTGACGACGCGAGCGCCGCGCGCGCTGACGTTTTCGGTGAACGTGCTCTCGATTCCGGGGGTGACTTTGTGCCCCGAAAGCAACACTGCGACTTCCATCGGAATGCGTTTGTCACTGCGGTGGGCGGCAAACTGTTTCGGCACGCTTCCCCCTCGGGATGAAGAGCTTACAAGCAAGCGGCGATGCGAGAAAGCTTTGCCGGTCCGCTGCTCCGGTTCTTCATGTGATAGAGCGCGCGATCGGCTGCGCCCAGCAACTTTTCGGTGGAGTCGCCGTCTTCCGGATAGAAGGCGGCTCCCGAGCTGACGGAAACCGCGGGCAGTTCTCCATCGTTGGCCAGCCGGGCGCGGATGCGCCGAATGACGCGATCGGTGACTTCCGGACTGGCTTCAGGCAGCACCAGGGCAAATTCATCTCCGCCGTACCGCGCGGCGGTGTCGGTAGCGCGGCAGTGCATTCGCAGCACTTGCCCCAGGCGGCATAGAGCCCGGCTCCCCACCAGGTGACCGTGACGGTCGTTGATCTGCTTCAACCCGTCCATGTCAAACAGCGCGACCGCGAACGGCCGATGCGTACGGCGGGAGCGGTCCAGCTCGCCATTGAGGGCGTCGAGCAATCGCCGATAGTTCGCCAGGCCGGTGAGCGCGTCCGTCGCGGCAAGCTGGCGCACTTGTTCGAACATGCGCGCGTTGTCGAGCAGTGCTCCGCCCAGCATGAGGGCATAGCTGGAAACTTTCAAGAGCTCCGCCAGGGTGAAGGGCATGTCAAGCAAACGCCCGGAAAAACTCGCCGCAACGTGGCAGACCGCGTTCAGAACCGCTGCCCAGAAAAAGACGTGGCCGAGTCCGGAGCTGAAAATTTTCAAACGCTTCCAGAAGAAAACTGCCGCCACCGTAAAGATTGCCGCGGGGAACAGGTCCCACGGCCGGGCAATCAGCCACCCGGAATGGACCACAGGCGCCGCCGGTGCGGCCAGGTAAGCCACGCTGGTCAAATACGCGGCAGCGGCCACGATAACCAGGGCAGCGGCGATTTCGCGGCCGGGCTCGCGCGCATTTGGAATTCGCCGCTCCACAATCACGGCCGCAATCAGAAGAATGCCAAGCAGCGTGCGCCCCACCATCCAGCCCAGCGGCACGTGCAGCAGCGCTGCCGGTCCGCCCCCCAGGAGATCGTAGAAGCGGAAGCAGGCGATCGTTTCAATGACCCCGGACACGAAGAATCCAAAGGCGAGGATTAGCGACATGCGGTCATACGTGCTGCGGAACCTCACCATGCCGTTTACCGCATAGAAAAAGCACAGAAAGCAGCCTGCAATGTCCAAATAGAAATAAGCCTGGCGGGACGCGGCATAATTCAGTTGGCGTGACCAAACCCCCAGGACAAGGAGCAGCGCACACACCGCCATGCTTGCGATCACCCGCAAAACCCGGCGATGCGGGTACAAATTCCGAAGAATCCCTACCGATACCCCCACAACTTCCCCCAATACTTGCCAAATACAGGATTAGCAGGATTGAACTGCAAGAAGCGTGCCATTTCCTGGACCGCAAATTCATCATAGTAAGTCCATGAAAGAAAAGCGCTTAGAAAGGCCGGGGAGCCATGGCTAAGAACGCAGCAGAACGGCTAATCACCATTTGAGCCGGCGAAGGCGTATCAAATTGAGATAATACAATTCTCCGTGAGACCGCCCTGTGGAAAGCGTTTGCCGGTGAATCTGCTGCGATTCCTAAACGACTGGCCGCCTCTAAGCTCGCTTGCCACGCGATCATGCACCCCATTACACCTTTGGCTTCGGTGGAGGAAGGTCGCGCGCCACAACTTGATCGGTAAAGCCGGTGGTCTTGTGAGAGCCGTCGCAAAAGGGCTTGTTTGCCGAATGGCCACAGCGGCAGAGGGCCACAGAAGTGCGTCCTGCCAAACCAAAGGCTTTCCCCTGCGGATCGAGGATCTCGACGTCGCCCTCAATGCGCAATGGGCCATTGTGATTCACGGTGATTTTGGTCCCAGGCATTCTTTCCTCCGATTGAAGACTTGCGCGCGACTTAGCACGACCCTGTGCCCTAGTACTTCGGCACCGAGGGATCCACTTCATCCGACCAGGCCAGGATTCCGCCCTTCAAGTTCCAGATTTTTCGGAAGCCCGCCTTGCGCAAAAACTCCACCGCTTCCGCAGAGCGTTTCCCGCTGCGGCAGTGCGCCACGATTTCGCGCGAGCTGTCCAGTTCGTGCACGCGGCGGGGGAGTTCGCCGAGCGGGATCAAATGCCCGCGCAGGTTGCAGATTTGGTATTCATGCGGCTCGCGAACGTCGAGGATGAACAAATCATCGCCGCGGTCCAGGCGTGCTTTGACTTCGCGGGGCGAGAGTTCGGGCACCTGCGTTGAAGGCGCCGGGGCTTCTTCGCCGCGGATGCCGCAGAATTCGTAGTAGTCAATCAGCTTGGTGATGGTGCGGTGCTCGCCGCACGCGGGGCAGTCGCGATTGCGCCGCAGCTTGAGTTCGCGGAACTTCATCCCCAGCGCATCGAACAATAACAACCTTCCGACCAGCGCGTCGCCGCGCCCCAGGATTAACTTGATGGTTTCCATCGCCTGGATCGCGCCAACGATGCCCGGCAGCACGCCCAGCACGCCGCCTTCGGCGCACGACGGCACCAGGCCCGGCGGAGGCGGCTCGGGATAGAGACAGCGATAACACGGCCCGCCCGGATAACCGAAAATCGTCGCTTGGCCTTCAAAGCGGAAGATCGAGCCGTAAACATTCGGCTTGCCCAGCAAGACGCAAGCGTCATTCACCAGATAGCGCGTCGGGAAATTGTCGGTGCCGTCCACGATGATGTCGTACTCGCGGAGGATTTCGAGCGCGTTTTCGCTGGTGAGCTTCGTTTCGTGCGTGGCAATCTGGATTTCCGGGTTCAGGTTCGAGAGCCGTTCGCGCGCGGCTTCGATTTTGGGCCGGCCAACGTCGGACGTTCCGAACGTGACCTGGCGCTGCAAATTCGTGAAGTCCACGACGTCGAAATCCACCAGGCCCAGCCGTCCCACGCCCGCCGCCGCAAGATACAACCCCAGCGGTGCGCCCAGGCCGCCCGTCCCGATGCACAACACCTTCGCCTGCTTCAGCTTGAGCTGACCCTCCATGCCCACCTCGGGCATGATCAAGTGGCGGCTGTAGCGAAGAATCTCTTCCTTCGACAGCTTGGGCTCACTCGAAGCGGCGGCTGCGGGCTGTACTTTCGTGGCCATCGAATCTCTCCTTCAACGCGACGCGCCGAGGCGCGTGGGCGCGGCCGTTCCCCCGGCGATCGAGGGGACGATAGTGATGGTATCGCCGTCTTTGGCCGGGGTGTTCTCCTTGGCCAGGTAGCGGATGTCCTCGTCGTTGACGTATACGTTGACGAAGCTGCGAATCTTGCCGTCGTCGGTGTAGAGATGCTTCCGAAGCTCGGCGTACTCTGTCGTCAACTGCTTCAGGGCCTCGCCCACAGTCTTCGCTTCAAACTGGACGCTGTCCCGTTTGCCCGCAAAGGCTCGCAGGGGCGTCGGGATGAGAACTTTCACGGCCATTTTTACCTTCCCGCTCCTTCGAACTGCGCTTCACCAGCGCGCACGCGCATGACCTCAATCTTCTCCTCGGAGAATCCCGACCGATCGTCCGCAAGTTGCCAGGAGCTCATTTCCTTCGCAGCGCCTTTTTCCACGCTCACGATAATATAGCTGTACCACGGCCAGGCGTACTCGCGATCATACTCGCTGGGCCTCGGTGGATGGTCGGGGTGCGAATGATACCAGCCGATCACTTCCAGCCCGTGCATCTTTGCCCCAGCTTTTTCTGCCTCGCGCACATCATCCGCGGTTATAGAAAAACGGTTGCGCGGCGAATCCTCGCTCCGATTGACGAGCGGCAATAGGGCCGTAACCTCGCGGCCCGTTTCACCGTCATGGCCAAGAAGCGCGCCGCAGCACTCCTGCGGGTAAGTCTCCGCCCCGTGCGCGCGGATCTGCGCCCTCACTTCTTCGCTCAAAAGAATCTTCGTAGCCACGCCGGAGGGCCTCATCTCCTCACGGTTCATCCCAGAACCGCTCGCTCAAGTATTTTTCGCCGGAGTCGGCAAGGACCGTCACAAATATCGCGCGCTCTCCCGCGGAAAGGTTCCGAGCAACTTGCAAGCAGCCCGCCAGCGCCGCCGCTGAGCTGGGACTGACCAGCAACCCTTCTTCGCGCGCCAGGCGTTTCAACAAACGGTAGGCCTCTTCGGTGCCGACAGGCAGGTCACCATCGGCCAGCGTGTCGTCGTAGATCGCGGGACGCATGGCGCTGGCCATATGCTTCCAGCCCTCCAGACCGTGGAACGCGGCGTCGGGCTGCAGGCTGATGCAGCGAATCGCAGGGTTGAGCTCTTTCAAGCGGCGCGTTACGCCGACAAACGTTCCGCTGGTGCCCAGGCCGGCGACAAAATGGGTGATGCGCCCGCCGGTTTGCTCCCAGATTTCGTTGGCAGTGGTCAAGTAGTGCGCGCGCCAGTTTGCGGGATTGGAGTACTGATCGGGATAGAAATACTTTCCGGGCTCGCCGGCGTAAATTTCGCGGGCGCGGCGGATAGCGCCGTCCGAACCCTCATCCGCCGGGGTAATCACCAACTCGACGCCGTATGCCTTGAGGATCCGCTTGCGTTCCTCCGACGCGTTTTCCGGCAGGCACAGCTTCGCCGCGTAACCTTTCACCGCTCCAATCATCCCGTAGGCAATTCCGGTGTTGCCGCTGGTCGCGTCAAGGATGGTCTTCCCGGGCCGCAGCGCGCCGGAGCGCTCACCCTCCCGGATCATGTTCAGCGCGGGCCGGTCCTTCACCGATCCGCCCGGATTGTGCCATTCGGCCTTCCCGTAAAACTCGACTTCCGGGAATTCCGCTCCGACACGTTCCAGGCGAATTAAAGGCGTGTTGCCGATTTGCTGGAGCACCGAAACACCCGCGCGCCTTATTCGGGCGGCCTTTTCCACCGGTGTCAGGTCGTCGAGAATAGACTGGTTTGCCGCCATCTTGACCCCTTGGTGAGAATGCGGTGCCATGACCAGCGCATAGGCGTTCTCCAGCCGCCCCCGGGCCTCGACAAGTAGATGCAAGAGCCCCTGCTGGGTATTCGTCTCTGCGGCGATAGTTTAGCAGAAACACCCTACTTTAAGTAGGGAATTCCAACCCAGCGATTCCCACCATCCCTGACCCGCGCCTATGCCCCTAGAAGCCCCGAAAGCTGCGCGCCTGACTCCAGTTTCTCCTTTACAGGAGGCCGGACGGCCTCTTACATTGGGTTAGCTATGTGGAACATAACCGGGCACTTTCCTGCGCGTACGGTGGAGATGACCCTCCCTGGCGCGGGGTTCTCCGTGGGGAGCACACGGGGAGTCGCCCGAGTCGAGAAGTACGGCTGCGCCGTGGAATTCCGCCGCACCACGCGCGGCGCCTACCAGATGACCATTCCGCCTTCGATCCTCCTCGCCGGGCAGTTCACTCGCCTGTGGGACGCCGGCTATCAGAAGTTTCTGCTCACCGACGACGGCCGCAAATTCCCGGCGCAGGCGCAGCAGCTCGCCAACCTTCGCCGCTTCAATGAAGAGCTGCGCACGGCTATCGGTCTGCCTACGTATTACAACGAGGCCCTCGGCTCGACCAGTGTGATTACCGCCTACGACCGCGTAAAAGGGCGTCCCGGCGACGTGCCTGACCAGAGCGTGGGCGCGAAGCCGCCCTCTGCGGAGCATTGAGCCAAGATGACCGGCCGGATTGCAGAAGCGTCGCCGCGTTTCAAGGCTAAGATGGCCGGTGTCTTTATTTGCTCAACATACTGACGGGAGCATTCGCCGCGGTCTTCGTTGGCCGCGGGCTTGTTGTATATGGCGACGCCGCCAACCTCATCGCGACCGCGTGCTAACGGCAGGCAGCCCGAACTCGGGGGAGATCGGACGGCCCGCTGAAGCTGTGGCGCCCACCCCCGTTTCGCCGACTCGAATCTCTACAATATTTGCGGCCGCCGTTCGTCTACAGGAATGGATGGATGAGCCGTCGAGCATCACCTCGATGACCGAGCGAGACCGTCAAATCTCCGAGATCATCGCGGAAGAACGATCCCGGCTGCGCAATTTCATCCGCCGGCGCGTGCCCGATCCGCGCGACGCTGAGGACATTCTGCAGGACGTCTTCTACAAACTGGTAGAAGCGAACCGGCTGCTGATGCCGATCGAGCACGTCACCGGCTGGCTGTTCCGCGTGGCGCGCAATCGCATCACGGACCTTTGGCGCAAGAAGAAGCCGGAGAGCTTCAGCGATGCCGCCGTCGCGGACGAGGGCGACGAAGTGCTGCAGTTGGAAGACCTGCTGCCTTCGCCCGATGCCGGGCCGGAAGCGCTCTACGTCCGCAACGTGCTTCTGGATGAGCTGGAACTTGCGCTCGACGAACTGCCCGACGAGCAGCGTGAAGTGTTCGTCGCTCACGAACTGGAGGGGCGCAGCTTCAAAGAGTTGTCGGCAGAAAGCGGCGCAAACGTCAACACCCTACTCTCGCGCAAGCGCTACGCAGTTCTGCATCTGCGCGAGCGGTTGCAGAGCATTTACGACGAATTTACGAACAAGTGAGGAACAAAACATGAGAACGAAAAGGATCTTGTTTATAGCCCCGCTGGCGGGCGTGGGGATGGCGATTTTCATCTGGATCGGCGGCGAAGTGGTGATGCATTTGTGGAACTGGAACCTGCCGGCGTTGTTCGGATGGCGGCAAATCACCTTCTGGCAGGCTGTCGGACTGTTCGCTCTCTGCCGGATTCTGTTCGGAGACCTTGGTATGCGTGTCTCTCCTCGTTTCAATTTTCGGCGGCGAATGGCCGAGCGATGGGAGCAGCGGTGGGAGCAGATGACGCCGGAAGAACGCGAGAAGGCCCGCCAACGCTGGCGTGAACGGTGCGGCTTCGGCCCATCCACCAGCGAGAGCAAGGGGCAATAAGTGGAACTCTCGCGCTCCGGTTGCCGTAGCTCTCTCCAGCGCCAGTGAGTCTCCCGCCGCAGGAGAGAATAGAATGACAACAAGTGCTATCGACGGATCGCAACGCAAAGCTGCAAGGATCGCAGCACTTGCTTGCCTGATCTCGTTCGTCACCGTGGTCGCTGTCAATTTCGGCATCATCGCCCGCCTCATCAGTGCCAATCCGGCGCAGACCGCACGGAATATCCTAGCGCACGAAACACTATTCCGTATCGGCGTCGCAGGCGACATGGTTTACTGCGTTGGCGTTGTCGTGCTGCTTACAGCGCTTTACGTGATCCTCAAGCCGGTAGACCAAAACCTCGCTCTGCTCGCAGCATTTGGCCGCCTGGTCTATGGCTTCATGTACCTCCTGGTGACGCTCAATCTCTTTACCGCTCTGCGGCTCTTGAGCGGCGCCGATTACTCGCGTGCGTTTGGACCAAACCAATTGCCGGTCCTGGCGCGGCTCTACCTCAGCGGCTTCGACCAGTACTACGTCGGCTTGCTATTTTGGGCATTGGGGGCCACCGTTGGCAGCTACTTGTGGTTCAAGTCGAAGTACATCCCCAGAGCACTGGCCGCCTTTGGTGTGATCTCCAGTGCATGGTGCGCGGCCTGCACTTTCGTTCTCTTCATTTTTCCCGGCTTCCGCAGCGTAGTTAACTGGTGGTGGTACGATTCGCCCATGGGTATCTTCGAACTAGCGCTGAGTTTTTGGCTTTTGTTTAAGGGGTTAAGGTCGTCTGGGATAGCTGAGCCCAATGAAGCAGGCGGTTGAGCACAGGCGTGAACGTTCAACGACGGAAGGAGCAGGCCGGCGCAGCGGAGGAACGTCAATGAAAGCCGCCGTCTATACCAGATACGGACCTCCGGATGTTGTCCAGATCATGGACGTGGAGAAGCCCGTTCCCAAGGACAGCGAGGTCTCGATAGAAGTTCGCGCGGCTTCGCTCAATCCGCTTGACGGGCACCTCATGCGAGCCCCGTTCCCGCTACGCCTGATGACCGGGCTGCGCAAACCAAAGAACACACGGCTGGGCGTGGATGTGGCGGGCCAGGTTGAAGCGGTTGGCAGGAACGTAACCCGGTTCAAACCAGGCGACGAGGTGTTCGGAGCGTGCCGTGCGGCGTTTGCCGAGTATGCGTGTGCTTCCGAGTCGAGATTGGTCATGAAGCCCAATAAGGTGACCTTTGATCAAGCGGCGTCTGTACCTGTGGCAGGACTCACCGCATTGCAGGGTCTTCGCGACAAAGGAAAGATTCAGCCGGGGCAGAAGGTCTTGATTAACGGCGCGTCAGGAGGGGTGGGTACGTTCGCGGTGCAGATCGCCAAGTCATTCGGCGCAGATGTGACCGGCGTGTGCAGTACGCGGAATGTGGACATGGTCCGCTCCCTCGGCGCAGATCACGTCATTAACTACACGAAAGAGGATTTCACCCAAACTGGGCAACGTTACGACCTAATTTTCGACAACGTGAGCAACCATTCGTTCTCAGAGCGCCGACGCATCCTAAATTCCAATGGCATCTGCGTCTTGGCGGGGATTGGAGGGGCAGGATCGCACGAGGGTCAGTGGGCGCGTTTGGGCGGTTCGCTCAAAGCGCTGGTGGCGTCATGGTTCGTTAGCCAGAAGTTCGTCGCGTTTATTGCGAGAATAACCAAAGAGGACCTGACCATCCTGCGCGCGCTCATGGAGTCCCGGAAGGTAACACCGGTCATCGACAAGCGTTACAGCTTGAGTGAAGTCCCTGAGGCTATCGCGTATCTGGAAGAAGGGCACGCTCGAGGAAAAGTCGTAATAAATTTCGGTTATCACGACAAGACCTAGTAACGCGCTACATCCGGCCTTTGTCCGGAGATTCCGAATCGGCTGTTCGGTTTTGCGACGGGAAGTCCCATAAGCGGCCAACAGGAGGCCAACAAAGGGTGGGGAAGGCGAGCTAAATGGAATATATTCAATAATATAGGTTCCCCGAAACAAGGCCCGATACATGCGCTCTACACTGCGGCAAAGAAAGACGAGTGCGCATCTATCTATTCTTGGATGTTGCCAGGCCCGATCGATTTAGGGAGATGGGAAGATGAACTTTACACCCGCGTTGTTCCTTAACGATTTGAAAATAGCTTTTCGGTCGCTCGCCCGCACCAAGGGCCTCGCTTTCACCGTGGTCCTCACCCTCGCCCTCGGCATTGGCGCCAACGCCGCCATCTTCACGCTGGTGCGCGGCGTGCTCCTCCGTCCGCTGGTCAACCGCGACGAGGACCGCCTCATCTACATCCGCCAGAGCGCCAAAGGTATCGGCGCCGAAAACACGACGTTCTCCGTGCCTGAAATCCAGGATTTGCGCGCCAGCGTTAAAACCCTGACCGCCTTCGGCGATTTCTCGACCATCGGTTTCACCATGATCGGCCTGGGTGAGCCTCGCGAAGTGCAAGCGGGCGTCGTCGGCGGCAGCTACTTCGAAGTCGTGGGCCTCCACCCTGTCCTCGGTCGTCTCATCGGACCTCAAGACGACGGCCCCAACGCCGCTGGCACCGTGGTACTCACGTATCGTTTCTGGACCACCGTGCTCAAAAGCGATCCCTCCGTGCTCGGCAAAACCGTTCGCCTTGGCAGCATTGGCGATCGGTCTGCCACCATCATCGGCGTCCTCGAACCCTCCGTCCCATATCCCCAAGAGACCGAAATCATCGCCAACGTCGTCACCAGCCCGCACCACCTCTCTGCAACCATGGTCACCGGCCGCATCCATCGCATGACTGAGCTCTTTGGCCGTCTCGCTCCGGGTGTCACCCTCGATCAAGCTCGCGCCGAGTTGCGCTCCGTCTACGGGGCCATCACCAAACAACATCCCGAAGCATATTCGGCGAAAGCGGACTTCCAGATCGGGGCCAAGCTGCTTCGCGACCAGATCACCTCGGGCGCCAGGACCGTCCTTCTGGTTCTCCTCGCCGCTTCCGGACTCGTCTTCATCATCGCGTGTTCCAACGTCGCCAACCTGATTCTCACACGGACGGTTCGCCGCGAAGGCGAGTTGGCGGTCCGTGCGGCGCTCGGCGCAAGCACAGGCGCGCTGCGCCGCATGCTGCTGGCCGAAGGCCTTCTGCTCTGCGGCGCGGGCGCCGCGCTCGGTATAATGAGCGCGCAGCCGATGGTGGACGTCCTGGCCCGCTACGCCTCGCGCTTCTCTGTCCGCGCGCTTGACCTCACCATCGACTCCAGCATGCTCTGGGTCGGCGCTGGCCTCGCGCTCATCGCAGCGGTTCTGTTGGCGTTCGTCCCGCGCCTCCCCTCGGGGAACACCTCGCAGGGAATCAACGTGGCGAGCGGCAGCGTACGGATCACCGGCAGCACCAGCCGCCGCCAGCGGGCCTTCGCGGTGACACAAATCGCTGCATCCTTCGTCCTGCTGGTCGGCGCGAGTATGTTGATCACTACGCTGATCGCGCTGCAAACGGCGCAGACGGGTCTCGACACGCGCCACGTCCTCGCCATCAACGTTCCCGCTATGTCTTACGGCAAGACGCCTCAGCAAGTCGTCGATTTTTACAAGGAATCGATCCACCGAATTGAGGCGCTACCGGGTGTGAAAAAAACCGCTTTCGGCATGGTTGTTCCCTGGCGCGATGCCGGCTTCGGTCCCGGTTTTCAATTCTCCGGGGATGGTCACGTCCATGCCCCCGGTGAAGAGGATCCTCGGGCGCAGTTGCGCGTCATCTCTCCGGGATTTTTTGCCGCGCTCGGCGTTCCCATCATCGCCGGCCGTGACTTCAACGCGCTCGATGGCCAAAGTAAAGAGCCCGTCGTTATCGTCAGCGAGACTCTCGCACAGCGCATGTTCCCCAATCAGGATGCCGTCAATCGGCATGTCTATTGGACGGATCCCGTGCTGAAATTCATCTCCGGGACCGAACTCGAAAAGTCGCGTTTTATCGCGCCGCACCGCATCATTGGCGTCACCGCCGATATTGACGACAAACACGTCGTTCCTCAGCCCACCCTCACCGTCTATAACCCCTTTGAAGAGGGCCCTATCTTTGGCGGCCGCCTTTTCATCCACACCGGTGCGGATCCTTATTCGCTCGTCACGCCGGTCACGCGCATGATTCGCGAGATGTCCGCGGACCAGCCCGTCGAGCGCGCCGCCACTCTCGAAGACGTCCGCGCCGAGGTGCTCACGCCAGACCGTTTGAACTCGCTGGTGTTCGGCGTGTTCGCGGCTGTCGCGCTGGCCATTGCCTTGGTCGGTGTCGCGGGCGTCCTGGCGTTTTCCGTCAGCGCCCGCACGCGCGAATTTGGCATCCGCCTGGCCATTGGTTCGCAGCCCCGCCAACTCCTCGCCGGCGTCATTGTGGAAGGCGCCGTGATGGCTGTGGCGGGCGTCCTCGCAGGCGCGACCTTCGGCTATGCCCTGGCGCGTTTGGCGGGCAGTTATTTCCTGGACGTGCAGATGCCGGGCGCCTTGCCCGTGGTCCTCTCTGCATTCGTGCTGCTGACGGCCGCGGTCGTCGCCTCGTCGGTGCCGGCCGCGCGCGCCGCGCGCATCGACGTCATGGCGGCTCTTCGCGCGGAATAAACCCATCGGCGCCCCAGCTGGAATCGACTCGGACGCCGATGGCTGCGGTTTTCGTGGGACTGAAAAGGTTCAGATGACAAGCTCTGACGCCGAAAAATCACAGATCAGGTACGCCAGACTTGCGGGCTTCATGTTTCTATGGCTGATCATCACCGGTCTGGCCGGTGCACTCACAATCTCCCATATCGTTGGGTCTGGCACTTTCGCAGAAACAGCTAAGAGAGTCGTAGCGTCGGAACACTTATATCGGCTCGCGCTCTCCAGTGAGCTGGTGGAGACTTTGAGCGCAGTCCTGCTTGCCTTCGCTCTGTATGTAACGCTCAAGCCCGTCGATAAGCTTCTGGCTCAGATCGCAATGTATTGGAGGTTGGGAGAATCATTCATCGGCGGCGTGGGGATGATCCTTGGCTTTGTGAGGCTGCGTCTTTACGCTTCCCCGCAATCGTTCGGGGCATTGGGAACCGGCCAGTCACAAGCCTTAGTGGACCTGACACGCAGTGCCGGATTCGCCTCGTACAACATCAGCGCGATCTTCTTCAGCATCGGCTCGATCCTGTTCTTTTATCTGTTTTTCAAATCGAGGTATATCCCCAGCATCCTGGCGGCGTTCGGCGTATTTGCCTCGGTCGTGGTGACGGTCATGTGTTTTGCCAGTCTCATCCTTCCCGAGTACGCCGCGACGTTCCAGTACGGTTGGGCGCCGATGGCCATCGCCGAAGTCACAACCGGCTTCTGGCTGATGTTTAAAGCCGTAAACGTCCGGCAAGCTGCTTAGCACATCGAACAACTAACTCGCTTCCGCAAGCTGCCGGCGGAATTGCTTCACGTCCACGCGGTGCTTCGCGGCTTTTCGCGCGCCCAGGAAAATCACCGGAACATCTTCGCCGTACCGCTCGCGCAGGACGGGGTCTTCCTCGACATTCACTTCGCGCAGCGTCGCGCCGAATTCCTTGAGCAGCGGCGCGATGGCCGCCTTGGCTTCTTCGCAGAGGTGGCACCCGGGACGCGTGTAGAGCGTCACGTCCCTCCGACCGGCGCGCGCCAGCCGTTCATCTTCCGGAGAACTCGCCGCGGGCTCTGCCATTACGGCTTGGGGTTCGCGTAGCGCTGGAACGGCCCGGACTTTTCGTAAAACGCGCGGGTGCGGTAAAGCTCGGCAATCTGGCGGATGTGCCCGAGGTCGTGGAAAGCCCATTCGTTCATTTGCTCGTTCACCGTGATCGTTCCCAGCTTGGCGTGTTGCCCGGTGCGCGCGCCGGCCGACGCGGGCAGATAACGCAGCGTTGCGACGGAGCGGTCGCGCTCGTGGCAGAACTTCCGCGTCAAACTCCGGCAACTGCGGAGACTGCTCTTCCACCATTCGGCGCACACGCTCGGAAAACATCTGTTCGACATCCAGCAGATGCGCGAGCACCTCGCTGATGGACCAGCGGTCCGGCGCCGGCTTCCACTGCAAGACGTCGTGCGGCGCCGAGTGCAGAAGTTTTTCCAGGATAATGGGCGTCTGCTCGAGAAGCGAAACTCCCGGCAGCGTCTCTTTGGCTTGCGCGGCCTGCATAATTCCCTCCTAACAGCATTTTCCTGTCATCCCGAATCCCCGACGTTGTTTGTCGGGGTGAGGGACCGCGGCGTCTGTTGCAACCCCAGCCTATCCATTAGTCGAAATCCCTCTGCGCCTGTGACCCTCGTCCCCATTTATACCGCAGTCGCGCCGCGAAGTGGAAGCCGCGGCAGCCCTTTTGGAGTGCGGCGACTCGATAGCGCGGCATCCCGAATCCTTCGGGACGCCGCTTTGCTGTCCCTGCGTCCTTCTTGTCCGCCTCCCCTCCTTACTCTTGACGGTGGGAGGACCCCCACCCTTTTTTTGGAAGTGTGTGAAAACAGGGCACTTTAAGTCCTTTGTTTTGAAACTGTGTGATTCTAAAGGACTTGCAGACGCATTTTTGCGAAACTGTGTGAATCTAAAGGAGTTAGAGCACAAAAGTCGAGAATCGGCAGTCGAAAGTTGAAAGCAAGCGGTTGAAGGGGGAGGGGCGATGGCGTTCGGGGAGGGCATGGGGGTTAAGGGCAGGTGTCAGGCTTCAGTTCTCAGTTTTCAGTAGCGGCTCTCAGTGGGCGTCGTCCATTTTCCGGGGTCTACTCTCCCATAATTCATGAGGTAAGTCAATATAAAGTTAAGTCCCATGAAATGAGGAGGTTAGCAGAGGGCTCCCTTCGTAGCTCAGGGCAAGCAGGATGAATATCCTGATCGGACATTCGATTAACTCCTCAGGAATGAGCATTTTGCAAGAGGCGGGAGACAGCCTCCCATTTAGAGTTCGCCGCGGAAGGCGCGGGAGAGGATGGAAGGCATGAGGGCGTCGAGTTCGTCGGCGGTTTCGGACTGGAGCTTCTTGAGTGAGTCTACTTTGGCTTGGACGTCGTCGAGGTAGGTGACAATTCGACGCTGCTCCGGAAGGGCTGGGGCCGGCATTGGAAAGTTACGAATAAATTTGAGCACCAGGTTTTTGTTTCCGACGCCACGCGTTCCCGAAGTAGAGAGTTCTCTCAGACGGGAAGAATTAAGCATGTACTCAGTGAACTTGGGCAACAGCCGATCTTTCTTGAGCTTGAGAAGAGCCAAACTAACAAAGATACTGAACTCGCGATCTACGTCAATGGCCTTTGCAAATCCCGTCGTACCGACTTTTGTCAGTAGAACGTCGTCACGTTCCGGTATGCAGCGCTTCGTAAGGAAAGCGTGCTCCTCCGGTGTGATGAATCTTGAGTTGTCGAAACTTATGGTGCCCGAAGTAATGTCCTTGACAGAGAGAAAAGGAACGCCTTCCGAAACATACCTCGGCGTCACGTGCGTTCCGTCTGTGATCGTGCGACAGAGAACATCAAGAGTCTCAGTCCCGCGGGCAATTCTGACCGCCTCGTCGTAAGCCTTCGCATACGCGGAAGGTAAGAGCGAAGCAGTTTCTTCTTGACTTTGTTGACGTAGTGAGCGGACCTGGTCGATTTTTGCAGTAAGCGCCTCGATGCGGGAGACGATGCGGCGTTGCTCTGCCAATTCCGGGGGAAGCACGGCGCTGGAATCCCGTCCGGCTTCCAGCGCATCAAAATAAGTCGTTACGGCTTGCTGAATCGGAACCGGTGGCATCGGTAAACGCTGTGACAAAAACTTCTCGGTTTGGAGATTCCGAAGTCCGACTGTGTTCTGCTGCGTATCGTATCGCCAGCCAAGTGCTTGCGGCGAGCGCAAGAACCACGCAAGAAAAGCAGGGACGATGACTTTGGCATTTGGGCGAAGTCGAAGGGTGAAATTGGAGAAAAGATAAGTTCGCCGGTTGCCGGGATGGACAAACAAGACAGACTTTCCAACCAAGTCGCTGCTTCCGCTTGATTTTGCCACAAGAATATCGCCCGTCTGTAGGGCACAGTCTGCGGCCTGCTTGGCGGGAATCTCACGCCACGCAACGTCTGCAACATCAGCTTTGCTGCCACGCATGTTGGTGCTCCGCAGCACTGGATACCCGCAGCCGTCACCTGCCTCGTCACCCCACACTCCGCCTCGATGTGATTCAAGAATATCTGCAACGGTTCGTTGCGCATATCTCTCGGCAAGCGACTCAAAGAATGTGCCGGTGGCGGCAACGATCTTAGCTGGTTCACGCTTGAGTAGGTCTGTGACCGCATCGGTTGGAACCGTGCTCATGTATCTTACTTTGCGATGAGATTGCGGATGCTGCCCATGATTTCCGCGATCTTCTGTTCTTTCTGCAGGATGCTCTCAGCTAACTGCTCCGGGGGCATGTGCGCAAAGTCTTCTTTCGCGCTTGGGTTCTTGATGTCGAGATTGTAGTTCGACTGAACAATCTTTTCAGCGGGCACACGCCACGCGCGGTCGTTCTCCTCGCGCCTTTTCCACCAGGTAAGACACGCTTCGAACTCCTCGAATCGCATCGGCTGGGTCTTCGTGTAGGTTTTTCTGCCCCCTGGGAGTGGCTGCTCGTAATACCAGATCTCCTTTGTAGGGCCTAATCGGTCGAAGAAAAGCAAATTTGTGGCAATGCCTGTGTACGGTGCGAAGACGCCATTCGGCAAGCGAACGATCGTGTGGAGGTTGAACTCTTTCAAGAGTTCTTCTTTAATGCGAGCGCAAACACCATCGCCAAAGAGTGTTCCATTGGGGGTGACTACTGCTGTCCTGCCGGGTTTCGGCTGGCGTCTTAGCTTGCGCATGATGAGCTGTAGGAATAGTAGCGCCGTTTCTGCCGTCTGTTTGTCCTCTGGAAAGTTGCTGAGGATGCCGCGTTCTTCCTCGCCGCCGAAGGGGGGATTCGTTAGGATGACATCCACGCGATCTTTTTCCCCGATCTCGCGGAGGGGCTGATTCAAGCTATTGAGGGGACTGATCTGCGGGGCTTCCAAGCCGTGGAGCAGCAAATTCATTTGTGCGAGCATGTAAGGCAGTGATTTGGGCTCACTCCCGAAAACGCTCTTGGTTTGCAGGGTTCTTCGATCCTCGACCGTCTTGCACTGCGGTTCGAGGTGTTGGAACGTCTCGACCAAGAAACCTCCCGTCCCGCAAGCCGGGTCGAGAATTGTTTCCCCGAGGCGGGGATCGGTCGCCTTTACCATAAAGCGAATGACAGGGCGAGGGGTGTAGAACTCGCCGGAATCGCCCGCCGCGTCGCGCATTTCCTTGAGCATGGATTCGTACAAAAGGCTCAGGGTGTGCATTTCCTCAGAGGAACTGAAGTGGATGCTGTTGACTTTGTTGAGGATATCGCGGAGAAGATAGCCGGATTGCATGCGGTTGGCGACGCCCTTGAAAACTGTGGCAATGACATCGCGGCGGTCGCCTCCGTTTGCGCCATGAAGGCCACGAAGATAAGCAAAGAGTCCATCGCCGCGCTTACCGTCTGGACGGATTGCTTCATCCTGGCTGATAAAGCGCAGGAGGTTGTCGCCCGTCATGCCCTTTTCGTCGGCGGCCCAATCGCGCCAGCGGTAGGGTTTCTCGATGCCGGGGCGGTACTTTTCACCTTTAAGAGCGGCCTTCTGTTCGCGCATTTGTTCCAGGTCGTCCAAAAACTTAAGGAACATCACCCACGTGAGCATGGGAAGGCGGTCGAGGTCGCCGTTCAGGCCCTTGTCCTTGCGCATGATGTCGCGGCAGGATTTGATCAGGCTGCCGAGTTGTTGGGCCGTGGTGGCAGGCGCTTCTATTTTCGGTTTGGACTTCGTGCGTGCCATAGTCTCCGACCCCTAAGGTGCGTAGAGAAGCGTCTGCATTTCATTGACAGCGGACCGAAGCTGGTCGGGAGTGCCAAACATGGCGATAATCTCTGACAGGTTCCCGCGCTCGGAAATGGGCGGGACTTCGAGGATGTCAGGAATCTGAAACTGCTCGGTTCCGTATTCAATGTATTTGTCGAGGATGTCGGTTAAGACCTGTCTCGCTTCCGGCGAGTATCGCTCGAAGAAGTCTTTCTTTTCCCGACGGAGCATTTCAGCGCGCTCTCTCCTGGTTCGGAGCGGGGCATTATAAGCGATATGGCAAAGCAAGTCGAAGGGGTCGGCGTCGGGCTCCTTCGAGACTTCGCGGAGTTGGTCAAAGGAGATTCCGTGCTCTTCTAGGGCAGTGATGATTGTCGCGCGCTGCTGGGCGTCGCTCCACTTGGAGCGAAGTTCTGCGGCTGAGGGATACATCTTGCGGACTTTTTCTGCGGTGTAGTCCGTGAATTTGACTACGCGCAGTTTTTTCCCGTCGGCATCTAGTTCGTATACCAGGTGGGCTGCGACTTCTACCCAACCGTCATCCACGTAGAACTTCCGCGGCTCCTTGAATTCGGACTCTGGGATGATAAGAGGCTCGGTGTCACCGATGACTTCGGCTTCCTTGATTACTTTTTGTCGGATATTCTCTCCGGCGTCGTTCATCTCTTCTTCGGTAATGAGGGCCGGGTCGCCGTCGAAAGCAGGATCAGCGAAGTGGCGGGTGGCGCTTCCGGTGTAGTCGAGGATGTTGAAGTAGAGCTTGTCGTAATCATCGCGGACGCGGGTACCACGCCCGATGATTTGCTTGAATTCCGTCATGGAGTTGATGACGCGCGCGAGGACAACATTCTTGCAGGTTTGGACGTCAACTCCGGTCGTGAGCATTTGCGAGGTGGTGACAATCACAGGCACCTGCGTCTCCGGCTCCATAAATCTGTCGAGGTGGCCGCGCCCAATTTGCTTCTCGTCGGAGACGACGCGGGCTACATAGTCGGGGTATTGGCGGACGAGGTCAGCGTTGAGGTTATTCAGCGCCTTGCGCATCTCTTCCGCATGCTCCTGGTCCACGCAAAATACAATTGTCTTAGCAAACCGGTTGGTCTTGTGCATGAACTCCGTAAGGTTTCTGGCGATGGCTTCGGTGCGAGCTTTGAGGGCCACGGCCCGCTCGAAGTCGCGTGTATTGTATTCGCCGTCAGGGATTTGACGGCCATATCGGTCTAGCTCGCCTTTGGACGGACGCCAACCGGCTGCATCGACGGTGGTGACAATTCTGTGTACTCGATAAGGGGCGAGAAACCCATCGTCGATCCCCTGACGGAGGCTGTATGTGTAGATGGGATTGCCAAAATAACGGTAGGTATCGCGATTATCGTCGCGAAGAGGCGTAGCGGTCATTCCTAGCTGGAAGGCGGGCTCGAAATACTGGAGAATTTCCTTCCAATTGCTTTCGTCCTTTGCGCTTCCTCGATGGCATTCGTCCACGATGATGAGGTCGAAGAAATCGGGTGGGTACGCGCGATACAGGCCGGGGCGGCGTTCGTCGCGGGCAATGGCTTGATAGGTCGAGAAATACATTTCCCGACTCTTGAGAGCGTCTCCTTCTATTTTCCAGCGGGCGTCGCCAAAGGGAATGAAAACAATATCCTTTGGAACATCGACAAGGACGTTGCGGTCGGCTAGATAGAGGATGCGCGGGTTGCGGTAGTCGCCAGTCCGATTCCATCGGCCGCTCCAGAGCTTCCAGCAGATCTGAAATGCCACGAGGGTCTTGCCCGTGCCGGTGGCAAGCGTGAGGAGAACGCGACGCTTGCCTTGCAGAATGGCTTGGATGGCGCGATTGATTGCGATTTCCTGGTAGTAGCGGGGGGATTTTCCAGGAAGGTGGTGGGAAGGGGTAAGGAATTTTTGGGCGACTTCATCCGAGAGCTTTTCTGCTTTCTTGAGGCGTCTCCAGAGGTCTTCCGGTGAAGGAAACTCGGGCAAGTCGGTATCTCGGCCGGTGATGAAATCGTGCTCGACGATCCCGTGGCCGTTGGTGCCGTAAGCGAACTTGAGGCCGAGGATTTGCGCATATTCCTTGGCCTGCTGGAGACCATCTCCCGCGCTCTTATAGGACGCCTTGGCTTCGACAATGGCGATGGCAAGATCGCGGCGATATCGCAGCAGGTAGTCGGCGCGCTTTTGCGGGCGGCGGGTGACTTTGTTCCCCGCGACAACGATCCTTCCATCCGTGAAGGTGCGCTGCTCGTTGATTTGATCGTCGTTCCAGCCCGCCGCATAAAGCTTGGGAAGAACATACTTTCGGCAAGTGTCGGCTTCGGTTGGGAGGGACATGCCTGCTCGATCGCGCTTGTATACTAGCAGGTAAAAGGCGCGGTGGGGGAGGGGGGGTTCGTAGCCCGCGGAGGATGTGGGGGGGAGGGCCTCTCGCCAAGGTTCAAGAGTCACCACTCACCAGTCACGAGTCACAGCCTCCCTTGCCTCCTCTGCCTCCTTTGCGTCATCCTAGTGAACGCGGAGCGCGATGCGATGGCCCGAATCCTGGCGCTGGTGGACGACATCTTCTTTCAGGCGAAGATGCAAGAGACCGCGCGCAAGCTGGGCATCGAGCTGAAAACAGTCGGCTCGGGCGACGCGTTGCTCGCCGAAGCCGCGCAAGCGCCTGCTGGGTTGCTCATCGTGGACCTGAACGCCCGCCAAGGTCCGCTCGAAGCATTGGAAAAACTGCATGCCGCAGGCAACCAAACGCCGGTGATTGCGTTTCTCTCTCATGTGCAGGTGGAACTCGCCGAGCGCGCGCGCGCCGCGGGTTGCCGGCAAGTTTTGCCGCGGTCGAAATTCACGCAGGAGCTGGCCTCGATTCTGGCCTCGGCAAGGTCTTGAGCGCTTTGCGCAATACGGTCGCACCATGATTTCTTTCGCCAAAACTTTCTTGACCCTCTGCGCGGCGGCGCTGACGGCTTTGGCGATGTTGTCCGGCGTGACTACTTCGTCCGCTTTCGCTCAGGCGCCGTCGTCGCAACAACAGGCCCAACAGCCGCCGCCTGCTGCCGCGGCGCCGCCTGCCTCCGCCGATCCCTCCGCGACGCTGCGGGATAGCGAACCATCCCGAATCCTTCGCGATGCGCTGGCCGCGGCCTGCGAAGAGAGCGAAACTTCGTTTGGGCGTTTCCTCACGGCCGAAAATGCCGAAGCGTTCGCGCATCTCGCTCCCGAAAGGCGCGTCGCATTGATGAAGCGTCTTGTCTTGCTCGATGCCCCGGGGAGGCCCGAGGGTGTGGCCAATCCATCGGGGAGACCCGTCCTGCGCTGCACAGCGCTCGGCGCCACGTCTGAAATGCGCCTCGGCGGCGCCAGCGTCCGCGAAAACCTCGCGTTCATTCCCGTGGAAGTCCGCGCGCTCGGCGATTCCGCCGAAGACTCTCCCCGGCGCGTCACGTTCGGCCTGGTGCGCGAAGGCGGCGGATGGAAATTGCTCTCCGTGGGACTCCTTCTGCTGGACTTGCCCGCGCTCGAACAGCAGTGGGACCTGGCCGAAGCGGAAGAGAACCAGGCCGGGGTGATTGCCAACCTGCGGAAAATCGCCGAGGCCATTCGTACGTATCGCGATGCCTGGGGCCGCTTTCCGCAATCTTTGGCGAACCTGGGCCCTGCGGGCAAGGAAGGCGCTTCGCCCGAAACCGCCAACTTGCTCGATGCGCAAGCCGCGTCGGGAACAATCGAAGGCTATTCCTACCGATACGTCATCTTGCCGGCGGTGGGCGCGCAAACAGAAAGGAATTTCGAGGTGGCCGCGACTCCGCTGGTTTACGGCAAGACCGGACGGAAGTCGTTCCTGCTGGATGCGCACGGCGCGCTCCACGGGGCGGATAAGCAAGGCGCGCCGGCCAGCGACTCCGACCCGCGCGTGGCCCGCCAGTAGCTTTCCGATAACACCGGCGAGTTTTCATTGACGAAACCTCGCATCGAGCGAGAGAATGCATTCACCCTTCCATTTGCCGCGCGGGTGTGCGCCTCGGCGGCGGATCTCATCTTCACTTTTGATTTGCGGCGCACAGGTGTGTGCTCACTCAAGCGGAACTCGGTATGCCGCCGATAAAATCAGGGCCGCAACCCGTGGAATCGTCCGCCCGCGCGGAAGCGGCGAATCCGTGGACGGAGCGGCGGCGTTCGCCGCGCTATTCGCTGACGGCGCCGGCAGAAGTCACCGAAATCAAGTCGAAGACGATGGTCAGGGGCCGCTGCACAGACCTGAGCGCCGGTGGCTGCTATGTTGACACGTTGAACCCTTTTACAAAGGGCACGGAAGTGCGAGTTCGCATTGTGCAGGAACCGCGGACGTTTCTGAGCGATGCAAGCGTGGTGTTCGGACAAGCAGGAATGGGCATGGGCTTGGCGTTTACCAGCATGGCGCCGAGCGAGAGCCGAAAACTCACAGAATGGCTGCAGGAATTGAGTTGCGAGCCGCTTCCCTCACCGGCCGCGGCAGAGGCGGGCGCAAACACCGCGGAACAAGCGGAAGCTACCGACTCGGGACGCAATGTCCTGAACGCCCTGATCAGCCTGCTGATTCGAAAGAGAGTGCTGACCGATCAAGAAGGAACCGACCTATTGAGGGAGTTATTCCGCTAGGCGGCGGCTGAGTACATAATTCCATGTCTTAATTCGTTTAAGACCTTGCCCTTCGCCACCACTGGCGCGAGAATGCTGGGAGCCTGCCGGTCTTGCTGGCGCGACGACCTGTTACCTTTGCCTGCTGGGCTGTGCAGGTGCGAATGCGGCACGAAAAAGGCAGGCGCACACTCAACTTGCCCGAATCTGCGAACGAAAAGCGCGGGGCACCGCGATACCCGCTCATCGCCTCCGCCGACGTCATAGAAGTGGAGACCGGAGCCAGTTTCTCCGCCCGCACTTCGGACATCAGCCGAACCGGCTGTTACATTGACATGCTGAATCCTTCGCCTCAAGGAACGCAGATCCGAGTCATCATCAAAAACAGCGATGACGTCTTTGAGGCCACCGCGCGCGTGGTCTTTACGGTTCCCGGGCTCGGGATGGGGATTGCTTTCCTGCGCGTCGCTCCGCAGCATGAAGCCGTTCTGACCAAGTGGATCGCAGAGTTGGCCGTTTGAGCCCACGCAAATCTTGCCGCCATCGCAGACTCAGGTATAATTACAGCAGGAATGTCTGCGGCAAACGTCCATCCCGCCGCTTGAAGCTCATGGCGACACGACCTGCACGAAAGCTGGATACACCCGAGCAAAGCGTTCGCGAAGCCAACCATCGCTTCTATCGCGCGCTGGCCTCGCTCAGCCTGGAGGAGATGGACGCCATCTGGCTGCACGAAGACTGGGTCGAATGCGTTCATCCGGGCTGGGACATGCTGCTTGGCTGGGAAGAAGTGCGCGCAAGCTGGGTGCGGATTTTTTCGAGCACGCAGCGCATGCAGATGGAAATCCACTCCGTGTGGGTGCGCGTCGAAGGGGACGTCGCCTGGGTGGCTTGCACGGAGCAGATTACCAGCACGTTTGAACGGGGCTTCGACCAAGCGCTGGTGCAGGCAACGAATATTTTTGTTCGCCGCGCCGTCCCAGCGGACGCCGAGGGGCGTGGCGGACGGACGCAGTGGCTCTTGGTCGCTCACCACGCTTCTCCTTTGCCCGCCGGGCAGCCTCCCCAGGTGCAATAGTTCTCGGATCAGCCCATCCTATTTCTCTTTCCTGACAGTCGGGTACTGAATCCCAAGCTGCTCGAGGTAGGTCTTGTACCGGGAAGGATCGAAGTAATACTTCCTCAATTCCGGCAGAAACTTTTCCATTTTCTCTTTGTTGAGCTCGATGGCCGGCTTGTCGTCAGGAGCGAGGAACGATTCGTAATGGACGTCCTTGGTCTGCACCGCGCGAAAGTATTCCCAGGCTTCCTTGACAAGCTCAGGCTTCAGCAGAAAATCCAGCGCGGTCATCGCCTGCACCTTGGCGCCGGCGGTGGAACCCTTGTGCGCAATCGGCGTGGCCATGGAAACTCCGTTCGCCCAGCTATGCCCCGGAAGGTTCGGGATATTGGCCGGATACAACATGTAAACCATTGGAACGTTCCAACTGATATCGCCAACATCATCGGAGGGGCCGCCAATCTGGTCTTTCACGGGCGGCTCCAGAGGCTTCACCTTCTCTTTTAGCCCCTCTACTTTCGCGCCGATTTCTTTTTGCAGGGCTTTGGCAAGCGTCTGATCGGCCTCGCTCCACTGCGGCATTCCCACTTGTTCGATATTTTTCTGCTGGGCCTCGGCGATCACCTTATTGAAATGCGTGGGCCAGGCAGAACCCACCAGGCGGTGATCCACGGTCGTCCCGGTCATCATGGTGGCGGCCTGGGCCATGGTGTTGCCGAGATCGTACAGCTCCTTGATATGCGGATAGTCGAGTTCGCGGAAGTAATACCAGACGGCCGCTTCGGAGGGCACCACGTTGGGCTGGTCGCCGCCGTTGATGATGACGTAATGCGAGCGCTGCTGAAGCCGCAGGTGCTCGCGGCGGAAGTTCCAGCCGGCGTCCATCAGTTCAACGGCGTCAAGAGCGCTGCGCCCCTCCCAGGGTGCGACGGCAGCGTGGGCAGCCTTACCGTGAAAGAAGTACTGCACGGAGACCAGCCCGCTGAATCTTCCACCGCCAGTCGCATAGGACGTGGCGAATTCATTGCTGACGTGCACGCCGAGGACAATGTCCACGTCTTTGAACAAGCCGGCGCGGACGTAAAACGCCTTTGACCCGTCGACTTCTTCAGCGACTCCGGGAAAGATTTTGAGCGTGCCGGCGATTTTGTGCTCCTGCATGAGCTTTTTCAGAACGAGCGCCGCCGTGACGTTGACGGCCATGCCGGAGTTGTGCCCTTCGCCGTGGCCGGGAGCGCCATCAATGATGGGATCGTGGTAGGCAACGCCGGGCTTCTGCGACGCGCGCGGGATGCAGTCAAGATCAGTGATGAACGCGATGACGGGCTTGCCGCTCCCCCACGTCGCCACCCAGGCGGTAGGGATTTCGGCAACGCCGCGCTCGACGCGGAAGCTGTTTTTCTCGAGAATGCCGGAAACGTAGCGCGAGGTCTCGAATTCCTGGAAGCCGAGCTCGCTGTAGCTGTAGATCTGATCCACCATTTGCTGCGTGAAAGTCTGAAGCTTGTCCACTTCGGCGATCGCGGTCTTCTTCAGTTCATCGAGCGGGGGCGCTTGCTGCGCGCGCAGCGGCACACCCATGGTCATCGCGGCAAGGAGCGTACCGACCAAGACGAGCATCTTCTTCATCGCTTTCCTCCGGGAGAATTCACCGGGGCGCATCATACTCGGTCTTTCTCGAGAGTGGAAGTCAGAGGTTTGAGGTTGGAATTGAGGACCGCCATCATTTTGCGGGCACCTTATGCGTTAAGCAACTGGGTGGAAGCCTTGCAGTCAGCATGTCTGTTTTGACTGCAATTGCGTCAGTTTAGCAAGAAGTCGCTGAGCACTACCATCGCCCCTTGCCACGTGAATGTCTGGGATGGCGGGGTGGAAGTCGTAAAGCCCGCGGGGAACGCGCTGACTTGCACAGTGTAGATTGAGCCCGCAGTTAAGACACCCGTTGTTGGGAAGAAGTAGAAGCCTGTTATGTCAGTAGTCGCAGTGGCCACCGTATTGCCTGCCGACATGATGCTCACGGTTGCTCCCGACAATCCCAAACCACTCGAATCGACGACGTAACCCGTTACGGGATTGGGGGTAATGCCCACCTTCAGACTGTCGATCAGGCTCTGCACGTCAATCAGAAGTACGGTCGTGCATGATGTAGCGATATGCTTGCCGCTTTGCGCTTGGAGTTGACTCTTGAGGGCAGTCAGGATGTTGACGGCCGTTTGGATGTCGCCCGCGCTGATGGCGGCTTGAGCTGCGGAGAGCTTGCTCGTTAGCGCGTTACCAATTCCCGAGTTGTCGATGCAGCCCACCGTCAGAAGCTGTCCGATGACGTTGCCGATGCTCGAAGTGCTCGCAGTAACCGTGACGCTCGCTGTTGTTGAATGTGTGAGCGTGCCGAACGCACCTGTTACGGTTAGCATAAATGTTGAGGGCGTTATGGTTGGCAGGAGGTTGACGGTCAGTGTCGAAGAGCCGGGCGATGTGACCGAACCCGGACTTAAGGATGCGGATCCACCGGTGGGCGCTCCCGTCACGCTCAAACCCACGGCCGAACTGAATCCGAAGAGAGAGTTAACAGCCACGGAAGAAGAGGCCGAGCCGCCCACGCTAACCGTGATTGGAGAAATGACGCCCAGGGAGAAGTCTGTGACCGTTACGGTGAACGCGGTGGCCGCCTGGTTTCCGTGTGCATCTGTTGCTTTGCAGGTGACTGTCGTGATGCCGGTTGGAAAATTCGCGCCAGAGGCGGGCGAGCAGGTCACCGGGTCCGTGCCGTCCACCAAGTCAGTCGCGGTCGGATTGGTGTATGTAACCAGTGCGCCGGTCGTGCTGGTTGCGACGACAACGATATTGGGGTGAGCGGCGATGACGGGTGGCGTCGTGTCCTGCACCGTCACGATGAAGCTCCCGCTCGACGTGTTACCGGCTTTATCTGTTGCCGAGCAGGTGACCACAGTCACACCGAGAGGGAATGTGGAGCCGGACGCAGGCGAGCAGGTCACCGGCAGCGGGCCATCTACGTTGTCGGTAGCGCTCGCGCCGTAGCTCACCACGGCTCCACTTGGTCCCGTCGCTTCCTTAATGATGGAACTCGGCAGTTGCAAGGTCGGCGGCGTGGTATCGGCTACTGTGACAGTGAAGCTTCCCGTGGACGTGTTGCCGACACTATCCGTGGCCGAGCAGGTCACCGTGGTCGTTCCCAGAGGGAAGATAGACCCCGACGCCCGCGAGCAGGTCACCGGGTCCGTGCCGTCTACGTTGTCGGTAGCGCTCGCGCCGTAGCTCACCACGGCTCCACTTGGTCCCGTCGCTTCCTTAGTGATGGAACTCGGCAGTTGCAAGGTCGGCGGCGTGGTATCGGCTACTGTGACAGTGAAGCTTCCCGTGGACGTGTTGCCGACACTATCCGTGGCCGAGCAGGTCACTGTGGTCGTTCCCAGAGGGAAGATAGACCCCGACGCCCGCGAGCAGGTCACCGGCAGCGGGCCATCTACGTTGTCGGTAGCGCTCGCGCCGTAGCTCACCACGGCTCCACTTGGTCCCGTCGCTTCCTTAATGATGGAACTCGGCAGTTGCAAGGTCGGCGGCGTGGTGTCCACCACTGTGACGGTGAAGCTTCCCGTCGACGTGTTGCCGACACTATCCGTGGCCGAGCAGGTCACTGTGGTCGTTCCCAGAGGGAAGATAGACCCCGACGCCCGCGAGCAGGTCACCGGGTCCGTGCCGTCCACGACGTCGGTGGCAGTCGCCGCGAAAGTCACTGCCGCCCCCGAGGGACCTGTGGCCTCCGCAGTGATGGACGTCGGTAAGCTCAAAGAGGGCGGTGTCGTGCTGGTCGTCTGCGACGTAACCAGGAAAAGATACGCGGCGATATTGCCGATCAACGGGCTGCTCTGACCACGTTCATTCCCTCCCGTCTGGATGGAAGACGCATCCTGCCCATCCGTCGCGTACGCGTAGAGTATGTGGATGCCGGGGGAAAGCGTCGGCAGCGTAGCCGTAAAGCTTCCAGGCGTGCCGGCCGGGCTCGCCAGAGTCCACGCGCCCTGCCAGGTGTCTAACTGGAAATAGACGGCATCCACTGGCGGCGCCGTGGGCGAAAAGGTGCTGCTGGCGGTGAAAGTAAACGCGGGCGTGGGAGTGGTTGTCTGATTCTTCGGCAAAGTGCTGATCGTAGTCGTGAGACGAATCGCCTGCACCTGCTGCTCGGTCAGGACTGTCACGTCGTTGCTGCCCCCGTTGGCCACGTAAACCTGGTTGGTCACCGGGTTCACGGCGACGGAAAGCGGGGACGTGCCCGCCCCCACAGTCGCGGTCGTGTTCGTGGCCCCGTCAATCACCGTCACGTTGGCGCTGCCGGTATTGGCCACGTAAATCTTGTTGGTCACCGGGTTCACGGCAATGGAATTCGGGCCCGAGCCCGCCGACACGTTCGCGGTCGCGTTCGTGGCCCCGTCAATCACCGTCACGTTGTTGCTGCCGTTATTGGCCACGTAAACCTTGTTGGTCACCGGGTTCACGGCAATGGAATTCGGGCCCGAGCCCGCCGACACGTTCGCGGTCGCGTTCGTGGCCCCGTCAATCACCGTCACGTTGGCGCTGCCGTTATTGGCCACGTAAACCTTGTTGGTCACCGGGTTCACGGCAATGGAATTCGGGCCCG
>WNGL01001606.1_pt1 | contig 27734 bp, 34 predicted proteins | sample 5400591 | NCBI WGS metagenome assembly WNGL01 (sample SAMN13153377, study PRJNA577476) | soil metagenome | isolation source: 80 cm soil or saprolite under Garry oak tree replicate 1 | place: USA:California | collected 2016-06-15 | reverse complement strand
TTAGAATTGAAGTTTTTATCATTGAGCAAAAATGCCCACCCGGATATGATCCTGATGAATTAGATAAAGTTTCAACGCATTATATTACACTTGCAGATAATGTAATAGTTGCTATAGTTCGCTTACGAGAAGATCCAAAAGGAATCGCAAAAATTGAAAATATGGTAGTAATAAAAGAATATCGCGAAAAAGGAATTGGTCTTGGTTTAACAAAATATGTTATCAAACAAGCACAAAAACAGGGTTATAAAAAAATTTGGATGCAAGCGCAGGAAAGAGCAAAACATGTATATGAAAACGCAGGTTTCAAAGTGACTTCAAAACCATATGATCTTTATAACCTGGGAATTGCTCATGTTGATATGGAATATTTTATTAAATAAATACTATATTAACCGCAGTCTTCGCTTTTTTTTGCTTCCTGATCGATATGGGTTTTTGTTACAGCCTGCTTTAGATCCTTTTGTATATCATTCTTGCCTATAAAAAATACGACGCTGTCAAATGGTTTGATGGGTTGATCTTGGATATCCTGCACTTTTTGTCCATTGATATAAGCAGTGGCAGCTGAGTAATCAATTGCGTAATTAAGATTGATAAAAAGATCTCCCCATTTTGCACCGGTCCTTTCCACATGCACGACATCTCCGACATAATCATGCATATGTGCTTTATCATGTTGAATACTACTCGGACTTTCATCATCTGTATCACCACTATGTAATGTGCAGGGACTCACGCTCATATATTTTGCGTTGGAAAAATCCATTATTTTATTGTTGATAAATAAAATAAATCCTGCATGATAATGCGTTTTTTGAGGAGTAGTTAATACCTTGTATTCTTTTACACCGACAATACCGATGGCCGCAACAAGAACGATAACAACTAAACGAATAATCCATTTTTTCATAAGAATAATTTTACCTATTGTAACGCAACTGATGTGTTATGCCAAGTGCTTTTTTCGCGTGGAATGTTTTTGCATCACATCATGAATGATCTTCCCGTCAAACATTTCAATATCGCGGTCTGCTATTTTTGCATAATCTTTTTCATGAGTCACCATGACAATTGTGAGATTCTCGTCTTTATTTAGCCTTAAAAATGTATCTAAAACAGTTCTGGATGATTCGGAATCGAGATTGGCCGTAGGTTCATCAGCAAAAAGAATTGTGGGATTATGGACAATTGATCGGGCAATACTCACCCGCTGCTGCTGTCCACCGGATAATTGATGTGGGAGATTATCTATGCGGTCACCCAACTCGACACGAGTTAATGCTTCCTCTGCTTTTTTGGATGCAGTAATTTTATCTATCCTTTGCATAAGCATGGGAAGAATGACATTTTCTTTTGCAGTCAGTGTCGGAAGCAACGCATAATCCTGAAAGATAAATCCGAAATTGTCTCGTCGATAGATAACCCGCGCCTTATCATCCAGTTCTGCGACATCCCGTCCATCAATAATAATTTCTCCTCCCGTTGGTTTATCAAGTAGACTGATATTATAAAGCAGCGTACTTTTTCCGGCACCCGAACGACCAGTTATCGCGATAAATTGCCCTGTGGGGATATCAAAACTCAAATTATTCAATGCTACAAGCTCCGTCTCCCCCATCTGAAATTTTTTTAGTAAGTTCTTAACGATAATCATAATTATCTCCCCAAAATCGCGTCCAGAGTATTTTGTTTGGTCACAAGCCATGCAGGGATAAAACCTGAAATAAATGATGTGATCAAAAGCGCAATGCCATTGGAGAAAACATCGCTATAGCCGATTGCCAAAGAGGCATTGATACTAACAAAATTGAACGGATGAAGATCTATGTAAGGCTTGAGTAATCCTAAAATAAATATTGTTGATATCGTCATGCCGGAAATTGCATAAAAAAGCGCCTGAATGATATAAGAAATTTCGATAGCCTGTGCAGAAATGCCAATACCTTTGAGAATACCGATAAATTTCCTTCGTGTGATTGCGTTGACATAAATGACGATAAAAATCGTGACGGCACTTACCATAAGAGCAATCGCGCCAACGAGATTGCCCAATTTTCCCAATGCCTGGATTATGGAATAAATACTACTCGGCAATGCTTCTCTTGAAGTCTCTACAATCACATTTTCATTCTTAGGTAAATTTTTGCTGATAAATTTTTTTGCTTCTTCTTGTGAGGCATTTGGTGTAAGGCGTATTGCGATTTCATTGGCATTGACACTTTGATTTTGGGTCATTTCGCGAAATGCTGACTCGGTCATATAAATACGTGAATCCACAAAAACACTGTTGGTTGTAAAAACGCCTTTGATTGTCACTTCTTTTTGTACGCCGTTAATTGTTAACCGTACCCGGGATCCGATATCTGCGTGTTGCAATACTTTTGATCCCACAGCAAGAACTGCTCCTCTGACTGTTGCATATTTTTGAATCAAGTTGGAGCCGATGATGATTTCATCAGCATCAGATGGCGTAAGGTAAGATCCGGCAACCACTGCAGATGATAAGTTACTCATCTTATTTTCTGCAACTGGATCAATTCCGGCTGCTGTTCCGGAAGCGGATTCTGATAAATCAGTGGGACGCAATTTATTTTGATAATTATACTCGAGCAAACCTGTCGAGGTTTCTCTCGCTGATACTACTTTTACTGTTGGCAAACTATTAATGACGCTAATGATGGTGTTGGTATCTTCAATACTGGTTTTTGTCGTTGTAGGAATGAGAAAAACATCGCCTGAATAATATTGCGGATATGTCCCAATAGCAGCCGATGCAAAGCCAAGAAGAATGCCGCCCAGAAAAAGCATGTTAAAAAAAGTGAGACTAATAACCAATATGATAAGCGCAGTCGTCCAGGGATTATTTCGCTTAATATCACGAAATGCCAGGAAGAATCCAACATATAAAGAATTGTCTTTCCATATCATAAGTGCTATTCAGGATTTGCTACTATAGTTGTACCTTCGCCTAACCCACCGGTAACCTCCGTCTTAGCAACGCCTTTTTCTCCAAGAGTTACCGGGAGCTGCTTATGTGTTTTGGCTTCCAAAACGTAAACGCTGCCATCTTTAGAAATAATCGCTGAATTAGGAACAGCAACGACAGTATCTCGTCTGAGGGTTTCAATAGTAATAAGCGCTGTCATATTTGGCTTTATGACCGTTGGCAAGGCAGAAGTCGTGACACGAGCAGCATACGTCACAACTCCCTGCAAATTTGTCCCGACAGTTGCGATATCTGAAACAGCTCCGGGGAATGTCTCATTTTTGAGTGCGTCAAAAACGATACTCGCCGGCTGTCCGGACATCACCCGTGTCGCGTAATCTTCCCCGATATTTATTCTAATGTACGGATCTGAGAAATTTGCGATTACCAGAACAGGCTGTGGAGTCGACGATGAGATAGCAGCTTGTCCGGTTGAAGAACCGGCAATTGTCACTGCCGTATTTGCACCTGTTAGAGAATCCCCAACCTGATCTTCAAGATTCACCACTTTTCCAGCGGCAGGTGCATAGACTGTTGCACTGAGTGTTTCGTCATACGCTCTTTTTGTTTGATTTACTTTTGCCTGGGCCGCAGTCACAGCGACACCGGCAGTTTTGTATACCTGCTCTGCTGCTTGAAAATCTTTTTGTGTTTGCGTGACAGCATTAGTGATTGCAAGCTTTTCAAGATCAGTATATCCATCTTTTGTCGAAGGATTTGTGGCATGGTTAATCAAATAATTTTGCGTATTTTGTGCATTGATATATGCCTGTTGTTTGGTCCACATAGTTGCATCCAAACTCTGGACACTATTTTGGGCTGTTTGCAGTGCGCTCAATGCACTCGTATAGTCGGTGTATGCGGCATTTTGCTGATCTGTTGTTGCAGTTGCATCAACATGAAAAAGAGGGTCTCCTTTTTTAACAGAGGTATTATTTAATACATACAGTCGCGAGATAATACCATTTGCGGGTGATGTGACAATCGTTTGTGACGCAGTTGTGTAAGATCCGCTCACTTGAACAGTATCCACCAGATCTTCCCGTTTTACTGTATATGCAATGTCTGTACTTGGTTTTTGTAAAAGAATTGTCCTGAAAATAAGAAAAACGACGATAGCAACAATTGGAATCAAAAATAACTTTCTCGCACGAATCTTGGACAGCAGATGATTCATAATTTCCCTCTATATCAGTATGTATCAATACTAGAGGAAAGTAAATGATATATATTATAATGCAGCGAGCTTTTTAACTGTATTCCAGCTGCGCGTCGTGACATTTTTACTAAATTCTTTTTCAATAAAACTCATCAAATCGACAGTCCCTCGCTTTGGTGAAAGGACTAAAACGCTGCAGATCTCATTATTTGAAACTCGGAGAATACGAAAATCTTTTTCCTCTGATTCATAGGGAATCTTCAAACTAACTTGAAACTTTCGGACAAAAAATGTCACGTACAAGCGTGTCTCTTGAGTAATTGGTATATTTTTGAACGGGTTCTCCTCCACCAATTGTTTGATCTCTGTTTGCTCACGAACACTTATTTCTATCGCCCATCCAAATGTCTTTTTCAACTGCACACTAATTATTGATTTTAAAACTATAACATCTATCTCATCAGTTACAAAAAGCACATTACCCGAATTCAAAAGTGTCTTAACATTCGTAAAACGTAATTCCTCAAACGCTTTTTTCAAATCAACCATCGGCACTTTGGTATTGCCACCAACATTGATTCCTCGTAATAATGCAACATAGTTCATCTTTTTTTATTTCACTCTCAAAAAATCCCGAATGGATAATCTCTTGCTTTTTCTTTCTCAACGACTTCAATGCCATACTTTTTAAGCATTATATATCCACGAAAATAATGATAAAAAAAATTAAGGCGTCCTATCTTTCGTAATCGTCGTGTTGAAAACAAAACAAATGGATAATAATGCACATGATATTTAGCACCTGCTTCAATTAAACGCCATCCATAATCTATGTCCTCTGCTATTTTTAAATCTTCACGAAAACCATTTATTTTTATATGGTTTTCTTTTGTTGTAAGGAGCAAAAATCCCGGTGTTATTTTACTAAGAACTATTATTAATAGAGTCAAAGGGTACATAACGACAAAAACCAGATACGATCGAATATCACGTTCTGCAACCCAAATTGTTGCTGATCGAATAAACTGTTCTTGCATATTTACTTTTTTTAAAAACCGAATAAGAAAATTCTTTGGAAGAATTATATCCGCATCGATAAAAAGTAAATATTTGTACTTTGCTTTCTGTGCGCCTCTATTCCTTTGATAGCCAATTCCCCTTTTACGCAGAGCAAGTATGGATAACTCGGGTAATTCATTATTGAACCTTTCTGCTACTTGTATTGTATGATCTTGTGAGTTCCCATCCACAACGATAACTTGCATCTTTCCCTGAAAATCCTGGAGAGCAATCGACTTAAGAAGCTTGGGCAAGTACTTCTCCTCATTTAGTGCAGGAATGATTATTGAAAGTTCATCAATCATTAAAAAATTATAGCAAAAGAATTATACATAATCCTAATGGAATTTTTCTCCTTTCTTAAGCATTGCTAAAATATTTTCCATACGTTTTTTTCGTGTCTCTGGTTTTTTGGCGGTCTGTAAACGCCACAGGTACTGCCTCAGCATAACTTACCGTCGTCGCGCCGCTATTCTTTTTGACAAATTTTATCCAGATTGCCGGATATGCATCATGATTTTTGAAAAGCCATTCTTCCCATTCTTTTTGCTTTTGAAAAAGGAAAACAGGGATATTTTTATGCAGTTCCATAGAATTATAGCATTCGCTAAAGCGAACAAATTTTAGTAACCGGAGACTGAACGGATGACATTTGCCATCGCGCTATACCCCACTGTGTTGGGGTGAAAATCCGATGGACTCGAACAGAAATTCGTTAGAGAACACACATTATCAGCAGTGAAGATACTAAATGTATCTGCTTCTCTCAATCCGCGTGTTGAAGCTTCAGTGTCAACAATTTGATTAATTCCAGTGCCTAAGGCATCTGTCCCTGGATAGTAAACCGGATCCGGTGCTTTGATCAAAATAATCCGCGCGTTAGGTGCTGTTTTTTGCAATGCATTAAGGATCGTATCATAATTTTGCTTTTCTGCTGATAAAACTCCTGAGGTCCGCTGGTTATAACAGTTGACCGGATTGGATTGCGCCTGACAGATATCTGATAGATTAATCGCATCATTTACTCCGATATCAATTGTCACGACGCTCGTTGGATTCTGCTGTAAATAATTTACCGCTGCCTGCAATTGTGGTTGTGCTGTCGGATAACTGCTATGCAGTGATGAGGTGCTCGTATGAAAAGCACAACCGCCATTCACAAAACTTCCTGATGTCTCACCGGGACAGGAATAATTCACTTCATTAATGCCACTCAAAACCCCTTGTAAATATTTGAAAAAGTCAGCATCATACCCGTCATTAAAAGATGCTGCACTGTAGGTATGATTTGCAATCTCTTGATTGTATTGCGCGAGGTGAAAACCAAAGGCAAATGAATCCCCCAATGCAAGGTAATGAGAAGTTCCGGGAGTTGGGGTCGGCGTTGCTGTTACACCAGGTGTGGGTGTTGCGGTGGGTCTTATTGTTGGTGTTGCAGTAGGTATCAATCCAGTCGTTGGTGTCGGTATTGCGCTTGGAACTGCCGAACCATTACTGTAACATGACCACGAGTAGGGATTATTAACCTGATCTTCCTGAGCAAAAGCTGATGGGTTGTACTGCCATTGACAGGCAGCATTCATGTTAATTGCCGTTCCCGACGGGGAGCAATCCCAGGTCAAACCATTCAATATCGAACCGCCATTTTGCCCAATACTCTGACAATAACCATATAAATTCATACCTCCCAAACGCACACTTGAAACTGATGTCGGAGTTGGGGTTGCCGTTGGAGCAAAACTCGTCGTGGGCGTTGGTGTTGTGGTAGGATTCAAACTTGTAGTGGGGGAAACCGTTTGTGTCGGCGTGGGCGTCGCTGTACCAGCATAACAAGACCATGAATAAGGATTGCCAGCCTGATCTTGCTGGGCTACGGCATTTTGTCCGGGGTATTGCCATTGACAGGCTGCATTCATAGTAATTGCAGAATTAGAAGGTGTGCAAACCCAAATCGAACCGCTGAGACTCGACCCGCTTTGTCCGATACTTTGACAATAACCACCGAGATTCATACCACCGAGCCGTTGTCCTGCAGCTGAAGCATGCTGTAAAAAACCGCTTAAAAAAGCGGCCAAACAAATAGTTAGAATCAAAATAATACCATGTATCCTCTTCTGGAATAAATTCATTGATAAAAGATAAACTCTCCTTTGAATCTTATAATAAGTTTATGAAAAATGCAAACGCTATTTCATATAAATTCTTTAATCCCCCTTCTTCACATTTTATACATATCGTCTTACTCACCTGCCTTTCATTACATTGTATACCCTTTAGCACGCCATGCTAACAAACCGTGACTCATATTAAAAACGTTCGTATATCCAAGCTTTATCATTGTTTCTACAGCCAGCACACTACGCGAACCACTGAAACAATACACATAAGTTGTCTTATTTTTATCAGGAAATAATTGTTCTACTTTATCGCTCACTGCATCAACAGGTATATTTCTACTTGAATCAATATGCCCTTTCAAATATTCTTGAGGCGTCCGAACATCAAGTAAAACAAAATCTCTTTTTTCATCAAGTGCTTTTTTTATATCTTCTGCCTCAACTTTCGGAACTTTAGGTGAAATAAAATCAAACATACTAAATTAGTATATTCCCAAAATCAAAGAGATGCAGTGATTTGTATCACGCGGTTATTTCTTTTTTTGAAGCAGTACGGAGAGAGTAAAGACAGTTATGATATCAATGTCACAAAGGATACAAACCGGGCAAATGACATGGAGTTGTACCAGTTCCCGAAACGCAATCCAGAGACAAAAAGCGAGACCAAAAGTCGCCATGCCGAGTAACAATTTTTTCTTTTTAAATACAGCGGAAAGAAAAATAATAATATAGCCAACCAATCCATAAATCGGCGTAGGTATACCCAGGGTCTTTGAAACAGCTCCAGAAATAACGGCATCACAATTAATAGAACTGTTGATATAACATGGTTGAAACGAAGGACGGAAAAGCTGTTCCCACAAGAGAAAGAGTGCGAGGATAATGCCCACAGCAGCAAGAGATTTAATAACTAAGAGCTTCGTATTCATAAACTAGTTTGTCTTTTTATTTTTACCTTTTTGAAAAAAGAAAATGTAAACAATCGGCAAAAGGCCAACGGTATTTAAAATTGCCAGAGAGATAAACCAATACACCTGATCATTTCGTGCCGCTTTCCAAAGCGCAATACTTTTCCAGGTAACATCCCACAGGAGCAGAATAAAAATAATTGGGTTACTTAATAAGTGCCCTAACTGAGAAAATTGTTCTGAATCCATATCCACCTCCTTTTTATTATTATACCAATACACTTGAATAAACACTGTGATCTGTATCAATTAAACGCTATCAGAGGCTCTTCTCTACTTCGTTAATCCTAATTGCGGTCTTGAGAACCGTATCAGGACTCAAGGAAACTGAATCAATGCCTTCCCGAACAACAAACTCCGCAAAATCAGGAAAGTCTGAAGGACCCTGTCCACAAATACCCACTTGCACTCCTGCTGCGTGGGCTTTATGGATCAAGTCATGAATCATTTTATGCACTGCTTCGTTATTTTCATTACCGATATGAGCGATTAACTTTGAATCCCGATCCAAGCCCAATGTGAGCTGCGTTAAATCATTGGAACCAATGGAAAATCCGTCAAAAATCTTTGCGAACTCCGTTACCAATAAAATATTGGATGGAATCTCCGCCATCACCCAGACATGCAAATTTGGATCAAGCTCTTCATGAAGTTTATTCTTCGACTTATCATGCACTAAACCATTCTTTTTCATCTCTTCCAATACTTTATTACCTTCCTCAGGCGTCCGGCAAAATGGAATCATCACTTGTAAATTGGTAAGACCCATCTCATCCCGGACTTTTTTAATCGCACGACACTCTAACGCAAAAGCGTCTTTAAACATCGGATCGGTATATCGACTTGCTCCCCGGAAACCAATCATCGGATTTTCTTCATGCGGCTCAAATAATTTGCCCCCAATGAGACCCGCATATTCATTTGATTTGAAATCACTAAAACGCAACAATACCTCATGGGGATAAAAAGCGGACGCGATAATAGCAATGCCATAAGACAACTTATCTACATAGTATTGTACTTTATCCGAGTACCCGACTGTCAGTGCATCTATCTGCTTTTTCACTTCCTGATCCGCAAGCTTATGATACTGCAACAGAGCATTTGGATGAATTTTGATGAAATTAGAGATTATAAATTCCTCTCGAGCAAGACCGACTCCTTTGTTGGGGATAAAGGAATAGTTGAATACCAATTCAGGATCTGCAACAATCATTTTGATCTGCGTTTTTGGCAGAGAAAAATCGGAAAGATTGGTTCTGTCAATCTTGAACTTCAGTAACCCCTCATACACTAACCCACGATCGCCTTCTGCGCAGGAAACGGTGATTTCTTTGCCTGTTTTTAACACAGTGGTTGCACTGCCACAGCCAACAACTGCAGGGATGCCAAGTTCCCGTGAAACAATCGCTGCGTGACTTGTCCTGCCACCGGAATTGGTAACAATTGCCGAGGCAATTTTCATAATCGGCTCCCAATCAGGATCGGTAATCTCAGCGACCAGCACCTCACCTTTTTTGAAAGTCGAGAGTTGACTCGGATCTTTAATAAATCGCGCTTTCCCCTGACCGATTTTTCGCCCGACGGAGGCACCTTCAACAAGTACTTTGCCTTTTTGCGTCAAGACATAATCTTCCAACATCATGATATCTTTCTTTGCCTGGACTGTTTCGGGACGTGCCTGGACAATAAATAACTGTTGTGTTGTCGCGTCAAAAGCCCACTCAATATCCATTGGTTTTTTATAGTGTCCTTCAATAATCATTCCCCACCTTGCCAATTTGAGGATCTGAGCATCTGATAAGACAAACTTCTGCCTGTCTTCCACATGAACGGGAACAGATTTTGTAGGCGTGGTTCCTTCAGTTGCATAAATTAATTTTTTCTCCTTGCTTCCCAATTTTTTGCTGATCATGGAGGTAAATCCTTTTTGCAATGCCGGTTTGAAAACCATAAATTCATCAGGCGTTACAATACCTTTAACGACAAATTCACCCAGTCCCCACGCACCATTAATCAATACCACATCGCGAAAACCACTCTCTGTATCAAGAGTAAACATCACACCACTTGCTCCACGATCACTTCGTACCATTTTTTGCACAGCAACCGAAAGTGCGACTTTGAAATGGTCAAAATGCTGATCAACCCGGTACGAAATCGCGCGATTGGTAAATAAAGACGCAAATGCTTTTTTAATCGCTTCCAACAATTCATGCTCTCCGGTAATATTCAGATAGGATTCCTGCTGTCCGGCAAACGACGCGTCAGGCAAGTCTTCTGCTGTTGCGGAAGAACGGACTGCCACATCGACATTTTCCTTTTCTTTCAATCGCTTACTCAACTCGTGATAAGAAGCAATAATCGCTTTTTCCATATCTTCAGGAAAGTCTGCTGAAACAATCAATGTACGAATTTTTTCACCAACCTCGGCGAGGCGTTTCATGTCTGAGGTATTCAAACCTTGGAGAATATTCCTAATTTTTTTATCCAACTCATTCTTTTCAATAAAATATCTGTAGGAATAAGCCGTCACTGCAAAGCCAAATGGCACCCGCAATTTTTCTTTGGGAAAAAGCTCGCTTGGCGTATTGACTAATGTCTGGTACATTTCACCGAGATTGGCATTTTTACCTCCTACATACGGAATGTCATCTTTATTTATCTGGTCAAACCACAGAATAAATTGTTTTTCTTTTTCAGTCATACTCTCATCAAAGCACATCTGCTACGAATATACAATGTTTTAGATTATTTCTTCTTCGACATTATCCTCGTTCATGGCAAGATTATTATCTCCTCCTCAAACAGTAAGCGCAGTGATATAAATCAATGAAAGAGAAAGAGTAAACCTCTAAACTTTCGGTGCTATGATAAAACTTCTACAATCAGGCAATTATCACCTGATCGAGACACAAAGCCATACAAAAATTTTGAACTTAAATGGCAAAAAAACATACGCATGGGTTGTTGCAGGCGGTATTGGTGAGATATTGGTGGCTTCTCACAAAACACATCGGATTGATCATATCTTATCTGTGGGCAAATATCGCCTCTATGAGATTAGAGATGAAAAAAAATTCCGTGGTGTGCCACATCTGGAATTGCTGGTAGGTCAAGGTCTATGGCAAGGATATACGCTGCCAACGGGGCTGCCAAACGAAACAAAAAAGCGAAATAGAATTATCCCGACCAGAGAAATCATTACAAAATCATATCTATAATTTTATGCAGTTTTGTGCCTGTCTACCGCCATAGCAGGTACAAAAGTGGGTGAAATTAAAAATCTTTTGCCAATTCCTTTTCTAACTCTTCAATACTATTAATCATTAGTTCATTCCGCTGAAACGTAACCAGCCCTTTATCTTTTAAAATTTTCATTTCTCGACTGATTGTCTCTCTGGTCATGCCGGCAGAAGCACTCAAGTCTTTTTCGGTGATCATAAACTTAATTCCGTCCTTACCTACCGTTCCGAAACGCTTGGCAGTGATGAGTAATTCTGTTATCAATCGTACGTAAGCACTGCCTGCCATTAGATATACCATTCGCGATAATACCCCGTCTAATCCACGGTATACTCGTGCAAGCAAATCAAAAACAACATCAGGATTTTCTTTCAAAAAAATCAACACTTTCTCTCGCGGAGCGAGACTAACTATTACCATATCCATCGCTTCAAAATAATAAGGATTCTTAGTATCATTGATACCCCATGACATAGGGAAAAAAGAAATTGGTTTGAAGAGATTAAGTACAAGTTCGTCACCATTTCGGGAAATAAGATACATTTTTACCCTCCCCTGCTGAAGATAAAAAATTCCCGATGGTTTCTCGTCAGCCCGGATCAATATCTCACCTTTTTTAAATTGTTGGATTTTGAATTGTATAAAAAATTTTTCGAGCTTTTTTTCCACCAAATCATCCATAGGGCTATTATAACATTTAGGTTACTTAATGATTTCTTTCATGCGGGCAATTGCCTCCTGAAGAGTCGTGATTGGGCGCATCAAACCTTTATGAGTTCATGGTGAAGTGATTTACTGGGATTTGGGAATAGCGTTTGATGATATAAAAGCCGGATAAACTTGGTAATGATTGAAGAATTGGTTTGATTTCCTGATAAATTATTCCGGCATCCTCACCATACATATAAAACGTCACGCTCTCCTCTTCCGCTCCTTCAGATAATGTATGACCGTTATAGGTACCAACGCCGGACGCTTCAATCACAACACGTAGAATATCATCCAAGTCAACAATAGCATCGCGTGCCTTTTGTTTTTGTAGTTTACCGATTGGGAATTGCAGACAGATAATGACTGCCTGCTCCCTGCCTGAACCAATGGGCGAATTACCATATAATTCATCCGACAGATCCATACTCTACAATTATTCTATAGGTTTTTTCACGAAATATGCAAGAGGAGAAAAAATTACCACACAATTTTATGACTAAAATCACTATCTCCTTTGAGATGCAACGGAGTATTTCCGATAATTCGTCGTAACAAAGCCAAAACTTCCTCGTCACTCACCTGCGCAAAATCTCTATAATATCTGCCAATTGCATCCAACTTTTCAGGAAGCTCAAGACAAATAATTGAATCAACCATGAGACGAAGAGCAACCACTATTTCTTTGGAACATACAGGAACTGCAAAAATAATTTTTTTGGGATGGTGCTTTTTTATCGAAAGTATTGCGGCTCGAGCCGTCACACCAGTTGCGAGCCCATCATCGACAAGGATTACCGTCCGGTTAGTCAAAAGAGGCAAAGGCTTGCCATCTCGGTAGAGCTGTTTGCGCCGTTCCAATTCCAGCATCTCACGATCCTGAATTAAGCGTAATGTGCTTTGGGAAATCTGGAAATACTCAAGCATGTCTTTGCCCAAATACACCACACCATCTTCCGCGACTGCGCCAATACCAAATTCGAGATTTTGCGGAGCTCCTAACTTGCGCACGACCTCAACTTCCAAAGGGGCATGCAGTGCTTTTGCGATAGGAAATCCTACTGCAACTCCACCTCGTGGCAAAGCTACTACCAACGGATTCTCCTTCTCATACTTTTTCAGCTTCTCTGAAAGCATTTTTCCTGCTTCTATTCTGTCTTCAAACATAGATCATCTAAACCATAGAATCTTAGTAAATGAGTTAGATAAATATACCGTAAGAATAAAATAAGAATCGTTACCCAAGCTTGTTTCTAAACCAATTTGCAGTTTTCCTATGCTATACTGATCTGGCTCATTGTCTGACTACTCATCTTTTGTTATCATAAATTTTTATCCCAAAAATATGCAAACGAAAACAAACGTACGGACAGTAAAACGCGTTCATTGGATAGATATAGCTCGAGGAATTGGCATTATCCTTGTCCTGTATGGCCATCTTTTTGTGTCTGATAAATATAACTACCTGATCTTTGCATTTCATATGCCGCTTTTCTTTTTTATCTCGGGTTTGGTATTCAAACCAACTGCCAAGCCTCTTGCCGAAATTACGATAAAATATGTTAGACAATTACTGATTCCCTACTATTTATTTGCGATCCTGACATATGGATTTGCGCTTATTTCACAAACCGCCGGAGATGTAAGCGGTGGTGGTATCGCATATCAATTATTTGGGATTCTCTATGGCAATGGCAACAACGGTATGCTCGGCTACAATGTCGTGTTGTGGTTCCTGCCGTGTCTTTTTATTACCAAACTCACCTTTGCCGCGATTACCAAAAAAGTATCGCAGACAAAAAAGATACTTGCTGCTCTCGTAACCTGCGCAACAATTGGCTATCTCCTTTCGCTTAGTACACCATGGCTAAAATTACCGTTTAGTTTTGAAATTGCATTGACCGGACTCGCTTTCTTCGGTGCCGGTTATCTCATAAAAACAAATAAGCAAGTGTTCACTATTTTCGCACGGCAAAAGCCTTTGTTGGCAATAACCTCGCTCCTTTTTACTATCTTTATCGCCACCATAAATTATCATACATCCGGGCTAAAAATCGATCTTCGCGTGAACCATCTGGACAACTTTTTCCTGTTCTATTTGGGCGCTTTTGGCGGCATCATTAGTTGGATAACGGTAAGTCGTCTCCTTGCCAAAAATACAATTCTTGAATATATCGGCAGACACTCAATGGTCTTATTTGCCTGGCATAATGTGCTTATTACCGATCTAAAAAACGGTATCACTACTATTTTGGACCACAATTTTCTTAATACTATCCAACTTCTCATGCCAACTATCTATGCAGGAATTGCGATCAGTATCATTCTCTTTAGCCGGATGCTCGTAACCAAACTCAAAAGCGTATCAAACCTCATGAATTTACTGTGATCCACTTGGGCCACCTTGATTTCCACCGGTACGAATACGAAACATTCCATTGCCAATTGTTACATCTTGAGCAGTAACGCTTCCGTCAGAATTGGACGTACCAATCGCTGTTACCGTTGTACCTGATTTCAAATCAGATACAGATCCTGTTGTCGCTTTACTGATGCGTGTTTGGCTTGTAAGATCAACAATTTTACTACTGCCGTCTAACATTTTTACCGTAATAGTATTATCCCCCGAGCTCACAATTTGACCTCGTACCGGCATCATTCCGACGCCACCTTGTCCACCATTGAATCGGCCATAAAACTGTCCTCCTCCGGCTCCATTGGCAAAACTTGCACGCGTCTGGCTTTTTTGAAACATAGTTCCTCCATAAAAACCTGCTGCGGCAAAAACAATAAGTAAAATAAATACATAAATTGCTTTTATAGGTTTCATAATATCACCCCCTTCAAAACTTTCTATTCATATCTCAATGCTTCAATTGGCTCTAGTCCCGCTGCTTTCTGAGCCGGATACCAACCAAAAAGCACACCTATTCCGGCACTGACAATAAATGCAAGGAGTACTGATCCTGGTGATAACACAAAAGCAAAATGTGCTAAGGTTGCTATGATAAAAGAAAGCGCAACACCCAGAAGAATACCGATAAAACCACCCGCAAATGTCAAAATGATTGACTCTGTCAGAAATTGGGTAATAATCGTCTTCTTCTTTGCGCCAAGCGCTTTCCGTAACCCAATTTCCCTTGTGCGTTCAGTAACCGTTACCAACATGATATTCATAATGCCAATTCCTCCGACAAGCAAAGAAATCGCCGCAACCCCGGAAAGGAGTGTCGTAAAGGTGCCGGTAGTTGAGGAAGCTGCATTAAGAATATCCTGCTGGGAAAAAATTGAAAAATCAGCTGAAGTTGGATCGGAAAGTTTGTGCCTGCTTAACAGTAAATAACCAACTTGATTTTCAGCTGTTGTCATGACTTCCTGGCTTTTTGCTTCCAAACTAATCGTACTCAGATACGGTTGGCCGAAGACTTGCAATTGTGCAGTAGTAAGCGGAATATAAGCAATATTATCTTGATTGCCAAAGCCTGTTCCTCCTTTTGAGACTGTCGTCCCGACTACCCGGAACGAAATTCCTTTGATGCGAACCGTCTGACCGACAGGATCAGAGCTATTGGGAAATAAAGTAGTTGCCGCAGTCGGACCCAATACGACAACTTTTGCAGAACCAACAGTATCCTGATCTGTGAGGAATGCTCCTGTCTGTAGAGTAATCTTATGCACCGTTGCATACGGAGCAGTCGCACCAATAACCTGAATATTGGCATTGTTTGCTCCTGCGGTCACCTGTGCCCTGCTTTGAACTTCAGGTGAGACATTTTGAACCGTGGTAATACTTGCTGAGGTCTGTATTGCTTTCGCATCATCATCGATAAGTGTTGTTGCACCACCTGCTGCGCCTTTGACAGCTCCGCTATTTTGTGAGCCGGGAATCACTGTCAACAAATTTGCACCCAAAGACTGAATCGAATTTTGCACCGATTGTTGCGTTGCCTGTCCAAGCGAAACAAGCGCGATAACGCTACCGATGCCGATGACAATTCCCAAAATTGCCAAGCCGGTTCGCATCTTGTTCACCGTTAATGTTGTTAAACTTTCAAGTATTGTTTCCTTTTCCATAAATAATAAGATGTTCATTTAGTTTGTCGCTTATCAACTTTCCATCCCGCACCATAATAATTCTTCTGGCATGTCTGGCAATATCCGGCTCATGCGTAATCATAACGACGGTGTGACCTTTCTCATTGATGTCCTGAAAGATTGCCATAACTTCTTCGGCCTGCGCACTTGCGATATTGCCGGTTGGTTCATCGGCTAGAAGCAACGCAGGGTTCATTGTCAATCCACGGGCAATGGCAACTCGCTGCTGTTGCCCTCCTGAAATTTGATTTGAAGTATGATTAAGGCGTTCTCCCAACCCAACCATTTGTAGATATTTTACTGCGCGCTCTTTGCGCTCTTGCTCCGGGATGCCGGCATAACGCATTGGGAGCATAACATTTTGCAAGACAGTTGTTCGAGGAAGTAAATTAAACGCTTGAAAAATAAAACCGATTTTCTTATTCCGGATATCGGCCAGTTCATCCTGCGTCAAACTTTCAACATTCTCTCCATCAAGAATGTACGTCCCGCTTGTTGACGTGTCCAAACACCCGAGAAGATGCATAAGCGTTGATTTCCCGCTTCCTGAAGGTCCCATGATCGCGACAAATTCACCTTTTTTGATTGAGAATGAAACATCATCAAGAGCAATGGTTTCACCTGCCGCTGTGGTATAAACTTTTGAAAGATGTGATACGTCGATAATATTCATTGTTCATTTATTATTTCCAAACTCATCAGCCGCCTCCGCCGGTACGGATTACTGTTCCACCACCACGACCGCCACCAAATCCCCCGCTGAACGGCGAAGACGTAGATGAAGAGTTGCTCGTTGCTGCGCTTGTTCCGGTTATGACAACATCACCAACGTTTACGCCTGTTGTAATTTCCGTATTGGTATCATCTGCAATTCCTGTTGTTACCGCAACGGTTGACACTTGTCCATTCTTAAGGATACGAACAGAAGATGAGCCATTGGAAGTTTGAATTGCTGCAGTTGGCACCGTAACGACATTGTCATGCCTGGCAGTTTGGACAATAACAGAAGCTGTCATGCCGGATTTTATTGAAGAAGGCGGTGAAACTAAATTAATATACACATTGAATGTCACAACTCCTGAAGATGCCGTTCCTACACTGTCAACGCTTTCAACTTGGCCGACAAATGTCTTGTTGGGAAAAGCATCAAGCGTTACAGTCGCATTTTGCCCAACCTTCACCTTGGGAATATCAACTTCGTTAACTTGCGCAACGACTGAGAGTTGTGAGAAATTTCCAAGAACCAAAACAGTCGATCCATTCGAGGTAGACGATCCTGATGAAGATGAGTTGCTTGAAGTCGAATTTGAGCTAGTACTGGAGCTTGAGTTAGTTGATGAGGAATTAGAGTTGCTTGATGAGGCAGTTACGCTATTTCCCTGACTCACCGATAAATTCGCAACGGTTCCACCAGCTGGTGCTGTGACAACCGAGTCTTTTGTCGCTTGATAACCAAGCGATGCGGAACTAAGGTTTGCATTTGCAGCAGCAATCGCTGTGCCTTCATTATTATATTTCGTTTCATCCGCGATAAATGTTTCATGAGCACTTGTTAATGCCGAACTGAGACTGTCTATTTCAAGCTGCGTATATGCTTGTTTTGTTGCAGGATTGGTCGAATTGTTTTGTTGATAATTGACTACGTTTTGTGAGTCGAGAACTGACTGTCTATCTTTTTCAAGTGTTGCTTGTGCGACTTGTTGAGCTTGCTGAGCATTTTGATAACTCGTAAGAGCAGTTTCATAACTTGCGTAAGCGGACGCCTTTTCTTGCTGCGTTGCGGTTGCTTTTACTTTAAATAAATTTTGCCCCTCTGAGACAGTATCGCCATTCTTAACATAAACAGCTTCAATAATGCCCGTTGAAGGAGAAGTTATATCCACTTGAGAATTCGCACTTACATTACCACTTTCTGAAACAGTTGAGATCACACTTCCCCGCTGCGTGGTAGCGGTCTGGTATTGAGAAGTTGCACTCTTCTGTCCGAAAACTTTTGATCCCGCAAACCACAGAAGTAATAAAACAACAACGATAATCGCTCCTTTTTTCCATAAAGATAATTGTCGAAACCGAAAAAGAAACGAAGGATTCTTTATTTTAGATAAATTCAAAACACTCATGATAAGTAAATTATAATTTCATGATACTTAATATATGCTTAACCAACTATATACCGATTAAACCTGCTCGTCATTGTTGCAATACCTTTGGAATCAATCATATAGCCGTCATAGCCGGGTAATTTCTCAAGGAAATGGATGCCTTTCTCGCCCATTGCAAATGCGGCTGTCGCAAATCGATCTGCGTCATACACCGTCGGGCCAATTACTGTCATGCTGGCAATGCCCATGATCGGCTCTTGAGGCTTATGCGGATTATAAATATGTTCACCCCGCGCGTAAAATCCTGAAGTCGCAATGCCTTTACTCTCCAGCCAAACCACTTTGACAATCTCCTCTCGTTGAAAGGGATTACGGATGCCAACAGCCCAACGATTACCCTGTTCGTTTTCCCCTGACACTTGGATATCTCCTCCCGCATCGACATAATAGTTGTGAAAACCATGAGCTCTGAGAATTCCTGCCGCGTTATAAATCGCCCATCCTTTCACAATACCCGATGGATCGATTTTGCCATTATGCGTTACGTTGAAATACCCGTTTGTTTCCCGTCTGGTATCATCGGCAAGCTGTAAAATCTGACGCACATCAGGGCTCACTTGTTTCTCTGATAATTCACCTGCATTGAGACGGGAAATTTCACTCTCTTTTTTATAAGTGCTGAACATGCGATCAACCGATGCAAAATAATCAAAAATGCTCGCGATGTCTGATTCCGTTACCTTCGGATCGACAACTTCTATCGTTATAGGCATGCCCATGAGTAGTCGCGTTCTTTTCATTTTGCTTGCGTTAATGCACTAGCTAGTGATTCTATAAAAGCCCTGCTTGAATCAGTTGCGCCTGAAACGATATCCACATTTGCATTTTGTGCCTGAATTGCTTCTTGTTTCAAGATCGGCATCGCCTGCTGATTAATTTGAATTGACTCATCCCGGTCGTTGGGAGACTGCAAAAATTGCACATCTGCTAATTTACCGTTCTGAACAACAGCTTTTACCTGAATCGTACCATAAAACGCATCAGCCAAAGAGCCTGTATATGTTCCGTCTTTATAAGCACCTTGCGCTGCACTCGTTCCATTTACTGTTGAGACCGTATTACTTGAACTATTATTTTTGCTTAATGAAACCGGTACTGCTGTTACGGAATTATTATGAAAAATCGCATACAAAACGAAAATGACTATGACACTAATTGATAACACTAATTTCTTCATGAAGCTATTTTATTGTTTTTATCTTTAGTCTCGCTTAAGCTTTTATGTCGCAATTAAAAGAAAGCTCAACAAAAAAACAGCTCCCTTGCGAGAGCTGTTTTCATCGCTGCCAAGCTCAATTTTACTGCGTCGGCGTTGGATTCATCGGTCTATTCAAACCGTATCTACCAAAACCTCCATGCCCAGATCCAAAAGGACGAAGATATTGTAAATCGATATTATTTTGCTTCGCCCAATTCTGCAAGTCTTGCATTGTCGACTGCATCTGTACCTTTCTTTCTGCCGGAGTCATATTCTTAAAATTCTGCATATTACTCTGCATTTGACTGATCAGTTCTTTATGCTTATTAAGAATTAATTGTTGCTGCTCCTGAGTTATCTTGCCTGAATTGACAAGATTTTGGAGATAGGTTTCATAGTTGGACTCTCTTTGCGATTGCATCTGTTGCCGATTTTGGTCAAAAACCGACTGCACATCACTGGTATTGAGATGAAACTTATTCGCAATTGCCTGAACCAATGAAGATTGCGAATTTTGTCCTGTCGGGCTCGTCTGAGCGAACGCGTTGGTTGCGACAACCAATCCGCCGCTCAAAATACTTACTGCCGCAACAGTGATCATTGTTTTTTTGGTCATATAAAATTATTCACCTCCCCTGCCATAAGGTTTGCTGAGTATAAACGATCAGTTCTTAAAAAACGCTTTAGCTTACTAGGGGAAATGTGAGGGTAAAAGTAGTTCCCTTTTTACGAACACTTTCAACAACAATTGAACCATTGTGTGCGGTGATAATTTTTTTTGCAATTGAAAGCCCAAGCCCATGTCCATCCGCTTGTGAACGGGATTTGTCAGCTCTGTAGAAACGATCAAAAATATGCGGCAGATCATCCTGCGCAATTCCTATTCCATTATCGGCAATGGTTAGTATCGAGGTATGTTTTTTAATTACGGACGAAACAGAAACCGTCGTTTTCGAGGAGCTATATTTAATCGCGTTGTCAAATAAATTCATAAAAACTTCCACCAGACTTTGCTTATCTCCCTTTATTTTCCCCTCAACCGATAAGAAAACAAAGGTAATATGCTTTTTCTTTGCCATAGGCGAGACTTTTTTATAAGCTGTCTGGATTATCTCCTGCAATGCCATAATATCGCTTAGATGCTCATTTTTCTTATGTACGTATGCCAATTGGAGCAAACTATTCGCAAGCTCTTGCAACTTTCCCAATTCTTCAAGATTACTCTCAATTAACTTTCGAGCTTCTTTATCGCCCACATGTTTTTCCAGAAGCGTTGCCTCCATTTCAGCCCGAAGCGTCGCGATTGGTGTCCGGAGTTCATGTGATGCATCTGAAATAAATTGATTTTGCTCATCCACCATCACTTGAATTGGGCGCAGCGTTCTACCCGCGAGAAAATATCCTGCTCCTCCGGCAAGTACAAAAATAATGCCATTAATAACAATTAAAGCAATTTGGAGCCGTGTCTTTACATCCTGCAATTGATCAAGGGTGATTACCGCATTTGGTGGTGTAGGAATCTGAAGTTGACTACTCTGTTCCTGTAAAAAATGAATTCTATTGATAACCCGTTGGATTTCAAAAGTCGAAGCACGGTAAATAGCCAAACTAAACATGATACTCACCAACATAATAATGACGAGATACCAGGTAGTTAATTTGAGACGCGCGGATTGGAACATATTATTCTCTTATTGTATACCCTCTTCCGCGGATTGTGTTAATGAGTGAGTCTTGTCCTGCAATATCAATCTTATCTCGCAAATGTTTGATGTGCACTTCAATCGTACTTGGCAAAATATCCGAATCATAATTCCATACATGCGCAATAATCTGGTCTTTATTTAAAACAGCATTTTTATTGCGTAACAAATATTCGAGTAATGAAAACTCTTTTGCCGAGAGTTCGACCACTTTCTCTCCGCGTCTGACAGTGAAAGTTTTGGGATCAAGTGTCAGGTCTTTAATCTTTAAAATAGGATCAGTGGTCCGCGCAGGCCTGCGGACAAGTGCCCTGATCCGGGCAAAAAGTTCCTCAAAAGAAAATGGCTTGACCATATAATCATCAGCTCCGACATCAAGTCCCGTTACTTTGTCGGAAATCTGTCCTCTTGCTGTAAGCATCATCACCGGTGTATGAATTCCAGCGGCGCGGATACGTTTACAGATTTCAGTACCATCCATTCCCGGCAACATCACATCTAAAATAATGAGACTAAACTCCTCACCAATCGCAAAATCAAGACCGTCTTTGCCGTTATTCACGACATCAACAGCATAGGTTTGTAATTCGAGCGCTCGCTTCATAGCGTGCGCCAATTTCAATTCATCTTCAACCAACAAAATTCTCATGCCCAGATTATAGCAAAAACAAACTTTATGTTTGCTTAAGGTGAGCGCATTGTAACAATTTCAATACCTTGACTCAACTTTATAAAAACAGTAAGATAAATATCTTATGTCAAAAGACGAAAACGAAACAAAGGATGACATGTGTCCCAAATGCGGCTCACCTCTTGGAGAAATAACAGTCACCAGGACAGGCAGAAAGCTCCAACGCTGCTCAAAAGGCTCATGGGACCCTGAAACTAAAAAAAATGTCGGGTGTGATTATGTCAAATGGTTTGAAGTTGAGCCGGAAGAACTGAATGAAAAATGTCCCAAATGCGGAAATCCTCTCATGCTTGCAACAACTCGCTTCGGCAAAAAAATGAAAAAATGTTCAACCGGCAAATGGGATACTGCTACCAAAAAAGTTATTGGTTGCGATTATGTCCAATGGATCAACGGAACAACTGAACCGCTTGACGAAGATTGTCCTGACTGTGGCAAAAAACTCGTCTTATTTACAACCAATGCCGGAAAGAAAATGAAGAAATGCTCAACTGCCGGCTGGGATAGTGCAAAAAGAAAAGCTACCGGCTGCACCTATGTCTACTGGCTCAAGCCAAATGAATATCCTGTGAAAGAAGATCATGGCGGCGAAGAATTTTTACCCCCCGAGCCGGAGGAGTAAAAAGCCACCTCTAAATTCTTTGTAAATAAAACCCTTGATTTTTTGCAATTTGATCAGGATTGTTCCTCCACTGATAGGCAACTAATCCTAAGGGATCCAATAATCTTGCATTAAGTTCTGGATAAAAAGGCCGATAGCCATTCACTCTTAAACCCTGTACTATTTTTTTGCATTCTTTAAAAGTTTTAGCTCTGAAGCCCTCAGTCACACATAACGCATATCCACCATTCTGAGTGCCCACCATATTAATAAATGCAGAAGAACGTCTTGAAAAAATACTATCAATATCTTGTAAGCTAAAAAAATTACTCGTTAAAGGATGAGTGTGGAGCTCAATAAGCGGTCTTTCTTTAGCTAATCTCGAAGTTTGCATTAATACAGAGTCACTTTTCACTTGGTTGGCTGATCCTTTATGCACTCTTCCAAAAGAAAAATCTTTTAATGTTGACTTCCATCTAATTAGTTCAAGTATTTCTTTTCCTACACTTACACTAGCAGCTATAACACTTTCTAAGTGCTCAGATAATCCTAGAGGAAGTGATATACTATTCGGCATTTCAAATAATGCTGAAGATTTTGGAAAATCATTTCTATCTAAAATACTCAAATAAGCATCACGCGAACTTTGAGATTTTCTTAGCTGTTCCCATCTTTGTTGCTGATATTCTCTAACTTTTCTTTCGTGATCAGCCCAAAAAGCAGCACTTGCTGCATCTCTTTCCGAAGTCATACTTTAATTATAACAATTATTGGAAAAATTGCCACTATTATAGGATTTAATCATGTTATTTTACTTTCTATAAATATTTTTTATAAAACTCAACTGTATTCTGCATTGCTTGATCAAAACTTTGCCCGGTTATGTTGTGCCCTCCAGTTGGATATTCATATATGGAATGCGGGACGGATGTTGCATCAAACAATTTCATCAGGTCCCGATTGTAATTGATATTCACGACTGGATCATCTTGGGCTTGATCGACCTGGATTGCGCCTTTTAGGTCAGAAAGAAAACTTACTGGTGCCATAGCATGCCAGAAAGGTTTGCTCAAATCAGGCTTACCATACAGTTTTTGAAGTTGCCCTCGCAATCTAAAATTTGCTGAGTTTGATGATTCTGGTGAAGGTTGAAAACTCGGATCACTCAACTTATATTTCATCAAATCAGTATAGGTATAACCGGCTCCTGACCAAATAACGACAGCGGGAATATCAGGCTTTGTTGCCCATGAGCGCATGACAATATTGCCCGCCATGCTATGCCCCCACAGTCCAATCTTGTTGGGATTCACTTTTAAAACAGACGATGACGATGCAGTATTTGCTGCTTGCAATGCTGCATAAGCATTCAACGTATCAGCTACATACCCAGCAGAATAATATGCAGCTGCTGGCTGCCCCTCCGAATCCCCATTGCCGCGAAGATCAATTTTGAAAACAACAAATCCATTTCGTGCCAAATAATCAACATAATCGATGTAGCGCTCAAGCGTTTTGTATTCTGTTGGCGGGATGTAGCCATGGACAAAAACAATTGCCGGCCAGCCGTCTGTCGGAGGAGTCCCCGTTGGTTCGGTAAGTAAACCATTTATTTTTAGCCCATCCGATGTATAGCTCGTCAGATAGGAGGTGTAATTTGAATTTTGATCAACCTGCTGCAATTCTCCCAAATTACTTGCATACGTCTGCGCTCGCAAATACGGAATCGTCAAATCTTCGAAGGGATACGGAGTGGGCGTTGGAATGATTACTGTTCTATAAACGACTTTTTGGATAGAGCGTCTGATCTCAACAGCCGGCTGAGAATTGCTCTGGCGCAAATAAAAAACAGTGACAATCAAAACCGCAAGTATGACAAAAGAAAACCAAAACCGCTTACCCATATTTCTCCTGGAAGAAACATTATACCAGCGGAATTTCAACATGCAAAAGGGGAAATTTCTCATAAATAATTTAGTTAGTTGACATAATATACATCATAATGTATGATATACGTATGATACGTACACAAATTTATTTAACACCCAAACAACATTCTCTCCTTAAAAAGAAAGCGCACGAGGAAAATGCCACGCTTTCCGAATCGATCAGAAAAATACTTGATAAAGATTTGTTTGAAAAAGAGGAAACTAAGAAGAAACAAAATGCCGGCAATTGGCTTTTGTCTATGGCAAAAGAAGCAGAACGATTAGGAGCGAGCGGACCTTCCGATTTGGCTAGTAATGTCGACGCATATTTATATGGCAATAAAAAATGACTCTCTTTATTGATGCCAATTATTTTATTGCTCTCTATAATCCTTCTGATGCTCTCCACGAAAAAGCAAAACTTGCTGCAAAACAGTTACAAAAAGATAATCTGCATACTGTTATTTCTAATTTTATTTTCCTGGAAACTGTCACAGTGCTCTCCCAAAGACTCGGCAAGAAGTATGCTCTTGCAGCAGGCAACAAACTACTACAAAGTAATTCATTTATTGTAGTTGATGAAAAGCTCCAGCAAAAAAGTTGGGAAATATTTCAAAATACAGAGAGAAAAAATGTAAGTTTTGTTGATTGTAGTACTGTGGCCATTATGGAATTTGAAAATGTCCCGACACTCCTGAGTTTTGACAGGACAGATTTCAAGTCGTTACAGAAACTCTATAAATTCACTTTGTACAATGACGAATAAAAAGAAGTCTTGAGTGAAATAAATTACAAACTCTCCATCCGTGGTCGTTGATATTTCAGATACTTTTCTTTACAAACACTTTTACAAAATGCCAGACCGGTCTCTTTGTCCCGACAATTAAGACAACAAATATAGTGATAATGGCATATGTCGTATTCGCAGTTGACGTATGAATCGCAGGAAACGTCGCAGTGCATACACTTTCCCACAATTTCATGATCGGGTGAATCGGTGTTAAACCCAACAGTCAGACGTTTATCAAAGACATACAATTTGCCTTTGAAATGCCGGTTGGGATATTTTTCCATGTATGTCACAATGCCGTCTTTGAGTTGATAGACATCGTTGAAACCATTGCTCACCAGAAATCCTGATGCTTTCTCACAACGGATGCCGCCGGTACAAACGGTAACAACAGTTTTATTTTTCAAGTGTTCGAGACGGGGTAGTACATCAGGAAGATCATAAAAATTGTGGATGCCGGACGGGATGAAGTTCTCAAAATATCCTGAGATGTATTCATAGTCATTTCGCATATCAACGATATAGAACTCTTTTTTCGCCTCAAACCACGCGTGTAACTCATCTGCTGAAAGATATTTGCCGGTTTGGGTTGGATTGAGATTTTTGATTTTTGTCGTCACGACTTCTTGTCTATATTTTACTGAGAGTTTGGGAAACGCATTCCCTGTCCCCTCACTTTTTTTGTAGGAAATACCTTTAAAATACTTACTCTTTTCCATCGCTTTGATGTATTTTTCTGTCTCTGAAACTGTTCCCTCAACTGTCCCATTAATCCCTTCATCCGCGACAATAATCCTGCCTTTTAAATTGAATATCAAACATAACTCCCGCTGCTCATCAAGGACTACTTGTGCATCCGGAATTGAGATATATTTATAGTAGAGTAAAACCCGATATGCAGTCTTTTGCATGGATTGATTATAGCAAAAGAAACAGTAATTCGACTACATCATTCTCGTGACGAGGAAAATAAAGAAGACTCCAGCGATAGTTAAGAAAAGCATCTTGTATGAGCTGTGATGGCTGTGCGCTTCGGGGAGTAATTCACTCGCACCAATATAGAGAAGAAATCCGGCGAAAAAGCCAAGATAGAGTTGCAGCAGATTATCAGGAATGGTAAAAACGAATGTCGAGAGTACACCCAGAATCGGCGTCACCGCATCAAGCAGAAGGAGGCGAAACGATTTTTTCAATGAATTTTTATTCGCTAACATCAAGGTCACTGTGTTGAGTCCGTCTGAAAAGTCATGCGCAATAACTGCAATAGCGATGAGAAGTCCCACGTGAGGACTTACATGAAATCCAAGTCCAATTCCAACTCCGTCCAAAAAACTATGGAACGAAAGCCCTAATGCTCCAACGAGTCCGACAGTTTCATTATGCTGATCAAAATGATGTTCCTCATCGTGATGTTCTCCCTCATGTGAATGATGGATAATAATTGTTTTTTCAAGGAAATGAAATGCGAGAAAACCCACCACCAAAGCAATAAACGCGTTGGTGATTGGAAAATGCTGTTCAGCGCTCAGTGAAACCACTTCCGGGAGAATATCAAAAAAACATACAGCGACAAGAACGCCAGCAGTAAAACTCATGATGTAATGGAGTTTATCTCTGTTCTTTAGACCAAATAATCCGCCTAAAAGTGTAGAAAGAAAGGTAAAAAATGAGAGAAAAAGTGCTTCCATATTATTTCTGACAATTGGGACAGAGTCCGAAAAATTCGAGACTATGCCGTTTAATTAGCAATTTTTTCTTGCTTTTTATTTCCTTTTCCAGCTCATCAATATGGCAATCGGAGATGTCTTCGATTGTACCGCAATTCTCACAAATAAAATGATGATGGTCAGCTAATGGAGCATATTCATAACGGAATTTCCCCTCGTTAAACTGCACGGGAACGACCAATCCTTTATCAGCAAAGGTATTCATAATCCGAAAGATTGTTGCGTTGTCTGCTTTGATTTGTTGCTTATCAAGATAATGCGTAACGGAGGCTATATCAAGAGGTTTGGGCGATTTTTCCAGAACTTGCAAAACCCCAAGTCTTGCCGGTGTAACTTTGAGATTTACGTTTTTTAATTCTGTTTTACAATCATGTCTTGGAGCTTTTGTCATACTAAATGCGATTCACTTGCGTTTAGTATATGCGACTTAGTTGCATTTGTCAAGAGGGAGCAAGGAAATCGTTCAGGAGTATCCAAAGCAGCTATGAATCATAATAAGCGGTATGGATATATTGCTGGTAGTTTTCCTGTATGCCTGTTTGCAGGTACGTTTTGAGAGTTGGGATAAAAGGCTTGTCTTTATTTCTCTGGAG
>WNGL01001604.1_pt1 | contig 27738 bp, 25 predicted proteins | sample 5400591 | NCBI WGS metagenome assembly WNGL01 (sample SAMN13153377, study PRJNA577476) | soil metagenome | isolation source: 80 cm soil or saprolite under Garry oak tree replicate 1 | place: USA:California | collected 2016-06-15 | reverse complement strand
ATGAACAGGATGATGAGCACGAGGATCGCGATCTTGCCGAGCACCGCGCCGGCAAACGGCTCGAGGAACTTGTTGGCGATGCCGAGCGTGAAGGCGCCGACCAGCGTGCCCCAGAGATTGCCGACCCCGCCGAACACCACGACCATGAAGGAATCGATGATGTAGCCCTGGCCGAGGTTGGGGCTGACATTGTCGATCTGGGAGAGCGCGACGCCGGCGAGGCCGGCAATGCCGGAGCCGAGGCCGAAAGTGAGGGCGTCGATCGTGCTGGTGTGGATGCCCATTGAGGCCGCCATCGCTCGGTTCTGGGTCACGGCCCGCATTTCAAGCCCGAGCCGGGTGAGACGCAACAGCCCCAGCAGCGCGACGAAGATCACGAGCGTGAATACGATGATCCAGAGGCGGTTGTAGGTGATGGTGATGTGACCGACGTCGAACGCGCCGCTCATCCAGGACGGGGTGCCGACGTCCTTGTTGGTCGGACCGAAGCCGGTGCGCACCCCCTGTTGCAGGATCAGCGACAGGCCCCAGGTTGCGAGCAGCGTCTCCAGCGGCCGGCCGTAGAGAAAACGGATGATTCCCTGTTCGATCAGGACGCCGACGAATCCCGAAACCACAAATGCGAGCGGGATGGCAATGGCCAGCGAATAGTCGAACAGGGCCGGATTGTTGGCCCGGATCACTTCCTGCACCACGAACGTCGTATAGGCGCCGAGCATCACCATCTCGCCATGCGCCATGTTGATGACGCCCATCACGCCGAAAGTGATGGCAAGGCCGATGGCGGCGAGGAGCAGCACCGAGCCGAGCGAGAGCCCATACCAGGTGTTCTGCGCGGTCGCCCAGATGGCGAGCGTCTTCTCGATGGCGGCGATGGCGTCCGCCGCCGCCTTCTTCACCGCCGGTGAGGCCTCGGGCGGCAAGCCTCCGAGCAGCGCCAGCGCATCCTGGTCGCCGCGCTGCCGGATCATCGCGATGGCGTCGATCTTTTCGGCGTCCGAAGCGCTGTCGAGGTTGAGGATGACGGCCACGCGCGCCTCGACCAGCGCCTGCTTGACCCTGGAATCGGTCTCCTTGGCGATCGCCTGGTCGAGCGCCGGCAGCGCGTTCGGGTCCTTCGATCTGAACACCGCCTGCGCCGCCTCCAGCCGCTTGGCCGGCTCGGGCGCCATCAATGTCAGGCTGCCGAGCGCCGCCTCGATGATCCGCCGCAGCCGGTTGTTGAGCCGCACCGGCGCGAGATCGGCGGGCGAGTCACCGACGAAAGGCTGGCCGGTCGCCGCATCGATGAGCCGGTTGGTCTCGTCCTTGATGAAGAGTTGCTTGCTCTCGGCGTTGAAGAACAGCCGGCCTCCCTGCAGCGCGCCGATCACGGTCGCGGCGAGCGGATGGCCGCTCGAGGCGACGCCGTTGATGCCTTCGATGGTGTCGTCGAAGCTGTCGGTGGTGAATTGAAGGAGCGCCTCCTCGTAGGGGCCGGCATGCGCCGCCGACAGCGCGGCGGCCAGGAGACCTAGGGCCAATACGAGCGCGAGCAGGCGGTCGTAGAACACGCGCATTCCGATCCTTCCCGGCACCGCAGATGAGGGGCGGCCGGCGGCCGCCCCTCATCATAGTCAGTGGAGGCCCGTCATGCACCTCCGCACTTCTTGGTTACCTTGTTATAGTTGCCACATTTGAGGGTGACCCAGTCGGCCACGAGATCCTTCGAGCCGGGCAGGAAGTCGGACCAGGCATCGCCCGGGACCAGTCCCTTCGTCTTCCACACCACATCGAACTGGCCGTCACCGCGCACTTCGCCGATGAAAACCGGCTTGGTGATGTGGTGGTTCGGCAGCATCTTCGACATGCCGCCGGTCAGATTGGGGGCTTCGATGCCGGGAAGCGCATCGATGACCTTGTTGGAGTCGGTCGACTTCACCTTCTCGACCGCCTTCACCCACATTTGGAACCCGATCACGTGGGCTTCCATCGGATCGTTGGTGACGCGCTTCGGATTTTTGATGAAGGCTTTCCAGTCGGCGATGAACTTGTCGTTGATCGGCGTCTTGATCGACTGGAAGTAGTTCCAGGCTGCAAGGTGGCCGAGCAGCGGCTTGGTGTCGATGCCCGCAAGCTCTTCCTCGCCCACCGAGAAGGCGACCACCGGGATGTCGGTCGCCTTGACGCCCTGGTTGCCGAGCTCCTTGTAGAACGGCACGTTGGCGTCGCCATTGATGGTGGAGACGACCGCGGTCTTCTTGCCCGCCGAGCCGAACTTCTTGATGTCGGAGACGATGGTCTGCCAGTCGGCGTGCCCGAATGGCGTGTAGTTGATCATGATGTCCGCGTCGGCGACCTTCTTCTGCTTGAGATAGGCTTCGAGGATCTTGTTGGTGGTGCGCGGATAGACGTAGTCGGTGCCTGCGAGCACCCAGCGCTTCGCCTCGCCGCCGTCCTTGCTCATGAGGTAGTCGACGGCCGGGATCGCCTGCTGGTTCGGGGCGGCGCCGGTGTAGAAGACGTTGCGCTCGCTTTCCTCGCCTTCGTATTGCACCGGGTAGAACAGGATGCTGTTGAGCTCCTTGAACACCGGCAGCACCGATTTGCGCGACACCGAGGTCCAGCAGCCGAAGATGACGGCGACCTTGTCCTTGGTGATCAGCTCGCGCGCCTTTTCGGCGAACAGCGGCCAGTTCGAGGCGGGGTCGACCACCACCGCCTCGAGCTTCTTGCCGAGCACACCTCCTTTCTTGTTCTGTTCCTCGATCAACATCAGCATCACGTCCTTCAGCGTGGTCTCGCTGATGGCCATGGTGCCGGAAAGCGAATGGAGGATGCCGACCTTGATGGTCTCTTGGGCCTGGGCAGGCAACGCCGCCGCCGCCAGGCCGAACGCAAGTCCGGCGGTCGCGGCGAGCAAACGGGAATAGAGCGGTCGCCCCGCGACCGCGTGAAGTGGCGTGAGCATCGCGATGTCCTCTGTTTTGACGCATGCAGTCGGCGTGGCGCCGGCTCGCGCCGGTTGGATCGCAAAGAACGTGCCAAACCCGCCAAATCCCGTAAGTGATTGATTGCTAGTGATGATCGGCGCGCATCGCTACAATGCCCGGCCCGGACGGCTGATCGCCGGACGGTCAGGATGAATCCATTCGCCTAAGTTTTGCTCAGTGGCGCCCACGGGCGGTAAGGAGTTGATCGCTCTGTTCTTTAGCCGCCGACGGGAGGGCAGGAGTTCGGCCCGGCTCTGCCTCCTCATTGGGCAGGATGCGGTGAATTTGGGCGGCTTCCTCTCGGCGGCGATCTAGGGCTCGGGCGTGAATTGAACGATCTTGCGAGTGCGTACGACCACGTTCGGCGGCGTCCGATAGAGGCGGTTGATGACCTGCTGCGCCTCCTCGCCCCACATCGGATCGATCGCGAGCCGCAGCTTCTGCGCTTCGGCGGCGAGCTCGGGATCCTCGACGGCTTGGCGAAAGGCGGTCCGCAGCAAAGCCAGCCGCTCGGCAGGCACGCCTGGCGGCGCGATGAACGGCCGGCCAAGCAACATGCGATTGAGCACCAGTTCGAGCATCTGGCGATCCTCGGAATCGGCCACCAGTTCCAGGATGGTGGGGGTGTCCATGTGCTGCGGGTCCTTGTCGGCAGCCGTCTGGATGAGGAGCCGCATCTGCGCCCGGCCGATCTGGTCGCGGACATAGGCCCGGCCGGGTCCCGACCATCCGCTCATGAACAATCCGTCGAGCTCGCCTCTCTCGACCGCCTGGAACTCTTCGGGCTGCCCTTTGTAGCCGTTGATGACCTTGATCCTGGTCCGCAGGAGATCGTTCACGAGCCGAACGAACATCGCCGGGTCGGTCTCGGGCCCGGTCGCGCCGAAGAAAATCTCGTGCCTCCTGGCGTCCTCGACAGTCTTGACCACGGAGCGCGTGGAGATGACCCCCATCCCGGTCTCGCGCATGATGCTTCCGATCCACGAAAATTTTTCGGCATCGAATCGCGCCTGCGACCTGTCGCCATAGAGCAGCGGCGCGGTCGGCATGCCGCGATCGATCAGGCAGTAGACCGAGCCGTCCTTGGGCGCGACGTTGTAGATGTAATTGGCGGCGCGGATGCCGCCGCCGCCGACCATGTTCTGCACCACGATGGTCGGATTGCCGGGCAGATATTTGGTCATGTGACGCGCCACCAGGCGGCTGTAGGAATCGTAGCCGCCGCCGGCCGAGGAGCTCGTGATCAGATTCAGTTCCTTCCGGCTCCGGTAGAACTCGTCCGCCGATTGCGGCCAGGCAGCGTTGGGCAAGAATGCCGTCACCACGGCCGCGATGGCGAGGCCGAGGAAGGACCGCAGCGACCTGCGGCGCAGGACCATGCGCTGACGAAAAGCTCCGCCCGACCCGGTCTCGGTTTCTGCGCACATCATCGCCAGCGCCGCTCATCCCTGTTGTTGTTTCTAACATCATACATTCAGGGGCGCATTTGGGCTAAGCTTTGCCGCATGATTCGCGGGGAAAAATGACGGCCACGGCGAACTCGCGTTCCGGCGACTTGCTCGCCGCCATTCGCCTCGATCTGATCGACCCCAATGATGATCGCGTCGGGGACGAGCCTGCGCGCGAACGCGCTAGAGCGTATTTCGGTCGAGTTGATCTACAACCCTCATCCGCTCATTCTCGCGCAACAGGCTGTGTGAAAAGTGTCGGCATTAATGGTAGCACGGAGTTGATTTTTGATTCGAGGTCAGCATGGCACACGTGGCTGGACAATCGCGCTACCAATCGACGCTGTTTCCGGAGGTTCTGGACGAAATTATTGCGGTCGATTGCCAGGTTCGGGTTGTTGATGCGTTTGTTGACACGCTCGAGTTGGGGGAGGCGGGGTTTTCCAAGGTGGAGGCGGAGGAGACGGGACGGCCGCCCTATGATCCGGGCGATTTGTTGAAGCTGTATATTTACGGCTATTTGAACCGTGTGCGGTCGAGCCGCCGGCTGGCAGCCGAGGCGGCACGCAATGTCGAAGTGATGTGGCTGATCAACCGGCTGACGCCGTCGTTCAAGACGATTGCGGACTTCCGCAAGGACCATGCGGGGGCGATTGTGCGGGTGTGCCGCGCGTTCATCGAGTTCTGCCGCGAGCAGGCGCTGTTCGGGGCGGAGTTGTTGGCGATCGACGGGACCAAGATCGCGGCGGTGGCGAGCCGCAAGCAGGTGATCACGCCGGAGCGGCTCGCCAAGCAGACCGCGGCGATTGACTGCAAGATCAACGACTATCTGGCGGGGATGGATGAGACCGACCGGCTGGAGCCGGCGCCCGAGCGGGCGAGGGTGGATGTGGCGGCGGCAATTGCGGCGCTCAAGGCGCAACGCGCGAAGCTTGAGAGCCAGGCGCGGGAATTGGCGGCGCTCGGACGCAAGCAGATGGTGGCGACCGAGATCGAGGCGAAGCTGATGCGCACGCCGCATGGTCATCAGGTGGCCTACAACGCGCAGACGGTGGTCGATGCCAAGCACAAGCTGATCGTCGCCTTCGATTTGACCAACGAGGGCAACGATCAGCAACAGCTGCATCCGATGGCGGCCGCCGGCAAGGCGGCGCTGCGCGTCGATGAGGTGACGGTGGTGGCCGATACCGGCTATTCAAACGGCGAGCAGGGGGCGTGCTGCGAGCAGGAGGGGATCACTGCCATCGTGCCGCGGGCTGAGACGGTCAACCCGAAGGGCAAGCAATACTTCAGTCGCGACCGCTTCGTCTACGATCGCGACCGCGACTGCTGGCGCTGCCCGGCTGGGGCGACGCTGAGCTTGTACAAAACCTCGCACACGCAGAAGAAGAAGGAATATACGAGTACGTCCTGCGCGGGCTGCCCGCTCAAGCCGCAATGCACGAGCGCGGCGCGGCGGGTGATCGTGCGCGATTTTTACGAGGATGCCCGTGAAGCGATGCACCGGCGCGCCACCGGCGATCCGATCTGGATGAAGTACCGGCGGGAGATGGCGGAACACCCGTTCGGAACGATGAAATGGCTGATGGGCTACCCCCGTTTCCTGGTCAGGGGGTTGATCAAAGCAAAAGCCGAACTGGCCTTGGGGGTGCTGAGCTACAATCTCAAGCGGGTCATCAATATCCTGGGGGTTCCGGCGCTGCTGCAGGCGCTCCATCTTCGCCCCGCCTGATAAGGACGTTTCCAATCACCGCCGCTGTGATCTTCAATTGCCAAAGACGGGAGTTCTCACACGGCCTGGTAGGCGGGAATCCGGAGGCCGCTCGTTCCGAATCCTCCGTCTGCTGCCCTCCTTCCCCGCTTTCTCGGGAACGAACGGACACAAAACACCGATTCCACCTGATCGAAACCCGCTCCAAGCAACCGCCTGAATGGCTGCCGACGCCACCGGCCGGAAGCGTTGTTCCCTTTGCCCGGCGGCGGCTGGGCGACCCGCGCAAGCGGCCGGCCACTTTCTTTGTGCTTGGTCCCGACCAGCGGCCGGCGCCGCGCACTGGCACGCGCGAGCGACGCATGCGCATCGTCGCGTACCTGGCGCTGTCATTTGTCGTGCATGGCGGGATCTATGCCGTGCTTTGGGAGAAGCCGAAGCCGCTGGCGAGCATCGGCGCCGAGGCAATCACGGTCGAGATCGTCGTCGGCGCCCCGGCGGGCATGGGGATTGCGGCCGCGGCAAGCGAGAACGAGGTGCGGGCATCCGACCCCTAGGCGCGGATCACGGCAGAACCTCGCAATGCTCTCATCAGGGTTCACGCTACGACAGCGAGAGGCTATGATGCTTCTGCGCGCTGGTAGTCACCGAACCGAGGCCGACACGATGAGCGAAAATGACGCAGCAAATTGCACGAGCCAAGGATTGAGCCGGAGGAGCGTGCTGAGCGCAAGTGCCGCGCTGGGTGCCACCGTGGCTTCTCTTGCGGGACAGGGCGGCGCCGAGGCAGCGAGCAGCCAAGCCGCCCCCAATCCGCTGATGCCGGTTCCCCTTCCTCCACAGGTGCCGGCGAAGGAAGGGATGGCCGAGCTCCCCGACACGCGCCTCTGGTACTGGGACACGGGCGGCAATGGACCGCCTGTGGTGTTGCTGCATCCCGCCAGCGGCAGCGCGCTGATCTGGGGATATCAGCAGCCGGTGTTCGCCAAGGCCGGCTACCGGGTCATCGCTTATTCCCGGCGCGGCTACTACAATTCGGCGCCCTCTTCCAGGGACAAGCCCGGCATCGGCTCCGAGGACCTTCACCATCTGGTCGAATTCCTGCGGCTCACGAAATTCCATCTCGTGGCTTCGGCCGCCGGCGGCAGCATCGCCTCGGACTATGTGTTCTCGCACCAGGATCGCCTCCTGAGCCTGACCATTTCCAGCAACTCCTTCGGCGTGCGCGACGGCGACATCGCCAGGGCCGCCATCGGCATCAGGCCGAGCGGCTGGGACGACATGGCGGTGGAATTTCGCGAGCTTGGCCCCTCCTACCGCGCCGCCAACCCTGAAGGCGTGAAGCGCTGGGTCGAGCTCGAGCACAAGGCCCTGGTCGGGAACAATTACCGGCAAAGGTTGGCGAACGAGATCACCCAGGCAAGACTCAAGGAGCTCAAGCTGCCGACGCTATTGATCGCGGGCACGGCCGATCTCTCGACGCCGCCCTCGATCTCGCGGCTGATCGCCGCCGAAATCCCCAACAGCGAGGTGGTGGTGGTCCCTGAGTCCGGGCATTCGGTCTATTGGGAGCAGCCGGACGTGTTCAACCGCGCGGTGCTCGATTTCCTCGCCAAGCATTCGAAGTAGGCGGTCAATAGCCCTTCTGCAGGCACCATTCGGCGATCTCGACCCGCTTGGCGAACCACACGTCGGGAAATCCCTTCGCGTATGTCATGAACTCGTCGACGATCTTGGCCCGGTAGGGGACGCCGCTGACGAAGGGGTGCAGGTTGAAGGCGAAATATTTGGGCGAACCCTGCTCGCCCTCCCAGTAGAGGTAGTCGAACTGGTCCTTCATGATCTGGAGCAGATCGCGCGGCGTGCGGCCGGTGCCATAGGTCGAGTAGTCGTTGCAGCCGGGCACGTTGTAGGGAACGACCGCGATCCTTTTCCCGCCCGCCTCGACCGTGTAGGGAACGTCGCTGTTGAGCGGGTCCGCCCACCACACGAAGCAGCCCGCTTCAGCGATGAGTTCGAGCGTGTGCGGAGTCGAGGCGTGGCCGGGAGAGAGATAGCCCGTCGGCTTCTGCCCCAGCACCTTCTCGAAGGCCGCGACTGTCCTCCTGATCGACTCGCGCTCCTGGTCGCGGGTCAGCATGTAGGAGTATTCGTGCTCGTAGCTCTCGGATGAGAATTCGTGCCCCTTGCCCTTGGCCTCCCGGCAGATGTCGGGAAACTGCTCGACCTTGAGGCCATTCATCAGGAAGGTCGCCTTCAACCCGTGGCGGTCGAACAGATCGAGCAACCGCCAGATTCCCACCCGGTCGCCATATTCGCGCTCGGTGACCGCGGCCATGTTCTTCTTGAAGACGGCATTCGCCGGCGGCGCGCGGTGGCTCGACATCTGCAGCGAGTCGCGGGTCGCGAAATTTTCCGGCCATACCTCCCATGGCACGATGAAAGTGACGCAAATCTTTGCCTTGCCCGGCCATTCGATCGGTCTCGGTCGTGCCATCGTCTTCCTCCGTTCTCGGTATCTCATACCGCACACATGCGAGCGTGTCCCGGGCGCAGCGCAGCACGGAGCGCGTAGCGCGAAGTGGTGCGCTGCAGACCCGGGACCGTCCCAAGCTCGGTGCTCTGCAAGGTCGGTGCGTGCACGTCGCGCTGCACCGCATCCGGGACACAACGTGAGCCAATCGTCAGGGATTGTTCAGCTTCTGCAGCCGTTCGACCACGCGCGAGGGGGTGGCATAGGCGCGCAGGATCACGTCTTGCAGCTGCTCGCCGGTGCGCGGCGCGTTCACGATCAGTCCGATCTTGTCGGCCTCGGCGATGAAGTCGTGGTCGGTGAAGGTGTCGGCGAGCGCCTTGCGCACCGCGGCGACCCGCTCGGGGGGTACGCCGGGCGGCATGACCAGGGGCCGGCCGAGCGCCTGCGGCGCGAACGCCGCCTGCATGAGGAGCTTGTCGTCCTCGCTGGTGAGGAGGTCGGGCGCAAACGGCACATCGGGCAATTCCTTGAGCCGCTCGGGTCCGAATTGGACGATCGCCTTGGCGAGCCTGTCGCGCAGCCAGTTGGGCCGGGTCGAGGTAAGCGCGCTGTAGAACACGCTCGGATAGCCGTCGATCTCGCCCCGCTCCATGGCGAGGAAAGCGTCGTTCTGCCCGGGATAGCCATTGATCAGCCGCATCTTGGTGCCGAGCGTCGCATTGAGGAGCCGCGCGTAGAAGGCCGGCGTGGAATTGGCGCCGGATGCGCCCATGTTGGTTTCCCTGGTCTTGAGCTCCGCGACCGAATTCACCGGCACCGTGTGCCAGAGCAGCACCATGCTCACTTCGAAGCTCGGCGTGCCGAGCCAATTGAATTTGGGCGCCTCGTAGCGCGCCTCCTTGGTGCCGAACAGCGGCTCCATCGGCGTGTTGTTCTGTACCAGGCCGATGGTGGTGCCGTCCTTCTCGGCCGAGAAGTAGAGGTAATTCATCGCCGGGATGCCGCCGGCGCCGGGCATGTTGCGCACCACCACGGTGGGATTGCCCGGCAGATGCTTGCCGATGTACCGGGAGATCGCGCGCGCCATGGTATCGTAGCCGCCGCCGGAGCTGGTGCTCACCACGATCGAAACGGTCTTGCCCTTGTAAAAGTCGGCGGCCGATTGGGCCTTCGCCGGCTGCGTGACGAGGCTCGCCAGCGCGATGAGCGCGGGGATCCATCCGCAACGTTGTCCTGTCGGCGTCATCCGGGTCTCACCGGGCCACCGTGTTCAACTTCCGCAGCCGGTCGAGCACGCGCGGCGGTGTCGCGTAGCCCCGCGCGATAACGTCCTGGATCTGCTCGCCCTGGCGCGGCGAGTTGGCGCCGAGGCCGAGGCGTTCGCTTTCGGCCAAAAAATCCCGATCGGCGAATGTGTCGGAGATCGCCTTGCGCACGGCGGCGAGCCGGTCCGCGGGAACGCCGGGCGGCATCGCGAATGGCCGGCCCAGCGCGAGCGGCGCGAAGGCTGCGGCCAAAAGGCTCCTGTCGTCCTCATGGGTCACGATCTCGGGGGCGTAGGGGACGCCGGCGAGCTCGGGCCGCTGCTCCGGTCCGTAATAGACGATCGCCTTGATCTTCTTCTGCGGCAGCCAGTCCGACTTCGTGGCCTGCAAGGTGCTCAAGAAGACGCTCGAATAGCCATCGATCTCGCCACGCTCCATGGCGAAGAAGGCCTCGGTCTGGCCCGGATAGCCGACCATGACCTTGAGCTTGAGGCCGAACACCTCGTTGAGGAGCCGCGCATAGAAGGCCGGCGTCGAGTTGATGCCGGCGGCGCCGACCGTGATCTCGCGCTGCCTCGCTTCATCGAGCGAATTGACCGGCACCGCATTCCAGACCACCAGCAAGCCGGTCTCGACGCTGGGCGAGCCGAGCCAACCGAACTTGGTCGGATCGTAGCGTGCCTCTTTGGAGCCGAAGAGCGGCTCGAAGGGCGTGTTGTTCTGCAGGAGGCCGATCTGGCTGCCGTCCTTCTCGGCCGCGTTGTAGAGGAAGTTCGCCGCCGCGATACCGCCGCCGCCGGCCATGTTCCTGACGAAAACGATCGGATTGCCCGGCAGATGCTTGCCGAGAAATCTCGCCATCGCGCGCGCCAGCGTGTCGTAGCCGCCGCCGGCGCTCGAGGCCACGGTCAGCGCGACGGTCTTGCCTTGGTAGAAATCGGCGACCGCATCGGCCCTCGCCGGCGCGACGCCGAAGGCCGCGAATATGAAAAGGACCGCGGTCAATTTGGTGGAGTTCCTCATTAGGACTCTACTCCAGCCGCACATTCCTGGAGAAATCATAATCCATTCCGCTGTCGCTTTCGAATCGCCAGCGTATCGACTTGCCGTCGTAACCGCCGCTGAAAACATCTGACAGGAACCGCTGTTGCGCGGCCCAGCCGGCTTCGGCCTGCGCCTTGCGGTAGCGGCCCGGCATGGTGTCGTTGAGCCAGCCGTGCGGCGCGTCCCGATAGATATGGATTTCGTAGGTCTTCTTGTGCCGCTCCAGGCAGTTGCGCAAGCGCAGCACGTCGTCGAGCGAGATGATGTGATCGGCCTCGCCGAAAGCCGCGAAGACCGGACAGGGGAGCGCCGCGATCACGTCTTCGAGCGGCTTTGGCTGCAATTTATTGGCGGCCCATTCGCGGTTGGCGGCGGCGCCGTACCACACCACGGCGGCGCTGATCGGAACCTCGGCGGCAAACACCAGCGGATGTCGCCCGGTCTGGCAATAGCCGGCGATAGCGATCTTGCCGAGGTCCGCGGCGCGATATTTCTTCAATGCCGCAATCGCCGCCTTCGTCAGCTCGACCGATTCGGGATCGGTGATGTCGTAGCGGGAATCGCCCGCGTTCAACCTGCGCTGATCGGGATGCCTGAAGAAGTAGTCGGGCGCGAGCACCGCGTAGCCGTCATGGGCGCAGCGCATGGCTTGGTCTCTCGTATGTTTCACCAACCCGTAGCGCTCGTGCATGAGGATGACGGTGGGATATCTTTCGCCGCCCGCGGGATAGGCCAGGAAGGCCGGCATCCCGTTGTCGCAGGTGATATCCTCGGTGACCACATCGATGTGGCGGGCAGCGATCGTCATTGTTTCCTCCATCACTTGGCGCCCATCAATTTCACTGCTTCATCGACTGTCATCACGCGCCCCATGCGCGGGAAGACGCGGTCCATGAAGAAGTCGTTGTTGTTGCCTCGCATCGAGAAGCAGGCATCGCGCACGACCACCAGGCCGAGGTCCAGGTCGCGTGCGGCATAGGCGGTGCTCGCAATGCCGACGTCGGTCGAGCCTCCTGCGAGCACGATCGTGTCGAGGCCGCGGACGCGAAGCTGGAGCGCGAGATTGGTCTCGAAGAACGAGCTCCAGCGGTTCTTCGGCACCACCAGGTCACCGGCGATCGGCGCGAGCTCGGCGGCGATCTCGGCCTCCTTCGAACCCTTGTGGAAATGCGGCCTGATCGGCTTGCCGCGCCCGCCGGTCGGCCGCAGGTCCATGTCGGTATCGGTGAGGCGCTCGACCGTGTCCGAGCCGTCGGCGGCGTGCGCGCCCGAGGGATAGAAGGTCGTGAGCCCGGCGCGGCGCGCACCTGCGAGCAGGCGCTGCAGGTTTTTCAGGATGTTGCGCTCATCGAGAAAGGCGCGCTTGGCCGGGTCGCTGGGGTGAAGATAGCCGTGCAGGGCGTCGAACAGCACTAATGCCGTGTGGCTCTTGTCCAGCCACCGGTCGAGCCGCGAAATGTTCGCCATGTCCTCCTCTTGACCCGGGGAGAAATTGCATTTCGGGGCAGCGTCGGCGAGTATGGCGCAGAGGTCAAGGCATTCTGAAGGAGACGTCCGATGATCTCCTGGCGCAGGTGGCCCGCGGTTTTTTGGCTTTGCGCCGCTCTCTTCGCCGCGGTCTCCGGCGCGCGCGCCGACGATCCCTTCTACAAGGGCAAGCGGCTCAACCTCCTGATCAACTTCGCGCCCGCCGGACCGAGCGACATCGAGGGTCGCCTTCTGGCCAAGCACCTCGTCAAGCATATCGACGGCCAGCCGCTCATCATCGTGCAGAACAAGGAGGGCGCCGGCGGTCTCATCGGCAACACCTATCTCGGCGAGGTCGCCCCGCGCGACGGCACGATGTTCGGCTATTTCACCGGCGCCTCCTGGCGGGCGATCGTCGAGCCGGATTCCTTCCGGGTGGACTTTCGGACCTACGAGTTCATCGGCTACCAGCCCGGCAACGCGGTCTATTACGTCCGTGCCGACCTGCCCCCGGGCATGAAGGACAGCGCCGATATCCTCGACGCCAAGGGCCTCGTGGCCGGCGGCCTCGCCATCGACTCCTCGAAGGACCTCTTGATCCGGCTCTCGCTCGACATGCTCGGGGTGCCCTACCGCTACATCACCGGCTATCGCAGCAGCAGCGCGGCCCGGCTCGCTTTGCAGCGCGGCGAGATCAACCTGCACTCGGAGACCACCCCCGCCTATTTCGCCGTGGTCGAGCCGAGCATGGTGAAGACCGGGCAGGTGATCCCGACCTGGTACGATGCGAGCTACAACGGCGAGACTTTCACGGTGCCGAAGGTGATGGAGGGCCAGCCGATTTCTGCGTTCCACGAATTCTACCGCAAGGTCAGGGGCGCGCTGCCGTCCGGCCGGCTGTGGGACGCCTATCGCACCAATCTCGCCGTCGATGCGGCGATGCTGCGGACGATCGTCATGCCGCCTGGCGTTCCGCAACCCGCGGTCGACGCCTTGCGCGCCGCCGTCGGGCGCCTCAACTCCGACAAGGACTATGCCGAGGAGGCATTCAAGACCATCCAGTTCGTGCCCTTTTACGAAACTGGTCCCGACCTCAACGCGCGCGTGCGCAAGATGCTGGTGGTCGACCCGGCGATCAGAGCCTTTGTCATCGGCTACACCAGGAGCGCGAGCAAGTAGCCGCTTCCCATAGGCTCGAAGGCGGGAATGAGCATGACCAAGACTCGCGAGCACCAAGGAGACACCATGAAACGCCTTTGCGCCGTACTCGTCGTTCTTACGGGCATCCCTTTCATCACCGCGACGCCGGCATCGGCGCAAGCCTGGCCGGCGAAGCCGGTGCGCATCGTCAACACCTTCGCGCCGGGCGGCGCTGCGGATTTCCTCTGCCGGACGGTCGCGGACAGTCTCACGGCGGCCTTTGGCCAGCAGTTCTATGTCGAGGCCCGCCCCGGGGCGGCGGGTCAGATCGGCGTCCAGTCGGTCATGAGCACGCCTCCCGACGGTTACAATTTCGTTCTCACAAACGTCAGCATGCTCGTGCTCGCGCCGATTACCAATCCCAAGCTCGGCTACGATCCGATGCGCGATCTGACCAATATCGCCTACCTCGGCGGGTCCCCGATCGTCGTTTCCGTCAATTCCAAGAGCGGCGTGAAGACGCTCGCCGACTTCATTGCCTGGGGGAGGAAAAGCCAAGGCCCGTTGACCTATTCGTCCTCCGGCGTCGGCAGCAGCGGTCATCTGTTCGGCGAATCGCTGGGCCAGAAGCTCAACATCAGGGTCGAGCACGTGCCCTACAAAGGGGCTGCGCAAGGTCTCATGGATCTCGCCGGCGGCCACATCGCGTTCTCCGCGCAGACGGTGACATCAACGGCGGGGCTGATCCGCGGCGGCACCCTGACCCCGATCGCGATCACCGCCAGGGAACGCATGTTCGACTTTCCCGACGTTGCAACCTTCGCGGAGGCCGGTTACCCGGATCTCGTCAGCACGGTCTGGTTCTCCCTGTCGGGTCCGGCCGGGTTGCCCGCCGACATCGTGGCGAAGGTCAACCGCGAGATTGCCAAGACCATGACGCGGCCGGACGTAGAGCAGCGCCTGCGGCAGGAAGGCATGATCACCGAAGCGCTGACGCCCGAGGATCTCCGGCGGCTGATCGAGCGCGAGACCGTCTTCTGGCGCCCCGTGATCGAGAAGGCGGGGCTGATCGAGAAGTAGCGATCGGCCTCGTCACCTCTCCCGCTGGCAGCTGAACTCGGGCTTATCCAATCGTCATTTCTGCGTTTGTTTGAAATACCGCGTGTCCGGCGGGGCTTGGTTCTTCTTGGCGGGCATCAAAAGCCCATCCGCGCTCAGGAAATAGTTTTCCTTGCCGATGACGATTTGCGCGTTGCCCTCGGTGCAAAAAGTTTGGCCCCAGTTTGGTCGCGGATTCGGGTTGCGCCGAAACGTCTTGTCGACGCTCCAAGGCCGCGTCAGGGCATTGTCGATGACGGTGATTTCGTCATGGAGGAGGTTCGGATCGGCCTTGTCGAGATGGAACCGCTCCTTGAAGACCGACTGATTGTCGAAGTGCAGAGGCAGGCCGGTCGCGTCGTAAGCGCGCGGACCTTTGAAATTGCGCGTCTCGACTTCAAGCACGTCGTAGCGGCCGTCGCCGTCCTCGTCGATCCATCTGCCGATCGAATAACCCTGATAGGTCGGCTCGATGCCCGTGGGCCAGTCACGTCCGTCGGTGAAGATTCGACGAAGTTCGGTGCCAAGCAAAATGTAGGTGGTTTCCGGCGTGATGACGTATTCTTGCGCTGGCGCCGCCATCATCCGAGGCATGCCGCCCGGGAGACACCGGGCGGTCGGGTAATTGCCAATTCCGCCATTGGCCTGGTCGGCCATGCTGTCTTCCAGGACCTTCTGATACTCCGGGGTCAGCGGGGCCTGCTGCGCCGGTCCCCAGGCCTTGGTCGGATCGAACTTGATCACCTGGCCTCCCAGACGCGGGTTGATGGTGTCCCACTGGCCTCTCCAGTTGGGGTACTTCGCGTCATCGGCCGCCTGCGCGCCGCCCATTGTCGCCGTCAGCGCGGCGGCCAATGCGAACGCCCCAGTCAAGCTTGGATACGACATGATGAGCCTCCCTGCCTTCCGAATAGCTTGCTTGATCGCGATCGGCGCGACGTTGATGCAACAGTGAAATACCTGTGAGTCACTGCCCGTACCAAGGCCGGGGCGGAAAACTCCTCCTGTCACGCGTCGGGCCCGCCGCTATTTGCCGGATCGCGTAAAATATTTCAGGTCCGGAGGCTGCTGCCCCTTCTTGGTGGGCATCAGATGCCCGTCGCCGCTCAGCATATAGTTCTCCTTGCCAATCTGGACATGGTTGTTGCCCTCGCCGCAGACTTCTTCGGTCCACACGGGTTGCGGATGAGGCAGCCGGCGATAGCTCTTGAGGACCGACCATGGCCGCGTTAGCGCATTGTCAATAACGGTGACGTCGAAAAGGAGGATGTTGGGGTCGTTCTTGTCGACGGAGATCCGCTCTTTGACGACGGTCTGATTGTCGTCGTGCAGCGGAATTCCGCTGGCGTCGTATGCGCGCGGGCCCATGAAGCCACGGGTCTCGACCTCGAGCAGGTCGTATTTGCCGTCGCCATCGGTATCGATCCATTTGCCGATGGAATATCCGAGCAGGGACGGCTGGATCTGCGCCGGCCAGTCGCGTCCGTCGGTAAAGATGCGCCGCGAGTCGCGAATGTTTTCGACCAGAATGTGCGTGGTGTTCGGCGTGATGACGAATTCTGTCTGGCCATACGCATTGGTCACGCGCGGCATGCCGGGCGACACGCAGGCATAGGTTTCGCCAATGCCCTGGCCGCCCGCCGCCTGGTCCGCGAGGTTGGCTTCGAAGCGGGCCTGGTACTCCGGCGTCAACGGAGGCTGTTGTGCCGGACCCCAGCCTTTGGTTGGGTCAAAGACATTGCCCCGGCCCTGCGCCGCCAGTGGGTTTGCATTTGGCCCCCGACGCCACTGGCCCTTCAAATCGGGGTATTTCGTTTCGTCAAACGCCCACGCCCCGGCGATCGCCGCCAGCAGCGCGGCCGCCAGCACGGACACACCGATCGAGCCTCGGTAAAGCATCACCCTCCTCCCTGCGATCGATGTGAAGCACCGCACCTTCACAGCCCGGCCAACCCTGTCAGCGCGGCCGCTCTCCCGGCTCGGAGAAGCAAGCATTGCCTCCCATCGGGGCGGCCAGTCGTCAGGCAATATAAACCCTTCGCGACGGCATGAGAAAGCACCGGGAGGCATCAAAATCATGTATCCTGTTCCAGATTCCGTTCCGGCCGGCTCGGCGCATTTGCGCGGCGCAGGGCGAGCAAGCGAAAAGATGAAAGGAGAAAGCATGAATTACCGGAGCTCGATCGGCACCGCCGCTGCCGTGGCGGCGCTGGTGATGACATCGATGGCCGCTCAAGCCTTCGACGACGCAAAGTATCCTGACCTCTCGGGCCAATGGGTCGCGGTCCGGCTCGGAGTCCGGGGCCAACCTGCGTTCGACCCGACCAAGCCCTGGGGCCTGGGGCAGCAAGCGCCATTGACGCCCGAATATCAAAAGGTCCTGGAGGCGAGCATCGCCGAACAAGCCAAGGGCACCCAAGGCAATTGGCTGTCCGGCGTCTCCTGCCTCCCGCCTGGCATGCCGGCGATGATGACGCTCTATCGTCCGATGGAGATCGTGGTGCTGCCGGAGATTACCTATATTCGGATCGATCACACCCACCAATCCCACCGCAGGATTTATACCGACGGGCGCGACTGGCCGAAGGACTTCCTGCCAAGCTTCCTCGGTTATTCCATCGGCAAATGGATCGATACCGATGGGGACGGCAAATACGACGTGCTCGAGGTCGAGACCCGCTTCTTGAAAGGTCCTCGGGCCCTGGACCCGGCTGGCATGCCGACCCACGCCGACAACAACTCCATTGTCAAGGAGCGCATCTACTTCGACAAGGCCATTCCGTCGTTCCTGCACGACGAAATCACGCTGATCGACAATGCATTCACCCGTCCCTGGACGGTGTTGAAGACCTACCGCCGCATGCCGGAAAAATATCCGGACTGGCCCGAGGACAGTTGCGATAATGAGGGAATGGTCCTGATCGGCAAGGAGACCTATTTCAAGAGCGGGGATGGCACGATCATGCCCACGCGCAAGGATCAGCCGCCGCCGGACCTGAGATATTTCCAGCGATCGCGGAGGTGAAGCGAACCGGCATCAACCGGCGCGCACGATCCACATCACAGCGGCCGGATTCCGTCCCGGCCGCTTGCGGTTTCGGACGCGTTACCCCTCAACGGAGGTCGGGATCGGGCTCCAGAGTCACCCGCTTCGTTCCAATATGGTCGGCCATCTCGGCCCCCGTGAAGTTGTCGGTGGAACTGGTTGGGGTTTCCGGGAGCATTGTCGCGTTCCAGGCATTCCACTCGCCGATGAGCCGGTCGTAGATGTCCTTGCGACGTTCCTTCAGGTTGGCGCGTTCCAGCGGATCATCGACCACGTTGAACAGGAACGTGTTGTCCAGGATTTTGAGGTACTTCCAGTCGCCGATCCGGGCGGCGCGCTGCCAGAGAGCCTTGTAACGCCAGAACAGCTTGCGCTCCACGACCGCCACCCCCGCGGTGAGATGGGGCAGAAGGTTCATCCCGTCGGGCGGATAGGCCGAGTCCGGCGCCGTGCCGACGGCAGCCAGCAAGGTCGGCAGCCAGTCCATATTCGCGGTCACTTGCTCGCTGATGCGCCCGACTGGAATGCGCCCCGGCCATGCAACGATCGCGGGGATGCGGAGGCCGCCCTCCAGCAATTCCGTTTTCTTTCCACTGAACGGCCAGGTGTCGGAAAAGCGCTCGCCGCCGTTGTCGCTGGTGAAAATGACGATCGTATCGCGGGCAAGTCCATTGTCCTCGATGGCCTGAAGCACGCGGCCGACCTGCACGTCCAAAGCCGCGATCATCCGCCGATACGTCTCCTGCGATCCGCCATCCCAGTGGATTGCGTCGCGGCCGCGAAGACGTTCGGCTTCGGCCTGATCGCCTGGAGCCTCCCATGGCCAGTGCGGCGCGTTGAAATGCAGGCTGAGCAAGAAAGATTGGCCTGCGCGCGCATAGTCGCCGATCACCTTCACCGCGCGATCCCCGAACAGGTCGGTGCTGTATCCCTCCTGCGAGACTGGCTTGTCCTCGTCCCAGAAATCCGGAACCCCGGTGCGGCCGGTGTGCAGGTAATAATCCAGCGTGCCGCCGCGGTAGCCGTAGAAATAGTCATAGCCGCTCTTCTGCGGGCTGAAGGCGGGTAGGGCGCCTAGGTGCCACTTGCCGATCAGCACAGTGCCGTAACCTGCCTTCCGCAGCAGCGACGGCAGTGTCGGGTGCTCCGGCGGCAAGCCGATCCCGCGCTCGGTCCTGCCCGAAATCGGCTCTTCCAAGCCCACCGGCAGCCTTGTCTGGTACCGGCCGGTGATGATCGCGACGCGCGAGGCGGTGCAAACCGGCGAGTTGGCGTAGGCCTGCGTGAACCTGGTGCCCTGAGCGGCGATCCGATCGATGTTGGGAGTCATGAGATCGCGCCGACCGTAGCAGGAGATGTCCGCGTAACCCATGTCGTCGGCGACGATGAAGACAATGTTCGGGCGGCGCGCAGGTGCCTGCGCGGTCGAAGGAGCCGGAGTCGCCGCGAGCGCCAGTGCGGCGCCACCCGTCCGCAAAAGATTGCGGCGCGTGTAATCGACCGTCATGGCATTCGCCTCCCTCTGCCTGCAGCAGCGATCTTCGCGCCCGCCGCAATCGCTTGCATAATAACAAATGCTCCACAAAATCGTCATTCCAAGCGCCGGCGCTCAGAAGTCCGGCTTGTTGGTGCTCGGGATGTGGTAGTCGAACAGATGCTGGTTGTTCTCGGCGCAGATTTCCTCGCTCATCGGTCGCTGCACGCGGTCGTAATGCTGGATCGCCGACCACGGCTCGTTGAAAGCGTCCGGATCCTCGACCCTGATGTTCACTTCGAGCGCCCTGCCTCCGTCGGTTAGCTTGAAGCGCTCAACGACGTGCAGCTTCTCGGTATGGGGCGTGCGGAAATTGTCGACGAAGGTCCTGTCGTTCAACCCGATGGTATCGACCACCAGCGTGTCGCCTTCGTAATGGCCGACCGACTCGCCGTACCAGGACGGCTTCGGATTCGCGGAATGAGGCACGTCGAGATAGACGTGGCGCACCTGCTTGTCGCCCGAAAAGATCATCACGACTTCCTTGGGGGTTTGGACGAAGAACATCGGCTGGAAACCGTATAAATGAAAGGCGGGGACGCCGGCCGGCATGCAGCTCGAATGGGGCGTGAAGGCGATCTTTCCGGCGAGCACTTCCGCGTTGTCCTTCTTCATTCGCTCCACGACCCACGGCTTCAGGTTCGGATTGCCGAGGTCGGCGATGAGGTACGTCGGCTGCCGGCCGGTCGCGGCGGCATCGGCGTTGCTGACGCGGGGATGGGCGGGATCGTTGCGCACCGGAGTGGGTCCGCCGGGAACCGCCATGAATTCTACCCGGAACGTGAGCCACCCGGCTTGGTTCGAAGAGAAATCGGGCGGAGAGACCTGCTGTTGCGCGGCGATCTCGGCAGTCAGCGCCACGTACACGACGGCCGTCAAGACGCCGCCGGCAAGCACCTTTGCTCTCGAAGCGAATGTGGACATCGTTCCTTCTCCTCTTGCGTCGTTCGTTCCCGCTCAAAAAACCGGCTTCTCGATTTCCTGAGTGTCCTTTACGGCGTCGTATTCGCGCTTGCGTTAGATGCAGAGCTGTTCCGGCGAGCCACACCACTTTACGGCCTTGCTGTTTATCAGTCACGCCGTAAAGGCAGCGGAACGCCTCAGGCAGGGGCTATTTCCGAATGTGACGTGGGCTCTCCCGGTCGACCGCATGCGACGCGGACGCTTCCGGTCGACCTCAATAACTGGAAAAACCGCGCGCCTGCCGATATTTTGGGGCGCGCTACGAACAGACACCGGCGCCTTTCGTAACGCCCAGAAATGGCATAAGCTTGATTGCAGAAGATACCGCGAGAGGAGGAGCAACAATGTCCTCGTTCACGTTGAGAGGAAAGCTGCTCGCAGGTAGCGTCCTGGCCGCCTTGGCTGGCCTCATCTGGGCGGCGCCGACAGCACCGGTTGTGGCACAACAGAAGGCGGCTCCGCCGGATTTCTCGTCGAGCCAATTCGGGTGGGTTCGGGTCGGGCAAGGCGGCCCCGACTTCGATCCCGTTCCGGGCCAGGTGCCGCCCGTCTCCCAGGACCCGGCGCATCCCTTCGTTCCCAACGGCGTGGGCAGGCAACCGACCTATCGGATCGCCGATCTCACCAATCCCAACCTGAAGCCTTGGGTGAAGGAGCACATGAAGAAGGACAATGAGGAAGTGCTCGCCGGCAAGATCGCCTTTACGGCGCGCTCGAGCTGCACGCACGCGGGCGTCCCCGCCTTCATGGCTTACGGCGGACCGACACCCCTTTACTTCGTTCAAACTCCCAAGCAGGTCGTGATGATGTTTTCGGGCGATCACCAGGTGCGGCGCGTCTATCTCGACGTGCCCCATTCGGCCAATCCAAAGCCCTCATGGTACGGGGAATCGGTCGGGCACTACGAAGGCGACACGCTCGTCATCGACACCATCGGGCAGAACACCAAGACGGTCGTCGATCCTTACCGCACGCCGCACACCGAGAAGCTGCACGTGGTCGAGCGCTGGAAAATGACCGAGGGCGGCCGGGCGTTGGAAGTGACCTTCATGGTGGAGGATCCGGACACGTTCTATCAGCCCTGGTGGGGCAAGCGGCGCTACCGGCGCGTCCAGGAGGCGATGATCGAAGACGTCTGCGCCGAGAACAACCGGCATTTGTTCGACTATCAGATTCCGGTCGCCGACAAGCCGGACTTCTGACGGGGACCTAAGCAACGGCATACGGCCGATAACAGGAGCAACTCCCATGCGCGCGCAATTCCTGGCTTTCACGTTTCTCGCCACCGCCGTGGCTTCGGGCGCTTTGGCCCAACAGGCCGCTCCGCCCCCGATGAAGACCTTCATGAACAACAAGGAGATCATGGGCCTGATCGACAAGGCGAAGGCCGACCGCAAGGGCGACGCCCCGCTGGTGGCCGAGCCGATTCTGTCGCTCGCGCCCTATCGGGCCCAGCTCGAGTACCGTCCCGGCACCTCGCCTGCGGCTGTCCATGAAAAAGACGCAGAGCTGATAGTTGTGCTCGAAGGTACGGGCAACATCGTGACGGGCGGCAAACTCGTCGATGAGAAGCGCAACAATGCGAACAATCTGGGCGGCTCATCAATCACGGGCGGCAACTCCCAGGCAGTCGTCAAGGGCGACATGCTCATCGTGCCGGCAAACACGCCGCACCAAGTCATCCCGACCGGCGGCGCGCCAATCATCCTGATGACGATGCATGTGCCGTATCCGCCGACGAATTGGCCGCCGGCCAACTAAGCGGGTCAACCGCACAAACGATGCAACAACCGGGTCAATCAGTCATAAGTTCAAGGGAGGATATCAATCATGAAGTGGATCACGATTGGCGCGTTGGCGGGCACCGCAGTGCTGTTGACTGGCGCGGCCCACGCACAGCAGGGCGTCGATTTTTCCAAGGTCGAGATCAAGACCACCGATCTCGGCAACAAGACCTATATGCTGGAGGGCCAGGGCGGCAATATCACAGTCGCGGTTGGCACCGACGGCATCATCATGGTGGACAGCCAATTTGCGCCGCTGCACGACAAGATCAAGGCCGCCATCGCGAAGATTTCGCCGCTGCCGATCAAATATCTGGTCATCACCCATTATCACGGTGATCACGTTGGCGGAAACGCGGCTTTCCACAAGGACGGCGCAACGATCGTGGCGCACGACAATGTGCGAATCCGCCTCGCGGCCGGCACCACAAACGCATTGACCGGAGCCAAGACGCCGCCCGCGGAGGCGGATGCGATCCCGGCCGAAACCTATATGGTCGGCGGCATGAAGCTCGAAGTCGGCGGCCGCGTCGCGCAGCTCAACCACGTGTACACCGCCCACACCGACGGCGACACCTGGGTCACTTTCGCCGACGCCAACGTGGTCGTCCTGGGCGACACCTTCGGCAGCAGGACCTATCCCAACATCGACTGGGGAAGTGGCGGCGGGATCGACGGCATGATCCTCGCCAGCGAAAGGTTCCTCAAGGCGGTCAACGATGGAACCAAGATCGTGCCCGGCCACGGTCCAGCCGCCAGCAAGGCCAACCTTCAGGAATTCCATGACATGATGGTCACGGCGCGTGATCGGGTGAAGAAACTGTTCGACGAGGGGAAGACCGAACAGGTAGTCCTCGCGGCCAATCCGCTCGCCGATCTCAATCAGAAATGGGCCGCCCCACAGGGCATCACATCCGGGCCGAGCTTCCTGCGCAACGTCTACAACTCGTTCCGCAATCACAATTGATCGACAAGCTCATGGGATCGCCGGAGGGAAGTTTCCGGCCGGCGATCCCAGCGATCGGTCGTAATACTCATGTGTCATCGCCATACTCATGTGTCATCGCCCGCGAAGGCGGGCGATCCAGTTTCCTCTAATGTTACTTGATTATTTCCCGGCCCGCTTCAATTCCTGATACACCGCGCTGACGAACCGTTCGGCGCTCGCGTCCGTGCCACCGGCCACCTTCGCGTCGTACGGTGCCGTGACTTTCGCGGCCAGCACCTCCTGCAAGCTCTTTCCCTGCTCGATCATCTGCCGCACCCTTCCTGCCACCGCGAGAATCATGTCGCGATACGGCACGATGTCGTCGCGCTTGATGAGGGTGCCATGGCCCGGCACGATCGTCGTGTTCGCATCGGCGGATTTCATCGTGGCGTCGAGCCCCTCCAGCATGCCCTGCAATGTGCCTCCGTTGTTGATGTCGATGAAGGGATAACCGTAATTGCGGTAGAAATCGCCGATGAAGAGCACGTTCGCCTTCTCGAACTTGATGTTGGTGTCGCCGCCGGTATGCGCCGCCCTGATCGGAATAAAGTCGACCACCTCGTCGTTCATGTGAATCTTCACCGGCGGTCCCATCCCATAGGTGACGACCGGGAAACCGGCCGGATTGGCCACGGGATTGGCGCTGGCATTGGGCGCCTTCGACAGGCGGACCATCCCTTCCCGCAACTCTTCCCGCGCGAATATCACTGCGCCCTGCTTGGCAAAGTACGCGTTGCCCGCCGTGTGGTCGCGATGGATGTGCGTGTTGACCAGGAAGCGAATTGGCCCCGGGTTGATCCGCCTGATCGCCTCCAAAACCTTGTCGGCGAGCTGTACGTACTGGGAATCGATCATCAAGATGCCGTCCAGGCCTGCGAGCACGCCGATCCGCCCGCCGGCGGCATCCTCGTGGGAGGGATCGAGACCAGCCGAGCCGGTCAACATGTAGACATTCGGTCCGAGCTGTTCCGAGATGATCCGGACCTTGTTGAAGTCCATCTCCTGGGACCAGCCGCTCGTGGAAAGAGGTGCCAAAGCCAGTCCCACCGACAAGAGCCATGCGGATTTCATCGATCTTTCTCCCTGTTGTCTCGTCGCCTTTGCCAACGTTCAAGGAATCCGGGATGACGGAGCGACGGTGTCGACCGCGCCAATTGAAGGCCGTTCCGTCACCGGTCACTTCCGCGTCTGGTTGAAATATTGCAAGTCCGGCGGCGGCTGGTCCTTGCGGGCGGGCATCAGCTTGCCATCGCCGCTCAGGAAATAAATTTCCTGGCCGATGCCGACCAGCGCGGTGTACTCGGTGCAATAAGCCTCGTCCCAGTTAGGACGCGGATTTGGGTTGCGCACATATTTTTTGTCCACGGTCCAGGGCCGCGTCAAGGCATTGTCGATCACGGTGATTTCGTCATGCAGGAGGTTCGGATCGGCCTTGTCGAGGTGGATCCGCTCCTTGAAGATCGACTGGTTGTCGAAGTGCAGAGGCAGCCCGGTTGCGTCATAGGCGCGAGGACCTTTGAACGGGCCGCGGGTTTCGACCTCCAGCGTGTGGTAGCGGCCGTCGCTGTCCTCGTCGATCCATCTGCCGATCGAGTAGCCCGCATAGGTCGGCTCGATGTTGTTGGGCCAGTCGCGTCCGTCGGTGAAGATTCGACGATAGTGGTCCGAGCCGCCGACCAAGACGTAGGTGGACTCCGGGGTGACGACGAATTCCAGCGGTCGAAATGCGACCATCATGAGCGGCATGCCGGCGGGGAGGCATAGCGCGTGGCTGGCAAAATTGCCTTGTCCGCCATTGGCCTGATCCGCGAGGCTTGCCTCCAGGATCTTCTGATACTCCGGAGTCAGCGGGGCTTGCTGACCCAATCCCCACGGCTTCGTCTGGTCGAAGGACGGCTGACCCCCCAGGCCGCGGACGACAAACCGCGCCCACGCGCCCTTCCAGTCCGGATACTTCGCACCCTCGGACGCCTGAACGCCGACGATGGGCATCGCCAGCGCCGCCACCGTGATTGCACCGATTAAACCGCGACAATGCATGGTAGCCTCCCTTATGGTCGTGTGTGTGGCTCGCTCCGCCCTCCTCACACTCGCACCGCCGTGACTTGCAGATGTCATCACAGCTCTATTGGCATTTTAGGTCGTTTTCTTCGATGATGCACGTGTCCGATGCCCGCAAGGGGTCATGGGCTGCCCCGCGTCGTCACTTCTGCGTCTGCTTGAAATACCGCAAATCCGGCGGCGGCTGGTCCTTCTTGGCGGGCATCAGGTAGCCGTCCGCGCTCATGAAATAGTTTTCCTTGCCGATGATGACGTGATTGTTGCTCTCGGTGCAAAGGTCCTCGTGCCATTCGACGTCGCGCACGCGGTGATAGTTCTTCGTCACCGTCCAGGGACGCGTCAGCGCATGGTCGATGACCGTGATCTCGTTCCTAAGGACATCCTTGTTGGCTTTGTCGAGAGCGAGCCGCTCCTTGACGATGGACTGGTTGTCCCTGTGCAAGGGAAGGCCGCTGTCTTCGTAATTGCGCGGGCCCTTGAAGTTGCGGGTCTCGACTTCGAGCGTGTCATAGCGGGCGTCGCCGTCGGTATCGAGCCATTTGCCGATGGAATAACCCGCGTAGGACGGTTCGCTGTTGTCCTTGGCAGAAAAATCGCGTCCGTCCGTGTAGATCCTGCGCGGCAGGTTGTTTTCCCAGACGACCAGCGTGATCGCGGGCAGGACGAAGAACTCGATCGGCCGAATGATGGTCATGAGCCGCGGCATGCCGTTGCTGATGCAGGTGACCCTGGTGTCCCCGCCCTGGCCGCCGGCGGCCTGGTCGGCCATGCTGGCCTCCCAAATGGCGTGATATTCGGGGGTGAGCGGCGGTTGCTGGGGCCGCCCGCGAGGCTTGGTCTCGTCCCAGCCAATTCCGGCCCCGGGCGCCCTCCGCCACTGACCTGACCAGTCCGGATATTTCGTCTCGTCGAACGCCAGGGCGCCTGACGGTGTCGTCAGCAGCGCCGCCGCCAGTGCGATTGCAGCGATCGCGCTCCGATTGAGAGTCATGATGACTATCTCCCTATCTCGTGTTTCTTGGCCTGGCCCGCGGCCTGATCTATACAATCTACAATCTGCCCTTGAAGATAACATGGAATCTCGGGGGCGGACACGCGGCTGCCGGTGAACAGTCGCGCAGCAGCGGGCTCGCAATGTTCGGCAATCCGGTCGCTCCGTCTTGGGGAAATCGACCGCAAGAGAAGCGCAGAATGCGGACGTATCGGATCGCGGCGATACCCGGGGACGGCATTGGCGCCGAAGTGATCGCCGCCGGCATCGAGGTTCTTGATGCTTGTGCAAAACGGGACGGCTTTGGCCTCGCGTTCGACCGCTTTGACTGGGGCTCCGAGCGCTACAAGAAGACCGGCGCGTTCATGCCGGAGAACGGGCGCGACCTGATCAGGAATCATGACGCGGTCCTGTTCGGCTCCGCCGGGGCACCGGACGTGGCCGATCACATCACGCTTTGGGGGTTGCGGCTCGCGATCTGCCAGCCGTTCGATCAATATGCCAACGTGCGGCCCACCCGTATTCTGCCGGGGATCACCAGTCCGCTGCGCAATGTTTCTGGTCCGGAGCTCGACTGGGTGATCGTGCGCGAGAACTCGGAAGGCGAATATGCCGGAGTCGGCGGGCGCGTGCATCGCGGGCTGCCCGAGGAGGTGGCGACGGACGTCTCCATGTTCACCCGCGCCGGCGTCACTCGCATCATGCGTTTTGCCTTCGATCTCGCCCGCTCGCGTCCGCGGAAGTTGCTCACCGTCGTGACCAAATCGAACGCTCAACGGCACGGCATGGTCATGTGGGACGAGATCGCGGCAGAAGTGGCGCGTGGTTACACGGATGTGACCTGGGACAAAATGCTGGTCGACGCCATGACGATGCGGATGACGCTGCGGCCGCAAACTCTCGATACGATCGTCGCCACCAACCTGCATGCCGATATCCTGTCCGATCTCGCCGCAGCTCTCGCCGGCTCGCTGGGGATCGCGCCGACCGCCAACCTGAATCCCGAACGCGAGTTTCCCTCGATGTTCGAGCCGATCCACGGCTCGGCCTTCGACATCACCGGCAAGGGCATCGCCAACCCGATCGGCACCTTCTGGTCCGGCGTCTTGATGCTCGAACATCTGGGCGAGCCGGCCGCCGCCGCGAGGCTCATGCGCGCAATCGAGCGGGTGACGGCCAACAAGTCGCTGCACACTCCCGACCTCGGCGGCAATGCCACGACCGCCCAGGTCACCAAGGCGGTGTGCGACGCGCTGGCGGGAGACAATCGATAGCAGCGAGCGAAGCGGACGAGGGAGCAATCACCGCTTGCGGATGCGGAACGTGATGACCTTGTCGGCGCGCAAGGTGGCTTCCAGCGTGTCGCCGGTCTGGTTGAGGAGGTTCGGAATGTCGATGGCCGTGAGCGGATCGGTGCATTCGACCACGAGCACATCCCCCTTGGCCATGCCGGTAAGCGCCTTGCGCGTCCGCAGCGCCGGCAGGGGACATTTCAGGCCCCGGAGGTTGATGGTCTTTTCCGCCATTCGATCCCATCGGCCTGGTTCGGCCTTATGTTGGCATCGTCATCCTGACGCTTGTGAATTGCACGGCAATTTCGGAGTCTCCTGGATGCCTCGTTTTCGCAGGGCATGACAACACAATAATGGCCACCAACGCCCGATGATCGCGGACAGCGAAACTCAGCGCATTGCACGGCTGACGCCGCTCGGCGACGTGCTCGCCTGCATCGATGCGCAAGTGCGGCCGG